>Ga0079306_1002042_pt1 | contig 11907 bp, 6 predicted proteins | sample Methanotroph_Enr_FD_79181 | JGI IMG/M metagenome (GOLD analysis project Ga0079306, IMG submission 79181) | Enriched soil microbial communities from Old Woman Creek wetland in Ohio, USA - Methanotroph_Enrichment_5 | ecosystem: Environmental > Terrestrial > Soil > Wetlands | place: USA: Ohio...
CTTGTTTTGCCAATACCGTGATATTGCGTACTGATCTTTCAGGCAATCCGAGTTTTCACGAACTGCTGGCTCAGGTGCGGAAAACCGTGCTTGAGGCTTATGCCCATCAGGATATACCGTTCGATAAATTGGTCGAAGTGCTTGAGCCGCAAGACGACCTCAGCCGTAATCCGTTGTTTCAGGCGATGTTCGCGCTTCAGGACTCGATATTTTCGCCTGCCGATGCCGGCGGAACCACCCCGTTCGACCTTAGCCTAAAGCTTTCGGAAACACCGGATGGCCTAGTCGGCAAAATCGAATATGCGACTAATTTGTTCGAGGCCGCGACTATTAACCGCTTGATCGGCCATTATCAGACCCTTGTCGAAGGCATCGCCGTCCGTCCGGAAGCGAGATTATCCGAACTGCCGTTATTGACCGAGGCCGAGCGCCTGCAATTACTGGTGGCATGGAACGATACCGCGGCACCGTTCCCGGCAGATAAATGCGTTCATGAATTATTTGAGGCGCAGGCACAGGCAGCGCCACAGTCGGTAGCGTTAGTGTATGGCGATAGCCAACTCACTTATGCCGAACTTAACGCCCAAGCCAACCGTTTGGCGCACCGTCTGCGCGAGTTGGGCGTTAAGCCGGATACGCGGGTGGTCATTTGCGTCGAGCGCTGCCTGAACATGGTGGTCGGGTTGCTAGCTATTATTAAAGCCGGCGGGGCTTATGTGCCGCTTGATCCTGCCTATCCGCAAGAGCGCCTGACATTCATGCTCGAAGACAGCGAACCGGCGGCCTTATTGACGCAAAGCCGGCTGACCGGCCTGTTCGACGAATTGCCGGAAGCTTTGCCGGTGATCGACCTGGATAAAGCCGACTTGTGGGCGGGCTACCCGGACAGCAACCTGGACACCAGCGAGGTAGAGCTTACTCCCGACCGCCTGGCTTACGTGATCTATACCTCCGGTTCCACCGGAAAGCCCAAAGGCGTCATGGTCGAGCATGGGAATGTGGTGAATTTTTTAAGCTCCATGTCCAAAGTTCCGGGCATGACCCGCTACGACGTGCTATTGGCGGTCACCACCATATCGTTCGATATTGCCGGTTTGGAGTTGTTCCTGCCGCTGAGCAAAGGCGCCAAAATCGTTCTTGTCAGCCGCATGGATGCCGCTGATCCCGCATTCTTACAACAAACTATCGCCCAGGATGGAATCACCTTATTACAGGCGACGCCGGCGACCTGGCGGTTATTGTTAAGCGCCGGCTGGCAAGGTGTGAAAGGGCTTAAGGCCTTGTGCGGCGGCGAAGCGTTAACACTTGACCTGTCGGCACAGTTAACCGAGCGCGTTGATGAATTGTGGAATTTATACGGACCGACCGAAACCACCGTTTGGTCTACGGGGCAGTTAATAGATGACCGGCGGGCGAAATTATATCCATTCGAATCCATCGGCCGGCCCATCGACAATACGCAAATTTATATTCTCGATGCCCAACTGCAACCGGTGCCGCAGGGCGTATCCGGCGAGATTTATATCGGCGGCGCCGGCGTTACCAGGGGCTACCTCAATCGGCCGGAATTAACGGCGGAGCGGTTCATGGCCGATCCGTTTGCCGTCAAAGCCAAGGCGCGGATGTACCGGACCGGCGACTTGGCGCGCTGGCTGGCTGACGGCAGCATTGAGTATCTGGGCCGTAACGACTTCCAGGTCAAGATCAGGGGATTCCGAATCGAACTGGGCGATATCGAAGCCAAACTGGCTGAATACCCGGCGGTGCGCGAAGTGGCGGTGTTGGCGCGCGAACACGGCGACGGCGACAAGCGGTTGGTCGCCTACTTGGTGCTAAAACGCGATTTGAAACCCGGCATCGCAGAGCTACGGGATTTTCTTAAACAGAAAATGCCCGCGTTTATGGTGCCTTCGGCGTTTGTGTTCCTTGACGCATTGCCGGCCACGCCGAACGGCAAGCTGGACAGGAAAGCATTGCCGGAACCCTCTGATACCGATTTCAGCCTATCCGAAACAAATGTAGCACCGCGCAACGAAATCGAGCGTCAGCTGGTTGAGATATGGAAAAACGTACTGGGCCTGAACAATATCAACATCGACGATAATTTCTTTAACTTGGGCGGTCATTCCTTACTGGCCGTTAAGACGATTGTCGAGGTGAACGAACTGTTCAACACCGACCTGCCTTTGGGTGCACTTTATTTGTCCCCGACCGTTGAAGAACTGGCCGCCATTATAGAATCCGGCGAACGGCAACCTTTGGGCTATTCGTTGGTGCCTATCCAAACCCAAGGTTCGCGTCCGCCGCTGTTTGCGATCCATACCATAACGATGCTGGATCTGCCCCAATACCTGGGCAAGGATCAACCGATTTATTTTTTGCGCTACGGCATGGCGGCGGAAATCAGTAACCGTTCGGTCAAATTGCCGTCATTGGAAGAACTGGCTGCTCACTACATTAAAGAACTGCAACAGGTGCAGCCGCAGGGGCCTTATTATTTGGTCGGATTTTCCTTTGGCGGCGTGATTGCCTATGAAATGGCCGGACAGCTACGGGCCAACGGGCATCAGGTCAATTTAGTCGGATTACTGGATACCTATCTGGCCGAAGAAAAGCAGTTGCTGCCGCTACGCCGGATTATCCATAAGTTTATTAAACAACGTCCAAGCCAGCTCTGGGCGCAAGTCAAATACAAAATCACCGGCTTGAGCACCCCATACAAATACGGCACCGATTTTTGGCCGCATATTTATACTTTGGCGCCTGACTTGGCTTGCCGCAACGGTTATCAACCGAAACCTTATGACGGTCCGGTAACGCTATTTCAAGGATGGGTTGAGGAAACCAAGCTTTTCAGCTATGTGTCCCCGGAACACGAATGGAAAAAACTGCTGGGCGACCGACTGGATGTACAACAGGTTTCCGGGACGCATTTCGACATATGCAAAGAGCCCCATGTCAAAACGCTGGCTGAAAAATTGATCGCCTGCATGGATAAAACCATCGGCGGCGGGACGGAGAGCTTATGATGGATCATTACCGGCAATTGTTAGAGCATACCTGTTCCGGCTTGATCCACCTGGGTTTCCTGGTGCCGCTGGGCATATTGTTTATATACCTGAACAACAGGTCAGGTAAGGTGTTTAACGGCATTACGCTGTTGGGCATTTTCGTTATCGTGTTTTTGTCCATCACGGCGCAGGACACTGCGTTGTCGCTGATTGCCTATTACGGGGGCGATCGAGTCGGACAGGACTTGATGAACGGCTGCGCCAACATAGTTTTATTCGTGACGACGCTGGCCGGCTTTTTTTTACTGCATATGCTGCTGACTTTTTTAATTAATAAGCGCGAACAAAAAATCAGCCATTCCCCTGTTCAGGACAAACCCGTCCAGGAAAAATCCATAAAGCACACAGATCCTTACACCCAAAAAAATCTGCGCAGCGGCGCGTTGCATTACCTGATGGGCAGGGGAGCCGCCGGAATGGCGGGTTTTCTGACCATACTGTTGTTGGTGCGCTTCATGGATGTGTCTAACTATGCGGCCTATACCTCGCTGAGCGGGATAGTCTCGATATGCGGCGTTCTTGCCGGTTTGGGTATGGAAAGAATAATTTCCCGCTATGTGCCGGAAGGGCGGCTGTACCGTTCGGTCGACGAGCTGAGCCGTTTCATTTGGTCCGTCAGCATCATCAGGCTAGTTGCGGTGTTGCTGATTGTGCTGCTGCTTTACGTGCTGTGGCCCGAAGTAAACCGGTTTCTCGTTGTTACCGAGTTCAAGTTTTTTTCTACAGCATTAATGTGTCTTATCGTCAGCGAGATGATGTTCGAGCATTTTTCGGCCGTGTTGCAATCGCTGGTTATGCAAAAAGTGCTGACACGTTTGATGATCATCCAATGGGCAGGGCGGCTGCTGTTGATCGGCGGTATCGTTGCTATGAAATCCAGGCTGGATTGGGAAGACGCGCTGTGGATTTTCGCAATTCCGGAGATGCTCGGCGTTATCGGCTTTGTGATCGTCATCAATCTGCATTTACGCAGCCTGTCCGATCCTGAACAGATAAAGTCCGCTGGCGGAAGCTGGCCGGTATGGCGCAGAGTGACCGAGGTTGGGCTGCATAATTACGGCTTTGCCTTGCTGGCGGCGCCGCCGCAAGGCTACTTCATGAAAATACTTTCAGCGGCTTATCTGACCGAAGAAGTGGTTGCCGCCTACGGCTTTTGTATCAGTCTGGCGGAAAAAGCAAGGCAATACATCCCGTTACATTTCTTCTACGGCATGCTTGAGCCGATGATGATCGCCGGCTACCTGAAAGACCGCAACTTTTCCGAGCTAAGTTATCGATGCCAGCTCTTGTATAAGTCGAATTTATTGCTGATGGTACCGATGATTGCTTGGGTCGCGGTTGCCGGCGATGCCATCGTGGGCTTGTTGACCGGCGGTAAATTTCAAGGCTTGTCATGGATTTTGGTGCTGGTCATGACGCAACTGACTATCGGCAGCCATGTCGTACTGTTGCAGTTAATCCTTAATTCGTTGGGAAAAAGCAGGCTGTTGATCTCCGCCAGCCTGGTTGCCCTCCCTGTCATGATGATCCCGCTGACGATCGCGCTTGCCACCAACCCAATGTATTTGTTGTGTACGCCGCTCTCGTTTTCGATCTCGATGAACTTGTTCATTGTTTTTCATTTGGCACGCAGCAATCTTATTTACAAGCCGTCCTGGCAGATGCTGTGGAGCATTATTCTTTCGGGATTGGCGTCATTCTTATTGACGTTATCGATTGCGAGTCAGGCGCAGTCATTGCAACCGGGAGCGGTAGCCATGGCAGTTGCGTCATTAGCTGCTGTCATCATGGTGTACGTCGTCGCATTGCGGTTGATGAAAGTCATCAGGAGGTCGGAAATTTTACTGGTTAAGTCGCTTATTACTGGACACTAAAACGGGATGAGGTGGAAATGATTAATTTTTTGAGAAAAATAATAACAAAGACACGGGGTTTTAAATGGAGGTACCTACTTCGTTACCGGATTTTGGTTTCGGGGCGGAAACCAAAATTGTTCTACCTGATGGGGCTGGGAGATACCTTTCCCAATTTGGGCGACCAGGCCCAGGCGGCAGCGATTCCTCTGTGGTTGGAGAAACATTTCCACCTGCCCATTATCGAGCTTAAAAGTTACCAGATAGAGTCTTGTTTGCCGCTACTGAAGCAACTGATCGGAAAAGACGACATCGTATTTTTGCATAGCGGCGGCAACTTCGGCGACGATTGGCCTTGTACCCAGATGATCAGGGAAGCCATCGTCTCTGCCCTGCCGGATAATAAAATTGTTCAATTGCCGCAAACTATCTTTTACGGCAATACCGACAGCGGCTGTCTCGCTGCCGATCGTAGCCGGCAAATCATTAACGCTCATCCGGCATTGCTGATTTTCGGCCGGGATTTTCATTCGGCGAAAATCGCGAAAAAACTGTTCGATCAAACTACCGTTCTTACCAGGCCGGATATGGTCCTGTCCCTGCAGGACCTTGTCGAGAAAGAGCTGCCTGATGCCATAGTCAGGCGTTCCCCTCATATCAAAAAAGTCCTGCTTATCATGCGTAACGATAAAGAAGGCGTGTACGACCTTGCGCTTAAACGGGAACTGGAAAAGATACTGATAACAGCCGACTATCAGGCAATGCTGTGGGATACCGACGTAAACGATATTTTTAAGGATCGCGCCAAATTCAAGACAATTTGCAAGTATCTCAAGTTTATTGCCGGGTTTGACGCAGTCATAACCGACCGCTATCACGGCCTGATTTTTTCGGTTTTGGTCAAAAGGCCTTGCATAGTCCTGAAGACGCACAATCACAAATTGACCAGCGCATTCGACTGGTTTGACGAAGTGAACTACGTCAAACGGATCGATTCGCCGGATGAAATTCTCGAAACGCTTAACGCGTTCCAGAGTTTAACTGAGTACGTGTCGCCAAGGTGGAACGCCATCCATTTCGATCCTATGGCCATTGAGTCGAAAGATTTCTGCCGGACGGAGTGTTTAAAGCACAGCAATAAGATCATCTACGTATGAAAAAGATCGCTGTGTTTTTTTCATTGGCTATTGTGTCCTTGTTTTTATTGGACACTTCACCGGAAACCAGCGCAAAAATGTCAGAGAAAAAGCTGTCGGTTCCTTCAAGCCGGATCGATTCGCCGGTGTTGTTTTCGGATGAAGGGAAAGAGTGGCAGCTATTAAAGCCTTATCAGGCACCGGAAGATTTAACTTTTTCCCAAAACCGTATCGTATTCAAAACGGCTGCGGAGACCCGCGACGAATGGGATTACATCTATTTGGACCCCCATAAGTATCAATGGAAGAATTACTCTTGGCAGTTCAGTGCAATCCGCCATACCAAATTCCGCGAGTTTGCTTTCAATTTCAGGAACCTGGATTTTAACAACCGCTACCGGTACCGGTTCGAAGACGACAAGATATTTTTCGACAAAATAGTCAAGGGGAACTGGACCAATAATATCGCTTCGATTCCTTTCAATATGGAGTTGGGAAAACCCTATCGAATCAGGATCGACAGTTACGGTTCGGTTAACCGGTGTTGGGTTGACGGACGCCTGATGTTGGAGAATGTAGACAGCGATATTCCGTCGGGATCGATTGCAATCATTTTATGGGAAGACAACGGCAAGACCGATATTCATGCCGAAGTCTATGACAGCCGTGTCGTCGAATTAATTTAATTATAGGTGGCAGCGCGATGTCTATCGAAAACCGAAAACACTGTCTCGTGGTAACTTTTTTCATCGAAGACCAGCCGGGCTTTCTCGATTTTTCTTACCGTATCAAATCGCTGGCAGCGCATTACCGGTTGACGGTTGTCAGCAACTTTCCGTTGGTGCAGGAAGAATTGCAGGTCGGCAACGCAGATTATGTTGTTATCAGGGAAGGCGAGCGCCGCCTGGAGTGGCTGCGCTATCTTTGGCGTTGCGCCCGCCTGATCCGTCGGCAAAAGCCGGATCTGGCGGTGTTGCTCGATTCGACAGCCGCGCCTATCGCGATGCTGGTTGGCGGCATTCCCACCGGCACCTATTGGAATGAGCACCCGACGCATGTTGCGCCTGAGACGGAAGGATTTTCGCCGGTCAAGGCGCTGATAGGGTGCGTATTAAGATGGATGATGTTTGAAGGCGCGCGGCGATCTTCGCTGGTTATGCCGATCGGGGAAGCCCATCGGGACGATCTGCTCGCGCATGGCTGTAACCCGGACCGAACGAGGATGATTTATATGGGAGTTGAACAGTCTTTTTCGGGGGTCGCCTTGTCGGGCAGGACAAGAGAAAACGATGCGCCGCTTCGGTTGATCTATATCGGATCGGTGCGCAAGGATCGCGGCCGCGATGTGATGCTGGAGGCGTTGGCGACAGTCAACCGGGGCCAAAAAATCGCCCATTTGACAATCGTCGGGGCCGATGGAGAGCAAGCGAGGCATTGCGCTAAGACCATGCAGCAATTAGCTATCCAGGATTCGGTGACCATACATGGCCGGGTGCCGGGACATAGCATTCCCGAGTTTTTACAAGACGCCGATGCAGGTCTTTGCTTATGGGAAGACACGCCATGGTACCGGTTTAATCCGCCGACCAAACTGTTCGAATATCTTGTTGCTGGACTGCCTGTTCTCGCCAGCGACATACCCACGCATACCCAATACATACAGAGCGGTTTCAATGGCTTGGTCTTTGAATACGGGGCTGCGGGCCTAGTCGATGCCATCAACCGGCTTTGGCAAATCCGGGACCAACTGCCCGAGATGAAACAGCGCACCAACGCTTCGAGCGACGCATATCAATGGCACATCATCGAACCGTCGTTTCTCGAAGCCAGCAATGGGGTGGCACGTTGACTACGGCTAATACCATGCGGCTTATTACGCAAATGAACGTCAAGGGCGCTATGGCACTGTTGGCATTGGCGGGGCTGTCGGTATTTTTCGGTTTGTTGGTCGTTAGCGGCAATCCGATGATAATCGGTTTGGGCGCCGGCGCAGTCGTGGGGCCCGCGTTGCTGTTCATGCCCGAATTAACCGTATGGGTAGTGTTGGTCATCGGCCTGGTCTCAGGCGCGCTGCTAGACGGCCCTGAGGCAAGCAGGATCTCATGGATCGTGTCGGTTTTGAGCATGTTGCTGTTGGTGCCGGGGGTATTTAATATTTTCTGGAGCAAACAAAGAAAGCTGCCCGGATTTATGGTCGTCGCCATGCTGTTTTTAGTTTACGGCATTGTCATCAGCCTTATTCAATGGCATGCCCTGTTGGAGTTTGTCGCAGGTTTCAAACGTTGCTTCCAGGGTTTTGGGTTGATGATGGCCTTGGTCATGATCGCTTTTACCCCGGAAAGCTATATCCGGTGGCGCAAGTTTTTGATGATTGTGGCTTTGTTGCAGTTTCCGTTCGCGCTTTATGAATTGGTGGTGCTGGTGCCTCTGCGCGGCGGCTTGGAAACTTCAAGCGAAGCGACCGATGTTGTCGCGGGGACATTCGGGGCTAATTTGAAAGGCGGCAGCCCCAATTCTGTCATGGTGATTTACCTTTTTATTGCGCTGTCGTTCCTGGTCACGCGCTGGCGGGCGGGGCTGATTAAAAAATGGGTTTTTTATCCGTTGACTTTTATATGCCTGTTGCCGCTCGGCATGGGCGAAACCAAGATTGCGGTCTTTATGCTGCCGCTGGTTGGCTTGATCCTGCTCAGGGACGATTTGACCCGCGCCCCGCTACGCTTCCTGCTCGCCATTATTACCCTAGCTTTGATGACCGCATTTTTATGCTACCTGTACGTGGTGGTCATTATGCACAGCAGTCTGGACGAGGTGATCGATTCGACGATGAATTACAACGTCGGCAGTCAGGGATATTCACCGACCCAGTACCTTAACCGCGTTAGCTCCATTACCTTCTGGGCCGAAGAGGAGGGCTTTCATGACCCGCTGGGCTTGCTGATCGGCAACGGCTTGGGCAGTTCATATACGACCCAGGATGTTTCCAACCTCAGTTCAGGCCACTTGGGATTGAAATACCAGCACTACGGAATCAACCTGACGGCGGCCTCTACATTGCTATGGGATACAGGCTTGATCGGCTTCACCCTATTCGTGAGCATTTTTATCGCCGCATGGAACGCGGCCGGCCGGTTGCGCCGGATGGTCGACGATCCCGCCGTCAAGGCCGACGCCCTGGTCATCCAGGCCGCCATTTCGCTGTTCCTGTTGAGCCTGGTTTATGCGGACCCCATCGTCAACCTGATATCTATGGAGCTGATTTACGCGCTGGTATTGGGCTATCTCGGCTATTTAATGAACTGCCACGGCCTGGTCGGCAGACATTCAACCACTGGACTATCGAGCAAACCTCATGCCTGAAAATCGTCTTCATTTATTATATTTTACCGCGGAGCAGTGGCCGACATTTCGTCCGGACGTTGTTGCCCTGTTCGGCAAATACCTGCCTCGTTACGGCATTACCTGCGATTTGGTGACCGAACGCCACCTCGACGAAAAAGGCAAACCCGAAACGCCCTGGGGCGGCGGCGATGCGGTGTTATGCAATGTACCGCGCAATCGCGTCGGAAAGCACCTGCTCAAGTTCTGGCACAACCTGCGGGTGCTGGTCACGATGGACGCGAAAAAATACGATGCGATCCAGGTGCGCGACATGTTGCTGACGGCTCTTGCCGGGTTTATCGCGGCGCGGCTGAAAGGCATCCCATTTTTTTATTGGCTTTCTTATCCGCATTCGGAAGGCCAGATCGAGAGCGCAAATATCAAAGGCATCAGGGGCGGCCTGCGTTTCTGGTTCCTGCTGGGGCAGGGCTCATTAGGTCTATGGCTGCTGTACCGGATTGTGCTGCCACGAGCCGATCATGTGTTCGTGCAGAGCCGCCAGATGCAGTTGGACGTAGCAAAATGGGGCATTCCTATGGCGAAGATGACGCCGGTACCGATGGGGGTGGATATGGAAGCGGTTAATCCGGAAACTATCCAGCGAGTTGATGACCGGCAACTGGAAGGAAAACGCGTCGTCGCTTATCTCGGTACCCTGGTTCAGATCAGGCGCATCGACGTTCTTTTTGAAATGCTCGCACAGATCAAGCGGCAAATACCCATTATCATGCTGGTGCTGATCGGCGATAGTGAAGATGATGCGCATCGGGACTGGCTGAAGCAGGAGGCTGTCCGGATGGGTGTGGAGTCCGACGTGCTGTGGACCGGATGGCTGCCGAGCGATAATGCCTGGAGGTACATGCGGGCTGCCGAGATAGGTTTATCGCCTATCCCGCGAGGTTATCTGCTGGATATGGGCTCGCCGACAAAAGCCGTGGAATACATGGCCTTGGGCTTGCCGGTGGTCGGTAATGACAATCCCGACCAGATGGAGCTCATCGAACAGAGCGGTGCCGGGATATGTGTGCCGTTGCAGAGCGGGGCTTTTGCGGAAGTCGTGATCGGCTTATTGAAAGATCCGGAATTGATGCAGCAGATGGGCGTTAAAGGCCGCGAGTATGTAGCCGGCAAAAGAGATTACGACAGCATCGCTAATGCGCTTTCCGAAGTTTACCTGAACATCGGAAAGCCAAGATTGGAGGTTGAATGAACTCTATAACGCGGATAACAGCATGGTTGCTGATGATCCTGCCGCTCGCGGCTTCGGCGAACGATAAATGGCTACCGGTCAAGGATGTTTCGTTGGTTATTGAGTCCGGCAGTATTCTCGATTTTTCCGGTTTGCTGCCGCCGCGTAAAGCTGTCGAAAGCCGGGTTATCGTCAACCGGGACGGTCATTTTGCGTTGCAGGACAAGCCGGGCCAGGCACAGCGTTTCCTGATGGCCGGGCTTGGCTTCAGTACGGCCTATCCCGATCATAAAATGGCCGACCTGTATGTGCGGCAGTTGCGCCTGCATGGCTATAACATGGCGCGGCTGGATTTTATCGATCAAGTATTGATGTCCCAGCGCCAGGCCGATTTCGACTTTGACCCCGAGCAGTTGGATCGTTTCCATTACTTGCTTTTTGCATTGAAACGGGAGGGCATTTATTACGTGCTGGATGGGCTCACGTCGAATAATGCCGCTTACGGCAATATTCAAGATCGTTGGAGCAACGAACGTCACGCCAAGCTTCGCCTGTATTACGACAAGGAAATGCAAGAGCACTGGAAGACGCTGACAAGCCGGTTGCTGGGCTCTACCAATCCTTATACCGGAACCAGCCTATTGGCCGACCCCGCGCTGGCCGGCGTCATCATGGTCAATGAAGGCGGCTTGGCGTTTGTGACGCGCAATGGCGCGCCTAAAGAGCTGAAACCGTTATTTGCCGATTGGCTGGCAAAGAAATACCGGACTACGGCGGCTCTGGCCGAAGCCTGGAAAGGCGAGCTCGGCAAAGACGAGTCGCTGGAAGCTAAATCGGTAGACTTTCCGAAACTGGATGCCTGGAACAGCCGGCGTATGGCGGATACCGAGAGATTTTTCGTAGATCTGGAAAAAAGCACCGCCGACTGGATGTTGCAACATCTTCGCCAGTTGGGCTACAAAGGCCTGCTGACGGCTTACGACAATTGGGGATCGCCAGCATCCCATGCATCGAGAGGGCAGTTCGATTGGGTCGACCTGCACAATTATTATTTCGACCCGACCGAGTACGTTTCGCCGGGGTCGGTCATGCGCCAGGACAGCATGTTGCAGAGCGGGGCGGAATATATCGCCGCGCTTGCTGTCGGCAGGCACATCGGCAAGGCCTTTACGGTCTCCGAATATGGGCAGGTGTTCTGGAACAAATACCGCCGCGAATCGGCGCTGGCGGTGCCGGCTTACGCGAGTTTCCAGGACTGGAGCATGATTTGCCAGCAC
>Ga0079306_1002048_pt1 | contig 11896 bp, 9 predicted proteins | sample Methanotroph_Enr_FD_79181 | JGI IMG/M metagenome (GOLD analysis project Ga0079306, IMG submission 79181) | Enriched soil microbial communities from Old Woman Creek wetland in Ohio, USA - Methanotroph_Enrichment_5 | ecosystem: Environmental > Terrestrial > Soil > Wetlands | place: USA: Ohio...
ACGGTTTGTGTTTCGTCGCAGGTAGGCTGCAAAATGGGTTGTTTGTTCTGCATGACAGGCAAGCAGGGATTTCAGGGACAATTAACTGCCGGCGAAATCGTGAATCAGATTCGTAACATTCCGGAATGGCACGAGGTAACCAACATTGTGTACATGGGAATGGGCGAGCCATTCGACAATCTGGATGAGGTTTTAAAAAGTCTTGAAATCCTCACTTCGGAATGGAGTTTTGCCATGAGTCCGCGCCGGATCACCGTTTCAACCATTGGAATTGTGCCGGGAATGGTAACTTTCCTCAATCAATCGGAAGCACATTTAGCTGTAAGTATGCACACTCCTTTCGACGACGAGCGTCAAAAACTGATGCCGGTTCAGGTGGCCTATCCGCTGGCTGAGGTGATCCGCGAAATTAAAAGCTGGGACTTTGGCCGTCAGCGCCGTGTTTCGTTCGAATACATTGTGTTTAAAGGGCTGAACGATTCGCCACGGCATGTTCAGGAACTGTGCAAAATTCTGAATGGCATTAAATGTCGCATCAACCTGATCAGGTTTCACCCCATTCCAGGCACTCCGCTCGAAGGGACCGACGAAAATACACTCCAGAAATTCAAAGAAAAGCTCAACGACAAAGGCATCCTCACCACCATTCGAGCCAGTCGTGGCCAGGATATTTATGCTGCATGCGGGCTGCTGAGTACGAAAGAGATGGTGGCGAAATAAATTTATATTTGCGTAATCGTTGCTTACCGAGTAAAGAAATTGGTTGACCGCATTACCGTAAATGCGGTTTTTTAGCACAAATGTTTTGTGGAAATCATTTAAAGTACATACGTTTATGTCGCTCATCTTTCCTTAATTTGGAAGAAGGAGTTTCGGAGGACGATACATCTTGATATGTACCGTCCTCTGCGGTTTATAAAGAAACCTCACATTTTCTTAGCGGCTACCGTCACCGACCCGTTAATCAGCATGTAAAACAGTTGTCTATTCAGTTGCGGATGCAGCGCGTTCGCAATTGGGATTATGCCAGTTCATCACTCTTCCCTCCCAACTCTTTTTTAATCAGTTTATCGAAATCGGATTCAAAACTATTGCAGAGTTTTCGCTTATTTGAGTTATCCGGAATTTCCGGATAACTGCAATTTCCTTTTATTTCTTTACTCATAATTTAATCCTCTGCCAGGGTTTCAAATTCGTGCAGCCATTCGGTCAGTTTTTGCTGTAGCAATTGTTTGTCGGGCAAATACAAACTGTACTCAGAGGCATAAATATTGGCTTCTTTGGGCAAGGTAAGTTCAACCAAAGCATTGTTTTTCTTTTTGCACAACAGAATTCCGATGGTTGGTTTTTCGGTATCCAGCTTTACGTTACGGTCGTAGTAGTTCACGTACATTTGCATCTGCCCCAGATCTTTATGCTCCAGTTCATCAGTTTTTAAATCAATCAGTACAAAGCATTGCAACAGCCGGTTATAAAAAACCAAATCAACAAAGTAGTGTTTGTCGTCGAATGTAAAACGTTTCTGGCGCGCTTCGAATAAGAATCCTTTCCCCAGTTCCATAATAAATTGCTGCAATTTCGAAAGGATGGCGTGTTCCATATCCGATTCTGAATACGCATCTTTTTCGTCCATCCCCAGAAATTCCAAAGTCAATGGATTTTTCAGAATATCTTCGGGTTTCATGATGGTGTGTCCTTCGTTGGCCAGTTTCATCACTTCCTCTTTGTTCCGGCTCAAAGCAAGGCGTTCGTAAAGTGATGAGTGGTATTGGCGATTCAGGTCTTTTAAGCTCCAATTATTCGCGGCACATTCAATCTCATAAAAGCTACGTTCCTGTGGGTTTTCAATACGCATAAGGATTAAATAATGCGACCAGGAAATCTGGAAACGAGGCATTTGTAATTCAGCAGACACCTTCTGCTGAATTGGAACAATTGTTTTATCTGAATTTTCCAAATTCGTCAAAGGTGTTGACGAAATTAAACTTGAATGATCTTCATTGCTTTGTAATTTACGAGAAGAGGTCTCGTAAATTACGGCATTTCCCAAATTCCGCAAAGGTGTTGCGGAAATCTGATTCGAATAAATCAGATAGAAATTTTTCATCCTTTCTAAATTATCAACCGAAAAACCTTTACCAAATTTTTCCGTTAGTCGATTAGATAAATCTTTTAACACTGATTTCCCATATTCAGCCCGTTCTTTTCCCTGCTGTTCATCTTCCACAATCATGCGGCCTATTTCGAAATAGGTATGAACCATCGTCAGGTTTACGGTGGTGGCTACTTTTCTGCGGGCGAGTTCTATCAGTTCGGCAACTTTGCCAAACAACTGATTGTCGTTGAAGTTTTTTGCAGTTTTGTCGATTGTGTTACTCATACTTTAAACCTCCTAATTGCCTGTTGATTTCTTCTTCCAGCTTTTTCGATTCAGTAAAAAGTGTATTTATATTGGTTATAAAACCTATTTGCTGTTTATTCTCCCAATATCATTTTCTCTACTTCGCGTTTGGCTTCTTCCAACACCCTCGTGGCTTCGTGCTGCAAGGCTTTGGCCCGACTGTGGATACTTTGAATATGATTGGCTATCTCGGTTTGCTTTTCGAGGGGAGGAAGTGGAATTTTTAGTGACTTTAATAATTCAAGTCCTATTCCTGATTGATTATTCCAGTTTGTGCAGATTGAATAGAATACCCTATTCTTTTGATAGACATTCAAAATTACCCAAAGGAAGTCGGGTACTAATTTATTTTGATCAACCTTAATTCGTGTTATATGATTGGAATAGCAAAGTTCTTTTTGCTCCTTTAAGATTGCGGTTTTGCCAACCAATTCCTGGCTATTGGTATTATTAAATAAAACATCTCCAACATCTAAAGTGTCTGCTTTGGCTTCAAAAGGGAGATAGATATTCCGATCAAATTTTAATAATCCATTCTCGTCAATATTGGTAGGGCGAATTTGGATAATACCATTCTGATCAATGGCCTGATCTTGTTTCCCCGCTCCAATGCCCGATTTAAAACTTATAGAAACAGATTTTAGCGATACACTTGCGTATTTCCCTGAATAAAATCGCATCAAATCGGAAGCGTAGAAAATAGAATCCAATCGTTCGCCTGCCAATTCGCTATACCTTTTGGTAAAAATCCGCTTCTCCAACGAATTATCCTGCTCTGGCAAGCTAATCCCCAATTCGCCCAACAAATAAGTATCAATGCTTTCTAATAAGACTTTGGCTTCGGCTTCTTTTTTCTGCTTGGTGGCGTAGGCACTATTAATAATCCCTACAATTTTGTGCTGCACATCAATCGGAGGAATTGGAATTTTAAAATTTCGAAGAAATTCGGAAGAAACCCTTTGTTGTCCGGCGGAACCTCCAAAATAATTTTGAGCATCTTTTAATACCCGTTCATCTCGAAGTAAAAAATGAATATAATCAACCAGTAATTCATCATTTGATTTTGGTCGAATAACAAAGAATTCAGTTGACCCACAAGCAACTCCATTTTTGAGATTTCTGGCTACAGCAGATTTCCCATTCTGCATGCACGGAGTTATTTTAGCCCAAATCAAATCATTTTCGGCAAATCGTGTAAAGCCTTTTGATTCCTCTACTTTCTTAAATCTTTCCTCAGCTATTCTGCCATTAAATTCATTGATAACCTCCATTGGAACAAAAGAGATTTCACTTTCTTTTGCCAGTTTATCAAAGGAAACTTTTGGATTGATATGAGCAACTTTAGCCAATTTTTCAATTCTAAACTTTGTAGAAGTAAAGGAAAAACTCGGACGATAAGAAGTTGAATCTAATCGCTCTTCCAACTCCGAACGCTGGATCAGAAAGATTTTATTGGGATCGACTGTAGTTGATAAATTATACATATTCGATGAATTCAATAAATTTAGTCAACTCTTCGCCAATTACATCCAGTTCGTTGTTGTTGGTGGGTTTGCCGGTGGCATCGTAACCAATGTCGTCGGCAATGGCCATAAAAATGGGGTAATCGGGCAACTCGCGTTGTTTGGCTTGCTGGTAAGCTTCCTGCAACTGCTCTTTCAGGTCGTTTACCTTTTCGTTATAAAAAGCGTTCAGTTCGTCTTTCCACACTTTGTAATCTTCTGTCTTTTTGAGTTCGGCTAGTGAGATGGCCGCACTGTATTCAAGGCCGGTCAACTCTTTCAACTTTTTCGCCTTTTCTTTTTCCCAAGTTTCGAGTTGATCGTGGTAGTTAAACTGATCTTTCAGCCTGATTTGTATCGCGGCCTTTTGGTTGCTTAACTTTTCGGTATGTGCCTTCGAATACTTTTTCAGGAACAACACCGAGCTTTTTACGCCCGCACCGGTAGCCGCAAAAGCGGTTTGTGGCATAGAAACCACGGCCACAATGCGAAATTTATCTTCGATGCCGTCGCGCACATATTGTAGAGAACTGTTGGTGAGGATACCGTCGGGCAACACAATGCCCAAATAACCACCTTCGGCCAGGAAGTTGTGGCATTGCTCAATAAAGAGTATTTCGGTGCTTTGGTTTTCGCGCTTTTCGATGATTGTTTTTCCTTTGGTGTCGAACCAATCGGGGTCTTTTCTGCCAAAGTCGTAACTGCCCAGGTACGCTTTTTCCGATTTACGGATGGAAGAACCAAAAGGCGGATTGGTGATGATAAAATCGAATCGGTTGTACTGGAATCCCACGTTTTTCGTTAGCTTTTCGATCTCAGCAGGATTGAGCAAACCGTCGGCAGTAATCACATTGGTGTGCCCGTCGTCGTGAATAATCATGTTCATCTTGGCGGCACGTGATATTTGCTCGTTTATTTCGATGCCGTACAAATTCTTTTCGGCAAAGTCGTGCCAGAATTTGTAGTGCTTCAATTGTTGTTTGGGGTCGGTCTTGTGCTTTGGATAAAGTGCATCGGCCTGTTTGCGCACCTTGTCGAGGCAATAGAGCAAAAAGCCACCGCTACCGCAAGAGGTATCGAGTACCAGCGAATCGTTTTTAACAGGAAGCACATCGGTAGCAAATTTCACAATGGGGCGGGGCGTAAAGTATTGCCCGAAGTTGCCACGGAAAAAGGAATCCATAAACGTCTCAAAGGCGCGGCCTTTGCTGTCGAGATCGGTTTCGCTCAGGTTAATTTTCTCCAGGTATCCCACTACGGTACGAATCTTCTCTGCCGTCAGGCGAATATCGTCGCGGAATACTTCCGCATCGCGTTTGCGGCCTTCCTCATACAAAGCTTTCACGCGTTGCATCAGGTTTTCGTTTTCCATCCGACGGCGTTTGGAAGGGTCTGGCTCGTCCTCCGAGTCAACGGTTATAATCTGAAAATCATAGGGCTGACCGGGTTTGCGGTCTTTCCGTTCATCCCATATTTTACAGAAAATCAATTTATCCAATTCGTCAAAAGCTTCTGAAGGATTTAACTGCCCGCCAGCCCAAAGTGCATCGTGTGCCTGCTTAAAACGACGGGTTAGCTCATCCTGCCCGATGACCGAAATTGAAAAGTAGTTTTGTATGTTATCCTCCACCGACAAGGTTTCGGCTTCGTAAACAAATTTGTAATTGGCCAGTTTCTTTACCCCAAAACGTGGAATGTCGGGCTGCGAAACACGGGTGTTTTTCTTTTTATCGACCTCATAATACTCATCTTTCAGGCCTGAAGTGATCCACACATACTTTACATCGTTGGGCAAAGCGTATGCATAACTGTACGATTGTTCGATGGCTTGCAGAAACTCCTGCTCGCTCACTTCCTGTTTTTTGCATTCGACCAAAATGTGGGGCTGTGTACATTCGTCATCGTTATACACAATGATATCAGCTTCTTTGGATTCCGATCCCATCTTCACCGTTACAAACTGCTGAATACGAATAGGACTATAACCGTATTGAAGTATTAATTTAAGAAAAGTTTCTGCCTGTACTTTTTCTTCCGGATTGTTGAAATTGCGCTTTTTGTTTTGATGAACGTAGTGAATGGTTTTCCGTTCTTCATCAAGATTGATAAAGCCCATTTTCAGACCAGTATTGATAATGTCTTCCATATAGTTGTGGTGGTTTTCTTTCTGATTTTCATTCTTTGCTCAAATGTAAGCATACCCAATTAAAACGCCAGACATGTACAACATAAATTTTTAAGTATCGAGTGGTCGATTCGAACAGCTCCATTCACCTTTTCGTGTTTTACAGTTCGTTCTTACGCGTTTTAAAGGCTGTTTTAGAGATGTTTTTGGAATATTTTACCCGTTTTTTGGATCATTTTTTACTGTTGTCAGAGATGTATTGTCTTCAAAAACATACAATTCATTTGTTAAATTGAGCCTTTCGAAACGAATTTTGACCATTTCAGAAAATTTCGGAGTTGCCTTAATTATTATTCAACAGGCATTTTGTAAATTAGTTAAGTAGCTCATTGTCTGTGGAGGAGTGAAAATAAAAACAAAAAACAATAACCTTAAAATTTGATTTATGAGTGACACAAATCGCTATTCATCGGTCATTCCGGCAGAAGTTGCTGAACAGGCCAAAGATTTTTTTCGTCAGGGCGCCCAGGTACTGGCTCCTTACCTGATTAATCTAACTCCGGACGAAAGGATACAGTTACCAAAAATGGGAGATAAGTCGGTACCGTTTGTAACCAAAGGCGCCGAATACCTTAGGATACCTAATTCGCCAGCCCCTCCTTATCTTAATCCGGAAGATTTGGATGTTGATCTGAACGCTTTTGAAACCATTCGACAAATTAGGCAGGTCGTACAACCGATTGCCGATATGTTGGACGATACCATGCTGTTGTGTGGAAGTGAAGCATATGTGGCCGTACTGGCTTTTTACACTTATCTGAAAGGGGCTGCCAAAATGAATGTACCGGGAGCCAAAACCATCTACGATGATTTGAGCACACGTTTCCCATCGCGACCAGCGAAAAAAGAGAAGTAGCTTAAATTCGAAAAACCCTGGACACAGACTCCGGGGTTTTTTATTTCACAAATTCACCCCGAACATACCACCTCAGAGGTACCCCATACCACCTCGGAGGTACCCCCCACCACCTAAAAGGTGCAACGTCGGACCTTTTAGGTACCCCCTACCACCTAAAAGGGAGAATACCGAACCTTTTTGCTCCGACGTTCCCCGAAAAAGGTCCAACACCGGAGCTTTGAGGTACCCTAGACCACCTAAAAGAGGGAATGGGGGACCTTTGGGGTGGTAGGTTCCGGGGAAAAGGTGGGTAGGGAGGAGGTTGAGGTAGAAACTATTCCCATTCAAAACAGATAGGACTCCATAGCTCAGGGAGTGAATGAATTTTTTTCTTGTGCCTCAATGTGTTTTCAAATTCCTGAGTGAAAGGCAACGGTTGCCTGTCAGGTCGGCGACTGTGAATTTTTGAATATATTCCTATGAGCAAGGGGAAGCAGTCTACGATTGTAAGCTGCCATCAATCATTAGCCTTAGCTACAAATGATTTTACAATATCAAATGTATATGCCAACTTAAATCCAAACGCAGTTGCAACTTTGCTCCTAAAAACATCATTGTCGTTAGTTGAAATTGATGCTTGTATCTCTCCATTAACAATATAAGGTTTATCGCTGGCTTTGAACTGATTAATAAAATAATCTCTAGGCTGCCGCACCGAAAAGAACTCTACTGTTCCGAAAATTGAAAAATTACCAGAACGCCAGCCCAAGCCCATTCCTAAGTCAACCGTGTTTGATAAACTCATTTCGGATAGTTTAGATAAACTGATAGGGTTTAAGAAAAGTGCAACAGAAATCCCCCTTGGAACATATTCATAGAATGTTTCAGTTTTTGAACTGCCAGCTGATTTCATTTCTACTTCTCTCTTCATAGTAGAAACTTTAGGTGTATAAACAATTCCTAAACTTAAATTAGGTTTAACACGTCCTGCTTCTTCAATTATTATTGCATTATTTGTTTTGTTGATCGCAGGGTCAAGATAAAGTTTCGTCGCTATTATTGAGATACCTCCACCTACCATAAAAGCAAAACGACTATTCCAGCCATAGTCTTCTTTTTGAGAATCCGAATCCACTTTTTTTGTTGTTTCTTTTTTAACAGGTTGCGTTCCTTCTTGCCCAAATACAAATACAGGTACAAGTGTGAAAAGTATCAGAGTAATTTTTGAGATGTTCATAAATGTATAGTTTATTTACGGTTGTTTATAATTTGAAAATAGCAGTAACTTATTTTTTGATTTTGGGATAAGAGAAAAATTTAAGTTAGATTCTGTTTTCCCTTACAAATTCACCCCACTGATAACTTTATCCCAATCAAAAGCAGGCCCGATATCTACTTTGTCGACCCGGCAATTTACGTGGGTAACAATTCCGGTAAAGCTTTTAAATCCGGCATCGGTCATGATTTCGTATCGTGCGGGTTCACTCAGGAAAGTTTTAGGGATGTTGTATTTGGCGCATAGGAATTTAATCAGCTTGCTGATGGCCTCATACTGGGCAGCAGTGTAGGTGGCAAAATATTCATAGCCCCGATATTTGGTATTTAACCGGATGTAATACTGCGTTTCGGCGGTGGTGCAATAAATATCCGAATCAGAATAGGTGGTAACCAGGTTGTTCCCGATCATTTTTAATGGACCGATGTTCGAAATCTCAATGCCAACACATTCCTTGCTCATGGGTGTATTGCCGCCAATGGCTGTCTGGCCTAAATGGTAACTCCAGTATTTTGAAGCAAATAAATTGTAAATCACGCCATTTCGGCCAATGACAAAAGGCACCGAAACATGTTGCTGAGTCAAAGTTCCAATGTCGCCTTTCAGGTAGCCCATTGTAAAATGGAGGGCAATCTTTCTTTTGGCAGTCTCTTCGGTATAATAAAATGATTTGTCCCCATTTTCCCGGGCACAATCCATGATCTTGATGGTTTCTGCTGTGCCTTTTATAGGGTATGTTCCATCAGTTAAAATGAACTTCTTTCCGAAACTGTCCAATCCACTTGACTGAAATGTACTTTCGTGATTTAAAATGCTGGATGCCTTCATTATTTTCAGATTAGAGTTTTTATGTGCCAGTCGTAATTTGATCTGTATGAACGAACTAATATTCAATCTTCAATAAAATTAAGCTACTGATAAACACAGATCAATAGCACAAATGTGCCATTGCCTTATGTTGTATTTTCCATTAAATTTTGAATAGAAGTTTATTCATTGGGTCTCAATTCCGGCTGAAGTCTGATGGGTTCCTTTTTTCGCTTTAGAAATTCAAAGAAAAGCTCAACGAAAAGGGCATCCTCACCACCATCCGCACCAGTCGTGGTCAGGATATTTATGCAGCCTGCGGGTTGTTGAGTACGAAGGAGATGGTGGGGTAAAACTGTTGGTGAATTCGAAAGCGGATTTTTAAATTGAATTTCTGATTTCAATTTCCAAATCGATGAATGTTTGCCGCCATTTGCCAATCTCGTTTCTGGCAGCTTCCAGTTCTTTTGCTACCATTTCCGGATCAGAATCAACGGAATAAGACAACTGTGCCAATTCCTGAAGCATTGAACCGACTGACCGTGCCGCATTAGTTTCTCCACCAATGTAATCGAACATTCGTTGATGGATTGTTTCAGGATTTTCAAATGATGCTTTATTCAGTAATTGATATAATCCTTTGCTTTGAAGTTTATCCGTTGCTAACCGAAGTGAATCGCACAACTGGAATTGGCGGTATTTGGCTTCCCAGCCCTGAAAATCGCCTAATTCATAGATCAATTGTTTTGCCCGTTGTTTATCGCCGAATCGTAATTCAGAAACCACACTGTTAAGATGCTGTTTCAAGATGGTCAATGTTTCATCAATGAGAGCTGCTGTATCGGCAATGGCATCCCTCATTTCTTTTTTGTGATTTTCAGGAATTTGTATTGCTGATTTTACTCCTGCGAACAAGTCCTTTAAAATCCCAAATACTTCTTTAAATCCTTCTACTATTGCTGGCATACTGTTTATTTTGGTTGTTTAAACGTTGTTGTGTTTTTGCTTCAAAGGGCTAACGATAATACTTCATCACAAAATTGAAGGCGTTATCGCCCATTACGCGGTTCACAATTTCTTCAGGATCGATTCGGTTGAATGAATTGCTCAGTTTTCCTGAATTTGTTTTCATGTAGGTATGCGCCTGCATCAGTAAATAATCTTCGAGAGTCGGTAGGTTTTCGGCAGTCCAGAATCCGTTGATCGGATCAATCATGCCATCGTAGTCGCTGCCAATGGTTTGTATTCCCCAGGCAAAAAGGCCCAGCGAATCGAGCAACTCTGCAATGTGCTGAATTTGCCGCCAAACCAGGAAACTCGAATGAAACAGTACTTTCCGACGTTCGAGGCTATGAGATTTTTTCAACTCGAAATCGCCATGTGCTGCAATGCGCCGTTCGTCGAGCTGCAAGCCAAACAGGCCGTTTGTTTGGGCAACTTTAATTATTTCATCGTCATACAGATTGATGTCGGCATTCATAAACAGATGCTTATCGCGGTCATTGCCGATTACTGCACCATGACTCACCACTACCGGAATGTCCTGCCCGGCGTATTTGGTGTCGAGCAGATTAAAATATTCCAATCGTGAAGTCCGACTCATGTGTTTGATGTCAATCAAAATTCGTTTATTTCCGGAGTTATCGAGCATTTTATCAACCACTTCCAACCCAAGCGGAGTAAATCCGGTGTTCATCATATAACTCTGGTCGACTGCCGATTTTACTACGCCGGTAAGACTTTCGGCATGACCACACAACTCATTGAAGAAGTGATGGGCAAGCGTGATGAAAATTGGGCGGTGTTCCCAGTTTTTCACTTTTTCAACATTGCCAAGCACATAGTTACGGTTCGCTGGTTTCTGTTTCGGATGAATTCCGGTCCCAAACGAATGGGCGCCTTCAATAGTTAGGACTACAGCTATTGAGTTCGATTTCTGATCGTCAATTGTGTCGGCATCGAGGATGTGCGTAATATCCGAAGAATTTCGTGCCAGCGAATAGTGATAACTGGCCCGATCGGCCAAAGTAACCTGCTTCCCGTTCATTTGTCTCAGGAAGGCATATTCGTTTTCGAGGTCGGGGAAATAGTCGGTAACCGATTGTACAAAGTCAATCCGTTCGCGGCCAACCGAAGTAACGAAATTGAGCAGCAAATCGTTGAATTCGCCGGTTCCGAGCTTGTTGTCGAAGAAACTGCGCTCCATCGGGTACAGCGAAGCAAAAATAATTCCGGTGTTTCCATAACCCAAAGCCGAAAAATTACTTTGCCGGTATTTCACGATTCCGCCCAGAAGATCGATCATTTTCTCGAACAGGTTGGGCGGATCATAATACCAGACCGAACTTTTTGATTTCAGGTTTTTACTGTTTTCCTTTCCGGGGAAACTGTGTCCGTAAGCTTTCAATGTGGGGTGGCAATGGATATCAGCAAAATATTTCATAGTCTATTGTTTAAAGGTTCATGCAGGTAGTTTTCCGATTATCCTTGTTTCTTTTCTTTGTCGTCAGAGGTTGGAGTGGCAACCGAGCCACGAAGTTTCATCAGTTTATTCAACAGGTCGAACCAGAAAGGTGCACCTAACGACAGAGCTAATGCTGTGACCACCCATCCTACCAATGAATAAAAAATACTGAGGAAAGAGGAACTGTCAAAGGTTTCCCAACCCAATCCAAGCGAATGATGTACACTTCTAATATCGTTCTTTATCAGTAAATTAGCTTGATTGAATAAGGTATCTCTTTTAGCTTTTAGCTCCAGATAATTAGCCAGTTCCAGCGAATCGGTCAACTTTTTATTTCGAAGACTATCGTTTGCTATGAGTTCTTTTTCTGAATAATTTGTTTGGAACTTATTGATTTCAGTTTGATGGAGCAATAATTTTTTG
>Ga0079306_1002049_pt1 | contig 11895 bp, 7 predicted proteins | sample Methanotroph_Enr_FD_79181 | JGI IMG/M metagenome (GOLD analysis project Ga0079306, IMG submission 79181) | Enriched soil microbial communities from Old Woman Creek wetland in Ohio, USA - Methanotroph_Enrichment_5 | ecosystem: Environmental > Terrestrial > Soil > Wetlands | place: USA: Ohio...
GAAGACGATATCGTCCGGTTCGACGATGTGTATGGAAGATAAGGTAAGGCGTTAGGAGGATCAATCCTTTTCCTGTTCTTCCAACTCCAGCTTTCGCTTGCGGAAGGCTTCCGTATACTTGGCAAAGATGCGCCGGCCTTCCTTGGTTATTTTCAGGAAGGTGACACCGGAGACAAAGCGGCCGTCGCAGGGGGCGGCGTGGGTTGTCCTGCCTTCGAGGTCGATGAGGTCGTCCTCCAGGCCGACGGTGATCAGCAACCGGGTGTTGGGCTGGAGTGGGTAAATCGTCTCCAACTTGATGCCGTCGATGCTGACGTCGATGGTCCGGCCCATGGAGTATTGACCTGGCCGGCCGTCTTCATCCAGCACCAGGTAGTCCAGAAGGTGGAGCGAATCGTAGCGGATGAATTTTCTCTGTTCTCGTTTCTTCATAACCTGTCCTGCCCCCACAAAGGGAACTCTTCTCAGTACCCCCTTGAGGGGTGTAAGTACCTTCACGAAATTCTATCTTATAAAACAAGAAAAGAATTTCTAAGGTACTAAAAAATCACATCCTGGTCCTGACCGGCTTCAGGAAAGAGCCTGTGAATGGCCTCTTTTTCCGGTTTGATTATCCCTCGTTCGGTGATGAGTGCGGTAATGAGTCTTGCCGGAGTCACATCGAAGCTGTAGTTCATGGCTCTCGTGCCCTTGGCGGCAAGAACAAGTGTTCTTGTCTCGCCGTCGGCGTCCTTGCCCGAAAGGGTGGTTATTTCTTTCTCTTCTCTCTGTTCTATCGGAACATCGAGACCCTTGTCAAGGTGCCAGTCGAAGGTTGATGACGGCAGGGCGACATAAAAGGGAATGTTGTTGTCGTATGCCGCCAGGGCCTTCAAGTAGGTGCCTATCTTGTTGACGACGTCGCCGGTATGGGTGGTCCGGTCGGTGCCGACGATCACCATGTCGACCATTCCCTGCTGCATGATATGGCCGCCGGTATTGTCGCAGATGAGGGTATTAGGGATATTTTCCTGCTGCAGTTCCCAGGCGGTGAGCTTTGTCCCCTGGTTCCACGGCCTTGTCTCGTCGACCCAGACGTGGACCGGAATACCCGCGTCACGCGCCGCATAGATGGGGGCGGTGGCGCTGCCGTAATCGACGAAGGCGAGCCACCCGGCATTGCAGTGGGTGAGGATGTTGACCGGCGCGCCGTTTTTTCGCCGGCTGATCTCCCTGATGATCGTCAGGCCATGCTCGCCGATCTGCCGGCAGAAGTGAGCGTCTTCATCGGCAATGGCGCAGGCCGCGGCAAAGGCTATCCTGCGCTGGTTCTCCGGGTCGGTACTCTCCGTCAAGGCATGCAGGACCCTTTCCACCGCCCACAGCAGGTTGCGGGCCGTCGGCCGGCTTTCTCCCAGCTTCCGCCCGGCAGCCGTCATGAATTCGGCAAAACCATCCGCCGGCGCCGCAAGGGCCGCCAGATACATGCCGAAACCAGCCGTGGCACCTATTAATCCTGCGCCGCGGACGTGCATCTCGCGGATAGCGGTAATCGCTTCTTCCAGGGTGGTAAGGGTCTCGACGACAAATTCGTGGGGGAGTTGTCGTTGATCGATGATGCGGATCTGTTTGTTATTCTGCGGATCGGGCCAAATGGTCCGGTAGTGAATACCGTTGAATCGCATAGTTGCTTACAGGAAATCAGTGTGGCTGGTTGTGGCCAACCAGCGGGTTTTATGAGAGTTTTTAAGGTCCATTGTCGGCGGGCCGGTTTCCATTTGTAGTACTCAAAGTAACTTACTCGCTTGGCAGTAAATTGCAAACTTTTCAACGAGAGGATATTTTTGCGAAGTTCATTCATTTCTGTGAAAAATCTCAATGATCCCTACAATCTTGTAACAATATTTCTATTAATTTACAAAAATGTAGTAAAAATATAAAGCGGGGATCGAAGGCTCGCGGAAAAAATCCTGTGGAAAGAAAAGATTAGAGGGTTGTTTTCGACCATGGCACAACAATTGTAACACCTGGTCGATCTGGCAAACGATCAGCTGAAAGTGTTACAAGGATGTGGGTAAAATCGAAAGAGTGCTTAAACGCCGGCGCTGGTTGCAGCATGGCGGCACGAAGCAACCTGTCAAGGAGGAGAAGATGAATAAAGCGGATACAGCATTTGTCCTGGCAGCGGCCGGACTCGTGCTGCTCATGACTCCGGGCCTCGCCCTGTTTTACGGTGGGATGGTGCGTCGCAAGAATGTACTGGGGACGATCATGCAGAGCCTCATTCTGATTTCGTTGATCACCATCGAATGGGTGTATCTCGGCTACAGCATGTCATTCGGTCCCGATGTCAGCGGCTTTATCGGCGATTTATCGTGGTTCGCCTTGAATGGCGTCACCAACGCCCCGAGCCCCGACTACGCCAAAACCATCCCCCAGACCGTGTTCATGGTCTACCAGTGCATGTTCGCCGTCATCACCCCGGCCCTGATCACCGGGGCCTTTGCCGAACGGGTCAGGTTTGTGCCGTTTCTGGTCTTCTCCCTCTTGTGGGCCATTTTCGTTTATAATCCGGTCTGCCATTGGATCTGGGGCAAAGGCGGATGGCTGGCCGGAATGGGTGTGCTCGATTTTGCCGGAGGGCTGGTGGTCCATGCCACCTGCGGTGCCGCGGCGCTGGCCGGCGTCCTGGTGCTCGGCCCCCGCAGGGGTTACGGCAAGACCAGTTTCATGCCCCACAACCTGCCGTTGACCGTTCTCGGGACCGGGCTGCTCTGGTTCGGCTGGTTCGGCTTTAACGGGGGCTCGGCACTCGCCGCGGACGAGATTGCGGCAACCGCCTTCGTCGCGACTCATCTGGGTGGTATGGCCGGCATGCTTATGTGGGTGGTGATGGAATGGCTGACCCGCAAGCAAGCGACGACGCTCGGTGCGGCCTCGGGCGCCATTGCCGGTCTGGCAACCATTACCCCCACCGCTGGCTTTGTCGGCCCCAATTCGGCCATCGCGATCGGCTGTCTGGCCGGGATCGTCTGCTATCTGGCGGTCAACTCCAAGACCAAGCTCGGGCTCGACGATTCCCTCGATGTCGTGGGAATCCACGGCGTGGGCGGGGTGCTCGGCACCATCTGTCTCGGCATCTTCGCCTCGACCGAGATCAATCCCGCCGGCGTCAACGGCCTGCTCTTCGGTAATGCCGCGCAGGTAGGGATTCAGGCTTTCGGCGTTGCCGTGGTCGGCGGCTATGCCTTTGTCGTCAGCTGGATACTCTTTAAAATAATACATTCCGTCTTGGGCATGCGTCTTCAGGATGATGCCGAAGTCGAAGGAATGGATTCCTCGGAACATTCGGAAACCGCCTATAACAACTAAGCTTGCGGCAAGACGCCTAACGAGCCGTGACGAAATGAGAAAAAAGTGAAGAGGTTATTTCGTAACGGCTCCCAAGTCCGACTTGTCGGTGTGCGGAACATGAGATAATGTGTTACCTTCAATGTAAGCCGGACAGTCGAGACTGAACGGCGGGCATGGGACGGTCGCAACATTGGTTGCCGAGGGGCGGCCCGGGCCGCACAAGATGATGATGCATTGCAAAGGGTGAAGGATATGCGAAAGATTGAAGCGATAATCAAGCCGTTTAAGCTGGATGATGTGAAAGATGCCTTGAACAGCATCGGTATTACCGGAATGACCATCACCGAAGTCAAAGGCTATGGCCGGCAGAAAGGTCATACCGAGATCTATCGGGGGGCCGAGTATATCGTCGATTTCATTCCCAAGGTAAAAATCGAGATCGTCGTGGCCGCGGATCAGGCCGACCAGGTGGTGGATAAAATCAGGATGGCGGCCAATACCGGCAAGATCGGCGACGGTAAAATCTTTGTCCTGCCCATCGAGCGGGTAGTACGGGTGCGAACCGGCGAAGAAAACCGTGATGCGGTGTGATGAATGATCGCCGAGTTTCGGGCTGAACGACAAGCCCTTGAGCAAGTCTGGGCCAAGGCCAGTTGCAGCGACCTCGAACTTCGGGGCCATTGCCGGATGGTCGACGAGTATATCGTCGGCTGCTTTACCAAGTCCGATGTCAGGAATTGCAACGGGGACGTAGCCCTGGTCGCCCTGGGCGGTTATGGCCGGCAGGAGTTGTTTCCCTTCTCGGACATCGATCTTATGGTGCTGTACCGGCCGGAGATGAAAGACCGGATCGAAAGGATTACCGACGCGGTGCTCTATCCCCTGTGGGATACCGGTCTCGAAGTCGGTCACGGCGTCCGGACCGTCGAGGAGTCCATGGCTCAGGCGGAGGTTGACTATTTTTTTCAGGTCGCCCTGCTCGATGCCCGGTTGATCCACGGTTCGGCGGAACTGTATGAAGAGCTTCTCGCCGCGAATCACAAAAAATTCGTCGAGGGGCAGCGGGAAGATTTCGTCGAAAAGATGAAAGCCCATCGCCAGAACCGGCGCGAACGGTTCGGCAGCCACAGCTATCTCCTCGAGCCCCATATCAAGGAAGGGCGGGGCGGCATGCGCGATATCCAGGCGATGCTCTGGACCGCCCGAATGGTTTTTGGCCTGAGCGGCCTGCAGGATATTCGGGATGCCGGCCTTCTGCTCGAAGACGAGAAGAAGGAGTTCCTCACCGCCAGGGACATGCTCGTCCGGCTGCGCTGCTACCTTCACCATTTCAGCCGGCGCAAGAACGACCAGCTCTTTTTCGAACAGCAGGGCGAGGTTGCGGAGGCTTTCGGCTATAAGACCCGGGACGGTATCCTCGGGGTCGAGAGTTTCATGGGCGATGTCTATCACGCCCTGCAGAAGATCAGCGTGATCAGCGATCTGTTCTTCGATCATGTGGAGGAGGTCCTGGGTCTGGCCGGCCGGACCGGGGCGATTGCCGACAAGGTCGTGGAAAAAGGCATCGAGGTTAAGACCGGACGCGTCCATCTGACGGCCTCGAAAGCAGAACTGCAAGCCAAGCCGCAGATCCTCGTGCGGGCGTTCCTGGCCATGGCCCGGACCGGATTGCCCCTGCACCACCGTACCCGCAAGGTGATTTCCGGCTCGCTTGAACTGATCAATGACAAAGCCCGGACCTCGCCCCGCTTCGCCAAGACGTTTTTTGCCACTCTTCTTGAGGCCAAAGACATTTTCGCCGTCCTTGAAACCATGCTGGAGACCGGCGTCCTCACCGCCTGGATCCCTGAATTCAACCGGATAACGACGCTCGCCCAGCACGATTTGTATCATATTTATACGGTCGACCGTCATTCGCTGCAGGCCGTGGCCGAGTTGCATGCGCTTGTCGCCGCCTGGGCTGCTATCGCCCAGAATATCAAAAGCTTGAAGGTGCTCTATCTGGCCGCCCTGCTGCACGATATCGGCAAGGGCTCCGGCCGGGACCATTCCATCGAAGGGGCGGGACTGGCCGGGCAGATCGGGCAGCGTTTCGGTTTCGCCGGGGATGAATGCGTGACGCTTGAATTCCTCGTTCGCTACCATCTCTTCATCCCCGAGAATGCCCTGCGGCGCGACCTGAACGATGCGGTCTTCATCAAACGCTGTGCCGAGACCATCGGCAGCCTGGATCGCCTCAGCATGCTCTATCTGCTTTCCGTAGCCGATTCGAAGGCGACCGGTCCTTCTGCCTGGAGCGACTGGAAGTCGACCCTGATGGAGGAGATGTTCCTTAAGGTCTATCCGTATCTCGATATCGGCCGCCACGGCATCCATGACGTCACGGCTCATGAGGAGCAGGGGGTGGAATGGCTGCGCGAACAGGTGCGGATGCAGCTCAAAGGGGTTAAGGACATCCGGATCGATATCGATGCCCTGAGTGCCGACTATATCCTGTCCTTCTCGCCGGAAATTGTCGCAAGGCACATCCTGACTCAGCGAGATAATTATCAGTTGCTGCGCCAGCGGTCCCTGATTCTTGCCAGCGAGACCGAAGATTCCTGGCAGCTGCTGATCATGACGGTCGACCGTCCGGGGATCCTCGCCAAGATCTGCGGAGTTATGGCCCTCAACAACCTGACGGTGGTCAAGGCCCAGATCTTCACCTGGGCCGACGGCACGGTCGTCGATGTTATCGATGTGCGGGCAACGGACGGCCTCAGTTTCGCCGAAAAGAGCTGGCGGTCGCTCAACGAGCAGCTCGACCTGGCCATCGAACACCGGATGGGGCTCAGCCACCGGTTGTACCGCAAGTTGTCGTCCGGCTACGGCCGACGGAGCCAGAGGGCAGGTGAAGTGGCCTCCAAGGTAGTCATCGACAACAAGAGTTCGGAGAACTATTCGGTCATCGAGGTGTATGCGTCGGATTCGCCGGGGCAGCTCTACCACATCACCCAGTCGATGGCCGATTTCGGGCTGAACATTCACAAAGCCTATATCGCCACCGAACTCGAACAGCTGATAGACGTCTTTTATGTGCTTGATTCCCGTGGTCAGAAACTGGTCGACGAGGATTTCAGGCAGGAAGTTACTCAGGGCATACTCCATTCCATCGGCCGTATCGGCAAGTAAGTCGGACGGATTATGTTGACTGGCAAGGGTCACGTTTTGTTCAAAAAATGACAAACATGTAATGAAATTTCATTTCGTTGTTGCAAAAAATGTCAGAAAAGTTTTTATTTTTGAAACCATTGAATCTTGCTCAAATTTAAATTCAGGAGGAACAGATGACAGCAAAAGATGTAATTAAAATGGCTCAAGAGAATAAAGCGGTCATGGCGAACTTCAAATTCCTTGACTTTCCCGGAATCTGGCAGCATTTCGCAGTTCCCATAGATGAATTGACAGAGGAGATCTTTGACGAAGGACTGGGCTTTGACGGTTCCTCAATCAGAGGCTGGCAGGCGATCAATACCTCGGATATGCTGGTGGTGCCCGATGCGGAAACCGCCTTCATGGATCCTTTCATGGACTATCCGACGATCACACTTATCTGCAATATCGTCGACCCGATCACCAAGGAGAAGTACACGAGAGATCCGAGGTTTATCGCCCAGAAGGCAGAGGCGTACCTCAAGTCCACCGGCCTGGGCGACACCGTCTATTTCGGACCGGAGGCGGAGTTCTTCATCTTCGACGGCATCAGGTTCGATCAGAATTCGCACAGCGGTTACTACTATATCGAGTCTTCTGAAGGTATCTGGAACTCAGGAAAGGAAGAAAGCCCGAACCTCGGTTACAAGCCGCGCCATAAGGAAGGGTATTTCCCCGTTCCGCCGACCGACAGCCAGGTCAATCTCAGGACCGAGATGGTCATGGAGATGCTGAAGGCCGGCATCTATGTCGAGCGCGAGCATCATGAGGTCGCCACCGCCGGCCAGGCGGAGATCGACATGCGGTTCGACTCCCTGGTGCGGATGGCAGACAAGAACATGCTGTTCAAGTACATCATCAAAAACGTGGCACGTCGCCATAATAAGACCGTCACCTTCATGCCGAAGCCGCTCTTTGGCGACAACGGTTCGGGCATGCATTGCCATCAGTCGATCTGGAAAGAGGGCAAGCCGCTGTTTGCCGGCAATGAATATGCCGGTCTCAGCGAAATGGCGCTCTACTACATCGGCGGCGTGCTGAAGCATGCAAAAGCTCTGGCCGCGCTGACCAACCCGACGACCAACTCGTACAAGCGGCTTACCCCGGGCTTCGAGGCACCGGTCAATCTCGCCTACTCCGCCCGGAACAGGTCCGCCTCCATCCGTATACCGACTTATTCGGCAAATCCGAAGGCCAAGCGGGTCGAGGTGAGATTCCCCGATCCTTCCTGCAACACCTACCTTGCCTTCTCGGCCATGCTCATGGCCGGTCTTGACGGTATCGAGAACAAGATCCATCCGGGCGAGCCGCTTGACAAGGATATCTACGATCTCGCCCCCGAAGAGCTGGCCCTGGTACCGACCATGCCGGGTAGCCTGGACGAAGCGCTCGACGCGCTCGAGGCAGATCACAAGTTCCTGCTGAAAGGCAATGTCTTCACCCAGGATGCCATCGATACCTGGATCGCGTATAAGAGAAAGAATGAGGTGGATGCCCTGAGACTCCGTCCTCACCCCTATGAATTCTTCCTCTATTACGATATTTAAGAATTAGAAGTAAGGCTCTGAAAAAGGAAGGCGGGCAACCACCGCCTTCCTTTATTTTTTAAAATTTGACGACCATTTCTCTCCGCCCCGTCAACAAAGCGAATCACTATCGGTCACGACCGGCAAGGAATTGTCAAGTCGCAAGTTTCACCAGCGGAAACAAAGGGATAGATACTTACCACTAAAAGAATTTGCAGAAGTCGACCTGTAGGGGGTAGCCTTCCTCTTGTCGACCTTTCCTGCCCCTTTTTTAACTATTGTGAAATTTGCTCCCAGTCTTCATGAATTCCTCCAGTAATAGTATCGAGCGCCTGGCGCCGGCCCTTGCGGCAAGCCGTTTCCTGCAGCGGGAATTAAACGCGCGTGCATGGCTCGTGTCTTTGCTTTGGGATACGCTTGATACCGCGCTCACCGCCGAGGCCATGAAGGAATTCCTCGAAGTTGAAGTGCCGGATGAAGCACGGCTCAAAACCGGCCTGCGGCGCTTGCGCAGCTGGGTTTTCTGTCACACGGCGGCGCGCGATCTGCTGGGTCTGGCCGATCTCGCCGAGGTGACGGGAACGATGACCAAGCTGGCCGAGGTGTCGGTCACTCATGCCCGCGACATCTTGCATGCTACCCTTGCCGAGCGTCATGGGGTTCCGGTCGATGGCAAAGGACAGCCCATGCAGATGGTTGTCGTCGGGATGGGCAAGCTGGGCGGCTGTGAACTGAACGTATCCTCCGACATCGATCTGATCTTCCTCTACCCGGAAGAAGGTGAAACCAGCGGGCCTCGCCCCCTGACTCATTTTGATTTTTTCACCCGCCTGGGTCGTTCGGTTATTGCGGCAATCGGGGAAGTTACCGCCGATGGCTACGTCTTCCGGGTGGACATGCGGCTTCGTCCCTACGGCGAGTCGGGACCGCTGGCGTTAAGCTTTGGCGCGCTCGAACAGTATTTCATCGCCCAGGGCCGCGAATGGGAACGGTTCGCCTGGATTAAGGCAAGGCCCTTATGCGGCGATCGGCTGAAGGAACTTGCCGCCGTAGTGCGGCCTTTCGTGTTTCGCAAGTATCTCGACTTCGGGGCGATTAATGCCTTGCGCTCGCTGCATGCCCAGATTCGATCGCAGGTCGCCCGCAAAGAGATGGCGATGAATATTAAACTCGGTCCTGGGGGAATCAGGGAGATCGAGTTCATTGCCCAGGTGTTCCAGATCATCCGCGGCGGCCGAGATGCCGGGTTGCAGGTCAAGCCGACCACGAAGGTGCTCGAAGCGCTGGCTGAACGGGAGGTGCTCACGGGTAGGACCGTCCGGGAGCTTATCGATGCCTATGACTTTCTGCGCAGGCTTGAACACCGGCTCCAGTACCTTGACGATGCCCAGACGCACGACTTGCCCGCCTCTCCCGACGACCGTCAGGCTATCGCTGCGGCCATGGGCTTTCCGGGTGAGGCTGAGATGCTCTCGGAACTCGACCGCCACCGCCGGGTTGTAACCGCTGCTTTTCAGGCGGCCTGCGGCGACCCCAACGATGCCGTTCATGCCCTCGACGGCTTGTGGGAAGCGAACAATACCTCCCAGGATGTCGAAGCGATATTGGCGGGGCTCAACTTCAATGATCCCGCCGCCGCCTCGGACCGTCTCAGGCAATTACGTCAGGGCAGCGGTTACCGGCTGTTGCCGGAAAATATCCGTCTCCGTCTGGACGCACTTATGCCCCGCGTCATTGAAGGGTGCGCGGCGCAAGCCAATCCCGACGTCGTGCTGGCTCGCATGCTGAACTTATTGGCAACCATCAGCCGGCGTGGTGGTTATCTGGCACTGCTGCAGCAATATCCGCAGGCTCTGCGCCGTCTGATCGAACTCGTTTCGTCCTCGAAATGGGCCTCGGACTATCTCACCACCCATCCTATTTTGCTCGATGAACTGCTCGATGGACGTGATCTGGTCGATGTCGCCGACTGGCCTCTGTTTGCACGCAGGCTGCGGAAAGATCTCGATGAAATCGACCCCGACACCGAAAGGCAGATGGATCTGATGCGGGAGCAGCACCACGCCCAGGTTCTCCACATTCTGCAGCAGGATCTTGCCGGCAGATGGGGGGTGGAAGCGATCGGCGACCACCTCTCGGCACTGGCGGATGTGATTCTTGGCGAAACCATGAGACTCTGTTGGCGTAAGTATACGAAGAGACACCGCGAAACGCCGAAATTCGCGGTTATCGGCTACGGCAAGCTGGGCGGCAAGGAGTTAGGATATGCCTCGGATCTGGATATTGTCTTTCTGTACGATGACGATCATCCATCCGCTCCGGAAAACTACGCCCGCCTTGCCCAACGCATGCTGACCTGGCTCTCGACCCGCACCTCTGCCGGCCTGCTGTTTGAGACCGACACGCGCCTCAGGCCCAACGGCAACTCGGGGTTGCTGGTCTGCCCGCTTGCGTCCTTCATCAAGTATCAGCATGCATCGGCCTGGCTGTGGGAGCATCAGGCCCTGACGCGAGCGCGGTTTGTCGCAGGCGATGCCGAGGTCGGCAACGGTTTCGAGGTCGCCCGGGAGGCTATTCTGCGCAAAGGCAGGCAACTCACGGTCCTGGCCGAGGAGGTCGTGGCGATGCGCCGTAAGCTGCTTGACAGCCGGTCTGCCTCTTCCGGCCGGGGAGGCGGCTTCAATGTCAAGGACGATCCGGGCGGGTTGATAGATTTTGAATTCATCATCCAGTACCTGGTGCTTGGCCATGCCCATGACCATTCGCAGCTGGTTGCCAACCTCGGCAACATTGCTCTCGCGCGGATCTCAGGTGAACTTGGCCTGATCGATGCGGCACGGGCCAAAGCGGCAGCCGACGGTTATCGGACGCTGCGTCGCATCCAGCACCGCCTGCGGTTGAACGGGGAGAGCGACTGGCTCCCGGAAGATGCCGCGGCCGGCGAGCGACAGGCCATCAGCGAACTGTGGCAGGAGATTTTCGGGACTTTCCGCAAGGACTGAGGGTAGGGGCGAAAAATCTTTCGCCCTACGAAAACCGCTCATCCAAGTTCGAAAAGTTTTAGGAAGACAACAGTAGGCTCTTAGTTTAATATAGAAGACCCTGAATTATCGTTGTTTGCGATTTTCAGGGAAGTGTAAGAAGTAAAAACCAACAGCAAAGAAAAGGAGATTGTCAAGATGACCAGGGAAGAAATAATGCAAATTATTGAAGACGAAAATATTCAATTTTTTCGTCTTCAGTTCGTAGATATTTTCGGCTTTATGAAAAACGTGGCGATTCCCAAAAGCCAGATCGAGAAGGCGCTGGACGGGAATATGATGTTCGACGGTTCGTCCATCGATGGATTCGTGCGGATCAACGAATCGGACATGTACCTCAAGCCTGACTACAATACCTTCACCATTCTGCCCTGGCGGAATAAGGCAGGCATCGCCGCAGCCCGTATCATCTGCGATGTCTATAAATCCGACGGCACTCCTTTCGCCGGCTGCCCGCGCGTCAACCTCAAGCGGGTTCTGGCCGAGGCCAAGGAACTGGGCTATACCATGAACGTCGGTACCGAGGCGGAATTCTTCCTCTTCGAGAAAGACGAGGACGGCCTGCCCACCACCGTCACCAGCGATGTCGCCGGGTACTTCTCCCTCGATCCCGAGGACAAAGGCAACGACTGCCGACGGGAAATCATCGAGACCCTGGAAAAGATGGGCTTTGAGATCGAGGCATCCCATCACGAGGTGGCCGAGGGACAGCATGAGGTCAACTTCAAGTATGCCGACGCCCTGACCGCCGCTGACAATACTGTGACCTTCAAGTGGGTTGTCAAGTCGATCGCCTCCAAATA
>Ga0079306_1002050_pt1 | contig 11894 bp, 10 predicted proteins | sample Methanotroph_Enr_FD_79181 | JGI IMG/M metagenome (GOLD analysis project Ga0079306, IMG submission 79181) | Enriched soil microbial communities from Old Woman Creek wetland in Ohio, USA - Methanotroph_Enrichment_5 | ecosystem: Environmental > Terrestrial > Soil > Wetlands | place: USA: Ohio...
TACGAAAGGGAAAAATTCGGGGTTCGATTTAGCAAATTCCTTTGGATCAATCAAATTTAACAAATTATGATACATGGATATTCTCCCCTTAAGTTTGTTAAACTTGCCCCAGGTTCCCAGAGTATCTCTTGAACTCACATTTAAAAGTGAACCATTATTTATAGGAGAAATGCGACGTGATAAATAAACTGGATTATTAATCTCTTTGACAATTGGCAAAGACAAGGATTCATGTTTAGGAATGTCGATTCCTATGTCGGTTGGAAATAACCAAAGAACACCTAAATATTTTTCTAAGAATGAATAAATACCAAATTCTGTTCCCCAATCATTTGCACCGGTAATAATAAAATTATGTGCATTTATTCCTTGAACAATAAATCCATCTTCATCCAAATGGCTAAACTCAATATTTTGTTTTTTTACAAAAGAAGTTAATCCAATATGGATATAGACTTTGTTACTCTCAATGGTTGCTACAATAGGAAGCAATGCACCTGTACTTTGCTTGATATATTCTTGTAAAATTTTGGCTGCATTTCGAATCTGAAGGCTTGAGGAATCGGGCAAAACAATAGAAGCTCCTGGTTGATGATTCTTTACGATAATTAGTTCACTTGCATGAACGCCAGAGAAAGAAATTAATAACAGAAAAAATGCAAATAAACAATTGGATAAGATATTGATACTTATAATATTCATTTTATAAGTTTTCATCTGGATGTTTTCAACTATATTAGTATATCGGTAAAGTGAAGTCATACTATCAAGTTTAAATTTTTACACATCAATTATTTCAATAGCACATAATATTTCTTAAATATTCTTCTGAAGTTAACTTGAAAGTCAAAAGGTAAAAGTCAAAATTTGATGAAAAGTCAAATCCGGAAGAACAAAAAAATGCAGGTTGTAACTATGATTAATAGAGGAAATTAGCGCTGATTAAAGATTCCTTTTCAATGCGATTAGGATAATTGATGAGTACAGCTTTATATTTTCCTTTAAAAACGAATAAGCTCCCGGCTGCTACACCGATAATACCATACTTTTTGATTAATCCTCCAATGTCATCAAGTGAACCAGCGCCGCCTAAAACGGTCATTGGCAAACTAATCGATTCTCTGATTTTATCAATTAAAGTTAAATCATATCCTTTCATAACTCCATCATGGTCGATGGAATTTATAATAATTTCGCCCGCACCAAGAGCCTCACATTGTTTCGCGAATTCAAGCGGGTCTTTTCCCGTGTTCTTCGTTGCATTGTGTGTCCATATTTCATATTTGCTGCTAAAAGATTTCTTTTTAACATCCAATACAATAATGACACTTTGATTGCCAACACGTTCAGCAATACGGTTAATAAGCGTTGGATCTTCAAGTGCGATTGAACTTATTGCTATTTTTTCCACTCCCAAACTAAAGATTCGATCAGCCTGCTCTACTGTTTTTATGCCACCTCCATAGCAGAGAGGCATTCGGCACTCAGCAGCCAGGTTTTCAATCATTTTGTAATCCGGCTCACGGTTTTCTCTTGATGCATCGATGTCAACTACCATTATTTCATCAACTTCTTTCTCATTGAATATTTTAACAGCATTGATTGGATCGCCTACGTATTTGGGATCTTTAAATTTTACGGTTTTAACCAGACCTTTGTTATGTACCAGTAAGCATGGAATTATTCTAGGAAATAACATAATTCAGATTTGCGAAGTTGTTTAAAACATGTATGCCATTTTCATGACTTTTCTCCGGATGAAACTGGACACCATAAATATTTTCTGAATTGACAGCACTTGCAAATTCAATGCCATATTGTGTATTTGCAACTGTATTCACCTCATTATTGCAATGAAAATAGTAGGAGTGAAGAAAGTAAAACCGTGGATCTTCTGGTAATGATGCAAACAATCCATTTCCATTTAATGGTTTTATTGTATTCCACCCCATGTGAGGTAATCTTGTTTTGTGTTTGATTAGTAAGGAATCAAACTTCTTTACCACTCCATCTATCCAGCCCAGACCTGGAAGAACTCCTTCTTCACTTGAATTGGCTAGAATTTGCATACCAACGCATATACCAATAACTGGTATTTTTTTTTCTAAAACCAATTCATCAAGTGTTTCCCTCATTCCGGATTTTTGTAACAAAGTCATGGCATGATCAAAAGCACCTACACCCGGAAGGATTATTTTTTCTGAATTTTTTAGATCTTCCCTTCTGGTGGCAATAGTAACCGGGATGTTAAGCCTTTTATAGACATTAGCAAAAGCGCTGATATTCCCCAAACCGTAATTGATAATTGCAATCATCTCTTTCCCCCTTTTTCCATTCCAAGTGCACGCATAACTTTTGCACCAATTTGGTAAATACTTTCCTGTGATTTGTAATCCTTATAGGTCTTATTAGGAGCATCCATATATCCTTGTAATTCTTCAATCGTTATCCCCAGTTTTGTAACAATGTATTCAAAGTCTTGGGCAATTGTTTCTTCGTCATAGGCTGGTTGTCTTAATTTCTCCAAAGCCTCTTCTCTGGTCATTTGGCCTGTTAAGATTAAACTTGAATATTGAACTTTTCTTGTGTCAAAACCGAATTTTTTTGGCAACCAATAGGATTCATAAAATTTGGTAAACCTTGATTCAAAGTGTTTTTGTGGATATTTCTGCCATCCAAATTGATCCATTAGGAATTGCATGGCTTCTTCTTTATTGTATGGAACAAAATCCAAAGGACGGATAAGCTTAATGCCTTTGAAATAGGGCAAATAAACTTTATGCCAAAGAATGTTGGTTACCATGTAGTTTTTTAATGGTTTCCTTCCAAATTTTTTATGAATATCATTTAGCTGAATTGAATCTGATTGGTAATACATCCATTCAATTGGGTTACGTACACATTCGGTAGAATAATTGCCCCCGGTTAAAATGTATTTGATTTTATATTTGGATGCAAAATCGTACATGGTGGCGAAAAAAGAATGATCCTGCGGAACATCAATGTGTGGAACGCCTGATTTGAAATAAGCCAGTTGGAGATCTTTCATTTCTTCCCAGTCAACAACATGGGTAAATAAGTCCAATCCAAGCTTGTCAACCATGCGCTCGATATTGTTAACGGCAATTTGTGAATTCCATCCTGCATCAACATGGAAAACCAAGGGGCGTAATCCATATTTTTCTTTAACCACATAAGTGAGGTATGAGCTGTCAATTCCTCCGCTCATCCCCATGATACAGTCGAAGTCTTTCCCTTTCCCTTCTTCTTTTATTTTGTTGATGATACCCCAAAGCACTTTTTCTCCGCGCTCATCGGTATGCCAATAAGGTAAAATATCTTTGTAATAAGTATTACAATGGTCGCATACTCCTTTTTCATCAAAGATGATCTTGGAGTCGGTGGTATCCATGACACAGTTGGAGCAAATTTGGTATGTTCTCATTATTTAAATGTTGTATCTGGTGCCTGATATATTTTAGGATAGCGCTTGTTTAGCTATTTTAGTGTAAGAAAATTTTTCAGGTCCAAGTTTTTCTGCATTATTTTTCATTTTTTCAAAGGTTAATTCTTCTTTAAGTACTGATATAATTGTTTTCTTGATTTCTTCAATACCAGCGCTTTCTAAAAACAGGCAATTACCACCTAAATTGACATGTTGTATACCCTCCCATTTATAAAATACACAAGGTAGCCCGAGCCCTACTGCCTCTTCCCAAAGTACCGAATGTGTACCGGGAAAGAATGCCAGATCAGAAGCAAAAAAATACTTGTATATCTCCTCCGATGGTAGCCATTCCACATATCTAATCAATGAGTTAGTTATATAAGAGTCAATTTCTTTTTTTAGTTCAGCCGTTGGTTTCCCAAAAACAATTAGCTTGATGTTTTCTATTTTGTCTTGATTTGTAAGCTCTATATAAGCCTTCATTAATTGATGTATGTTTTTTCTGGTATCTATCTTGCCACCGGTAATAATAACAAAATCATTTTTGCCAATCATAAGTTGAGATCTTATCTCTGCTTTGATTATCTCTTTATCCTCCCATCGAAAGTAAGAATCGTCGGCCCCAAATGGTAATAATTCTATTTTATTCTTATCAATACCATAAACATCATGCAAGAACTCGACACGAACGGGCAATGTCCCGTAGAATTTTGTTGTGTATTTTTCGATTTGTTTTATACAGAATTTATATACTATTTTATGAAGGATATTCTTTGATATCCAGTTTTTCGCGCTATTTATGAAATCAGTATGACTATCAATATAAATCTTTACATTATTTTTTTTTGCAAACCTAACAAATTCTATAATACTTAGAAATTGACTGTCATGCATGAAAATAACATCAGGTTTGACTTTTTGTAAGAATTGTTGAATGCCGGAATATATTCTTAATTTTCTTACAACAAATTTTGGGATCCAATTTACATATGGAATCCTAGTTATTGGAATGTCTTCATTAGTATAATAAGAACTCGGTTTTACATATCCAAGTTTGATATTATCAATGTAAGTTTCCGTTGATGCAAGAATAGTAACATCATTTCCTTGCTGTTTATGGATTTTAGGCAGAATGTTTTCCTGATAACTGAAATTATCAATATAAAAGGCAGCCAGACAGCAATGGAGTATTTTCATAAATTGTAGTTGTTGATAAACCTTGTTGGATCTTTAAAGAACTCTGCATACTTTTTTAACTCATCATCAGAAAAGTTCCACCAACTTATCCTTAGTAGTTCAGATATTGTTTCATCTTTGAACCTTTTCCTGATTTCTTTAGCAGGGCAACCTGCAACTATTGAATAAGGCTCTACATTCTTAGTCACAATGCTCCCCATGCCAATTACTGCCCCTGTGCCAATGGTAACTCCCTGTTTTATTATAGCATTTTCTCCAATCCACACATCATGCCCAATAATTGTTTTTTTTGCCGGTTCTCTTTGATGTGTGGCAAATTTTGCTCTGACACTGTCACTTCCTTCATAGAAAACAGGTGACATTGACACCCAGTCCATTGGATGCATTCCTCCACCAATAATAACATGATTCGCTATTGAGCAAAAAGAACCAATTTCACAGTTAATAATTTCGCAATTATACCCACAAAACGAATGTTTATCAAAGGTAGAATTTACTATTTCACTGCCGGCTTCCACTTTGGAAGTTCTATGTATTCGAGAATTGACAATTGCTTTACCTCGTAATTTTTTAAATAGTTTTGACCAATAATATGTTAATTTCATTTATGAAATAGTTATTTTACAGATTATTAATGTTTCTATCGTAACTTTTAGGCCAAAAGATAACTAAGAACTAATTATCGATGAATTCCCTAAACCAGAGTTCAACACTGAGCATTCTATATAGAAAACGTGAATGGTTCTTCTTTCTTAATCTTTGCTCTTCAAAAGCTTTGAGTAATGCTTTTTTTGAATATAGACCGCGGTTAAGGCATCTCTCTGAAAGAAGAATTGCTTTTGCAGAGTTATTATCGTCCTTATCAAAAACGTGTGATAAAGGTGACTCAAACCCAAATTTAAATGGATTGTTGATAATGTATTTCGGAACAATTCCTTGCATCGCTTGTCTGTGTAAGTATTTACCCATGCCTTTATTTACCTTAAAATCAGATGGTAAAGTAAAAACAAATTCCACCAAACGATAATCCATAAATGGCAGCCGACTTTCTAATGAATGCCTCATAGATATAGCATCGCCATAATGCAACAAGTTAACCAGACCCCCAGTATGGGCTTTATATAAGTGTTCATTTAATAAATTGTCAAAACCAGAAGGAATAGTGGGAAAATCATTTATTTCGCTATATTTTTTTAGTTTGCCAATATAGAAAGCCTCAATACCTGCTAAGTTGTAATATAATCTCTTAACAAAACCAAGATTAGATTGTCTGACCAAGAGCATAAATGCAGCTTTTAATGAGTAAACTTTAGCAAATAGCACTAGTTCCTTAATGGCTTTTACCAGTCTTAATTGTCTTGCCAATTCTAAAAAATGTATAGGAAGAACATTACTGATATATCCTCCTAATAGTTCATCTGCTCCTTGTCCTTCGATAACAACTGTCACATCATTTGTAGCTGCTTTAAGTATTTGATTTAATGGATGTATTGCAGGTGAACCATGGCCCGACTCTAAGTAATAAATGTTCCTTTTTAAAATATTTAAATAGTCATCATATTCTATTTCAATGATTGAGGGCTGCAAGTCCAAATCTTTTGCTAATCTTTTTACAAGAGCTGGTTCATTAATTTCAATATCATCTTTAAAGTTTTGTTTTTCTGAGCAATGAAAAGATGTGCCAGAAAAAGCTGCTGTGTATGTATTCTTATTGCCATTAAACTGATTTTTTAATAGACATACAAGAGATGTTGAATCTATACCTGAGGAAAGAGTAAAACCAACTGGTACATCGCTACGCATTCTCAATTTAACTGCATCTTCTAACAAGAGTCTGTATTTTTCAACTGCCTCCTCGAATGTAATTTGTTTATCAACATTTCGCGGATAATCCCAATAGCGGTATGTTTTTACTCCTGACTTATCAACTACAAGGTTATAGGCAGGCTCCAATCTGTAGATATTTTCAAACCATGTTTCTTTTATTTGTGCCCCAATACTTTTACGGCAAAAGTTAGAGATTACATTATAATTTGGAACCTTTAAATGAGGAAAATACGAGATGATTCCTTTTATTTCTGATGAAAAAATAAATTGTCCATTAACATTGGCATAATTAAACGGTTTTACACCAAACCTATCTCTGGAACAAAACAATTTGTGATCAATTTTGTCATAAATAGCAAATGCCCACATTCCGTTGAACTTATTAACACATTGTTCTCCCCAATGCTGATAAGCTCTTAATAATACTTCAGTATCACCTTTTGTTCTAAAAAGGTATCCAGCTGTTTTTAACTCCTCTTTTAATTCCAGGTAATTGTATATTTCACCATTATATACAACCCAATATCTCTCATCTACTTGAAATGGTTGATTATTTTCTATATTAAGGTCTATAATTGATAATCGAAGGTGTCCTAAGATCGCTTTTTCTTCAAATACCTTTACTATTTGTGCGTCAGGACCTCGATGCCTCATAGTTAAAAGAGCAACTTCAAAATCTTCCCTATGGAAACATTTCTTCTGATTCAAATTATATATTCCAAATATACCACACATTAATAATTTGTTTTTAGTAGTAGGTTGATGTAATTAGAAAAAAAACTAAAACCTCATGAAATCGAATCGATATGGAGAACACATATTTGATGAGTTGTAGATAGTCGATAAATACAGTATAAAATATAAAGTTACTAACCCTATGGATACTATCTTGTATCTCTTGTTTTTCCATAGATGCGACACAATAATGGACACAACAATTGAATGTAAAATCAGAAAATAAATATTGAAACGGTCAATCAATTGAAACATATAAAACATATTAAAAATAATTGAACCTAAAAAATAGAGTACAAAATATATCTTTGTTTGTGGATATTTATTTATTACTGATTTACTGAAAAGAAGAATTATAATTGTTACTATTTGTCTAAAGAGATAACCTAAACCGACGACCAAATTCTGGGCCTCATATTGTCCGTTATCAAAATAGCGTAGATAAATTGAAAGAATTGGAATTTTATCTGCAAAGAACATAAATGTATTTCGTATTACCGATATTAAGAGAGGTACGTTGGCAAATATAAATGACACTAAAAAAGTAATAACCCAAAAAGTTTGGTTGTAAAGTTTTTGAAATGGTATAAAATATAAAGGAGCAACAAATAGGATACTTATATGAAAAAGTGAAGCAAAAATAATTAGTAATATGAAGACTATTAGGTTACGCTTAATTATATATTTTATTGAGTATAAAAATATTCCAATAGCTACAAACTGTCTTATTCCATTCATTGACCAAAAGAAGAATTCATTTGTGAAAAGAAAATAAAGAACTAAGGGCAATAATGTAGCAGGCACACTTTTGAAAATAAAATACCAACTAATTAGAGCTATTACAAAAAACATTAACGTATAATGACCTCCTAGTCGAGCTATTATGAAATTAATCATGAAAAATCCCCATTCCATGTATTGATCCTGGAAGGAAAATGATTTGTTAAGCTTTATTATCTCAAAAGTCTCTTTATAACCCTGCCAATCATTACCTACATGATATCTGAAACCAACAATGAAACTTATTAAGATTAGAGCAAAGAAGTGATTTATTTTTAGTCTATTCGGTTGTAAAAAAGAATCAATATCATTGCTGTTAAATGCATGAATTTTTATGGATAAACTGCTTTTGGAAATTCGAATTTTTAACATTAAAAAGAAAACTAAAGTCAAAAGCAAGGATATGTAGATAAAATAGGAGAATATATCAATCATAAGTGAGGATGATTAATTTTTATAAAAAATTAATAAAAGATTACGTAAAATTTCAGGATACTTCAAGAGGTGAAGCTCAAAAATGTGAAAATATGAATTTGTATGTTTAATATAGTAGGATAAACCTTTTACGTTTCTAAGTAATCTAACGGCCTCATTAAATACATCTTTTGATTTTGCAGTGCCGCTTAATAAACTATTTGTGCAACGACTAATTTGAATTGCAAAAGTGTAGCTGATCGCTTGATTAAGGTTGTTTATTCTATGATAAGCAATTAAAGATTCAATTACTACAACTAGATCAAGTTTTCGAGAATAGTTGACTAATCTAGTGGTGGAATCTTCTCTAATCAGAATATTATATAAGTATTTGTCTAAATATGCAAATGAACTTGCTTTTTCAAAGGTCTTAAGCATGAACTCATTATCTTCGTAAAATATATTTTCTAAATAAGTTATTTTGTTTTGCATTAAAAAATCTTTTTTAAAAACATGTAATGGCGGCGAAATAAAAAATTTATTTTCTATCAACACTTCGTGACGCAAATATATTTTACGAGGAATGTGTTGGCAAGGTAATATTTTAGCTTTATCAATATATGAATGCCGATTTGCACCGTCAAATCTTAAAATATCTAAGTTATTATTTTTCAGATAATTGAAAATTTCTTGAATCGCATCAGGTTCAATCCAATCATCAGAATCAATAAACCAGATGTACTCTCCTTCAGCGATTTTTAATCCGTTATTTCTGGCTGCGCCTTGTTTTCGATTTTCCTGAGAGATAACGGTTACGTTTGTGTATTTCCTTTCAAACAATTGTGCAATATGAAGGCTATTATCAGTAGAACCATCGTTTACAATGATTATTTCGTAATCCACTTTTTCAATATTCTGATCAACACAGCTTTGAATACAATGAGCGATATAATTTTCGGTATTGAAAAGAGGGATAATTATTGACAACTTCTTCATTAATGATTTTTTGTTGTGCTAATATTTAAAAGATGATGAATCGTGTTTTCCCAACTAAAGCATAAGTTTGCCTTAATCCTTGCATTATATGAAAATGTATTTAATTTATCTGGTGAATTTAAGAAATTAAGGACATAATTAGCCAGCTCTTTTGGATCATTTTCTTTCATTAAAAAGCCATTTTTGTTATGATCAATTATTTCATCTGCAGCTACACTGAATTCCCCCGAGTAACTGCTAATTGCAATACAAGGCAAACCACTGGCCATTGCTTCGACATAAACACTTCCGAAACCTTCGTACAAAGAGGGTAAAACAAAAAGATGATTTTCACGATACCATTTTTCAATATCTTCTTTTCTACCAACAAACGATACTATATCTTGAATGTTTAAAACTTTCGCAAGGACCTTCAATTCGTTTTCGTACTCTCCCTCTCCAACGATTGTAAGATGAATTGGTTTTTTAATTGTTTTTAAGATTGATAAAGCGTTGAGGATACACTGAATATTTTTATCCTTTGAAAGTCGGCAAACCGTGATTATTCTTAAATCGGTTTCTCCATCCCAATTTTGAGTTGAAGGATGAAATCTTACTATATTCACTCCAGCTGGGATTACATGAAATTTCCCGGCAACTTCGTTAATTTGAAAAAAAGATAAAGTTTGTCTTTTCCTTTCTTTACTTAGATATACATCAATACTATTTTTTATTGCAGATTTCTCAAAGAACCATGCAACTATATATGATAATTGGGATGAAATTGTTTTAAAGAATCCTATTACTCCGGGATCTTGCTTAAGGCATTGTATAAATGGCCTATATGCATAAAAAGAATACGGAGCAGCGTTAATATAAATTGTTTTTTCAAAAGGTAGTATATGGCTGGCAGCCCAAGCCATTCCAAATGACCTTGCCCATACAGCATCAAATAATTCAATCTTACCCTTTAGGAACTTTCTGTAATTTATTACAGATCGTATGAAAAAGACAGAAGGTGAAACAGCTTTTCTTGGTAAGGATACTATTTTAATGCCTAAAGGTGCTGCATCTTCAGGGATATTCGCCATGGTATTGAATATTGTAACTTCATGACCTTGCCTAAGTAATTCTTCTGAAGCATGATATATCCAAGCCTCAATTCCACCTTTTGATCTACCCAATACTTCATGAAGAATTGCTATTCTTGCCATGCTTTAAAATATTTAAAGAGAAATTAATAATCTTATTTATAAGCCTTATCCTTGAATTTGTGGCGTGATTTTCGATTCCTGAGAAATTTGCACTTTCCATTTTATCGAAATTCTTTTCACAAATTGTTATATCTAAAGGATCAATAATCCCCTCTTTAATAGCCAAGGCAAAAGTATTAAATACCCAAGCATCATTCCTTACATAGAAATTATTGTCTTTGACAAGTCCATTTTTTGATATTATCGGATAAAAATATACACCGTTCCAGGAATATTCAGTTATCCAATTGAGAATCTTCCTTGCTCTTTCAATGTATTCCTCGCGCTTTACGGAGTTAAATTTTGAAGCCATTATAAATCCATTTGCACAGGAACAGTATCCCCATATATGAACATCTGATTCAGTATTGTAATAAGGAATTAATCCATTGTGATCTTGTTTGAAAGCAACATGGTCCGAAGCAGATATAATAATCTCATTTTGAAAAGGACTAGTAACACATAATTCTGCGATCCCATGAACTTCAACTTGTTGCATTTGATGATAATAGTCAATTTTATTCCGTTGGCTATTATTTAGATCAGTTCTTGTTTGATCTGAATAGTACCAGAATTTACCCGACTGGTTTTGAAATGTAGACATTACATGAAACAAATAATTATTCATTCCATGATAAATATTTTCTAAACTGTCATCTGGGAAAACAGATAAGTAGATTCCTAGAGAGCCTGCCGCAAACGAAGTCCCATTGTATACCATAACATCTTTAGAACTATAAGGACCATAGGGAATTGCCCATTGATCTTCGCTTATTTGGAAAGCATTAGTTTTTATCCAATTTGCTGCTCGTCTTGCAGCTAATTCTATATTATTTCCGCCAAATCTTTTAAAATGTTCAACTAATGCTATGAGTCCTACTAATTCGGGAGCAATAGATTCTCCTTTCCTATGGAAACGACCAAAATCATAATCATATCCGTTATCAAAGCCGCCATCTGGTCTTTGAATGCGAATTAAAATAGCACATAATTTTTCTGCTCTTTTTTCCCAGATAATGTCATTCGTAAAATCCGATAAATACAAACACCCTAAAAGAGTTCTGTAAATAGACTGGCTACAAAAATTCACTTTTACTGGAAATAGAAATAGGCTCTTAAGTATTTTGTGCAAAAATGCTTTCATTATAATTTATAAATTCTCATCGATCTATAAGTTCCCAGTATTCCGAGTTATAACCGTATAAAGTTTTATAGTAATTTTCGAATATCTTTAGACTTTCAAAAGAATTTACAATAGGTATATA
>Ga0079306_1002052_pt1 | contig 11882 bp, 9 predicted proteins | sample Methanotroph_Enr_FD_79181 | JGI IMG/M metagenome (GOLD analysis project Ga0079306, IMG submission 79181) | Enriched soil microbial communities from Old Woman Creek wetland in Ohio, USA - Methanotroph_Enrichment_5 | ecosystem: Environmental > Terrestrial > Soil > Wetlands | place: USA: Ohio...
GCAATGGTTTCGACGAAAACAACTCCTGGGCATCCATGACGACCATATTATCAGCCATCTCCATTTTGCCCTCCGACTTGGCAGGTCGCTACCCGGCATTCATTCATTCGCGTCATTCACTTCCTCGAACAAAAAGGCCGGTCCCGAAGGACCGGCCACAATAACCTCGCGTTACTTGTTGGAGTTCATCCGGAAGTGCTTCTGCCGAGTGCGTTCGAGCATGCCTTTAGTCGCCAGCGAACTGAGAGCGCTTGAAACTTGGCTCAGGTTCAGGCCGGTAACCGTCACGTTGGCGGCGGTGAATTCACCCTGCATGTCCTTTACGGCGGCGAGCACTTTGCCTTGGTTCGTGTAATCCAGCACGGTCGTGGACTTTTCATTTTCAACTTTTTCGGTCCACTTGCCGTCAACGAACTCTAAATGGGAGTTGAAGCCCTTGCCCGAAACCTTCACCTCCGGGGTAACGTTGCTGACGTACTCGCCCTTGATCCGGATCACAGGAAGGCACATCTCGGTCTGGATAGCCTTATAGCTATCCCAGAGGTTCTTCTGGGACTCTTCCGCGATGTCCAAAATTGCCCCGAGGGCGATGCGATGCTTCGCACAGGCATCGTGCAGGGCGTTGAGATCAGACATGAGGGCTTCCGTGGTGTTCCCGACGTTTCCCCAGGTCGGCAGGAAGTCGGCCAGGTTGTCGATGATGAGCAGCTTCGCGTCCGGATTTTTCGTGGTTTGCTCGTCTATGAAGGCGGCCGGGCTTTTCCCGCCAAGGATCTGGGGAGCTGAAACCATGAGACCTGTAGGTTTCTCAACGACAGGTAAGTTTTCGAACTTGCCAGCCCAGCGGGCCGCGTCCACGGAGATGATGGTATTTCCCTTTTGGGCAGGATACTTGCCGAAGAGAGGCGTACCGCGCTGGACAGCCTGGGCGATCAGCAGACAAATTTCCGCTCCAGGTTTGATCTTCTTGTAAGCGAGCAGCGTCGTGTCCAGGACCATGAAGTTAAGGCCAGTGTTGGCTAGACCATCGATCACTGGCTCCTCCTGCACTTTCTGAGGCGCACCCCCAAAAAGACTTTCGACGCTCATGGTCGAGGTATTGTGGTCAACGTTCGGTTCCTTCGCGCCTTGGTCCTGCGCCGGTTCATTCTTGTCGAAGATGTCCTCGGGATTGGTGATGCCCAGATTCTGGCGCGTCTGCGCCATGGCCATTTCCTCTTCTTTCTTCTTCTGGTCTATGAGCCAAGAAGGAGGATTAGGTTCCCGGTCAGCAATGTCCTTGTCATCAGTGCTCATAATGAGCCTCCTAGTAGTTGTCGCTCCATCTGAGGAACGTGAGGCTTTTTTAGCTGAGCTAATTACAAAAACAATAAGTATGCTAGGGTATTACTTAAGGCATAGGGTATACTTCACCAAAAAATACCTGGATGGGGCAAAGTTTGCGCCCTGAGATCAGATGGGATGCTTGTACGGACTGGATCAGACCAGACTTATGCGGAAGAGGTGAACGGCGCTACAGATCGACCACGCGGAGGGGTTTTTCAAGAATCATGGTCAGAATACGTAAAAATGAAATTAATATAAATTAATAGGTTTTTATGTGTTGAAAAAATAGTCGTATACATCGTTTTAATCAGGTTTTGTTAGGGCCAAGTCTCTTCATGCCGTACTCTTCGGCAACTTTTTTCAATTCTTCCTTTAATTTCCACCTTATTGCTTTTGCATGATTTTTAAAGTCTTTGTGCTCTAATAGTAGTTCTAGCATTTTGTCGTTCTTCAACTTGCTTTCATTTTCCCACATTTTCCGTGCCATATTGAGGGCATCTTCTATGATTGGATAATATTCGGACTTATGCTTGCTCCATCTCTTGTTTACTGAGGACTTTCCGTAAAGGCTTGACATTAAATGCAGTGAATAGTCTGAATATGTTCTAATTCCTTCATAGATACACCCTTCCATAAAAATAGCCCTAATAATTGGATCAATATACCCCCCGCTTTCCATGAACCTATTTGTTGCAGAACGTTTAACGTCGCGTTCCCAGATCAAATTAATCATTATCTCAGAATACCTTAAATAGGCATTCATGCGAGAAATGTGCTTTGGAGGCATGCCTTGGCGGGGGCTATTGACAAACATGTCGCTCGCTAGATCGCTAAATAAAGAGCAAAGCTCCGACATTAAATACATACATACATGGTAATGATTTGGTTCATATTCATTGTGTGTTTTGTCATTGTAGCGCCTCAATATACATCTCCATGTTTTTATTATTCTTTTTGTCCCAAAGCAATACTTGTATCCAAGCTGGAGAAGGCCTGGTTTGTTCAAAGGTACTGCATGACTCATGTTCTCGTGTAGTATGGATAGTTCGCGTTTTGAAATTTCGGAGAAGTTTGACCTGGTCGAGGTCAACTCCTGAACAAAGTTATTAAACCCGTGGGATGGGTCCAGATCGACATTCGATATGTGGTGTTTTACTAAGTCATTAATTGCACGTTCGATGTCAATCATCTCGCGTGATATTAACCTTTTTATTACCAATTTCCTGTATGACACAAAAAGTTTTTTTAACTTCCTAGAGGTGTCACCATATCTCGGCGCATCTTTCCCAGTTAAATCCCACACCACGGAATAAAGAATTGGACGATCTACTTCTTCCTCTCCGTGGTACTTTTCCCGGCTGTCCGCAAAAAAGGCCATCCAGATACCCTATCCCTTAAGTTATTGGGTAACACTCAGCTTGAATAGCTCCTGGCTTGAAGTATTTTCCAGCGATGGAAGCCCCCTTCCTCAACTTCCGACCGCAGGGTATTCTTTCCGTCGAGGAGGTCGCCCAGTTCCTGACCAAAAGCCCTAGCTGGGTCTACAAACATTGGCAAGAATTGGGTGGCGTGAAGCACGATCAGCCTGGCCATAACTCGGAAACGAGGGTTTTGACGGCCAAGGACGTTGGTCAAATGCTCGGCCTTGACCCCCGCACGGTCAGGAAATACGCTGGCTTTCTTGGCGGCGTTGAGGTCATCCCAGGACGCCTTTGGTTCTTTGAAAACCGAATAATGGAGATCATCAATGCCGGCAATGTGCAAACGCCGGGGCGAGCTGCGGTGGCGCGCCCAGGTAAAAATGGACGGCACGGTAGCAGCCAGCAAGTGGTTCGGGAGCGGACCAAAGGGCGGGCCAGAGTATCGAAAAGCCATCATGTGGGAGGAGGAGCAGAAGAAGGTGCTGGCGAAGATGCCAACCGCCACGGTCTCATTGACCTTGCTTAATTGGGCCAACCAGTACCTGGACTACGCCAAGGAGCGCCATGCTCTTGTTACGTACAAGGAGAAGTTCCGGGCTTTTCGTGAGTTGCTCAAGTCCTTGCCGCCAGCGTCGTTGCTCGAAGATTTGGACGTGCCAAAGGTGTTCCAGCACCTTCGAGTGCAAGCAAAGAAACGCTCAGGCAATGCGGCCAACAAGGACAGGAAGAACTTGGCCACGGCTTGGGGCTGGGGAAGGAAGTATCTTCCCGTGTTCCCTGGCGGTAATCCGTTTCTTTCCGTTGAGAAATTCCCAGAACAGCGGTCACCCCGGTACGTTCCCCCTGAGGCTGATTTCGACAAGGTACTTGCGATCAGTGAAGGACAAGACCGGGTAATGCTCATGACCTTCTTGTTTCTCGCAGGTCGTCGGAAAGAGGTATTCAAGCTTACCTGGGCAGATGTAGATTTTGTTGGAAACCGGGTTCGTCTATGGACCCGCAAACGCCAAGGGGGAAACCTTGAGGCGGATTGGGTGCCACTCGCAGGAGAGCTAAAGGCGGAACTGCTCTGGTGGTGGGAGTGCCGTCCGGTCAAAGACACTTCGCATGTGTTCGTGTGTTTGGACAGCACGCCATTCTGCGAGGAGTATTACGGACAGCCTTTCCGAGCCAGAGGGCACTTCATGGAGCGTATGTGTAAGCGCGCTGGCGTCACACCGTTTGGCTTTCATGCCATTAGACATCTAACCGCTACGATTCTCTTCCATAAGGGGAATTCGGTCAGCTTGATCCAGCGGATTCTTCGCCACAAGAATCCTAGCACCACGGAGAGATATCTTAAGGATCTTGGTCTCGATGATGTCCGCGAGGCTCTTGAACAGGGTTTGGGCAAGCGAGGTCCCGCGAAGGTGGTGGCATTGAGGACGCTGGGAGTGGTATCATGAAAACCAAAGCGAAAGCCCCCAGTGCGGTAACACTGAGGGCTTCGGGATATCCACCAGGGATATCCAAATCGTCAAAGGCCAGACTCGCAGTCATAACCTACTAGAATCTTTGGCGTCCCCAAGGGGATTTGAACCCCTGTTAGCGGCGTGAGAGGCCGCCGTCCTAGGCCACTAGACGATGGGGACGCGAAGTTGGTGGGCCGTGCAGGATTCGAACCTGCGACTCTCTGCTTAAAAGGCAGGTACTCTACCTACTGAGTTAACGGCCCTTCCGCATCAGCGGAGGGACTGTTTAACCGCACGGCCGCGCGCTGTCAAGCCAAGTTTTCCTACTGTCCGCAACTCGGCGCGTCAATAGGAAATTGAAGCGCCAGCGGGCCGGCAGCCTGGACCCGGGGCCGGCACCGGGCTGTTTATTCCTCGGCGATGCGCTCCCGCACGACGCTGGTGAGCAGGTGCACCAGCATCATGTGCACGTCCTCGATGAACTGGTAGTTTTCCGAGGGTACGACGAAGCATTCTTCCGCCATGCCTTTGAGTGTGCCACCGGAGAAACCCGAGAACCCTATGGTGCGCGCCCCGCGCTCCTTGGCCAGGGCCATGGCCTTGAGCACGTTGGGGCTCATGCCCCCGCCCGAAATGCCGATGACCACGTCGCCGGCATCGCACAGGTTGAAGAGCTGGCCAGCGAAGATGTCTTCGAAGCCCACATCGTTGCCCCAGGCGGTCATAAGGGGGATGTTGTCGGTGAGCGGTATGGCCCGGAAGCCCCGTTTGCCGTTGGTGGCCACGGTCTTGGCCAGGTCCGAGCAGAAATGGGAGGCCGTGGCGGCCGAGCCGCCGTTGCCCATGACGAACACCTGTTTTCCCGCCCGGTAGGCTTCGAGCAGGGTGTCGGCAATGCGCCCGATCTGGGCCTTGTCCAGCCGGCCCACCACGGCGCGCATGCCCAGGAGGTAGCCTTCGGGGGTGATGGTGGACTTGAACGTCCCGGCGTGATCCAGGGTGATCTGCGAGCCGCCATTCTCAAAGTCGAAGTCCAGCTCCTGCAAGCCCATGGCCGTGAGTTCGTTGCTCACGGCTCCGTGGCGGCCGGGTTCGGCAAAGACCAGCAGGAAACCGCCGCCGCCTGCGCCGGTGATCTTGCCTCCCAAGGCCCCGCATTCCAGGGCTTTGGCGTAGTAGGAATCGATTTCGGCGTTGGATACGGATTTGGCGAAGCGCTTCTTGTTCTGCCAGGATTCGTGCAGCAGTCTTCCGATCTCCAGGATGTCGCCGTTCTGGAGGATGTCGCGCATGCGGTAGGCGCTTTGCTTGACCTGGTGCAGGGCGTTGAGCACGTCGTGGTCGCATTCCTGGGTGGCTTGGCGTTGGCCGTCGAGGATGCCGGCCGAATCGCGCGAGGCCCCGGTGTGGAAGAGCATCAGGTGCCGGCGCAGTTCCTCGCGCCGGGAAGGGCTGATGACGACCGGCTCCACCTGGACGCCCTGGGCGGTGAAGGTGAGGAAATTGAGTCCGCCGTAGGCCGAAGCGTATTGATCCTGCATGCCGATGGGGCGGCCAAGGATCTCGAGTTCGATGTGCGTGGCCAGCTCCGCCACCTGGGCCTTGCCCAGGTCCTGGCCTTTGAAGGCCCCGAGGCAGCGGGCCAGGCTGCTGGCCACCGCTCCGGACAATCCCAGCCCGGAGCCGGGAGGGATATCGGACTTCAGGGACAGCATGACCCCGTTTTTCACTCCGAAATGCCGCAGCATGGCCTTGGGGATGCGCAGGGCGTCCTTAAGGTTGGCCTTATCCAGATCGCGGATGCGCTGGTGGAGCTGGTAGTCGGAAGAGACGATCTCGATGTCCTGGCCGGGATTTTCCTGCAAGACGGTATGGAAATATTTGTCGATGGTCACCGACAGCACGGCCCCGCCGTGGGTTTCGTAGTAGGCGGGCAGGTCCGTGCCGCCCCCGCCGAAACTCAGGCGCACCGGAGATTTCGCTATGATCATGGTTGGATATCCTGCCCGGAGGGCCTTATTTGCTCACCAGGAACGACCCGATGACCAGGCAATCCAGGCCGCTGGTGAAGAATGTGCGGATGGCGTCGTCCGGACGGCACACAATGGGCTCACCTTTGATGTTGAAGGAGGTGTTGAGCACGACGGGAATGCCGGTCAGGGCCTGGAAAGCCGAGATGAGCTTGTGGTAGAGCGGGTTGGCCTCTTCGGAGACGCTCTGCAGCCTGCCGGTGCCGTCAATGTGGGTGACCGCCGGGATGAGGGCGCGCTTTTCCGGCCGGATGAGGAACACCTTTTCCATGAAGGACACCTCGGGGGCGCCGTCGGTCAGGAAGTACTCTTCGACGTGGTCCGCGAGGATGGAGGGCGCGAAGGGACGGAACTCCTCGCGGTATTTTATGGTGGCGTTCACCTTGTCCTTCATCTGCGGATCACGCGGGTCGGCCAGGATGGAACGATGGCCCAGGGCCCGCTGCCCAAACTCCATGCCCCCCTGGAACCATCCGATGATCTTGCCTGCGGCCAGCAGGGCGGCGGTCTGGGCCGGGACATCGTCGAGCGTGGTGTAGGCTATCCGGTATTTGTCCAAGACGGCCTGTATTTCCTGGTCCGCAAAGGAGGGGCCGAAGGAACACTGCCGGGTCTGGATGCCGGGGTTGGGCTGGTTGTTCAGGCAGTGGTGGGCGAATAAGGCCGAACCGACGCTGGAGCCGCTGTCATCGGGGGCATAGGAGATGTGGAGGCGTTTGAACGGGGTGTTGGTCAGAATCCTGCCGTTGAGCACGGAGTTCATGAACACGCCGCCGCCGACACAGAGATCCTCTAGCTGTGTTTGCCGGTGCAGGTGGTTGAGGGCGTGGAAGATGATTTCTTCGGCGCAGCGCTGCATGGCGCCGGCGATGTCGAAGTGGACCTGGGTCAAGGGCGCGTCCGGTTTCCTGTCAGGGCCGAGCAGCGCAACGAACTTGCTCGTATAATAGCCGTCGCGCTCAAAGTTGTAATAGTCAAAATAGGTCAGATCGAATTCCACGCCGCCGTTCGGAAGCAGCGTGTAGGTCTTTTTCAATAGCCGGTCGAATTCCGTGGCTTCCGGGGAGGAGCTCGCCAGGGCCATGACCTTCCATTCGTCGGCGTCGGCCCGGAAGCCGAGGAAGGTGGTCAGAGTGCCGTAGAAGGAGCCGAGGCTGTGGGGAAAGTCGAATTGCTGCAGGGTGCTGAAGGTGTTCCCTGCGCAGGACTTGAACGAGGTGGCCGCCCGTTCGCCAAACCCGTCCACGATCAGGCAGGCCGCCTCGCTGAATCCGGACCCGAAGAAGGCCAGGGCGGCATGGGCGTCGTGGTGGGTCACGTACTGGATGGTGCAGGTCGCGTCCGGCAGATGGAACGTCTGGGCGACATGGTCCGGGACGTTGTGCGGATAGAGCTTCAGCAGGTTGCTCGGCACGGAGTAGAGGTATTCACCACGATGCCTGGCCAGGGGGCCGGAATTGGCCTTGCTGAATTTTGAAATGTTGATGCCGGGGTTCCAACCGATGGCATAGGAGTCGATGTCCTTGGCAGTCAGGCCGGCTTTCTTCAACAGGAAGGCGATGGTCTGCATGGGGAATTCGCGGGAGCGCTTTTCCCGGTTGAAGCGCTCTTCAGCACCCGCGGCCACGATCCGGCCGTCTTGCAGCAGGCAGGCGGAGGATATGTGGCCGCTCTGGTTTATGCCGATAATGTTCATGTTGTTCTACCCCGGAATAAGCAAAAATTACGATTGAACAGATTCTGAGCCCTGGCCAGCTTCTCGGGCGAGCCGATGTCGATGAGGCATTCCTCGATGGGATAGCCAAACAGGGGTTTGCCCGCGGCCAGCAGGGCCGGAAAGACATCCGTGCCGAAATCGCAGAACCCGTGCGCCGGGATGAACTCGAGCACTTCGGGCTGGCAGGCGTACACCCCTGCGTTGGCCAGGTCGGTAAAGGCCACCGGGGGCTTTTCCACAAAGCGGGTGATGCGGCCGGTCTCGTCCCTGTCCACCAGCCCGCACTGGGTGGGGTTGTCCACGCGGTACAGGCCCACTGTGGCCAGGCCCCCGGCGCGGCGGTGGAAGGCGGCCATGGACGTGACGTCCATGGTGGAGAATACGTCGCCGTACCAGACCAGGAAGGGCGCGGTGAGCATGTCCCGGAAAGCGTTCAAGGCCCCGGCCGTGCCCAGCAGGTCGTCCTCGACCGAGAAGCGCAACCGCACCCCGAAGGCCGAGCCGTCGCCGAAATGGTCCATCACCGCATGGGGCAGATGGTGCAGGTTGACGGCCATGTCGGTCACGCCGTGCGCGGCCAGATGGCGCACGGTGCGCTCCAGCAGCGGCATCCCGGCCAGGGGGACCATGGGCTTGGGGCAGGTGTCGGTGAGGGGCCTCAGGCGGGTGCCCAGGCCGGCGGAGAGGATGACCGCCGTCTTCACGCCGTGTCCTCCGCCTGGGCCGCGTCCGGCTGGGGCGGGGCGGTGCCCGGAAGGGTGGTGGCCACCTGGATAAAGGCCGCCCGGTCGTTGACGTTCATCTCTTTATACTGCGGGCACTTGGCGCAGGTGGACATGGCCTGGGGCGTGTTGATGGTGGCCCGGACTTTCTGGAATTTTTCGTTGTTCCAGATGTCCTCCACGTTCTCGGCGTTCAGGTCGCCCATGATGTCCTTGGAGAGCATGCACAGGCGCACCTTGCCGTCGGACTGCACGAAGATTTCCTCCCAGGGGCGGGGGCAGCGCTTGTGCTGGACGGTTTCCGGGGCCAGCGCGGCCGCGCCTGAGAGGTCGAAGCGATCCGGGATGGTCAGCTTGATGCCGCGCGCCTCGGCCCGGCGCTCCGCTTCATCGAGGATGGCGTTGGTGCGTTCCTGGTGGTCGAAGAGGATCTCCGGGACCATGGCCTGGCCGTAGGCGATCATGTGCACCATCTTGGCCTCGTCCATGCCCAGGTCCGCAGCCAGGTCCACGAAATCGGGGAATTCCTCGATGTTGGAGCGCATGCCCACGAACACCATGCGCAGGTAGGGATGGCTGACCCCAAGTTCCCGGCGCTTGGCCACCACCTTGCTGATGTTGGCGATCACCGTTTCGAACTTGGCGTTGCGGCGGATGCGGTTGTAGGTATCCGCAGTGGCTCCGTCCACGGAGAAATTGAGGTAGCTCAGGCCGCCCGCGACAAAGCGGTCGATCATGTCCTGTTTGAGGAGCATGGCGTTGGTGAGCACGAAGATGCGCGGCCCGCGCGGGGCCAAAAGGTCGAAATATTCGCCCAGGTGCTTGTTCATGAGCGGCTCGCCCCAGCCGAAGAGCGAGGCGTCGTGGGTGGTGTCCCAGTACGGCTCGGTCTTGCGGAACACTTCCGGGAGCAGATCCTTGCCCACGAAATCACGGTGGGACTGGCCGCACATTTCGCACCGCAGGTTGCAGCGGTTGGTGGTCTCAAAGACCAGGCGCTGGGGTTTGGAGGCGAGAACGGTGCGCTCCTCGGCCATTTCCTGATCGTTCAAGGCTTTGTTTTTGATGGCGGCTTCACTTGGCATGACAGGGCCCTCCTGGCGGGAGGGGGATAGAATCATCTTTTTTACGGCAAGGCAAGACCGGCAAAGCGGCAAAACCGGCAGGAGCGGGAAGTCCGGCAAAGCCGCCAGGAGCGGGAAGGGCGTGAAGGGCGGGAAGGGCGGCAACCCGTTCCGGTTTCCGTCCTTCCCGCCAGAGGGTGCGTCAGTAGCCGTTCTGCTCCGGCTCTTCGGGGGTCTTCTCGATGGCGTCATCCGCCGCCGCGGCCTCGGGTACAGGCAAGGACACCACCCGGGCGGAGGGGGTGTGGCTGCGCTCCGGGGCGGGCAGGGAGAATTCCACCACCCCGTCGGCGTGTTCGCGCAGTTTGTCGGAAAGGTAGTAGCCGAACTTGGCCACGAAAACCAACAGGCCGTGCGAGCGGGCGAATTCCATGGCCGGGATCATATCCGCGTCGCCGGTGAGCAGCACGATCTTGTCCACCATGTTCTTGGCGGTCATCCAGGCGATGTCCAGGCCCATGAGCATGTCCACTTCTTTCTGCACCAGGTTGATGGACACGTCCTGGGGCAGCAGGGGCCGGGACTGGCTCAGGTTCTCCATGATGATGCGCATGTTCTTCTTGTTGAGCTTCCAGCCCTGCATGGCCAGGGAGCCCAGGCGCAGGGCCATGCGGGGCATGCGCTTCAGCTGGTCGAGGTAGTCGTTTTTGATGCGGTATTGTTCCGTGGTGCTGAATTCCACTTCCCGGCCGGAGATGGGATGGGTGGCCCGGCCGCCGTAGGGCGGGGAGTCGTAATAATAGGCCCGGAAAAGCCGGTCCGCTTCAAATTCGGGATCCTTCATAATCAGTTCACAAGCCAGTTTCACGGATTCGGCCGTGGGCGGCTGTCCCAAACGGGCTTCCAGGTGCTTCATCCAAAAGAAGGAGCCGTCGATCAAAATCGCAACATTCATTGTGCATGCTCCAAAGCAATGTATTATGGCCCGTGACTGTAGGTGGTGTTTCAGGAAGCGTCAAATTTTCCGTGGAAACTTTTTCCACTTTTTTCCCATATAGCCCTATATACGGTGAAAGGTCCCGTGTTCCTGGGTATTACAACGGCCTCCCTGGCACAGGAGACCGTATGACCATCGGCGACTTGCTCGGCGATATCCGCCTGGAACTGTCGGATGAACTCAAAACCCGCTGGACCGACGCCCAGATGCTCAAGACCGTGGCCCGGGCCTACCGGCGGCTCTCCCACGTGCTCTACCGCAATGACGTGGAGCTGGGGCGGTCCGTGGCCACCTTCGCCACCGAAGCCGGGCGGGAGGATTACCCGTTGCCTCCGGATTTCATGGCCGATTATGGCCTGTACCGGCAGGGCGCCAAAATCCGGCTCACCAAACAGAGCGACGACGCCTGGGAGCAGCTGGCCTCCCCGAGCGAAGCCACGTCCTGGCTGATCCGGGGCGACACCCTGTACATCGCCGGGATTCCGGCCGGGGCCTACGCCATGACCCTGGTGTACTGGCCGCTCGTCGACACCGACAGCCTGGCCCTGGAGGACGAGACCCCTTTCAGCGGCAAGCTCGACGACCTGGTGACGGAATACGCCTCCCTGCGCTTGAAAAACATCGACGAAATGGATGTCACCCTGGATTCCCAGCTGCTCCAGGACCTGGAGAACAACCTGCTGAACACCTATTCGTCCATCTCGCCCGTCACCCTCACCCGGCGCGGCTGGCTGGTCTAGCCCGAAGGCGAGGCCCGGAGTCCGTCCGGGCCTCGCGGCATCAGTCCTTGCGGGGGATGGCGGCGAGGGGGGTGAAGAATTGAATGACCGGCTCGGCGTCCAGCAGGGATTCCAATGCCTTGAACAGGGCCATGATGTAGGGCTGGGCCATGTGCTGGGCCAGGGCTTGCTCGCTGGTGTAGCGCTCGTAGAAGTAAAAGGAGCCGGGGTCGTCGTTGGCCCGGTGCAGGGCATATTCCAGGGCTTCGGGCTCGGTGGCCACATGGGGTATCACGGCGCTGAGCACCTTTTCCAATTCCTCTTCCATTCCCGCTTTGGCCTTCAAGGCGGCAGTGAGCACAAACATGGCATTCTCCCGATGGTTCGCGCGCTTGCCGGGCACGGCCCGGATGAGTGGCAAGCCTGGGCTCGTAA
>Ga0079306_1002053_pt1 | contig 11882 bp, 11 predicted proteins | sample Methanotroph_Enr_FD_79181 | JGI IMG/M metagenome (GOLD analysis project Ga0079306, IMG submission 79181) | Enriched soil microbial communities from Old Woman Creek wetland in Ohio, USA - Methanotroph_Enrichment_5 | ecosystem: Environmental > Terrestrial > Soil > Wetlands | place: USA: Ohio...
ATAAAAATACGGCTTTTAAAGTCGGCAATGACAAAGATTCGGGCAAGAGGAAACACAGGTAGTGCTGAGGGGCCGCGGAGAAAGGGTTAAAAGCAACCAGCTCTGAACCGACTTCCCCTCGAGCGATGCTTCCTGCATTTGAAGGCCGGAAAGAAGGAAGAGTCAGCTAAGTGTTCAGAAGTTGATCGAAGTTGGTGAAAGCGGGATTAGCTGATGTAAGCTGGAGTTTGTTAAGCTACCGGAAGTTTGACGAAGTTGAATCAAAGTGGATTGAGCCGACAGAAGTGGATGAAAGAGCTGGATCGAGCCGGGACCAGTGACCAGACGGGTAGAGCACACTCCGCAGCTTACGGAAGTGGACGGAAGCCGATGAGAACTGGATTTGCTCCGGTGCTCACCCTGACGTAGAAAGGAAACACATAATGAAAATGATCGCCATAGCTTTATGTCTTTTGCTCATTCCCACAATCTGCCTACCCGTCGCTACGCCTACTCCAACACCTTTCTCTAAAAGCATTTTACAGGATGATGCCAATCCAAATATTCAGTCATCAAGGCAAATAAAATGGGCCCAACTCGTTGGTAAATGGTTTGGAATTTTGGACCTCGAAGGTGGCAGCAAGTATATGTGGGTCAATGAAAGGAAAAATGACGGTACATACAAGGTTCACTTCAGAGTCATAGACCCCTCAGGAAAAAGAAAAGAAGCTGTTGAAGTAGGAGAATGGGGCGTCTCCGGAAATATTTATTTCACAATATATAAGGGTGATTTTGAACAGGGTAGAATTAATCCAGTAGATACCACAAATCCAACATACCGTGATGCTTACAGGATACTAAAGCTCGCCAGTGACTTTTTTGAATATGAGAATTTAGACGATGGTATAAGATTTTCTGTCAAAAAGGTTGCACCTGATTTCATTTTTCCAGAAGCAAAATAGGGACTATGGGGTCAGGTCTGGACATGGACAAAGGCCGAACAAGTGGTATACCCCGACGAGGGGGAACCGACTATGGCGCGTCCACTTCGGATTGAGTTTGATGGAGCTTACTATCACGTAACGTCCAGAGGCGATGAGCGAAAGGAGATCTTCAGGACGGTTGCAGATCGCCAGCGATTCATGGAATACCTGTCATCAGCAACCACCCGCTACGGGGCGGTCATCCATTGCTACTGCATGATGGGAAACCACTACCACCTCTTGCTGCAAACGCCTCACGGGAACTTGTCCCAGATAATGCGGCATATCAATGGTGCCTACACCACCTATTACAATGTAAAGAGGCATCACGCGGGACACCTCTTCCAAGGTCGATATAAAGCTATTGTGGTTGAGGCGGATCAGTATGCGCTCGAACTATCTCGATACGTTCATCTAAACCCGGTTCGCTCAGGGATGGTCGCCTCCCCCGAAGATTACAGATGGTCCAGTTATTCGTCATATGCCGGCATCGAACAGCCCCCGCCATGGCTTGATCCTAACTTCGTCCTGGAAATGTTCGGTACGGATTCGTTGGTCAGGCAGCAGCGGTATCGGGAGTTTGTTGAGGACCTGATAGGAAAAGAGTATGACTCGCCCCTTGAGCACACAGTTGCATCCACGATACTTGGTGGCGCTGATTTCGTTGAGGCTATCATGGCTGACCATCTGGAAAAGGGAATCGAGCGTCCAGATGTGCCTGCCTTAAGGGCATTGATCAGAAGGTTTTCTGTGGAGAATATTATTGCAAAAGCACAAGAACTTGTTGATGAACCAAAGCTTGCTCGAGATATTGCCCTGCATATCTGTCATCGGTACAGTGGCGAGAGGTTGAAGAATATCGGCGCTCACTTCGGGCTTGGTGATTCTGCGGTGGTGAAGGCAAGCACGAGACTAGAAGCGCGGTTCAAGAGCGAAACAGCCCTCCGCGAAAACGTTAACAAGATTCTGCGATCCCTGGGTCGTGTCAAGGTCCAGACCTGACCCCGCAGACCTCTCAAGCTGCTTCCTCAGATGCAAGCAAGTATTTTTTGCCCGGGTAAATTTTTCTGGGGACCAAGAAGGGTCCGATTCTTGATGGTTCAACTCTAGCGTGAGTTGCGCATCCCTTACTTAAAGTGAGGAGGTTTCGACCCGGTTCGCGCTGCCGGGATCGTCCGGGTGGCCGTCGTCAGGGAACATACGCTAACCGCTCAAACTGTTCGGCCTATCTGATTCCGGAGTGGGAAGATGACCAACAGAGGGACAGAGTAATTAAGAGGGTTTACCTGGGAATCTTCGAGGACCAGCTTGCCGGTTGGTGGACTATAGAGAAGGACTGGCCACAGAAGCGGGATCTAAAAACCTTCAAGGCGTGGTTCGACCTTCGCTTCCACTCAATAGTGGAGGACCTTGTCGATGACATCCTCATTGATAATTAGAGGAGCGTTTCCGACTTCCCGCTTTGGATAAAATTGCTGATTAGCCGAGGTCATGTCATAAGCAAAGCCGACGTGTTTTGTCTGTGCGCGCATGAAAGAACCGGAGCACTAGCTACTTTGGGTAAGATGACCGGCCGCATCCATGTTGCCGTGCTGCTTGGGAGGGCAGATGGGGCCAAGCATTGATATGTTGAAACTTTATCCATTTATCAATGCCTGGCCCCATGCCCCCCACTATTGGCCCAAAGACTCAGCTGATTATGTTGGTTAAGCCGATAGATGAAGGTGAAAGACTGTAAGGGCTTGATTAGCGATGTATGTTTGACCGTAGGCTGAGCCCAGCCGAGAGTAGTTGAGGGGAACTGCCAACCAACGGCAGGAGCACGCTCCGCGACCGGTAAGAGTCGGCAGGAGTCGGAGAAAGCCGAGCACTGCTCGGTCTGGCGTTGGTGAGGATTTACAAAGAGAGGTGAAAGTGGAAAAAGCAGCTACCGTCAGCGCAAATACACTATTCCATTTTACCTGCGATAAAAATAACCTGTTAGGAATACTAACTCATAACTTTTATCCGAGGTACTGTCTGGAGGATTTCTCCTATTTCTATACTCCTGATATGGCCAAAAGGCTAGGCTATTCTAATATTGCCATTCCTATGATCTGTTTTTGTGACATCCCTCTTTCTAACATCAGGCATCACATCAATGTTTATGGAAGGTATGCGATTGGTCTTACCAAGGAGTGGGGTAAGCGTAAACAGATAAGTCCGGTAATGTACGCATTGGAAAATTCCATATCATCAAGAGTGATTAGGCGAGGTCTTTCTAGAATAGAAAAAAGCATTCATAAGACCAATAGCCACCTTTCAACATTATATTCTAAAAACCCAAAAAATAAATTTGATGAGAAAGATAAGCTTATTGATGAATTAGCTGACACATTGGCTCGGGTTGACAATGGCCTAATGGATATGATGAGCTTTACTAAAAAATACAGCGGAATTTTTATGCGAAACGGCAAAAGGTATAGAAATGTATGCTTTTATGATGAAAGGGAATGGAGATATCTTCCCGACCATCCTTTTTTGTACCGACAACAGATACCGTCTTACATCCGTAAAAGTGCCTACCTAGATTTAGAAAAAAGAAAAGAAGCCAATGCGAAGTTAGAACGGCCGGAATGCATGCTAGAGTTTAGCCCTAGCGACATTAGGTATATCATTGTTTCTAACAACCAAGAAATTTTACCAATGGTTGATAGTATCCACCAGATAAAAGGTAGTAAATACAGCTATAACGACTTGAGGCTGTTAACTACAAGAATCATTTCAATGGAGCAAATACTTCAGGATTTTTAATATTAAGCTTTAAGGAGGAGTGGGGCCAGGCTTAGAAAGTTGGAAAACCTTGGCCTGAATCCTCGCCCAATTGAGTGGGATAAGTTTCTGGATGTTGTGGTAAGCCGATGAAAGCCGATTGAGCGCCGAAAGCTGGATGAAAAGGCGAGGAAAGCCAACCCAGTTTAAAGCACAAGGGGGACGGGTATAAGATTATAAGTTTCTTATAGTAGGGACGAAGCACCAAGAGGGAATCTTATAGGTAGTGTAAAGAGTTTTTCGCTTTTTTGTTTTGGGCAGTGCCTCTTCGGTCTCAGATTGCCTCGGCCATTGAATGCCTCTGTTCCACCTCTTGTTCTTTGAGCAGATCGATATTCAGGTACCGCTTCGCCCCCCACTGGGTCCCGGCTATGTGCCTCAGCCTAGCAGCACAAAGCATCAGGGCGGAATGCCCGTCTGGAAAAGCCCCCACGACCCGTGTTCGACGTCGGATCTCCTTCATGATCCTTTCCAGCGCGTTGTTGGTGCGGATACGAGTCCTGTGTTCCCTGGGGAAGTCGTAGTAGGTCAGCGTCTCGACTATGGAGTCGTGGACCTTTTTGGCAGCCTCTTTCAGCTTCATCTCTTCAAGCTTCAGGTACACAGCTTCCGCCTTTTCCACAGCGGCCTTCTTGTCTTCAGATGCGTGGATGGCCTTCAGCATTGCCGCCACTTCTGGCATTTTCTTCGCTGGCGTGACACTGAAGACGTTGCGATAAAAATGGACTGTGCAGCGCTGCCACTTGGTCGTCGGGTAGAAATCAGCTAACGATTCAACCAGTCCCAGGGCACAAGGGGGACGGGTATAAGATTATAAGTTTCTTGTAGTAGGGACGAAGCACCAAGAGGGAATCTTATAATTTTATACCCGTCCCCCTCGACTCGTCCTGAGCGGGTGGAAGAGCATGAAAGCCTGGGGGCACAAGGGGGTAGGCGCAAGTGATGCGAAGACGATAAACGCTTACTGGGCAACATTCACCGAGGCCGCAAGGAGTCGACCTCATGGCCCCTTAAGACGCAAGCCCGCCTGAAGCCGGGGCAACGATTGGGCAACATCAAGGAGTGTCAATGGACAGAACTCGGCCGCTTAACCGTTGACGGCGAAATTCGTCATTGATTCCGAGGCGTGGTCGCAAGAATAGCTGGCTAAGCACTAAAAGGTTTGCCCAAGTGGTGAAAACGGAACACGCGGTTGTAAGCCAAAGTGCGTTGGGGTAATTCTGGGGGACGCCCATGAAGCATGCGCAACTCCGGTATGTATTCGAATGATAGCCAAAAGAAGTTTGCCTGTAGCAGGAAAAACCTCGCAGCAGGAAGTAAGGAATGATTTCATGGGCGTCCCCCTGGACCTTATAGATAGAATGGAGATCGTATGACCTCGTTTTTGGAATGCATCTTTGGATATTCTCCTCAGATGATACTTTCTGTATCGACAGACAATATAAGTCTTCGAAGCAAAAAATGGTCAAAGTTCATTGTGCTTCTGATGCTTCTGCTCATGCAGTTCCTTATTTTGCCCCTTTTCATGCCAATCGAGCAGGTCTTAATTCTAACCTGTATTCCTATTATAGGCGGATTGACGTATTCAAAGGCTTTTATATTTGATCGTACAACATTCAAGGTGACGGTAAGACGAAAGATGTTCGGAATGGGCTTAAAAAAGGAGATTAAATTTGACGAGATAGCTTGCGTAAAAGCTGAGTCAAACCCATTAAGAAAAGGTACTTACCTGTTTTTGAGACTTAAGAACCACAAGAAACTGCTGCTCGATATGACAACTGACAAAGGTTATGTCGATACAGTAATTGACGCTATCAACAAAGTGAGAAATCCAACATGCCATTAGACCGGTTTTCGCCGGTCACTGGCGAAGCCGTTAAACGAGACGAACAAAAAAACAGAAGATGACCAGCGAATTTCTAAAAATTGGGTGCAGGCTTGCCTTACATGGAGTTGGGTACCAAAGCGCTGAGGAGAAATGGATGCCGTATTTGAGCAGGATCATAGGTGCATTGCTTTCTTCTCTCGTCATCGCCACGTGGTCGCCTGTCACCACCTTTGCCGGGAAAGCCGCGTCCGCTTCACTAACCGAACTGTGCATCACCAGCAACTCGACCATTCCTGCCCTGAAGCGGGAGATCGACGCCATCCTGGCACAAGAACTTCTTCCCTTCACCAACGTGGGCATCAAGGTGGTCTCGCTCAAGAAAGGCGACACCATCTACGAATTCAACCCGCGGCTGTTGCTGATTCCCGCATCCACCCAGAAAATCTTCACTGCAGCCGCGGCCTTGGCCCTCCTGGGACCGGACCGTGAGGTGGCGACCACGGTTGCGCTCGATGCGGCTCGGGAGAGGGTTTACCTCAAGGGGTGCGGTGACAGCATGATGAGTGCGACGGAGTTGGCGCCCCTGGCCGCGACCGCGGCCCGCACCCTGGACAGGGGCAGGGAGTACACCCTCGCCGCGGACCTCTCCTGTTTCGACGATCTCTACCGGGGCAGTGGGTGGATGTGGGACGACGACGAGTTCCTCATCTCCCCCTTGTCGGTCAACCAAAATGCCGTGTCGGTCCTGGTGCAGCCGGGCTCCGGACAGGGAGCGCCGGCAACCGTTACGGCTGAGCCCGCCACCTCCTATGTCACCCTGGAAAACCTGACCCGGACCGGAGCCGGCAGCGAGCCGGAAAGCATCAAGGCAGCCAGACGCCCCGGCGAGCGCGACAACCTGATCACCATCTCCGGGGTAATACCCCTGGGGAGCGACCCAGTGGAAAAACGCGCCAGCGTCTGGCGGCCGGAACTCATGGCGCTTACCTTGTTCCGGGACGCGCTCCGTGCGCAGGGGATCAAGGTCGCCGGCATGACCACGGCGCCCACTCCGGCGGGGGCAAGCGTGGTGGCGCGCGCGACTCGACGCGTGGGCGAGTTGGTCCGGTTTGGGCTGAAAACCAGCGACAACCTCACGGCCGAGAGCCTTCTGAAGCTGCTGGGCCTGCACGCGACCGGGCAGCACGGCTCTGCGGAGGCCGGCAGCGCCGAGGTGCGCAGGTACCTGGCATCGCAGGGCATCCCCACCGAACGCCTGGTTCTGGCAGACGGTTCCGGCGTCTCACGCTACAACCTCTCCAGCGCGGAAACCTTTACCGACACGCTCCGGGCCATCCACCGAGACCGGAAACTGTACCGCATCTTCTACGACTCCCTTCCCATTGCGGGCAAGGACGGCACCCTCAAGCACCGCATGAAGGGGAGCCGCGCCGAAGGGAATCTGCGCGGTAAAACCGGGAACATGAGTGGTGTCTCCGCCCTCACGGGGTACGCCAGCAGCGCCGACGGAGAACCACTTGCCTTTTCGATGATCATGCAAAACTATGCCTCTTCCGGACGGCATGCCCGGGAGATACAGGACCGGATTGCAACACTGCTCTGCGGCTTCCGGCGCACCCCCTAGTAGGAGAGACATAGACGGGGCAAAGCCTCGAATTCAAAAAAGATAAAAAAAGGATTTCCCAACTCTCGGCTGGACCTGCCCTAAAATCGGCCGGCCAGCGTTGAGTTGGACGCAAAGAGGTAAACGGAGAAAACATTGAAATCTTATAACCCAAAAGAGCTTCAGCGGACTTATCCCCTGATGAACTTGTTGGAAGGGTGGTTTTTCCGCTGTGAAGAGATTTCCGCGGGACACTACCAAGTGGAAGGGACGGACGTTTGCGGGCGCACAGTAGCAGCAACCGGAATGGGCTGTTTAAGAGGTGCGTTGCAGACGCTAAAGCGATAAGTATGGAAAAGTGTCCTTACAAGACGGGTGACGTGGTCGTTTACGCTCCGACTCCACGTGGGAGAGATCTTCTAGTGATGACAGACTTGGCCAGACTGCGGCCAGGAGACCACTATAAAATTGTTGAAATCTACGAAGAGAACTATCTAGTCCTTGAAGGATTCGCTAAAGCAGTACCGTCAGCTGTTTTCTGGACTGAGTTTAAATGTGAAGAGTCCAACTAGAAAGATGCGGTCAAACGCCCCCCCCCAAGGGGACGCCAATGAACCATGCGCAACTCAACTCATAATTGACCATTATTTCAGAAAGTTACAAAGTAGGCATAGTTTCATGGCCCCCCCTTGGGTCTGCAACTCACGGTTGGGCCGGACACGCCGGTTAGTCAAGCGTTGAAGGGAAAAAATGAAAAATAATTTCGAGCACCGGAAATGAAAGAGTTTAGCCTAATATTGGCATCGCTGGTTATTGGCATCTATTGCATAAATTTGCTGCGTTCTTATGACGTCCATGAAAAAGAACCTTTCAGCAAAATGCTCCTTGTGGTCATTTTAGGTGGGATGTCATCAGTGGTACTATCCCTATTCTTATACAGGTACTTAGTGGGATTCGGCATCAAGGATTTAAAAAACACATTTGGCGCCTTATTCGTAATCGGACCTGTCGAAGAGGGTTCAAAGCTCATTGCCCTTTTTTTCTCTACCTTACTAATACGCAAAGAGCTTAACGAACCCACTGATGGTTTAGTATACATGAGCTGCGTCGCGCTGGGATTCTCGCTGATAGAGAACTTCTTTTACGCGGCAAAAAGCACCGATCCTGTCCAAGTCATGGCCCTGAGACTCTTCTTATCGACGCCTATGCACATAAGCTTCAGTATTTTTATAGGCCTCGCGTGGTACTCAGTGCTGAAGTGTAAAACAGGACTTTGGCTTCTGCTGCTCTCTTTCATTTATGCCTCTATCGTACACGGCATCTACGACCTTATTCTTTTCAACCATTTCCTCCTTTTGCTTTTGCTAATAACAGTACGAACCGCACATTCATGGACATTGTCTCTTTTAGGATACACAACGGCAATATCCCCTTTCCGGACAACACTGCGAAGCTTTATTGCGGATTACCAGAATCCAGCCAGGGAAGTCGGAATCGAGTGCCTGTACTGCGGCGATAACGCTGCAAAGCAAACTTTCAGGCTCGGTAACATTGTTGTCCAGAAATGCAACAGATGTTCGCACTATGTGACAACCAGAGAATCTCTCTTCCATATATTCCATCATTTTGGCTCCATATTTAAAAATCTCTCCTCCTATTATGGCGCTGCCGACAAGCCACATGATAATCTATATACTCTTTACAAAGGCAATTATGTCTCAGAGGCGAAAAAGATTGCCTTCTTCGATCTTGGTGAGCTAAACGCTGCATTAGACGAATTCACAAAAAGATCGATTCAAAATATGAATGCCTTCGTGCGCGCAGCTATACCCCCTCCAGTGTCCCTTGTCGATGGCGCTGTCGAACATTCCGTGCCGGAACCCTCTCTTAAGCAGGTGTTGCTGGGGTTTCTCATCGATCCGTTCGGTAGTCCCAATGCTCCTTCACTTGTTCATACGCCTCCAGAAGGGACTGCCAGGTGGTGCTGGGGCGCCTTTCTTATCCCAGAAGTATGGTTCTTGTGGAATGAGTTGTGGGGGGCCTGCTTCGTTGTCATTGTTGCAGAAGGAGTAATTGCAATGGCATTTTCTTCAGCTTTGGGGCTGTATGCCTATATGTTCGGTCCGTTAATTGTTAGGCTCATTGCAGCATCCAGGGCTGAGCAGATTTACTATTCCCGATATGGAAGATGGTTGAAAGTGAGCTGAGGGAGGAATTGCCTGAAGGAATAACGTCAAGGCACCCCAATATTTTCAAGGAAGAGGCAGCAATACGCCACTAGAGCCGCCTCGCTGAAGCTCGCGGCTCAGCGACCACCAGCACCAACATTCAATGGAACATGAGCACGGAGGGCACAATGAGGTTCGGACGCTTGGTGAGAGGAACTTCTCTGCTGTTTGTTTTGGTACTTCCACTGTTTGCCGGTTGCGGTAACAACTCCGTCGGTGTCTCAGAGTTTTCAACCTCCAGTTCGGCAAAGAGCCGCAACCTGACGCCTGCTTCAACCTCCGCATCGGAGACGGCTGTGGTTGGTGCGATCAATGAGCTTGGCGTTGACCTGCTGCACAAGGCTGAGGATCTCGCGGGCAATGCCGTGGTGACTCCCTTTTCGGCCTCGTTCGCCCTGGCCCAGCTTCGAGCCGGCGCGGCGGGAACGACCAGAGGAGCAATTGAAGGGGTGATGCATCTGCCGAGTTCAGTGACCGACGTCGATACCGTATTCAACGCTCTGGATCTGTCCCTCAGAAGCCGCCTCGATCACTACGTCATCGGGCTTATGAGCTACGAATTCGTTGCCGGTTGGACGCAGACCGGTTACGGCTATCGAGTGAGCTTTCTCGACAACCTTGCGGAAAACTACGGCATCACTACCGGCCAAGCTGACTTCGCCCGCCCCCTCGATGCTGCCTACGGATCGATCAGCAGTTGGTCCTGGCACACAGCCGGATTTGCAGCGCCTGCCCTCTCCGGAGACACCCGCCTTGTGCTGGGAGGGGCGACTCAACTCCCCTTATCCTGGCAAGATCCTTTCGACCCTGCTCAAACTAGCACCGGAACTTTCCAGTTAACCGACTCCTCCCTGGAAAATGTCCGTTTCCTTCAGAAGACGGCCGTCATCGGCAAAGCCAACGGCGATGGCTATGTGGCGCTTGCTCTTCCCTTTACCTGGGGACAGCAGTTTCTTATTATCCTCCCGGACCAGGGGCGCTTCGCCGAGATAGAGACCACACTCACTGCGGCGCGCTGGCAGCAGATATCACAGTCCCTCACTCCCGCCTTGTTGAACCTCGCCCTGCCCGTCTTCACAATAACGAGCTCGATCGGCCTGGACCTCGGAGTGGCACAGACTAAAGGAAGCGCGGATTTCTCTGGCATCGACGGCACCAAAGATCTCTTTGTTTCAGCCGCCATTCATACCTCGACGCTGACAATCGATGCGGCAGGTCTGACGGCGCGCGCTCTAACGATGCATGCACTAGACGATGGGATACCGGAGACTTGGGCTTCTCCGGGTGGAGGCTCTGGATTTATTGTTTCCCAGACCAATACCGGCCCCGTCTCCGCGGAAAACCTAATCCTCGGCAGACCGTTCCTTTTCGCAGTGAGAGACGCGACATCCGGCGTACTCTTGCTCTTGGGAAGGGTAATAGACCCGCTGTCGTAGGCTCGTCTTCGGTAGTACCATAATTTCTATTTTTTTAGTCACAGCGACACGCAAGGGGGAAAAGTGAACGTAACTACAAAACTTATGAGATTCTCTATTTTACTGGCGGCTTTGTCGTTGTTCTTCGGGTGCGCCGCCACAGACAAGCAACTCTCCAGGGCTGATCTTGTCCCGATAACCACGATGACGGTCGCCCAGGTAAAGTCTCCGCCTCTGCTGATGGAAACAACAGGATCAAAAATTGCCGGTGTCACGGGCATGATGTTCGGGGCCATAGGTGGCGGAATCGGTGGAGGTATCCAGGCCAGCATGATGGAAAGTAACGGCAGGGAACTACAGGAGAAATGCAACCTTCCCAATTATGGCGACAGGGTGTTCAAGCAGTTTGTCGATCGGATACCAAAAGAAGTCACAGGATGGCCCCAAATAGCTATTAAGGACACTCCGCTCTCAGAGGATGCTGCAGTTTCAAAAGAGTATGCTCTGATAGTAAAGCTTAACCAATTGAAAGTTTCAGACGGATCTGGACTTTCCGCGTGGACAACAGCAAAGCTGCGCTCCCCGAAGGGAGCCGTGTTGTGGGAGAAAACTATCAAATACGAATCCAAAAAGTCCAACAGGCAATGTGACATCGAGATACTGAAAGCCGACCACGGGAAACTGTTGCGGGAAGAATATGAATTTGCCATTCTCAGTACCGTGTCGTTGCTTATCGACGATCTCAACGGAAATCCCACAAAGCCCATGGTAAACGAGAAAGGCCTCTAACAGGGTATGCATCCGTGGGTGCCCAGCGCCAGGTCTTGAATTAGAAGGTTTGAAATCGTTTAAAAGTGATTTTTCAAGACCTGGCGCCGCAATCGGATGTCCCGTAGCCCTTGCCCACTAGAATGAAGAGGATCAACCATGGTAAAGGCAGATTATGAGGCAATGAAAAACCATAACTACGTTAGCAATCGGGAATTTGTCTTCGGACTCGTCGAGGTGATCGACAACCGAGTTAAGCTCAATGTA
>Ga0079306_1002056_pt1 | contig 11872 bp, 8 predicted proteins | sample Methanotroph_Enr_FD_79181 | JGI IMG/M metagenome (GOLD analysis project Ga0079306, IMG submission 79181) | Enriched soil microbial communities from Old Woman Creek wetland in Ohio, USA - Methanotroph_Enrichment_5 | ecosystem: Environmental > Terrestrial > Soil > Wetlands | place: USA: Ohio...
AGGACCTGCCATAAGGTGAGCGCTTACAATTTTAAGATTTAAAACCCTTACTCCAAACATCATAGGAACCTTTAAGGTATTCACTGTTACCTCATCATTAACATTACCATAGTTTTCTTTGTGGGTGCGATAATAAAACTCAGGCTGAAAATAAAATGTCCTTCCGAACTGCAGGAAAAGTCCAATCTGATAATTAGATTTCACCTGTGCTTTAATCTCATCCTGATCAACAGTTGGAGTCAGCAGGTCGACACCGACCTTGGGTCCATACCAGAAACTAGGATTTTTCTTGATTGGGGTTTGTGCATATTGCTGATTTTGAGCATAAGACATAGTGGAAAAAACAAACATACATACAATCAGAGCCGATAGAATTTTTTTCATAACAGTATACTATTAATAATCAATATAAAGTTAAGCAAAAGAGTTGGAACAGCCAATTAGCACATTAGCATATTAGCACATTAGCATATTAGCACATTAGCACATTAACCCATTAACCCATTACCTGAACAATCCGAAAACCGCTGAGCCGCTACCGCTCATTGAGGCATAGATGGCGCCTTTATTGTAAAGATCTTGTTTGTGTTCCTCAATAAGAGGATGTTTTTTAAATACTGAGCTTTCAAAGTCATTTCTAACTGTCTCCTTCCACCCTTCTACAGGCATAAGAAGCTGATCCCGGAGGGAGTACTGTGGTATTTGTGGGGTAACTCCTCTATATGCATCTGCTGTCGATACAAATACCGGGGGCACAACAGTTTTTATCTTCAATCCCTTGAGTTGGGGGACCTTAAATGGAGTCAGAATCTCGCCTCTTCCATTAGCTAACATACCCTCCCCCTCTTCTGAGTTGAGTCCATTTGAATATACAAAGAAAGGGCAGTCGCTTCCTAGTCGTGCGGAATATTGCGCAAGGGTTTCTGAACTCAGATTAATACAAAACAACTTGTTTAGAGCTATAAGTGTATGGGCCGCATCTGAGGATCCTCCCCCCAGTCCTGCACCGGGAGGAATTCTTTTAAAGAGATGAATCTCTACAGGCGGAAGATTAAAGTCTTTTGACAGCAGTTCATATGCTTTAATGCACAGGTTGTCTTCCTGCCGGCCCTCCAGACATATCCCATAAAGAGTGAGGGTAGTCTTCTCTGATTCTACAATTTCAAGAATATCTGTCAGACCAATCGGAAAAAAGAAGGTCTCAAGATTATGAAAACCGTCTGGACGCTTTTCAATAACCTTAAGACCAATGTTGATTTTTGCGTTAGGATAGAGTATCATTATCCAAACTTTAAAGCATTACCCGCACTTAGAGTATCCGCAGGAGATGCAGTTAAGGCATCCTTCCTGGTAAACCAGTTCACTGGAACCGCACTTATCGCATTTTTTGCCGGAGTCATCTTTGGTTCCGTCAGGAATATATCTTTTTAGTGTTCTTTCCACTCCGTTTTTCCAGGTATTGATTGCCTCGCTGTCCAGTTGAAGACCATTTACAAGGTTAACAATATCCACTATAGGCATCCCGTTACGCAATACACCTGATATCAGTTTCGCATAGTTCCAGTACTCTTTGTTGAACATATGAGATATGCCACCAACTGTGTTTTTGTAACCATATCTGTCTATGTACTGGAAATCATATCTGGAATTACCGGCATCATCTTTCTCTTTTACAATGAATCCCATTGTTACTGATTTAGGTATGTTTCTGGTATCTTCGTCAAGAAGACCGGTGAAAATTTCATACGGCACTCCCTTCATCAGACCAACAAGTGCTATCCACTGTTCTGCTCCGTTTTTAAAGCGGATCACCTCTGCTTCAAGAGAAATAGGGCGCTCGCGTTTCCTTAGAACCGACTCTTTAACCTCGTTCTCTTTTGTCGAAACCAGTACTCCGGACCTGGAGCCATCTCTGTACACTGTAACTCCTTTGCAACCATATTCCCAGGCTGTCTTGTAAACATCAGAAACAAGTTCTTCTGTTGCGCTGTTCGGCAGGTTTACGGTAACACTTATCGAGTGGTCCACCCATTTTTGCATCCTTCCCTGCATCTTGACCTTTGCAAGCCAGTCAATATCATTTGATGTAGCTTTGAAATAAGGGGACCTTTTGATAAGATCGTCTACCTGAGAGCCCCTCATTGCAAGAACCTGTTCTTTGTTTAGTCCGTTCATCTCGCACCATGTAAGGAACTTGTGATGAAAAACATAGTACTCTTCCCAAGCATCTCCAACATCGTCCCTGAATGATATTGTAACATTCTTGTCATTTGGATTTACTTTCCTTCTGCGTTTGTAGACAGGCAGAAAGACAGGCTCTATTCCCGATGTTGTCTGGGTCATGAGAGATGTTGTGCCTGTCGGAGCAATTGTCAACATAGATATATTTCTCCTGCCATGCCTTACCATCGTATCATATAGCTCCTCATCCTCCTTGCGGATCCTGGCAATCATCGGATTGTTGGCTTCACGTTTTGCATCGTAGATAGGAAATGCTCCCCTCTCCTGAGCCATTTGTGTTGAAGAACGATATGCTTCAATAGCAAGTGTTTTCTGAATCTCTACTGAAAAATCTATTGCTTTGTCGCTGCCGTACATTAGTCCGAGAGCGGCTAGCATATCTCCCTCCGCAGTAATTCCCAGACCAGTTCTTCTGCCTCCCAGTGTTTTGTTCTGTATTTTTTTCCAGAGTGTAAGTTCTGCCCTTTTTACCTCCTCATCCTCAGGATCTGCCTTTATTTTCGCAATGATTCCTTCGATTTTCTCCATCTCCAGTTCTATCAGGTCGTCATTTAGCCTCATTCCCTTCCTTGCATGGTCCTTGAACAGCTCCATGTTGAAGCTTGCCTTTGGAGTGAAAGGATTGTCTACATATGAAAATAGGTTGATTGCAATCAGACGGCAAGAGTCGTACGGGCATAGAGGAATTTCACCGCATGGATTAGTGCTGACTGTTTTATAACCAAGGTCGGCATAACAATCCGGTAAAGACTCTCTTATGATTGTATCCCAGAAAAGAACCCCTGGCTCGGCCGACTTCCAGGCATTATGGATGATCTTTTTCCAAAGGGAATTTGCGTCAATCTCCTTGACAACCTTTGGTACAGCCGCGTCAACCGGATATTGTTGTGTGTACGGTTTGTTCTTAAGGGCCGCTCTCATGAATTCGTCATCGATCTTTACAGACACATTGGCGCCTGTAACCTTGCCCTGTTCCAGTTTGGCATCTATAAAATGCTCAGAGTCCGGATGTTTGATTGAGATACTCAGCATTAGTGCTCCTCTGCGTCCATCCTGAGCCACCTCACGAGTTGAATTTGAATAACGCTCCATAAAGGGAACTACACCGGTAGATGTGAGGGCACTGTTAAGAACAGCACTTCCGGCTGGTCTTATATGTGAAAGATCGTGACCCACTCCGCCTCTTCTCTTCATCAACTGAACCTGTTCTTCGTCTATACGCATGATTCCTCCGTAGGAATCAGCAGGTTTGTCATGACCTATTACAAAACAGTTTGAAAGAGATGCTATCTGATGGTTGTTACCAATTCCGGTCATAGGGCCACCCTGAGGAACAATATACCTGAACTCCTTTAAAAGATCGTACACCTCTTGTGCTGTCAGCGGGTTTGGAAATTTCTCCTCAATCCTTGCAAATTCATTTGCCAGTCTCCAATGCATATCCTCAGGAGAGTGCTCGAAAAGATTGCCGAAGGAGTCCTTCATGGCATATTTACCGATCCACACCGATGCTGCAAGTTCGTCCCCCTTAAAATACTCCAGGCTGGCTGCCATTGCCTCTTCGTAGGTATATGTCTTCATAGTTTGAAAAATTTATTGAAAGAAAAAGCCGAAAGATTTCTCCTTCGACTCTGACAAAATTATATTAAATAGACGGACTTCTTCCGAAAAATCCTCAAATCTTATCAACACTTAATTAACACCTGCAGCAGGCTCCCATGTCTGGTTTCTTCCTAAGAGACCCCAACCATCCAGAGACCCTCTTACTTTGAGCTTGCCTGTCTTTTTGTCATAAGACATTGAACAGCTGTAGATTTTCCCGTCCAATGGGTCAAGTATTGTACCTCCGGTTAGTTTATCATTGTCTGCCTTCATGTTTTTTATAAACTTAAGACCAGCAATTGGTTTGTTCTTATCTGCACCAGTACATTGAGTGCAAAGCCTTTTTGGATCTCCTGTCAGAAGAGTCTCAATGACACCTTCGTATGTTCCGTTTGGTGCCTGATAAATATTTACAAGGGATTTTTTTCTTCCCTCCTCGTCTATCGTGTACCATTTACCAATAATCTTGTTTGTTTGAGCATAAGCCGACAAACCTATCAGCATAAAAAGCATTGATGCCAGAATTGTAATTTTTTTCATTTTTTCTATTGTTTTATACTGTTCGAATATAGTAATAATTTCAACAACAGTTCATGCTGCAGTTTGTACAATGGCCAAACTCTCCCCTTAGTCTTGATTCAACCAGATCCTGAAGCCTTTGCCTAAGTTCTTCGTTATTGATTTTCTCAAGAACGGCATATACAAAGGCAAGCTGCTGAAGAATTTTTGCTTCATCTGCCCCTATACCCCTTGAGCGCATGTAAAAAAGCGCCATTTCATCAAGCCTTCCACTTGTGGCCCCATGGGAACACTTTACGTCATCGGCATAAATTTCAAGCTGAGGCTGAGCATAGACTTTCGCCTTTCTTGAGAGCAAGAGATTATGGTTAGCCTGATATGCCTCTGTTTTCTGGGCATCCTGAGAAACGTTTATCTTCCCGAAAAAGAGTGCTTTGGACTCATCGTCAAGTATGCCTTTGAACAACTGACGACTGGTGCACCTGGGAACAAGATGGTGCATATTCACTGTTGTATGAATCTCCTGAGTTCCGTCAACCAGATAAATACCATTTAACTCGCAGGTTGCTCCCTCTCCGGTGAGTTTTGCATCTATTTCATTCTCAAGCATTTTTCCGTGCAGAGAGACAATATTTATGCGGAGAAATGAATCTTTGGCAAGGTTGATATTAAACCTGACCCTATGCGACGATCTGTTGTGCTCGTTTTGCATTACCACTATATTTACCCTTGCCCCTTCAGAAACGTTGATGTTCATCTCCGATTCTGTTTTAAACTCGTCCATTGAGAGGGTATGGGAACATAAAAGTATGTTTGACTCCGATATGGCTCCAAACGTCAGGTTGTTTGTATAGCTGATGGGTTCGGTATTATCCGAGTCCCTTACGGTTATTATCTGCAGGCTGTCCGGCATTATTGTCCCTTTTGACACATTAAGGTTAAAGCCCAATGGTTCACCGGCTACTATTGTAGCAGCAGATCCCTGACCCTCCTCATCTCTTAGCTTCCCGTTCATAAGAAAAGCCTGATGTGTTCCCGGGAGAGGAACCCTGCATCGGAAAACCTCCGGTATTTCCGGAGTATATGTATATTTTTCTGACATATCTATGGGTTTATCAGCCAGTCGTAGCCCCTGTTTTCAACCTCAAGAGCCAGCTCCTTACCTGCAGTTTTTATAATCCTTCCATCGTAGAGTATATGCACGATATCAGGAACAATATAGTCCAGCAGCCTCTGGTAGTGTGTGATTATAATAAAGGCATTGTCGGGTTTCTTAAGCTTGTTCACTCCTGCGGCAACAATTCTGAGTGCATCTATATCCAGTCCGCTGTCCGTTTCATCCAGGATTGCCAGCTTAGGTTCCAGCATCGCCATTTGAAAAATTTCGTTCCTCTTTTTCTCGCCTCCGGAAAACCCAACGTTAACACCTCTGCTTGAGAAAGACTTGTCCATCTCAACAACCTCCATCTTCTCTCTCATAAGTTTCAGAAATTCTGCGGCCGTAAGAGGTGGCTGGTTCATATGTTTCCTCTTCTCGTTAATTGCAGTCTTCATAAAGTTGACATTGCTGACACCAGGTATCTCAACCGGATACTGAAAACCGAGGAAAATACCGTTTCTTGCCCTGTCTTCGGGAGAGAGCTTCAAAAGATCGAATCCTTCGTACATAACCTCACCCGCAGTAACATCAAAGTGCTCCCTGCCTGCCAGGACAGCAGAAAGAGTGCTTTTTCCGGAACCATTAGGTCCCATTATGGCATGAATCTCTCCTGCTTGTACCGAGAAATCAATCCCTTTAAGTATCTCCTTTCCATCGATTGAGGCATGTAAGCCTTTTATCTCTAACATATTATAATATTATTTTAATTATTCAACTTCCACTGTTTTTTCCACATGGAAAAACCAAAAAATGCCAGAACAAGATAAGCAGCACTCACAATTGGCATAAATACCAGACCTGCAAGTACATATAAACTTATATTGGTTACATTTACAGTAAACCATGCTGCCCAGCACTCAAGTTTCTTCTGAGCAGAGAGATATTGTGCCGTCAAAATTGTTATTGTAATGAATGCATCCAGATAAGGAGTCCTTGCCTCTTTGAAAATACCCGGCCAAATGTTATCCAGATAAGTAAGGGCCGTACCCCATATTATCGCTAGAACAATTATCTGAACAACAAAATAGACCCTTTTGCTGTTTGTCATGAGCGATATCTTCAGTTGGTGCATGCTGTTCTCCTCCTCCTTTTTAGGATGGGTCCAGCGATAGTGTCCAAAGAAATTGATTGCAAAAGAGACTGGTTGCACAAGCATACTCGAATAAAGGCCTTTCTGATAAAAAAGGAAAAAGAGGATTATGTTATAGGCATATCCTATCCAGAAGTTTGCAACCTTGGCCCTTGTTGCCAGATAAACACAGGATAATCCGCTAAGTACCGCTATTATCTCAATAAGGCTGACCCCTTGTCCGCCAATTGTAAAAAGAATGTTTTTTATGCTGAAAAAATAATCCATCACTAAATAAATTTTAACCTACACTTCCCTCAAGGGTTATCTGAAGTAACTTCTGAGCCTCTACCGCAAACTCCATCGGCAACTGGTTGAGAACCTCTTTTGCATATCCATTTACTATTAGACCAACAGCATCTTCTGTTCCGATACCTCTTTGCTGGCAGTAGAACAGCTGGTCCTCACTTATTTTTGATGTAGTAGCCTCATGTTCCAGTATTGCTGTCTCGTTTTCGTTTTCTATATAAGGGAATGTGTGTGCACCGCACCTGTCGCCAAGCAAAAGAGAGTCACATTGAGTATAATTTCTTGAAAATTCTGCATTTGGGAGTATTTTTACAAGACCTCTGTAGCTGTTCTGGCTGTGGCCCGCTGAGATACCCTTGCTTACTATCCGGCTTTTAGTGTTTTTGCCTATATGTATCATTTTTGTGCCGGTGTCTGCCTGTTGATAGTTGTTAGTTACAGCTACCGAGTAAAACTCCGAAATTGAGTTGTCGCCCCTTAGTATTGTACTCGGATACTTCCATGTAATTGCAGAGCCGGTCTCTACCTGTGCCCAGAACAACTTGCTGTTTTCACCCTTGCAGATACCCCTTTTTGTTACAAAGTTGAATATTCCACCCTTACCGTTTACATCTCCCGGGTACCAGTTCTGGACAGTAGAGTACTTAACCTCTGCATCCTTCATCACAACAATCTCCACAACAGCTGCATGCAGTTGGTTTTCGTCACGCTGAGGAGCTGTGCAACCCTCCAGGTAACTAACATACGATCCCTCCTCTGCAACAATGAGGGTTCTCTCAAACTGACCTGTTCCCTTTGCATTTATCCTGAAATAGCTCGACAGCTCCATTGGACAACGCACACCTTTAGGAATATAACAGAATGAACCGTCGCTGAATACAGCCGAGTTCAATGCTGCATAGAAATTGTCGCCATAAGGGACAACAGATGCAAGATGTTTTTTGACAAGTTCGGGATAATCTCTAACTGCCTCTGAGAATGAACAGAAAATTATCCCCTTCTCTGCAAGAGACTCTCTGAATGTGGTTTTTACAGAAACTGAATCGAAAACTGCATCAACGGCTACTCCTGCAAGAACATTTCTCTCATCAAGAGGTATCCCTAGTTTGTCAAAGGTAGCCTGAAGTTCAGGATCTATTCCTGCCCCCTCTGCCCTTTTCTTTGGTGCGGCAAAATAGATGATGTTCTGATAATCTATTTCGGGGATTGTAAGATGTGGCCAGGTTGGCATCTTCATGGTAAGCCATTTGTTGTATGACTTCAACCTGAATTCCAACATCCATTCCGGTTCCTCTTTTTTGGCCGAAATCATTTTTATTATGTTCTCATTCAGCCCTTTTGGAAAATATTCCTGATCCAGGTCCGTTACAAAGCCGTGCTCGTAATCAGACTCTGTTATTTTTTGAATTATATCATTTTCACTCATCATGAGGCAAAGTTATATCATTTTAACCTATTTTTGCACACAAATATAGTGTGATGACAAAAGCAGGAAACGGCAAACCAAAAAAAACATCCGTAGCAGATGAGGGAAAAATAAACCTTATCAACCGGCTACTTTCGCAGACAGGCACTAAAAGTCAGGGAGGTTTTCCAGATGAACAACCGGATGGTTGTGTTTGGGTAAATACTCACAAACTACTTCTGGAAGGGCTTGACTTCGACCTCATTTACACCCCTTTGAAGCATCTGGGTTATAAAGCCGTCATAAGCCTCCTTGGTCCCATTTATGCAAAAAACCATGTTCCTTTTTCTGTCTCTATCAATATTGGACTCTCTGTCAAGTATTTTGTAGAAAACATAGAAGAACTTTGGTCTGGTATGGTTGCCGCTCTTGAGGAACACAAAATAAACAACGTTGAACTGAATCTTCTTCCTTCTCTCACCGGACTAACTATTAGTTTGTCGTCCATGGGAAAACAACAGAGAGCGCTATTTGTTCAAACCCCGTCGCCGGTTTCCGGTGATCTAATATGCATTTCCGGTAATCTTGGAGCTGCCTATATGGGTCTCCAGCTACTGGAAAGAGAGAAGGCACTCTTTTCTGACAACCCGGAGATACAACCCAACCTACAGCAATATAAATTCATTCTTAAATCATACCTCAACCCTAATCTCGACACCTCGGCTTTAGAGGCTCTTAATTTGAACTCAATATATCCATCTGACGGTGCCTTTATATCAGACGGACTCGCCGACGCAGTTAAGAGAGTATGTAAAAAGAACAACCTTGGAGCAAAGATTTTCCTGGATAAGATTCCTATTGCATCCCAGACATTTCAGATGGCCGAAGAGCTTGGCATAGACGCCACTACTGCTGCTTTAAACGGAGGGGACGATTTTCAGTTCCTGTATACGGTTCCGCTTTCTATGTATGAATCCCTCCAAAAGGAGGTGCCTCAGCTTGATATAATTGGGCACCTGTGTTCTGCCGATTATGGAACATTGCTTATAACTCCGGACGGTACAGAGCTGAACCTAAAAGCTCAGGGCTGGAGTGAATGAGTATTCCAGAGGAACTGAATCAAGATAACCGAACAGCTCCCTGTTTAAGGATACTTTGAATTTTGTAGAGAAAAACTCTACCGCCAGCTGGTTTTCGTAATCCAGAGCCTTTATAATGACCATTGTGTTTCCTTTGTTCTCCTTAAACCTGCTTATAAGCTCCTTTCTGAAGTTACCATCCAGTGCTCTTATAGGAATATTTATTGTAATATTCTTGATGAAGTCCTCCTTTGTATTTGCAAGGTGCCTTATGCTCTTTATCTTCAACTCATAATCCACATTTTTTGCCGCCTCTTGCTTTGCTGCACCAAACCCATATTTTGGAGCAATTGTACATTTTAGCAACAAAGGAAGGTTCTGTTGTGTATATTGCATCAGGTTCTCATAGTCCTTGCCAAAAACAGTGAAGTTTACGGACCCGTTGAAATCCTCAATGGTGAAATTAGCAAATGGTCTTCCTGTACTTCTTGTATATGAGATTTTTACATTGGTAACTATACCTGCGATAATAATCTCTTTCCCTTGTAATGCCTCCTCCTTTGGTGCCATATTAACCATCTCCATTGCCTGAACCAAGGTATGAGTAGTGAAGTTCTTCACCTCAAAGTCGAATTGGTCAAGCGGGTGGGCGGAGAGGTACATACCAACAAGCTCCTTCTCTCTTTTTAACAGGTCGTTCTGACTCACCTCCACATTTTGCGGAATTTCCGGAGGAACCAGCTTTATTGTTTCGCTAAGGCCAAAAAGTGAGTGTCCACCGTTAAGCACATCTGACTGGTATGTGTTGCCATATTTGTACAATGCGTCAAGAAATGGTTCTTCCTTTGAGTTTGATGCCAGGTACTGCTCTCTTCTGACTGGCTCAAAACTATCAAAGGCTCCTGCGTAAATAAGAGACTCAATGGTTTTTCTTCCCACAGAGCTAAGGTTGACTCTCTCCACAAAATCGAAGATGGAGATAAAGTTACTCCCGCCATTCTCTTCCCTTGCCTTCACTATATTTTCCACGGCTCCGGCGCCGACTCCTTTTATGCCTGCCATTCCAAAACGGATGTTTCCCTTTTTGTTCACAGTAAAGGTATCGACACTCTCGTTGACATCCGGACCAAGAACAGCTATTCCCATTCTTTTACACTCATCCATCAGCTTGGTTATCTCCTCAATGTCATTAAGGTTTCTGCTTAAGGTTGCGGCCATGTACTCCGCCGGATAGTTTGCCTTAAGGTATGCAGTCTGATAACCAATCCATGCGTAACATGTTGAGTGTGATTTATTGAATGCATATTCTGCAAATGCTTCCCAGTCTTTCCATATCTTCTCAAGGGTCTCGGCAGAGTGATTTCTCTCTGTTCCTCCCGCCATGAATTTCTCCTTGAGCTTGTCGATCATCTTCTTGTCCTTCTTCCCCATGCCCTTTCTGAGCTGATCGGCGTCACCCTTGGTGAGTCCGGCAATCTTCTGGGAAAGAAGCATAACCTGTTCCTGATATACAGTAACGCCATATGTGTCCGAAAGTATCTGCTCCATCTCCGGCAAGTCATATTGGATTTGCTTCAGACCCTTTTTTCTGTCTACAAAATCAGGGATATACTCCATGGGGCCCGGCCTGTAGAGGGCGTTCATGGCAATAAGGTCTTCAAATCTGTTTGGTTTGAGTTCTCTCAGCCATTTTCTCATGCCATCACTTTCAAACTGGAACGTAGCAACTGAGTCTCCCTTGCTGAACATTGCGTAAGTGGCCTTATCGTCAATTGGTATTGAATCAATGTCCAGATCTATCCCTCTTGAATGCTTTATGTTTTTGACAGCATCTTTTATAATTGAAAGTGTCTTGAGCCCGAGAAAGTCCATCTTTAGCATTCCAACTTTCTCTATCTGAGACCCTTCGTACTGTGAGACCCATATCTCTTCTCCTGTCTCCTTGTCCTTTGCAATTGATATTGGAATATATTCCCGAAGGTCGTCCCTGCCGATTATGATAGCACATGCGTGAACTCCTACGTTACGGACGTTGCCTTCAAGCTTCTGGGCATACTCCATTGTCTCCCTCACAAGAGGATCGTTAGAGTTGAAAGCCTCCTGAATCTCCGGTACATATTTTATACAGTTTTCCAGTGTAACAGCCACTTTGTCACCGTTTTTGTCTGGCGGGAGCTTTATTGGTATCAGTTTGGCGAGCCTGTCAGATTCGCTCAAGGGCAGCTTCTGTATCCTGGCTATATCTCTTATGGCACTTTTGGCTGCCATTGTACCGAAAGTGATTACATGCGACACATGGTCCTTTCCGTACTTTTCCTCAACATACCTGAGAACCTTTGACCTGCCATCATCATCAAAGTCAATATCTATATCGGGCATTGAGATACGGTCGGGATTAAGGAAACGCTCAAACAGAAGGTCATACTTGAGTGGGTCAATATCTGTTATTCTAAGGCAGTAAGCGACAACTGATCCGGCTGCCGATCCTC
>Ga0079306_1002057_pt1 | contig 11871 bp, 8 predicted proteins | sample Methanotroph_Enr_FD_79181 | JGI IMG/M metagenome (GOLD analysis project Ga0079306, IMG submission 79181) | Enriched soil microbial communities from Old Woman Creek wetland in Ohio, USA - Methanotroph_Enrichment_5 | ecosystem: Environmental > Terrestrial > Soil > Wetlands | place: USA: Ohio...
CGGATTGACATACCCAATTGGTTATGTAAGATGGTCGGAGACCAATAATATGCTTGCATATCTGCAACTTATCAGTGATAAAAAAATTAATTTAAACTCTCTTATATCGTCTGTATTATCTGTAGATGATGCTGTTAAAGCATATGAGAACCTTAAAGGTTCCACTCCTCCCCTACTAACACTTTTTAAGTATTCTGAAAATAAGTTGGGAGTTGAGGGACGTACAATTATGAACATCACCTCAAAAATAAATCCAACTGAGGGAAAAGTTAGGATTGCTCTTATTGGTGCTGGTAATTATGCAAAAAATACGCACCTGCCTAATTTAAGCCGTCTATCCGGTTCTGCGGTGCTATATGCAGTTTGCAGTCGTTCGGGACATAATGCCAATGAGATTGCGCATCGTTATAATGCTGTGTATTCAACAACTTCTGTAGATAAGATTATGTCCGACAGAGATATTGATGCTGTAATAATCACCACCAGACACGATCAGCATACTAATCTTGCATTGCAGGCTTTAAAATCGGGGAAGCATGTTCTTGTAGAGAAGCCGCTTGCCCTTACAACGAGTGAATTGTCTGAGATAAAATCTTTTTACGAATTAAACCCAAATGGTCCGGTTTTAGTTACCGGTTTCAACAGACGCTTTTCTCCCCACATATCTAAGTGGCTGGATTGTATCAATAAGCGAACCAATCCAATGATTATAAATTATGTAATGAATGCAGGATACATCCCCGCCGAGAGTTGGGTACATGGTCCCGAGGGAGGTGGAAGGAATATTGGAGAAGCATGCCATATATACGACCTCTTTACATTTATAACTCAGGCACATTGTCTGTCAGTAACAGCACAATCAATTGTTCCTAAAAGCGGGTACTATTTTTCCAATGATAACTTCTTGGCTACCTTTTCTTTTGATGATGGATCATTGGCAACTTTAACTTATACTGCCTTAGGAAATAATAAGTTTCCTAAAGAATCTATGGAAATATTTGTTGATGGTAAAGTAGTTATCCTTGATAATTACAGCTCCTCATCGTCAATATCTGAAAAGACTGACAAACTAAATACAAAACGGATAGAAAAAGGACAACCTGAGCTTTTGACATATTTCATAAACTCAATCAAGAGTAATGGTATTTGGCCCATTCCATTATGGCAGCAGATTCAATCTGCTGAAATGTCTTTTGCTGTTGAAAAACAGATAAATAGTAATAAATAAATGAAATTAGTGTCTCGCATTGTTCCTTATATTTCACGTCATTTTCGCTCATTATATCTGCATTTAAGGGACAGCTTGTCTACTACATATACAATCGGTTCAAAACATCGGTTAGTATCATTGCCACTTGTGATTGAACAGGAATCCAATATTCCTGCCGATGTTATTGAATTATATAAAAAGCACTATTTTGACCTTTTAGGTTCGGGTTGGACTCATGTGGTACATGGAAAGCATTTTAGAGGATTTGCAGGACATTGTTATTATTCATCAACCATAAGAAAGATTAATAAAAGTAACCGTCCCTACTCGGAATCTGTTTCCCGGTTAATAACAGATGGATATACTCCCATTGACTGGCAAGTAGATATAAAATCCGGATACAGATGGTCGGAGAGAACTCATTTTACTTCTGTCAGATTCGGGAATTTACCTGGCGTTGACGTTAAATTACCATGGGAATTGGCCAGAATGCATCATTTGGTGCATCTTGCAATAGATTACTCAGGAGAAGGAAATGGAGCCACCGGGAGAAGAGAGTGTGTTACAAAGTTTCAGAATCAGGTGCTGGATTTCATTGCAAATAATCCCCCCGGGTTTGGCGTTAACTGGGTTTGCCCTATGGATGTAGCAATAAGAATTTCCAACATTTTACTTGCCTATGATATTTTTGCAAAATCGGGTCATAAATTCATATTGTCATTTGATAATATATTGGCTAATTCCATAAATGATCATGGACAACACATTATCAATAATCTGGAATGGTATAATGGCAAAATAAGAAACAACCATTACCTGTCGGACATTATTGGACTATTATTTTGTTCTTGTCACCTCGAAAAAACTGATATCACAGAGGCTTGGTTCACTTTTGCTGTTTCTGAATTAATAAACGAGGTTGATTATCAGTTCACAAGTGAAGGAACCAATTTTGAAGGATCAACTTGTTATCATCGTCTCTCTACTGAACTTGTAGTATGGGGAACTTCGGTGGCATTATTAAAAGCAGATGATCTTCTCGACAATACTGGAACGAACTCTACTCTTAGGCATATTTATTTAAAGAACAAAAGGTTGGTAAATACTTTTGATGATCTTGCAGCTGTTTTCCCTACTCGTTATATAATGAAACTTCACAAAATGTTAAGTTTTTTGGAAGATATCAGATACGGATTAGATGAAATTCCACAAATTGGTGATAATGACAGCGGAAGACTTTTCAAGCTAGCACCTCAATATGAGAAACATACTGTTGAATCTGTAAAAAAAGCATACAGCAATCTTAGTGGTTACTCCGATTTAGATATTACTGATTGTTATTTGCACGAACTTCATCTTAATGTTAACTCTGTAATTGCTGCCGGGCACTCGCTCTTTTCCGGAAATAGTCTATTCTCCCGCATCGGTTGTATAGAAAAGGATGTTCCGGAAATAACACTTGTGCCAAGACAAGATTTTTTCAATCAACTGGACATCTCGTGCAGCAATGTATCAAAAACAGTCAAGCGACAATCTTTTTCTGTATCTGAAAACAATTACAAGGAGAATTTGAAACTCATCAGATATGATAAGTTTGGAATTTATCTGTTTCGGTCGGACAGTCTTTATCTGCTTGTAAGGGCTCAAAATTCAAAACCAACAAATAGTAGTCACTCTCACTATGACCAGTTAAGTTTGGAATTGCATATTGACGGTAAAGCACTAATTTTGGATCCCGGTACTAATGTGTATACAGCAGATCCTATCCAAAGAAACCTGTATAGAGGGGTACTTGCGCACAATTCCCCGTTGTGTCTGACAAACAAAGATTTACCTGAGCCTGAAAAAAATATATTCCGCATGATTAAATTTACACCTTGTGAGATTATGCATTTTAGTGAAACGGGGTTTTATGGATTAATGAAAATAGACGGAAATTTGATTGAGAGATTTATTATATTGCATAAAACTAATATTGAGGTAATAGACATAGTTGATACAATAAATCTAAGCACTACTGAATACTCATCTATTCCATTTTCCCCTGGATATGGAATAGTAAAAGCATCTTAATATGAACAGACTTACAAAAAAAATTGGATATTTTTTCTTACTGATATATTTTCCTTTAATCTCACTACATTTCTGGTCATCAGAAGTATCATACTATTACAAAGAGATATTTGGCGGAATTTTTCTATTGCTTACCATTCCTTCAATTATTTCTGATATGTCACTCCGTGTAAGAAAAGAGTTGTTTTACCTATTTCTTTTTATTGTCTATCTTTTTATTGCAGCAATCTTTATTCCGAACCGTAATATTTATGGTATGGAAGAGACCACGAGTCTGATTGGATTAAAAACAAGTCCAAGAATGTATGTTTTAAGAAATGCTGTTATATACCTACCCGTTATATTGTTTATCTTTAAAAGCAATCTTTCATTTAAGGAAATACGCGGTTTGCTCGAAGTCATATCTATTTTTGGAATTATCAGTATCATAAGTTTCCTTCTGTTCCATAAGATTGCATCCTTTTCTAATCTCTTTACTGTACTGCTCTCACTGGGTGGAGACAAATTACAATACAATTCATATATACCCTACCTGACCTTCCCTTTTGCTTCATCTGCATTTCTTGCATTCAACAAAAGAAATATTGGATACAGATCTTTTTATATTTCCCTGGCAGTTTTCATTTTCCTTTTTATAGTAATATCGACAAGCAGACAGTCCATTCTGTTTTGCATTATAACCGTACTTGTTTTAAGTATTCTCAGAAAGAAATTCATGTTTTTAATAATTAATATTATTGCACTGTCTACATTTATCTTCATAATTGTATCCTACTCCCAAAGTAATTATGATATCTCCGAAAAACTTTTAACCAGAACTACCTCCGTATCCGGATTCCTGAGAGACGATACTAACAGGATAGATACGGCGATTGATGGAATAGAGCGATTATCGGCCAGAGAGATTTTACTGGGTGCCGGAGTTACATCTGTCATCAATAGCGGGCCTCATAATGACTTTATCAGATGGATCCAGCGAATTGGTATAGTTGGTGCGTTCCTGGCTTTCTGGCCAATATTTATAGCGTTTTTCGGCAGTTACAAGCTTATGATGAAATATCGGACAAATTATTCTGCTTTTATTTTTATATCGATATTTTTCACTGTTTATATTTCATTCTTCGGGTATCCGAGAGAAGATGCTTATCAGGCTCCGTTTGTATGGCTGGGGTTTGCTCTATGGTTGTCAGCAGGGAGGTTAGTAGAGGGGAAAAAATGAATATACTTGTAATCACATACTATTATTTTCCTGAATTGAATCCCAGAGCTTTCAGATGGACTCATATATGTGGGGAAATTGCTTCTGGCGATAATAAAATAGATGTTGTAACCAATAGAAAAAAAGGCACGCCTGATGTTGAAGTCATTAATGGAGTAAGAATATTCCGCACAGGATTGTTCTCTCCTTCTTTTACACCAGATAAAAATGTTTCAAAAATAAAGGGACCGGACAATAGCAAGGGAGAAAAGAACAGATCTGTAAAGCAGATAATAATTGGATTCTTTTTAAAACTGATTAAAGGATTGTATAATAATACCTGGAAAAAAATATATTGGCCCGACTCTGTTTGTTATTGGTATTTTTTTGCAATTAGCAAATCAATCGGGTTAATCAAAAAGAACAGATATGACAGGATAATAACTGTATCACATCCCTTTACAAGTCATTTGGTTGGGTTGCACATTAAGAAGAGGTTTCCCGACATGTTCTGGCTCGCCGACAGCGGAGATCCATTCTGTTTCTCAGAATCGACCCCGGTCAACAATTATAGTATTTATTCCCGTCTTAACTATAAAACAGAAGAACAGATCTTCCGGCATGCAGATGCGCTTACTTTCACAACTGAGGGTACTGCAAGGAGATATTCAGAGTTATTCCCATTTTCAACCTCCAAACTCCGGATAATTCCACCTCTTGTCAAATTCAATAACGATATATCAAGTGACATCAGAATATTTGAGCCTGACAATAACAAAATAATTTTAAGCTATTTTGGTGTTTTATACCGGGCAATCAGAACACCTGAAGGCATTCTTAATTTACTTAAGGCTGTCTACGAAAGGGACAAAGAGTTGGCAGATAAAGTTGAAATGCACTTTTTTGGAGATCACTCCTCATGTTCCGATATATTCGAAAAATATCCCTCTTTGAGAAAGGTTATTTTCTTCCATGGTATGGTCACGCAAAATATTGCCAATACTGCAATGAGCAGAAGTGATGTTCTGGTTAATATTGGAAATGGCACCAGTTATCAGCTTCCAAGCAAAATTGTTGAATATGTGGCAGCTATGAAACCAATAATAAATGTAACCTCAATCGAGAGTGACAGCACAAAAAACTACTTGAAGGAGTTTAATTTTGTAATAAATTATTATACATATAAAGAGAATAATATTGATGATATGTTGATGTTTATTAAGGGTGCTTCGCAAGTTCAGATCAAGAGGTCCCAGGTTGAAGGATTTTTAAATGCACATGAGCCAGAGGTCATTGCCGGTCAATATTTAAATGCTTTAAGTAAATGAAGAATGTTTTTATAATATGTGTCTCTAAGGATCCCAGGGGTGCCAAAATTGTTTTTGTCAATTTTTTAAACAGACTATTGCATTCTAAAAGAGACGATATACATTACTTTCTGTTTTGTTCATGGGAGGACATCCACTCATACGAATGTGAGAATATTACTGTAGTCATTACAAAAAGAGATGGGCTTAAAGGTATTATGTTTCATGACAGGAATTTTTACAAAAAATGGTCATTACAAAACAATATAATTGCCGATGTGGTTGTATCGATGCAAAATACAACTATAAACTACTTTAAAGGCGTCAGGCAAATAGTTCTTTTTCAACAGTCTGTACCTCTCTCAGATATCCAATGGAACCCATTTATAAAAAGTGAACGGTCCCTGTTTTTTTATAAAAACATCTATCCATATTTTATAAAAAGATATTTTACTGCTGACACAATTTTTGTTGCTCCAACAAACTGGGTAAAGGAAAAGCTTGCAAGCAAATTGAAAATTCCTATTAAAAATATCGTAACTATTTATTCCGAAATAATCTACACCGACGCATCAAAAATTATTCCTAAGATCCATAACGATAGTTATTGTCATTTTATCTATCCATCAAATGGTTCAAAACACAAGAACCATACAATTATCATTGAAGCAGTCAAGTTTCTTCGTGATACTTCAGGGGTGGATATCTCCGACCTTCGAATTCATTTTACTGTCGATAAGGAGGGTTGCGACTACCTGGTGAATAAAATCAAGAGATTGAATCTTGAAGAGTGTTTTTACTTTGATGGAAATCTACCCTATCACCAAGTACTCTCCTTTTATAAAAGCGCAAATGCATTATTGTTTCCTAGCTTAATAGAATCATTTGGATTGCCTTTGATTGAAGCTGCTCAGTTCGGGTTACCTGTGCTTACTGTAGATTTACCTTATGCAAGAGAGGTTCTTAGTGATTATGAAGGTGTAAGCTTTTTACCTTTGCATGATCCTAGCTCCTGGGCCAGGGGAATATCTATGTACATGACAAACCAGATCAGATTTAATGCTTGTGAAATAAAATTTGAAACTGGCCTTGACGATTTCATTAAATTAATCCATAAATCATTATAAATATGTTTAATAATAAGGTATTGCTTATAACCGGAGGAACAGGTTCTTTTGGTAATGCCGTTTTAAAGAGATTTCTCAATACAAATATCAAAGAGATCAGGATTTTCAGCCGTGATGAGAAAAAACAGGATGACATGAGACATCAGTTTCAGGACCCTAAGGTTAAATTCTATATTGGCGATGTAAGAGATAAACGCAGCGTAGACGGAGCGATGGTTGGAGTGGATTATGTTTTTCATGCAGCAGCGCTCAAACAGGTTCCCTCATGTGAGTTTTTCCCTGTTCAGGCTGTGAAGACAAATGTCCTGGGTACAGAGAATGTATTGGATTCCGCAATACAGTATGGTGTAAAGAACGTTGTTGTTTTAAGTACAGATAAGGCTTGTTATCCTATCAATGCGATGGGTATAAGCAAGGCGATGATGGAAAAAGTTGCCATTGCCAAAGGACGCACTTTGGGGGAAAATGGTGCCACTACCATTTGTTGCACCCGCTATGGCAATGTAATGGGTAGCAGGGGATCTGTAATTCCTCTATGGGCAGAGCAGATGAAGCAAGGTCATGAAATTACAATAACGGACCCAAAAATGACACGCTTTATGATGACGTTGGATGATGCTGTTGAATTGGTCCTATATGCTTTCCTGCATGGAAAGAATGGCGATCTGTTTGTTCAGAAAGCTCCTGCAGCAACATTGGAAATACTGGCAGAGTCATTGGTTGAATTATATAAATCGGCTTCTAAGATAAGGATAATTGGTACCCGTCATGGAGAAAAACTTTATGAAACCCTTGTAACGAGGGAAGAGATGGCAAAAGCCAGAGATATGGGGAACTATTACAGAATTCCATGTGATGCCCGGGATTTGAACTATGATAAGTATTTTATTGAAGGGGAGGAAAAAATCTCATCTTTTGAAGATTACCACTCACACAACACCAACAGACTAGACAAAACTGAAATGAAAAATTTGTTATTAAAACTAGATATGGTCAACAACGATTTGAACTAGTAACAATTAAGAATATGCGAATACTTATTTTGGGAGTTTCTGGTCTTATCGGACATAAGCTTTTTCAGGAACTCTCCTCTGATTTAGAAGTCTTTGGGACTCTCCATAAAACAAAGGAACAGTATGGAAACATCGGGTTGTTTAAAGGGAACAACATTATAGAAAATATAGATGTCTGTGAGTCAGATGTATTAAAAGGAGTCCTGCAAGCAGTCAATCCAGATGTAATCCTTAACTGCGTAGGTATTACAAGACGAAAAATTAATCCGGAAAATACAATTGAAATTTTGACTGTAAATTCTGTTCTCCCTCATGTTTTGGCAAAATGGGCAGAACTTAACCATAAACGTGTGATTCATTTCAGCTCTGATTGTGTTTTTGACGGCAGTATAGGAAACTATTCTGATTATAGCCCTGTAACACCAAAAGACCTGTATGGACAATCCAAGGCTTTGGGTGAGATAAACTACACCCAGTCATTAACTATACGTTCATCCTTTATTGGACAAGAGTTATTTGGTAAGACAGAACTGCTAGAATGGTTTCTGTCTCAGGAAGGGAAAGAGATTAAAGGATATGTCAAAACCTTATATTCAGGAGTTTCCACTATATTTATGTCTCGTGTGGTCAGAAATATCATTTTGAATTATCCTGATTTATCTGGAATATATAATTTAGCATCGGAACAGCCCATTTCAAAATTCGCCTTGCTTAGTCTGGCAAAGGAGGCGTTTGGTGTAAATGTCACAATTGTACCTGATACAGATCATATTCATGTTCCAACTCTGGATGCCTCTGAATTAAAGCGCAAAATGAGACTGACAGTTCCCTCCTGGAGAGAAATGATGAAAGAACTTGCCTCCAATAATAGCATTTATTCTATTGTATAGTTATTTAAAAAACATCTAAATAAAGTATTATGAAAGTAATGACAATTGTCGGGACTCGTCCTGAAATTATCAAAATGAGCAGAGTGATGGCCGAACTGGAAAAATATGTAGATCATATTTTAGTTCATACTGGTCAGAATTATGATTATGAACTAAATGAAATATTTTTTGAAAACCTGAAGGTGAAAAAACCCGATTATTTTCTGGATGTTGCAGGTATAAACGTAGCGCACACAATAGCTAATATTATTGCAAAATCTGATGACGTTTTTGAAAAGGAGAAGCCAGATGCCGTATTGCTATATGGCGACACAAATAGCTGCCTGTCAGTAATCTCAGCAAAAAGAAGGAAGATTCCTGTATTTCACTTTGAAGCGGGGAACAGATGTTTCGACCAAAGAGTACCCGAGGAGCTTAACAGGAAGGTATTGGACCACCTTAGTGACATAAATTTCCCGCTAACGGAACATGCCAGAAGATATCTTATTGCAGAAGGGATAAAGCCAGAAACAATAATTAAACCGGGGTCACCCATGAAGGAGATTCTGGATTATCATTCAAAGGAGATAGAGGCTTCAAATGTTCTACATTCGCTTGGTCTTGAAGAGGGGAAATTCTTTATTGTAAGTTCTCACCGTGAAGAGAATGTAGATTCAGAGGAAAATTTCAACAATTTGCTGGATTCTCTAAACGCTATAGCAGAAAAGTACAACTACCCCATCATTGTATCTACTCATCCAAGAACAAAGATTAAACTGGAAACATTGAACAGAGACGATCTTAACCCTCAAATACAATTTTTGAAGCCGTTGGGATTTTTTGATTACAACAAACTACAGCAGAAAGCATACTGCGTCATATCTGATAGCGGGACAATTTTTGAGGAGTCTTCTATATTGAATTTTCCAGCCATAACAATCAGACAGGCACATGAGAGGCCAGAAGGAATGGATGAGGGGACACTTATTATGTGCGGATTAAAGAGAGAGAGAATATTACAGTCAATAGAGATTGTGGTATCACAATTTTCAAAAGAAAAGCGAGTTACAAAAATTGTAAACGACTATAATGTCGACAATTTTTCACTAAAGGTTGTACGTGCGATTATCAGTTATGTAGACTATGTTAACAGAACTGTATGGAAAAAATAGCAGCTTCCCTATGTGTGTCTGATTTATGAAGATATTAATAGTCAGTCAGTATTTCTGGCCCGAAAGTTTTAGAATTAATGATCTCGTCGTTGCATTAAAGGAGAGAGGTCACGAGGTTACTATTTTAACAGGTAAACCCAACTATCCTCAGGGAAAAATATATAAGGGATATCGTTTCTGGGGATATAAAAAGGAGCGATATGAGGGGATGCAGGTAATTAGGGTTCCCCTTATACCAAGAGGGAATAGTTCCGGATTAAGATTGGCAATCAACTATTTATCATTTGTAATCTTTAGTTCTGCATATCTATTATTTTGGAAAAGACATTTTGACGTGTCTATTACATTTGCCGTATCTCCTATAACAGCAGTATTTCCAGCTATCTTACATAAAAAACTGTATAAAAGCAAAGTATGTCTGTGGGTACAGGATCTTTGGCCTGAGAGTATATCTGCTGCGGGTAAGATAAGATCGGGGTTTTTAATGCGTGTACTAAACAAGATGGTTCGATTTATATATAAATCAAGTGACCGGATACTTGTTCAGTCAGAGGCTTTCCGTGGATCCATTCTGGAAAAAGGGGTAGATACCAGTAAAATCAAATATGTTCCAAATTGGGCGGAAGATCTGTTTATTGATACTGAAGTTAATGCTGATAAATATAAGAACCTGGTGCCTCCGGGATTTATTGTCATGTTTGCCGGGAACATGGGAGAATCACAGGATTTTGACTCAATTCTAAAAGCAGCAACTTTAACCAGGAATAATACAGAGATAAAATGGTTGATAATAGGAGACGGGCGTAAGAGAAAATTTGTAGATTCAGAAGTTAAGAGATTAGGACTTGAAGAGACATTCTTTACTCTTGGCAGGTTTCCTGTAGAAGAGATGCCCCATTTGTTTGTTCATGCAGATATCATGCTCATTTCACTCAAAGATGAATATATTTTTTCATTGACGATCCCTTCTAAAATTCAGTCTTACATGGCTTTTGGCAAACCTGTCCTCACAATGGTGAATGGTATAGGTTCATCTATTATTCAAGAGGCCGATTGCGGATATATTTCGTATGCAGGTGATTATGTAACTCTGGCTAATAATGCGATAGCTGCCTGTGCCTGTACCAAAGAGTTGCTTGTCATGAAGGGAGAAAACGGAAGGAGATACTACTTACAGAATTTTTCCAAGGAGAAAATAATTGACAATCTTCTGGACATTTGTAAAGAACTATAAATGAATATACTTATAACAGGAGCATCGGGTTTTGTCGGGACCAATCTTTCCAGACATCTTTCTGGTTGTGGATACTTTTTGGAATCACTGGATTTGGGACAACCTGTAACCCACGAATACAATGCTGCTCATAATTGGGAGGATTTATCAGAGTTGGATCTGAATTCTTTCGATGCAATTATTCACCTTGCAGGCAAGGCTCATGATACAAAGAATAAGACAGATGTAAAAAGCTACTTTGATATAAACACCGGATTGACCCAAAGAATATTTGATAAATTTCTGGAAGCCGGTACATGTAAGTTTATCTTCTTCAGTTCGGTCAAGGCAGCAGCAGAAAAAGTTAGCGGTGATTCTCTTAAAGAAGATGTTATACCTAATCCAGTTGGTCCGTACGGTGAGTCAAAGTACCAGGCAGAGAAATACATTTTGGAGAAATTAGAGGAACTCGGCGAAAGAATACAAGGGAAAAGTGTTTATATACTCAGACCAAGCATGATTCATGGCCCGGGAAACAAGGGAAATTTAAACTTGCTATATAATATTGTTAGTAAAGGATTTCCTTGGCCTTTAGGATCTTTTGACAATCGGCGGTCATTTACATCAATTGCCAATCTGAACTTTATAATTGAGAAACTTTTAACCAAAGAGGTAGAGTCTGGAATATA
>Ga0079306_1002058_pt1 | contig 11867 bp, 9 predicted proteins | sample Methanotroph_Enr_FD_79181 | JGI IMG/M metagenome (GOLD analysis project Ga0079306, IMG submission 79181) | Enriched soil microbial communities from Old Woman Creek wetland in Ohio, USA - Methanotroph_Enrichment_5 | ecosystem: Environmental > Terrestrial > Soil > Wetlands | place: USA: Ohio...
ATCTGTATACTTCGAGACCTGACGTACCATATGCAGTTGTCGAATCGTGGTTGGATGATGATACGGATTTTGATAAGAAGTTTACTAATGAATACTTTACGTTGTTTGAGTTTATTCCACTCCGTGATGATAGGTCATACGGATTTTCTTTATCTACGGAAGTGGCATATACGAATGCAACACTTACAAAGACAAGTGAGTATAAAAATATTTTTCATTCATTAAAAGATGATGTTTCGTCAGTTATTGTACAAAAAACTGATTTGGCAGATCGGTATCGTAGTTTAGTGAATGTGTATGACGTTCAGTCAAATTGTGTCGGATGCGTCAAAGTGAAGCCTTCCAAGACACAGCAAAATATTAAACGCGGGTTTGTAGAAAAAATGAAAGAGGGGATTAAATCCGTAATAAAAAATCAGGATGCGTTAACGGAAGACCAACGGATCAGCATGGAACTTATCCGGATGAATAATGGTTTTCATGATTTGCTGGAATCATTAAAAAGCGAGGATTATCAGTCAGTGAATAAGTATTTGAAAAAATATGTAACACTCTTTGGTGAACAGAGACAGCGTCTCGACGCATATCAGGGCGATTTTTTTGCAATGAATAACAAACTGATTGAAATGCGGAATTTCGTCATTGGAGAAAACGATTTATTGACCGCGTATTTGAGTAATTACTCTGAAGATATTAAAAAATATTCTTATGACAGGCTCTACCTTGCTGATATATTGCAAAAAGATTTCATTCAGTATGCAAACGAGCGTATCTGGGAGACGGATTCTGAGCATCTGATCTATAAGGCTCGTTTAGATGTACCGATAGATGGTATCTATTCCTGTTCCGCGCAAACAGAAAACCAATTGGAAATAAAAGATATATTGCTTAGTGGTAGGACACTAGCAAATAGTTCAACGTTACCTTCCGGTTTTAAGGATGTGTCCTTATTTTTAAAAAGCGGAAGCTATCCATTAGACATTACCTATAAAAACGCCGAAGTTATAGGAATTCATGATGTAGGTATGGTAAATGAACATGTGTATGAATTGGGCAATCTGCAGAATGGCAATTACGCTTTAAGATTTTCTATTTCTTCTATAGTGCCGCAAAAAATAATCATGTTTATAACAAACGCAAAATTGGAAGAAAATGATTTAAATAATATAATCAGCGGCGCTTCAACACCAGAGCGGATTATTTCTACGAAAATACTTGATATCAGCGATGAGCGGAAAGACGTGGAATTGCCTTTCACGCTGGATGAATTAAGCAGTGATACGTATTATTATTACGTTGCATCATTGGATTCAGATACTTCGTTTGTAGAAGTTACCGATATTGGTTTAAAAAAGATAGCCAGTGAATCAAGTATTGTTTTTCATTGTTTTATACAAAATGCAAGTACAGTGAACGTAGAAGGACAGGTGCAAGTTGAAAGAAAAAATCCTGTATCATATCAGGTTAAAATTCCGAGAGATTCTCACGCAGTATTTTTAACGTTTAATCAAACATATCACCCTGATTGGAAGGCATATGTCTTGAAAGATGGCAAAAAGCAATATCTCGAACATATTAAAAATGCGTATGCCAACGCCTGGATCATTGAAACTGCACAGGGGGAAACGGTGTTTATACAATTTTCCAGATGGTCTCAGATGGTTAAAAATTTTATTCTGTGTGTTGTATTCGTTGTTATATTGAGTATTGTTTTTACATACTTTTCACATGATAAAAAATAAATTAATCAATATTGCTCAACTAGTCATCGAGAAAATGCGTTTATTTATCATTTTGGATGTGGTGATGTTTTTTGGTCTTCGATCCGGGCTAGGTTTAACAAAAGGTTTTGTCAACGTATACGCACTGTTTCTATTGTTTATTGGAGTTTCGATAGAAAGAGTAACGCTTACATTTTTTTCTATCGCTATCGTAATGTATACGCTTGGGGGTTGGGTGGAAGCAAATTTTTATTTTTCTTATGTATATACCGGTTTGATTTTGAGTGTAGTAAAATATTTTTATCTTATTATAAAAGATAGAAAAAACAATAAATGATATATCCAATTGTATTGGTTGCTTGTCTATTACTTTGTTTTTGGCGTTGGTTTTTCCCCGGTTATATTTCTTCAGGAGACCTTTGGCCAATGGCAGAACACGCAATTCGTAGTTTTTCATTGTGGCCATCAGCGTGGGGGAGCGTCTATGGTGGAGGACTGGGGGCAAGTTCTATTCCCTATCTTTGGAATCATTTTCAATACGGATTGCCAATTTTTCTTTTTGGAAAAGTATTTGGGCTTTCTTGGGAATATATTGTTCGGTTCGGATATTTATTTCCTTTTCTATTGTTGAGCATTTTTTCTTCCTATCATCTCGCAAATTCTTATATAAAAAGACCTTGGTCGTTGCTTGCATCAGTTATTTATACAGTGAATACATATAGCATTCTTATTATTTCTGGCGGACAAACAGGTGTGGCAATGGCCTATGCGTTAAGCCCCCTAGTGTTGCAACAATGTACTCAGACGAATACAGGTAATGGTGTATTCAGGGGAATACGTAACGGGTTATGGTTGTCACTGCTGGTTGCGATGGATTTACGACTTGCATATCTTGTGTTTGGTGCAATTGTATTGTTTTACTTAATCCAGTTCATAACAGACAAAGCGAATGTAACACTAAATCTCTTTTCTCTCGCTGTTTCTTGTATTGTTGTCTGTTCAATACATGCGTTTTGGATCGTGCCAAGCGTGTTGTATCGGGGAGCTGTGACTGAAGTTGGAGAAGTTTTTACAAATCCTGGCATGTTGAAGTTTTTGAGCTTTGCTGATTTTTCTCATGCAGTTTCACTTCTGCATCCAAATTGGCCGGAAAATTTATTTGGGAAAGTGTATTTTTTGCAACCGGAATTTTTATTTATTCCGATCCTCGCCTTTTGTTCCATGTTCTTTGCCTCACAAGCTAAGAATAAAAAACATGTTGTATTCTTTGGACTTCTTGCTCTTCTCGGATCCTTTTTTGCAAAAGGCGTAACTGATCCATTTGGCGGAATATTTAATTGGTGTTTTGGTCATATTCCTGGATTTGTCATGTTCCGTGATCCGACTAAGTTTTATCTCTATATTGCGCTTGCCTATGCTGTACTTATTCCTTTAACACTTTCTTTTGTAGTTGATGTGTGTATGAAGGTATTTCATGGGAAAAACAAAAAGATACAAGGCATCATACCCGTTGTATTGTATATACTGTTTGTTGGATTTTGGATGTTTGCGATGAGAGACGCTGTCACCGGAAAAATTGGAGGAACACTCCACACAGTTGTTGTACCAAATGAGTATCAGCAATTTGAATTGCAACAATCAAAAGACCCTGAATCATTTTTTCGGACATTTTGGATTCCGTCAGTTCATCGGTTTGCTTATCCGACAAGCGCGCGTCCTGCGCTTGACGCGCTTACGGTAACGGGTTCTGCAAGTGCTTCAGGAATAATCAATTGGGTGCAAAGTGCGTCAGCACAAACACAACTTGCCAAATGGAGCGTTGCCTACGTTGTAGTTCCCATTGATACGGATGGTACGCAATTTACTACTGAGCGAGTCTATGATGAAGCAAAAAGAAATGAAATTATTGGCGCTTTGGATGAAATTCCTTGGTTAAAAAGGGATCATGAATATACGGATCTCGCTGTCTGGAAAATGACAGATGGAATGGGACATGTGTGGAAAAACATCGATGAGCCCGTGTCTGTTGTACAAAAAACACAGACACAGTATGAGATAGTTGAACAGTCGTTTGAAACAGGGGATCGTATTGTGTTTTCAGAGTCGTATTCTCCTTTATGGGTCGCAACGTTTGGCTCTATGAAGATTACTTCAACAAAAACCGATGATGGATTGAATCAGTTTATTCTTCCACAATCCTATGCAGGTGCAGTTGTGATAACGTATACAGTACAACAATCGGTGCAATGGGGACTGTGGATTGGTGTTATAAGTTTTGTCGGATATTGTATTGTGCTTCTCTATGAAAAAAAGCATTCATAAGGTAAACCAGTTTGGTTGGCAAGAGCTTAGCTTGATTGCGATTATTTTATTTATGGGGCTAAGTCATGCACTGTATGTGTTATTCAGTCGTCAATATCCGGTGTGGGATGAAAATCATTACATGTCTCTTGCAGTAGGATTTTATGATTTATTCCACCGTAGTTTTGGAGAAATTATTCAGAAAATTTGGACATTCAGCGATTATCGTCAACCCTTGTACGGATTTATTCTTTCTCTTCCATTGTTTCTTTTTGGAACAGATCACGCATATAAAATTGCACTTCTTACAAATGGACTATTCTATGCAGGAAGCATTGTTGGGGTATATCTCCTTGCTCGCCAGTGGTGTTCAAAGACATCAAGTCTTGTAGCATCTATGATTTTTGCCTGGTATGGAAACGTTTTGTATTATCTTCACTACACCTATTCGGAAACTGCAGTAACGACCTGCATTGTTTGGGCGACGCTCTTTTTTGTCCGTTCACATTTTTTCACGAATAGGAAATATACATGTTGGGCGGCAGTACTCACGGCTGCCGCGGTGCTTACCAGGTGGATCGCAGTTCCATTCCTTGTCGGTCCGTTGGCTGTTTGTGGAATTGGTGCAGCGATAACGTGGATACAAGATAAAAAACAACGACGTGCGATTATATATAATCTGCTTTGGTTTTTTGCGCTTGGTGTGGCGTTGCCGTTTTTTGTTTACTATTTACCTAACATAAAACCGTTCGGTGCATATCTTTGGCGAAACAGATATTATGCGCCGGAATGGGTGGCGCAATTTAAGGATGCATCCATGGCCAATCCATTTTCCGTGCGTTCGTTGATGTTCTATTTTAATATTATTTCCCAAAATACAATTTTTTTGTTCATTCCGCTTGCAATCGGTACAGTCGTTGCGCTATGTAATTTGAAAAAATATATATACCCATTTGTTTTGTTTCTTTGCGGGTACGGATTTTTGACGATTTTTGCTATATGGAAAGAAGACAGATTTATTGTGCCGCTCTATCCGATTATGGCAATTTTGTCAGTAATCGCATTAGATCATATTCGTATCAAGTGGGTACGGATATTGTGTGTGTTGTATCTTGTGGTTGTTTCAACAATAAGTTTCTTTGGTGCGTCGTGGGCCTATGGTCCGATGGGGCATCGTGGTCTTACTGATATTGTATTACCTGAATTTATACGGCATCCAAGAAGGATATATCTGACGCCGATCGTATGGCGTCCAAATGTTGAGTATGTGAATGTCCATCAGATTATGGACGCAATCATTGCAGATAAAAAAACGAAAGATACACAGCATTTGATAAAGACCTTTGCGTACGACCCTGTCGACAATGCGTTAAATGCAATTGTTATGTATGAAAAAAGAGATGTTATTACGGTCACTACTGTTGCTACTTCGTCTGCCATGATGACGGATGAATTATGGAATACGACAAAACAAGATGCAGACTATATTTTGACAAAAACTTCACCGGTTCCCGCGATATATAAACAAAATCTTATCCTGCTTAGAAGTATTTTTGTTCCGATCGACAACTCAACGCTGTATGTATATAAAAACAACCGATAGGTGATACGTGTATGCAATATACTATTCTTGCTGTATATCTGGTATCTCTCTTTGTGTTTGGGTGTATCATTTTAAAATTATTTCCATTGGTATTCCCAAAAGTCATCGGTTGGATTAGCATGATGCTAACAGGAATAATCGTTGGCGTACCCATTACTTATTTTTTGTCTTGCTTATTTGTACGTACAGGTGAACCGATCAGATATGGAACACTGGGTTTCATTGGTGTTTCGTTTTTAGTATGTATACTTTGTTTAAAAACAAAAAGATGGCATGCAAATAAAATTTTAGAACCAAATATACATTATTCAGAAATATGTTTGGTCGTCATGGCAATGCTTTTTAGCTGCTGGATGATGTGGAAGTCAGTGCATGTTGGGACGGATACTACATGGTTCGTTTCCAGAAATACGGTATTTGACACAGCACATGCAGTATCGCTTGTCAGGTCATTTTCTTGGGGCAATAACATTCCTTTTTCTTCTCCGTTCGCTTCAGGATCGGTAGAACTGTATCATTTTATTTTTTATTTTTTCGTTGGTTTGATTGAACAGCTAGGTATTCCATTGGTTTTTGCCTTCAATGCTATAAGCGCGTTTGGATTTGCTGCATATCTCATCATAGGATTTTATGTCGCCTATGTGATTTCGGGAAAAAATAAAATCGTTGGGTGGATGACAACGTTATTTCTTATCATGCATAGCACGATAACGTGGTGGTATTTTTTATTGGTGAACGGGTTGGGGAAATCTACTATCGCTACACTTTTGGGTGTTCCAAATTATTTGTTCGCTGGCCCATATGATGGATCCGTTATTTCACTGTTTTTCACATTGAATGTATTTGTTAACCAAAGACATCTTGCTTTTGCTATCGCCGCCGGTCTTTTGTTTTTTCTGATGGCGGATGCACTATTTAAACAAAAAAAGACATCCTATTGGTTGTATATATTCTTGGGCGGGATGATAGGGTCATTGTTTCTATGGAATTTGGTGATTGCAGTGACGGGAATCGGAATAGTTCTTTTACTTGGGATATCAAGTAAAAAATATACACAGGTACTCTATTGTTTTGGTAGTTTCTTATTCATTGGAATTACTACAAGTATTCCTTTTCTTGATGCATATAGAGCGTTGTTCACAGCAGGTACTACCATGGTTGCAGACACTGGACACAAAGCTTCCCTTATATCAGTGATTACCACACAAGGAACATATTGGATATCGAATTTGGGACTAGGAATTATTGCCTGTATGTTCGGATGGGTGTACATGAAGAAGCAGGGAAAGCGATTGCTTATTCCAATAGGTATACTTTTCTTTGCTCTTGTCATCGGATTTGCCTTTGGGATAAATGAAATTGCGCAAAAGATATTGAATTTTTGGAATGTGGCATTCGTTGGCGTATGTGCGTATGGTATATGGTCTTTGTGGGAAAAAGGAAAAATTTTACGGTTGCTATCAATACTACTTTTTTTTGGCATGACAGCTTCTGGCGTTATTGATGTTATGGTAATAAAAAATGATTTTTCCTATCCAGGCGTTTCTCAGGAAATGAATCAACGGATACAAACATTGCATGCAATTCTTCCAAAAAACGCAGTTGTGCTTTCCTATAAGGAAATGTTTCATGAGGTCGCACTTACAGGAAGAAAACAATATTATGGTTATTTTGCTCCTCCTTCAATGGATGGTCGTTGGAGTAGTGAAAAAGAAATTTTTGAATCGACAACGAGAGCAGAGCTTGCCATGCGGATACATAAAATGCAGGTAACTCATATTTATTTGCCAAAACATGCATCAAGTGATTTTCCGTACGTGACGAATCTTGATCTCTATCGAACACTCTACGATGTGAAGTATGAAGATAGCGATTTTATTCTCTTTGATGTTTCTACTCGTATGGTACAATAATTATATGGACGAAACAAAACAAGTCAGCGTTGTTACGGGTGGAGCAGGCTTTATTGGATCAAATCTTTGTGCTGCACTTCTTTCAATGGGACATGCTGTTTTTTGTGTAGATAATCTTGTAACGGGAACGGAAAAGAATATTGAAAGCCTAAAAAGTAATCCGGATTTTACTTTTATCAAATGGGACGTCATTAACGAATTTCCAGTATTACCAAAGATTGATTTTATTTTTCACCTCGCATCTCCTGCATCCGTTCCCGACTATCAGAAATATGATGAAGAGACGGCGCTCGTCAATTCTGTTGGCACCCGCAACATGTTGAAAGTTGCCAAAGCCTACAAAGCGAAATTTTTGTTTACGTCAACGAGTGAAGTGTATGGTAATCCTCTTGAGAATCCACAAAAAGAAACGTATTGGGGGAATGTGAATCCAAACGGCGTCAGGTCCTGCTACGATGAATCAAAAAGGTTTGGTGAGATGATGACGATGTTGTATGTAAGGGGCCGTGGTGTTGATGGAAGAATTGTCCGTATTTTTAATACGTATGGACCAAACATGCGAAAAGACGATGGGCGTGTTATTTCCAATTTTATCAATCAGGCATTAGAAGGAAAACCATTGACTGTGTATGGTGATGGAAAACAGACCCGATCAATTTGCTATGTTTCAGACCTTGTCGATGGACTCCTCAAAATGATGTTTTCAGACAAAACAAAAGGAGAAGTTATTAATTTCGGAAATCCCGAAGAATACACCATGATCGATCTTGCCAAAAAAATCCAAAAAATGACAGGAACAAAGTCAGAGATTGCTTTTGAACCATTACCTCAAGATGATCCAACCCAAAGACGACCCGATATCACGAAAGCTCATACCATACTTGGATGGGAACCAAAAGTGAGTGCTGACGAGGGCCTTCAAAAAACAATTGAATACTACAAGAATTCATGAAGCCACAAGATATAGCGTTTGTTGTCTCATTGTGTATCCTATTATTCATTAGACGTGAGAAATTATTTGTTATTGCTGGACTTGCATGTTTTCTTGCTGCAATTCCTTTATTTGCTAAATGGATTTTTTTTACGGGTGAACGGTTGGTCTGGTATGGCGCGGCGTTTATCACAATTGGTATACTATTTATGTTACTTGCAAAGGAGAAAAAAATATGAAGTTTTTAGTCACCGGTGGAGCAGGATATATTGGATCAATTACAAATGCGCTTTTGAGAGCACAAGGACATGAGACAGTGGTGTTTGACAATATGACCATGGGGCACAAAGAGGCGGTAGGTGATACGAAACTCATCGTTGGTGATCTCCGGAAAAAAGAAGATATTGAGGCAGTATTTGCGGGTAACGCCTTTGATGCGGTCATTCATTTTGCAGCTCTTACACTTCCAGGCGAATCCATGCAGAAACCATATGACTATTTCCATAATAATATTGATGGAGGATTGAATTTGCTGGAAGCCATGCGGACACATGAATGCAAACGCATTATTTTTTCATCTACCTGTGCGGTGTATGGGTTCCCAAAAGATTTACCGGTGACAGAGGAGTCGCCTATTGCGCCAACATCCGTATATGGTGCATCGAAACGGAATTTTGAAGAAATCCTTGAATGGTATGAAAAAATCCACGGGATGCGTTTTGCCCGTTTGCGGTATTTTAATGCATGTGGTGCGATAGCAGATGGAAGTCTGGGTGAAGACCATAGTCCTGAAACACACATTATTCCCGTGGCCATCAACGCACTTCTGAAAGGTGAGCCATTCTATGTATTTGGGAAAGATTATCAAACGCCGGATGGGACCTGTATTCGTGATTACATTCACGTTTCTGATCTTGCTGACGCGCATTTGAAAGCGGCGGAATATATCAGCCGTGAAGATAAATCGCTTACTGTGAATCTCGGAGTCGGCAAAGGGTATTCCAATATGGAAATATTGCATGCTATTGAAACCGTCGCTGGAAAGAAATTAGATATTCAGGATAAAGAGAGACGTTGGGGTGATCCGGATGCAATTTATGCGGATAATACCGCAGCTAGGACCTTGCTTGGATGGGAGCCAAAATACACGACACCTGAAGCAATCATTGAGACTGCCTGGAAATGGCATGAATCACATCCAGAGGGGTACGGATCAAAGTAAGATTAGTTTTTGAAAAACAGTTTGATCATTTTGATAACGTAGCTTACTTGGTCTTTCGTCATTTCAGGAAAAATTGGAAGACTCAATGATGTTGTAGCGAGTGTCTCTGCGATAGGAAACGACCCTTTTTTAAACTTCAATTCTTTATATGCTCGTTGCAAGTGGGGCGGAATAGGGTAATGAATTAATGTTTTTATAGATTTTGATTCTAGATATTTTTGTAAACTATTTCGTTTTTGTGTGCGAATTGGATAGACATGGTACACATTTGTTGCGCCAATTTCAGTTACAGGCAGAATAATGTCACCTACTCCTGCCAGTTCAGCGTCATATCTATGTGCAATAGCTTGTTTTTGTTTTGTGTATGCTCCAAGGTGTGCTAACCTGACACGCAGGAATGCCGCTTGCAGTTCATCAAGTCTTGAATTAAATCCGATATATTCATTGATGTATCGTTTTGATTCTCCATAATTCCGTAGGCTTTTTATTTTATTTGCAATCCTCTCGCTGTTTGTAGTGACAGCACCGGCGTCGCCGATTGCACCTAAATTTTTTCCAGGGTAAAAACTTGTCGCGTTGATGTTGCCAAAACTTCCAGTTTTTTTGTTCTTGAACGTTGCGCCATGGGATTGAGCGTTATCTTCAATGACAAACAAATGATGACTTTGAGCAATTTTCATGATTGCATCCATTTGACACGCCTGACCGAACAGATGAACGGGAATAATTGCTTTTGTTTTTTTTGTTATCGCGCGTTCAATATTTTTAGGATCGATGTTGTACGTATCGATTTTTGGCTCAACAAGGATAGGTGTAGCGCCAACGCGAGATACAGCAACAAGTGTTGCGATATACGTATTTGATGGAACGATAACTTCATCGTCCTTGCCAATGCCAAGCGTGAGAAGCGAAAGGATGATGGCATCCAGTCCATTGCCTACACCGACACAATATTTGACTCCTGAAAATTTTGCGTACTCCGTTTCAAACGTTGTTACTTCATTGCCAAGCATCACACGGCCACTTTGAAGAACACGGCGATACGCATTCAATAATTTTGCGTCAATGTTTTTGTATGCAGCTGCAAGATCTAAATAGGGGACGTTCATATGTTTGTTTTTCGCAGTTTTTGAAAATCCTGATAATTGCGGATATAGTCAGATGCGCTATATGTATCTGAAGCAAACACGGCGAGGATGGCATCTTCGCTGTATTTATATTGTGTTCCCCATGTCATTTGCGGGATGTATACCCCCATGTCCATCGCTTTCAGTTCTATTTCTTCCCGATGTTTTCCGTCATCAACGATGACGTTGACAGATCCTTTCAGACAAATGAGATATTGTTGACATTTTTTGTGCGCGTGTTCTCCTCTGATCTCCTGACCTGGGACATGATATACAAAAAATACCCGTTTAATATGAAAGGGAATATATTTTTGATATTCAACATAGGATAAATCACCACGAATATCGGTTGCTTTCTGTATCTTATGGATCCACACGTTTTTTACGCTAAGCTTTTTTGGTTTTGTATCATTCGTTGTTGTAATGCTTTTGAGTTTTTTGTTTTTGGATGTTGTTACGTATCCGGTAATCCTTGCAGGATTCCCAACGACGATCGCGTACGGTGGAACATTTTTTGTAACAACTGCCCCTGCGCCAATCATTGCGTATTCCCCTATGGTGATCCCCGGCAATATCGTCGCGTTTGCACCGATTGACGCATTATGTTTCACTACCGTTTTTAACGGTTCAGTTTGGTAGTGTTTGCTGCGTGGAAATTTGTCATTTGCAAATGTTGCGTTTGGACCGATAAATACATCGTGTTCAATTGTTATGCCGTCCCATAGCTGGACGCCGCATTTTACCGTTACGTTATCGTCAACAGTAACGTTGTTTTCAATAAATACATGATCACAGATATTGCAATTTTTTCCGATTGTTGCGCCTCCAAGGATATTGCAAAATGCCCATATTTTTGAATTGTCACCAATATGCTTGGAATTGACAAGTGCAGTGGTGTGAATTAACGGTTTCATTCGTGATTCGGCAGTGATTCAAATAATACATACTATTTGTTAAAAAAGCTAGATTCATCACTTATGTATAAATACGGTATACTAATACTATGCGCATCGGTATTGATATTAGCCAAGTGGTGTATGAAGGAACAG
>Ga0079306_1002059_pt1 | contig 11859 bp, 9 predicted proteins | sample Methanotroph_Enr_FD_79181 | JGI IMG/M metagenome (GOLD analysis project Ga0079306, IMG submission 79181) | Enriched soil microbial communities from Old Woman Creek wetland in Ohio, USA - Methanotroph_Enrichment_5 | ecosystem: Environmental > Terrestrial > Soil > Wetlands | place: USA: Ohio...
GAACGATATCGTCGGCTCGGCCGCCAGTCTCAAGGCGGCGGTCGAGGGTCTTGCCATGGTCGAACTGGTGGAGATTCCCGGCGACAACCATCAGTACAAGGACTTGAAACTCCTCGCCCGGCACATCAAGAAGTTCATGTAGAGATGGTTCAGGCCACCGGGAAGCGCCATGCTCCGGGACTATATCTGCTCGGCAAAAAATCCTCGATTGCCTCCAGTTGCTGGCCGGACAAATTTCTCCATAACTCCAGGCAAGTATGACAATATTGCGTAACGAGGCGGCCGTTTCGTAACGGCCGCCTCGTTTCTTCACCTTCCTCTTTTCAGCTGTATGAGGCCCCCCACTGCCCGTCCTGTCGTCCCCCCTCTTTTCTCATGATAAGCAAAGAAAACAGAAGAACCTGCATACATGAGGAAACAACCGATCAATCGCCCGGTAAATTTGCAGAACATATAGCGAAAGTTAAAAAGGAAGATTACTAAAGGAGAGAAAGTATGATCAAGGTCAGGTTTTTCACACGGCAATACTCGACCGTCTGCTGAACAAATAGGAATAACGTTGGACAAATATCTGGAGATTTACATGACCAAAAGCGAAATGTACGATGTGATCATTGTCGGCGGCGGCCCTGCCGGCCTCACCGCCGGGATCTACGCCATGCGTGCCGCCCTGAAAACCGTGCTCATCGAACGAGGTGTTTTCGGCGGGCAGGTGGCTATTACCAAGGGAGTCGAGAACTATCCCGGCTTCATCGATATCGGCGGCTTCGAACTGTGCGAAAAATTCCTGCAGCACGCCAAAGCCTATGATCTCGAGATCCTGGAAAAAGAGGTGGTCGCCACCGAGCCGGGGCTCGAGTACCATTCGGTCCGTCTCGCCGACGACACCGTTTTGCGTGCCCATGCGGTGATCCTGGCCGCCGGCGGCTCGGCCAAAAAGCTGCAGGCGCCGGGAGAGCTGGAAAACTTCGGCAAAGGGGTCTCCTACTGCGCCACCTGCGACGGCTTCTTTTTCCGGGGCAAGACCGTGGCCGTAATCGGCGGCGGCGACACCGCTCTGGAAGACGCCCTGTATCTCGCCAAAATCACCAAGAAGGTCTATCTGGTCCACCGGCGCGATGCCTTCCGCGGCAGCCGCATCCTGCAGCAGCGGGTTTTCGCCGAACCGAAGATCGAAATCGTCTTCGATACCGTGGTCTCCTCGATCGATGCCGATGCCAGCGGGGTTACGGGCCTGTCCTTGAAAAATGTCAAAACCGCAGAAACCAGAGAGGTGGAAACCGAAGGCGTCTTCATTTTTGTCGGCTTTGCACCGAACAATCAGATCGTCCCGGCCGGCATCAAGAGAAACACCACCGGCTACGTCATCACCGATGAAAAATGCGAGACCGCTCTCCCCGGCATCTTTGCCGTGGGGGATCTCCGGCAGAAATATGCCAACCAGATCGTGCTGGCCGCGGCCGACGGGTGCACGGCAGCCCTCGCCGCCGCCCACTATGTGGAAACCAAAAAGAAGTAGCTTCCCGTCATGCCTCATCTGCCGTACCGCATTGAGGGGCAGTCCGTAGGGAGTTCCGGGAGCGTCGACGCGGGCGCTCCCGTCACACCGGATGAATCATTGCCAGGCGACCTGACTTTGCCTGGAGATCACCTCCACAAGGGGACTCTTTTCAGTACCCCCTTGTGGAAGATTATTAATGCCAGACCCACTCGGTCTTCAAATCCAGATTTTTCTCCGCCTCGAACCAGGCCACCTCATTGCCGTCGAACTCGCCGAACGGCAGATACCAGAGTTTTACGGCCACCTTCAGCTCGTCTGCCGCCAGCTCGCGTCGAGTAACATCGCCCTTCTTGACATCGATAACAGGGTAGGACACCTCAAACGTCTCGTGAACGTGGGCGCCGGGAGCAAGACTCGTCTCCCGCAGCAATCCGCTCTTTTCATACGGGCCGCGGCCCATTTCCTTGCCCCTGCCCATCCGGCCGGGAAACGGCATGTAGATTTTCTGTTCTTTGTAGACTTCCTTCCCATCCTTGGTTTTCGCGGTCACTTCCAGGACCAGCCGATTCGGGGTGGGTCAGCCGTCGGGGATGACGTGACCCGCCTTGTTGAGCATTTCGACATCGATCACGCCGATAGGGACGACGCCTTCCGCCTTGTTCTTGCGCCAGAAGAGCGACCGGCCATCAACCTTGACATCGACCGCCATGGCAATCATTTTCTCATCCTTGTAGGCCTGGATGTCATGGCCCAGCCCGGATTTGCGCATATGGCAATCCTGGCAGGATTCGCTGCCGCCATGCGCCATATAGGAGAAGAGATAGCTGCCGTAGAGGGTGGCGCACTGGGAGGGATGGTCGAATTCGAAATTCGGTCCCTGGCCATGGCACTGGCCGCAGAGGATCGATTCGCCCATCGCCGGCGCGACCGCCATCTTCGGCAGTCCTTCGGCCTCGTGGGCGCCGTCCTTGCTGCCGTACACCGTATCCGGCTGGGGATAGCCGTCGGCATACTTGTGGATCAGGGCAACCTTGTTGTGACAGACCATGCAGCCGATATTCAGGCTGGCGATAGTCTCCTGCAACTGTTCGGTTTTCGCCTCGTCGCCGTCCTTCTGGGCCTTCTGCCAGGCGCGGATGGTGGCGACGATCTCCTGGGCGACGTCGTCGGTGGCCTCGTTCAGCTGCGGCAGATGGCACTTGGCGCAGATCATCAGATGCTCCACCTTGAGGTCCTTATCTTCCTTCACTCCGGAATAGGCGAATTTTTTCAGGCCGGCATCGACGGCCGTGATAATGGTCGGCGCCGTGCGCGGCGAGCCGAGAATCGAATGGGAATGGAGAGAATTGGACCATTGCTTGTGAACTTCTTCATGGCACTCCAGACACTTGCCGGAGTCATAGCGTGCCGCCAGCTCCTTGATGGTCTTGGCCTTGGGCAGCGGCTCCGTTTTTGGCCCTCCCGCACCAAAGCCGTGCACGGCCCCCAGCAGGATGAAGGAGCAGGCGAGCAGCCCCATACCGAGAATTTTTTTCATGGCACCTCCTTGTTGGTAGAATTTGCTTACTGCAGCTGCGCGGTAAAGCGGATAGGCGGTCAGGCGATTGCCATGGCGCCCGATACACACCATCAATAAAACGACGGTCGCGGCACAATCTGTCGAAATCTCACCCGGACAGCGACCGGTCGGCTGATGCCTGTCAATGAATGCCTGAAGTATGGTAGTGTTTTTTTCCATTTCCCTCAATTCCTATATTTTTTTGACCTGGGAGTCGGCGGATTTTCCAATGCACAATCGCGAAAAAGTTATCCCGATTCACGGTTCCGCCCAACCCCTAAGCACCCGCCGTGCGCAATTCCATCTAAATCCCAGGTCAATGCAGCAATGCTTTTTCTGCACATCAAGGGTGACGATTATGGTATGCTAGTCCCGGCTTCTGGCAACAGCCTTCTGAGAGGAAGTGAAAAATATGTTCGGAAAAATAGCACAGTTCGTGGAAGCACCCAGCATAGCCGTAGATCTCGGCACGGCCAATACCCGCATTTATGCCTTCGGTATCGGCACATTTCTCGAAAAGCCTTCATCGGTTAGCCTGGTAAAGGGAAAAAACTCTGAAATATCAGATGAGTATTTTAAATATATCAACAGCACCCTGGTAGCGGCACCTTTGCGTGGCGGGGTTATTGTCGATCTGAAAAATGCTGTGACGTTATTGAAGCCCTTGATCGTCAAGACGCGCAGATTGTTGAAAAGCCCTGTTTCGCTTGCCTGCGCCCCGACGGACACCAGCGAAGTAGAGCGTGGCCTCCTCTGCCGCGCGCTTATTGCCTCGGGCGCTTCGCGGGTAGCGATAATCCCCGAGGTTTGGGCAGCGGCCGTAGGGGCCGGAGTGGACATCACCCTGCCCACTGCGCAAATGCTCATAGATATTGGCGAAGGAGTCACGGATCTGGCGGTGTTTCGCGAGGGACGCATAATTTTTTCTTCGGCAATTCGAACCGCATGCGGAGATATCCACAAAGCCGTCCGTTCTTCGGTGATGGCCAGATATAAAATAAAGATCTATGAACAAGAGATCGAACGGTTGACCAATGAGATCGCGGCCATAGTGGGCGAGCCAGGCCGGAACGGACTCCTTCACCTTGCCGGCATCGATGTCGTGAAGCGCACCGAAATACGCACGATGGTTGACAGCCGAATCATCGTTGACGCAGTCCTTCCTGTCTTCAACAGAATCACCGATATGATCGAAACCAGTCTTACAAAGCTACCTGAGAAGATATACTGTGATATCCTGGACTCGGGTATTTACCTGACCGGAGGTGGGGCATGCATCGAAGGAATGGACGGGTTGATCGCCGCAACAACGCGGATGACAATAAAAATCGCCCCTGACCCCCTGCACGCAGTGATCAATGGCGCGACGCAGACGTTGAATTACTGGCACGGCAAGAAATGTTGGTGGGACAATATCGTCTGGCCCAAAATACCAACCTGAACGGCCTGGCTTTGCCGTCGAAACACTTCACTTCGCCGCTCTCCTGCCACGCGTACAGGAGGAAAGCCACCCATGCAAGGCATGAAACGACAAAACAGCAATAAACAATCAGCAGGCGGGCGGCAGCAGGAGGACCCGGCCATTGCCAGGACCGCAATATCGATACAGATTTCCGATGCCCCCAATGCCCTTGCCGAAAGGGTCAAAGAGCTGAACTGCCTGTATGGCATCTCCAATCTGCTTGAAGTCCAGGATGTTTCGTTGCCCTGGATAATGATTCGAGCGGTCGAACTTATCCCGGCTGCCCTGCAGTGCCCCGAGAAAGCCTGTGCCTGCATCAGGCTCGACAGCCACGAGTATTTCTCTGCCAATTTCAGAAGGACGCGCTGGGGACGGAACACTCGGATCATGCTCCACGGCAATCATGTCGGCGACCTGGATGTCTTCTACACCGAGGCAATATCTCCGGACGAGCACGGCTTGTTTCTTGAGGAGGAGTCCCACCTGCTGCGAGCGATCAGCGAGCGGTTGAGCAGAGTTTTGTGGATGAAACAATCCGAGCAGGCGCTGCGGGAGAGCGAAGAGCGTTATCGTGTCCTGATGGAACAGGTCACCGACGGGGTAGCCCTGGTTCAAGATTCCAGGTTTTGTTATGTAAACCCCGTTTTCTGCAAGATTTTTGCCATTGCCTCGCCGGACGCCCTGATCAACGAACCGGTGAACAACCATGGTTCCGGCGCCATCGACGACATCAGGCGAATCTATCTGGCCTGCGATGACGGCCGCATGGAAGAGAAGCTTGAGCAGATGTATCGCCTCGATCGACCGGAAAAGCCCTTGTGGCTTAAGGTCTGTCACAGCCCCATATCGTTCAAGGGGCGAGCGGCTGTGCTATCCACTTTCAACGATGTCACGGAGATAAAGGAACAGCAGGTGGCGGCCCAGCATCTCGCCGACCAGCTGCATGATGAGAACCGGGTGCTGCGCTCATCGCTGAAGGAACGGTATCGGTTTGGCAATATCCTTGGACGTTCACCGCCCATGCAGGAAGTCTTCGAGATGATCCTGAAAGCGGCCGTCACCGATGCCAGTGTGGCCATTCTGGGCGAGTCGGGCGCCGGCAAGGAACTGGTTGCCCATGCGATCCACGAACACAGTGCGAGGAAGGACAACCGCTTCGTCGCGGTGAATTGCGGTGCGGTTCAGGAACCGTTGTTCGAGCGGGAATTTTTCGGCCACCGCAAAGGGGCTTTTTCCAGCGCCCATGCCGATTCCGCCGGCTATCTCGATATGGCGGACAAGGGTACGCTTTTTCTTGACGAGGTCGGCGAGCTCACCATATCCATGCAGGCGAAACTGCTCAGGGCGGTAGAAGGCGGAGGCTATCGTCCGGTGGGGGGCACGGAGACAACCCTGGCCGATTTCAGAATCATCTCCGCCTCCAATGTCTCGCTGCAGGAAAAAGTGAAAAGCGGCCAGATGCGCAGCGATTTCTTCTATCGTCTCCAGGTGATACAAATTCAAATACCGCCCTTGCGCCAGCGAAGGGAGGATATTCCGCTCCTGGTGGATCATTTTGTCCAAAGCATGCGCCCTTTGCTTGCCACACCCAAAATTCCCGGCAACATCATAGATGCTCTCATGGAGTACGATTGGCCGGGCAATGTGCGAGAGCTGCGCAATGTCCTGCAGCGGTATCTGACGCTCGGCCGGCTTGAATTTCTTTCACCCCACACGACTGCCACGGCATTGCCGCAAGTCAACCTCAACCAGGCTGTGCAACAGCTGGAAAATTCCTTGATTGCCCACGCCCTGCAACAGGCGAACGGCAACAGAACCCGCGCCGCTGATCTGCTCGGCATATCCCGCAGAGCCCTCTTCCGAAAGATAGGCAACACCAGAGTGCCATAATCGCTCACAACGGGCGAAAACGCCCAGATCCTGAAAAGCCCAAAATTCATGCTCCTCCATCGACTTCTGCCACGCATCGGGCGGGCGTTTTCGCCCGATGCGTGGCAGACCCGCCCGAACTGTTCATAATTTTCTATTTTATTTTCAATTACTTACCTTTAATCGATTAAGCTGGCACCATCTTTGCTCATGTCGAAGTCATGGAATGGCCGCATCCCATGGTCCGTTCCTCCGCTCACAGAGACAATCTGCGACATCCTTTCAAAGTCGAAGCAAGGGGGAAAAATGCAACCTGATCCATTTGGTAATCTGAAAGACTGGGGGCCTGTCCTGGAGCTTGTCTGCCAGCTGACGGACAACGGAAACTTGAGTGAATGCCAGCCCGGCCTGGCGCGGATCCTTGCCTACAGGGATAATTGGCGGCTACGCGAGGAAACGCTGAAACGAATCAGTGCGATCGAGAATCCGAGTGAGGCGCTGACACGCCAGGTTCTGAACATCATCGTCAACGGCAATCTTTATTACGAAGTGCGGATTCTGGCCTGCGAAGCGATGGCGGAATGGCTGAAAAAAAATATCCCCTTCGATACGGCGGCGAGGGCGAGTCTCTCACAGGCGGTCGCGAGCCAACTCGCCACACCCCAGCCACCGATATTTGAAGAGGCATTGAAAAAACTTCATGGAGTGGTGTCCGAACGATTTGGTGTTTCGTCAAGCTATTGATTAATAGCAGAGACCAGTCAATATTAATATTCGAATAAATGCGAGGTCATACAATGGTCATTGCCATACCCAAAGAAATATTACCGGAAGAAAAACGAGTGGCAGCCACTCCCGAGACCGTAAAAAAATACATAGCCATGGGTTTCACTGTCGCCGTCGAGACAGGTGCCGGCGAAGGTGTCCTCATCTCCGACGCCGACTACCGGGCAGTCGGCGCGACTATTGCCACAGATGTTGAAAAAATGCTCGCGGAAGCGGATGTGGTCTTGAAAGTAAAACAGCCGGTCTTGAACACAGCGAAAAACAAGCACGAAGCCGAAATGCTTAGGGACGGCAGCATATTGATCACTTTCCTCCATCCCGCGGCCCCCGGCAGTCATGAGATGGTGAGACGCCTGCAGAACAAGAACATTACCGCCTTCACTATGGACGGCATCCCCAGGACTCCCCGCGCCCAGCGAATGGATGCCCTGTCTTCGATGAGTGCGGTCACCGGGTACAAATCGGTCATTATGGCCGCCGACAAGCTGCCGAAATTCATCCCGATGATCGGCACCGCAATCGGCACCATCAAGCCGGCCCGCTTCCTGATCATCGGCTGCGGCGTCGTCGGCCTGCAGGCTATCGCCACCGCCAAAAGGCTCGGCGGTGTCGTCAAGGTTCTCGACATACGCCAGAACGCCTGCGTCGAAGCCGAGAGCCTCGGCGCGAAAGCCATCGCTTTCGACATCCCTCAGGACTTGGCGGCCGGCACCGGCGGCTATGCGAAATCACTGGACCGCGACTGGCTGGAAAAAGAGCGCAGGCTCATCGCCGGCCACCTGCAGGAGGTGGACATAGTCATCCTCAGCGCGCTGGTTCCGGGAGAAATCGCCCCTGTCATCATCACCGACGAGATGGTGGCGACCATGAAGCGAGGCTCGGTCGTCATCGATGTCTCCGTCGATCAGGGCGGCAACTGCGGGGCGACCGAACCCGGATTGTTCGTCGAGAAGCACGGCGTTCATATCTGCGGCATCCAGAATATCCCGGGCAGGATGGCAATCGACGCCAGCTGGCTGTATGCCAACAACCTGTACTACTATGTGGAAAATCTCTTTAAGAAAGGCAAGGGCGAGCTCGATTTCGAAGACGATATCGTCAAAAACTCCCTTGTTACCCGGCAACGGGAGATTGTCCATGAGGGAACCCTGAAGGCCATGCTGTAAGTTTTTCGCGAAATGGGTGCCTGCCCAGAAGAATTCGACAGGGCCTGAGGAGGGTACACCCTTCGAATTCCATGGGACCGACGACCCGGGTCTGAGCAGGCACTCCACTTTTTTGTCCGAGGTATGATATGTCTAATCTGGTTTTGATGGCGGCTGTTTTTTTGGGTTCTTTTGTCGTGGGCTATCTTCTCATTTCGAGGATTCCGCCGCTCCTGCACACCCCCTTGATGTCGATGACTAATGCCATCTCCGCTGTTACCATCCTGGGGGCTCTCATCCTGTTCTCCTTCCCGACAACCCCCATGGAAAAAATCCTGGGGGCCATCGCCCTCATGACCGCGACTTTCAATGTGGTCGGCGGTTTTGTCATCACCGACAGAATGCTGAAACTATTCAAGGGAAAGAAGCAGTATCCTCAATTTCCAGCAAAAGGACCCGATAAACCATGACACTGTTCTTTGATGGGGTAGTAATCTCTCTCCTCCTGGCGGGCATCCGGCAGTTTCGCGACCCGAAAAGCGCCAAGCTCGGCAACCTGATGGCTGCCCTCGCCCTGGCCCTGGCTTTCATTCTGGTTTTGTACCGCCACGGCATCGTCGATGCCGGCGTCGTTGTCATCGCGCTCCTGGTCGGGTCGATCGCAGGCTATGCCCTGGCCCGCTCGGTCGACATGATCCAGGTTCCGGCCATGGTCGCCTTTCAACACGGGGCCGGCGGAGTTGCCGCCTTTCTTGTATCGCTGGTTGAGCTGACCCGGACGACCCATCCGCTGAGCTTTGTCAGCGAAATTTCCGGCGTGCTGGGGCTTACGATCGGCTCCCTGACGTTCAGCGGCAGCATGATCGCCAGCGCCAAACTGGCCAATCGCATGCGGCAGGCGCCTCAGGTCCTGCTGCGGCATGACATTCTCATCATGGCGAACGTCGTTGTGCTGACGGGTATCGGCGCGGCCACTTTTTTTGTCCCCGGCGGTATCGCCTATTTTCTCTATCTCAGCGAAATCCTCCTCGGGGCGTGCCTTGGCATATTGCTGGCAATGCGTATCGGTGGGGCGGACATGCCTGTGCTCATTTCATCACTGAATGCAACGGCAGGCCTGGCTGCCTCCCTCTGCGGCATGGTGATCGAAAACCGGCTGCTGATCGCTTTCGGGGCGACCGTGGCGGCGTCCGGCTCGATCCTGACCTATGTGATGTGCAAGGCCATGAATCGCCGGATAATCAGGGTTATCTTTCCTGAGTACAAACCGCAGACGCAGTCGCCGGACAGGGAAAGGGAGACGGCAGCGGCGCCCGTTTCGCAGCCGGCAGAGGCGAAATCACTCGACGCCTCGGAGAGTTTTCGCGAGGCGGCAGCGGCCATGAGAGCGGCCGATTCGGTGATTATCGTTCCCGGCTACGGCATGGCCCTGGCAAAAGCCCAGCAGGAGGTAGCAAGTCTTGCCGGGGAGTTATCCGCGATGGGCAAGGATGTCAAGTATGCCATCCATCCGGTAGCGGGCCGAATGCCCGGCCACATGAACGTGCTGCTGGCCGAGGCCGGCGTCGACTACGATATGCTGGTGGAAATGGAGGAGATCAACCCCAATTTTCATACAACGGACCTCGTCCTGGTGGTTGGTGCCTGCGATGTGGTCAACCCGGCCGCCATGGACGTCGAGGGAACCCCTATTTCGGGGATGCCTATTCTGATGGCGCATCGAGCCAGAAAAGTGGTGTGCTGCAATTTCGACAGCAAACCCGGATATTCGGGCGTAACCAACACCCTGTATGAGCAGGCCAATACCCTGCTGCTCGAAGGCGATGCCCGGATAACGGTACAGCGGCTGCTCCAGTCCCTGGCGGAAACGCCTGCACAGGCTGCCGAAACGGTCGGGTCCGATGCCATCGCTGAGGTGGGCAGGGTGCTGAGTTCGGCCAGGAGCGTGGTCATCATCCCGGGGTACGGCATGGCCCTGGCCAAGGCCCAGTTCAAGCTGGTGGAACTGGTCTCCCTGCTTACCCGGCGGGGCGCGACCGTCAAATACGCCATCCATCCGGTAGCCGGCAGAATGCCGGGCCATATGAACGTGCTGCTGGCCGAGGCCGATGTCGAGTATGAAGACCTGCTGGAAATGGACGAGGTCAATCCCTTATTCGCTGAGACGGACGTCGCCATAGTCATCGGGGCCTGCGATGTCGTCAACCCGGCGGCCATGGCAAGCCACGGCACGCCCATTTCCGGCATGCCCATCCTGCTGGCCCAGGATGCCAGGCACATAATCGTCTGCAATTTTGACAGGAATCCCGGCTATTCGGGTGTCCCCAATCCATTGTATGAGAACAGCAAGACTCTCGCGATTTTCGGCGATGCCAAGGAGACGACGGCCAATCTGATCAGCTTCCTGACACCATAGCGAGTGCCCGCGAAATTTCTGCCAGTTCAGGGTCTAACTTTACTCCGCTCCGACATCCTTTTCCTGGCCAAAGGACGCTTCCAGGTAGATCATTTCGCCCTGGCCGGTCATCTTCACCTCGTAGTCGAGGGTGTTGAAGAGCTTGATCATCCGTTTGTTTTCCTTTGAGGTGTAGGCGGTGAGGCCCTTGATGCCGTTTCTCTTGGCGGCCTCCGCCAGCTTCCTGATGACGATCGACGACAGGCCCTTGCCCTGCCATTTCTTGACCACGGAAAAGGCGATCTCGGCCAGCATTGTCTCCGGATTGAGGTAATATTCGCCCACCGCCAGCACCCGCTCGAAGCCGGGCGGGCCTTCGACCGCGACGATGGTCAGATCCTTGACGTAGTCGATCATGAAGGTGTGCTCGATCTGCTTTCTGACAAAACTCTTCTTCTCGTGGAAAAAACGGGAAACTACATCGATGGTGTCGAGCCCGTAGTAATGCTCCTGGATGATCCGCTCATCCGTCAGTTTCACCGGCCGAAAGGTGATGGTGTGCCGGTCCAGCACTCTGGTTTCTTCAAGGCCCAAGGGGTAGATGGAATTCATCTCCTCCCGGAGCGAGCGTTCCGGCCCGAGCAGGCCGAGATTCTTGGCCTCCTCGAACAGATGGTCGCGGAAGTCGGGATGGGCGATGCTGATCAGGGCGACGGCCCGCTCCTGGATCGACTTGCCGAACAGATTCACCGAGCCGTATTCGGTCACCACATACTGCACCTCGCTGCGCGGAACCACCACCGCGGCGTTCTGCAGCATCGGCACGATCCGGCTGTCCGTGCCGCCGTCGCGGGTCGAGGTGAGCATGAGAATCGACTTGCCGCCCTTGGACAGCGAGGCCCCACGGAAGAAATCGAGGATGCCGGTAACTCCGGAAAAATAGTTGAAAGGCAGGGCGTCGGCCGCCACCTGGCCGGTCAGGTCGATCTCCCGGCAGAGGTTCATCGCCACCATTCTGTTGTTTTTAGCAATCTTCCGGGGATCGTTGACGTACCTGGAGGGATGGAACTCCACCGCCGGATTGTTGTCGAGCAGGTCGTAGAGGTCGCGGTTGCCGATGGCGTTGCTGCAGATGATCTTGCC
>Ga0079306_1002060_pt1 | contig 11858 bp, 9 predicted proteins | sample Methanotroph_Enr_FD_79181 | JGI IMG/M metagenome (GOLD analysis project Ga0079306, IMG submission 79181) | Enriched soil microbial communities from Old Woman Creek wetland in Ohio, USA - Methanotroph_Enrichment_5 | ecosystem: Environmental > Terrestrial > Soil > Wetlands | place: USA: Ohio...
GGCAGTAGTCCCGCCTATCAGCACCTTGGTGTAGTTGGCTACGTAATTGCCGAAGTTGGTTCCCGTGATAGTGAACGGCATCCCTATGGGTCCCGACGACGGTGCAAGCCAGTAGACCTGCATATCTATCAGACTGAAGGCGGTGGTAGAAGTGCGGACAACGCCGCCGTTAAGGGCGCGTTCCACGACCAGCTCGTAGTCACCGGCTGGAAGCGCGCCGGGGATGGTTCCCGTGATTTTGGTGTCGCTCCACAAGGTCAGGGGCATAGTGGCCCCGCCCAGCAGCACGCGGGTGTAGTTCGTCACGTAGTTGCCGAAGCTTGCGCCAGTTATTGTGAAAGGCACGCCTATAGCGCCCGACGACGGGACAAGCGTATAAAGCGCGGGCAGGGTTACGGTAAAAGGCGCAGTCGCGGACAGAACGGCTGCGCCGCGCCGGATAGAAACGGGCTGTTCACTTGCGGCAAGACTGCCGGGTATCGTGCCGGTAATCTTTGTATCCGACCACAAGGTAAGCGGGGCGGTGGCTCCGCCTATCAAGACAACAGTAGTCCCGGCAGAATAGAGCCCAAATCCGGCCCCTTCAATAGTGAATTGCGTTCCTATAGGCCCGGACGATGGATTTATAGACACCGCAGACTGTGTTGAGGAAATAGTAAAAAAGGCGCTTTTCACTTCAGCCCGGTTACCTGCATTGTCTTCGGCCGTGTAATAAACCGTATGGGTTCCTAACTCCAAAGTGAACGGACCGGCGTATAATGGATTTAAGCAGGTGCCAGCCGGCCCTGTAAGGTCGGGCTCAATCTGGCAGGACTCCGGGGCAATATCAATAAGACTATAAATAACCTTTATGCCAGAAGCTGCACCGTTTATCTCTGGATCGTATGCCCCAAGTACTATTTGCGTCTCAGGCGCTACCTCTACCGATCCGCCTGCCGCAATTGTTGAACCGTTAATCGAAAGGAAAGTCTCCGGCGGCACAGTGTCTTCACCCACTACATCCAAGTAAAATGTTTTGGGATCTTCCTTATTCCATACATTATCAAAGGACAGATACTGCACAGTGTGGGTTCCAGTAAAAAGGCTAAACGGCTCAACATACAGCGGGTTTTCACAAGTGCCTGGCTGTCCGTTGAAGTTTGGCTGCACTCCAGATGGATTTGTCAGGAATGGCTCAAGATTCGGACATTCCGTAAAGTTCTTATCCACCAAATAGAGCGTGCCATAAACGCCGCTGCGCGAGCCGCTCACAAGCGGATCGAATGAAGTTAATGTAACGGAGCCGGAGATAACCGCGTAAAAGCTGGTTCCCGGTGACAGATTCATGACGAGGGTGGACAACTCGGTGATCGGCGGGGTAGCGTCCATGTAAATTGTCGTGGCCTTAGGGAATTCGTAATTTCCGGAGTTGTCAACGCTCATATAATACAGCGGGTTGGCGCCCTCGGGGAGGGTGAAAGGACCTGTGTAGGTGGAAATCGCCACCGTATCGGAGGCAGGATAAAGGATGTAGTTGGTCAGATTAATACCGGAAGTGATTACATCCGTGACTTGTGGATCGCTTGCACTAAACAAGATCGTTGTCCCGCTCGAAACATACGTACCATCAGGGGCCGGAATTGCTAAGCCGCCGAAATTTATAGCGGTTTCAGGGGATATCCCGTCTGGATAGACCGACGGAGGTGTGTTCTCAACCTGTTGGCTGCTGGCAAGCACCGCAAAAAGAGGATAAGAGGCGCTCGGGACCCTCGCGGTAAGAACTTTATTCTCTTTATCCAGCGTCAGATACGGCAGTTTATACAGATCGCCCCCGGCTGTGAAGCCGTATATAGCCAGGGAATCCTCATCCACTCCTAGGCCGGCCACAGTTCCGCCTGAGTAGCGCATTTTTATAGCCCCGGAGGGCTCAAAAGCGCTGGTAGCTGTTGCGAGGCTGTAAACATTACCAACCGGCAGTTTATTGGCTGATTTAAGCGCGTCAAGCGTATCCGCCCCGGCTGCGCCACTCATATCATATTGAGGCAAGGAAGCAGCTTCGCCGGATGTAAATTCCATTTCCGGAGCACCGTTAACGGGATTCTGGCTCTGTACCATCTGTGGATTCCCGAACTCGTACGCGGCCACCATGAAATTTCCTAGTGATTCAATTTCTGTAGAAACTGTTTTATCGGCAGTATTGACCGTTCCCCCCAAATCCTCATATTTCCCCGTGGCGGGGTCGATAACGCGGTATATCTTGAGTGCATTCTCTTGCGCGGAAGTTAAATTTGCCTGATCATATTTCAGGGTAAGCCGTGTCGTACCGGAGAAAGCAAGATCGTTGCTTTGAGTTATCTCATAAGTAGTATTTGCCGGCGACTCTACAAACCCGTTCGGCGGGCGAGAGTTTTTTAGTGCGGCATGTAACGTTCCTTCGCCGGTGACTTGTTGAAAATCAATTGCAACCGCATCGCCGATAATTGTGCTGTGAACATTATAATCGGGATAAATACGATTTTTAAATTCCGGGGCATCAAAATTTCCAATATCGGAAGCAGTAATTCCCGCCAGCCAAAGCGTCCCTGAAAAAGCCAAGCTAAAATCAAAACCATTTTTACAACTAACAGGATTCATTTCTTCATCATATTCATATTCCTTGCATGCGTAATAACTTCCCCCGGAGGCTTTATTGAAGACGATCTCGGTTCGCAGGTACCTTTTAGGACGTGCCAAAAACTTCCCGTTTGGGTTAGGGACGGAGGAGATAACGCCATGCCACGTATGTAAGAAATCCGATAAGCCACCGCGCGCCTGAGCTCCTGCCGGTAAAGCTGACGACAAATATAGAGCTGCGGAGTCTATTACCGCTTCAGTAGCGTCCGAAAAATCCAGCTTATCCCCGGTAAACATTTTATATGTGACTTCTCCGAGGTATTGCCTATCGGTAATCCCGCCTCCCTGTCCTGACTCTATCAAGTCACCGCCTGCGGAAAGCGTGCTTACATATATAGTGGAGGATTGGAAAACAATATAATTTGACACAAAAGCACCGGGGAGATATTCACGCGCACCCAAATCGACTACATCTCCAATATACGTTTGTGAACTCTGCGTTAAAGTCGTTGTAGAATAGAACGGTCCATCATTGTAATTAATGCCTAAGCTGAAGGTTTTTCTCTGGTTATTACCCAATTTATCGTAAACAACAGTATTGTAATGCGTCGCGTATTCCGATAAAGGTGAGTAGTAATTGCCAAGCGAAAAAAACAGAGGGGCTTTGAGCCCTAAAGCCGGCAGATCAAAGTTTGGGTTGCCGAAAGTTCCGCCTATCGGCTTAGTCGCAAGAGCCGATCCACCCGCTATTCGCAACTCTGCTTTATCCAACTCATTCGATCCAATAGCGTGGAGATTGATGCTAATATTAGCCGTGCTTAGCTTAAACGGATCTTCAGCAGTATAGTCAATAGCCGAGTTCGATTCCAGGTTGGAAACTGAAAGAGTCAGTTGGCCTACGTTAAACGGCGTTTTTGTTTCCTCCCCGACGGCATTCAAAGATGTTACCGTATAAGTACCGACGGACATCTCGGTAAGAGACGTGGAAGTGCTGGGGACAGGCGGGTCAAAAGTCCGGGACCAGAGGTTGCCCTGCGGGCCGTCAATCGAAACGGCGGAAACCCCGGCCACGGATTCGCTGAAATCAAAAGTGTGGGAACGCTCAAGGGTGGAAGGGGAAGTGGCCGAAATCCCCTTAAAATTATCATAAAGCGGGCCTGCAGAATTAATTTTTATGGCGGTTAATTCCGGGATTGTAAAACTAAAATCAGAATAATTCCCGGCGTGGTCAAAAGCGCGCAATGTGTTCGCTCCCTTCAGATAAGGATTCATGACGAATGACCGGGAGGTTTCTCGATTGACCACGGTTTTATCCGTGCCACTGTAATAATGCGCGTATAGTTCCTGAAACCGATTCAAGTCATAATATGCCCCGGAAAAATCAGTGCTGAACATTTTCAGTTTCTTTGGGCCGGACTCATTATCGGCCACCACTATGTCCAGGTTCCCTTCCGGCAACAGCGCGCCATCCACAAGCCGCTTGCCATCCTTATAAACTTGCATGGTCGGGCTTACAGGCGCAGAGGGGGCAAGGCCATCCATCTGGTTGGAAGGGTATAGCGGGGTGTCGCTTTCCATGATTCTTCTCAAAGCTTCAGCCCCCTCAACAGTGCGTATATTGTCCTGCAAAATCGGCATCTCAGCAGCGGCATAGCAGTACTCGACGAAGGCATCACTGCGCATACGTACAATTTGATCTATCCCAATAACACCCTCCTGTGCAGTATGTGTAAAGTATCTGTGCTTGAGATTTTCTGCGGGCTGATCCGTTACGACCGCATACTCGACCTGTGGGTCCCGCCGCAACAGGCGCTCGGCCGTCTCTATAACTATAGCCCGGGATTGCTTAGTATTAAGCACGATGTCTTTAGAAGAAAATGCCCCATAATATGGGGGGCTTATGGTTCTGAATTTCCGAAGGTCCAACGTTCGGATTCCACCCCATGAAGTCACACAGAAGAATATCTTTGATTTGCCACATAGAAACTGCCCCGTTACTCCTTCCATTTCAATAGCATCATGATTAAAGCCTGAATCTGTAGTCTCGTAAATTGAGGTCGCGCCAATGCCACGCATGAAGCCTTTATATATAGCACTATGAACATCTGCATAGTTCGGAGTTCGGAGCGGTGCAAGCTGACGAAAAACAATATCACCGACTTCTTGATGGAAGACATTCCCCATCTCTATCGCCCTGCCGTCAGTCACCCCCAGGAGGAGCAAACACAAAACAGGAACACCTGTTTTAGTCAAGTTTTTGAGCATATGATTTTTTCCGACATGAACGCCGATCAATTATGACATCACGCATCATTAAACATCCCATTACTTATTTCAGATGCATCATAATGCGCTGGATTTTCGCTTTTAGCGCATCGTTAGATTCTCTTGTGTTTGCCGCTTTCAGTATCGCTTTAGCCTTGGCTTGGTCGATTGCATTATCTGATATCTGCGCATCAAGGAAATCCAGAGTAGCTTTGCGAGTTTCTTGGTCCTTACTTTTCAATTTCTTCTCGAATAACGGCAGGTCCGCATCGCCCGATATCCCTTTTGAACCGAGTATCGCCAACGCCTTCGCAAACCGTTTCCCCTCCCTGATTTCCATATATTTCTTCAATACATCTGGGTCGAAGGCCGCCCTGGCGGGGGCGTAAACGGCACGTTCTTCGGGGGTTTCCGGAACTTTGTTCTTAAACTCGTCATATCTGTCAATAAGTATATCCAGCAATTCCGGATCCTTGTAATCGCACAGTAGAAGGCCTTTGCTTGTATATTGATTGACATCTTTAGTGGTTACAAGGAAATTCTGAATTTCCTTTAAACCGCGTTTGGGATTTGCATATTTGAGTGCATAAAGAAACTTTTGATAGCTAATTTCACTGTTGTCCATAAGAGCTTTTACGGCGTCATAAATATCATCACCATGTACACCATTCCCACGCATCGACCACATGGCTCTTTCCCTGTATCTTTCATTTTTGGAATTGATCATCCGCAGAATGAAAGCATGCGCTTCGGGACTATTATCAGAGTCACCGATTATTTCAATCATGTACGACTTATTCGCTCTATTAATCCCCGTATCATCTAGCTGGTCGAAGATTTTCACCAAGCGCTTTGTTAAGTTGTGTGTCAGTTCCGGTGAGGAGCGCACAACCTTTCGATAACCCTGAAGTGCACCCATCAAATACATGATGGCACTACTCAGTTCTCCTTCATCACCGGCAGTCTGTTCTACGCGGACTACCGCAGCCTCTATTTCAACCTTTATCTTTGGAAGATCCGTATCTTTAGGCGGAGTCGGCGCGGCAATTAAACCGGTCCCCAAAAGCACATAGCCCGCGAGCAAGAGAATGGCTGTTAGTATTTTTTTCATAAGTTCCTCATTAAAGCCTTAAAGAGGCATTCCACAAATCCACTTGATACCCCGTGGTCAATCGTGAAACCTCCCGGTCATTCGTCATGAATCCTTATCTTAAGGGCACGAACACCTTGCACGCTTTTGACTATGCCGGAAACTTTCTGATTTTAATTTTACTTAACCGCCATAAATATAAATTCTGCAAATGCCCTTTATGGTAATTATTCGGGGCTTTCAGGCACAGCCTCTTCTGCCCTTGAGCGTTCCCATACTTTTGATTTCTCAGAACCTATTAACGGGGTTTTCGCGGTCAGCATTGACGGCCCGCAGGGAAACCTTTGGTCCCGCACTTTTGACCCGCCAGTCTTCAGCACCTCCACAAGCCTTTCCGACCTGCCTGTCGGCAATTACACGGCTCAGTCTTTCAACGCCGTCGGAGCCGAAACAAAAACGCCTTTTATAGGCAATTTCATTTTTTCTTACGTCGGATAAGTTCATCAGATGATTCCCAATTCCTCTTCAACCAACCCGCTAAACTCCAGCACCCCCGGGGTTACCACATCCCGCCAGGATCACAGGAAGCGGTATGCCGCATCTTATGCTCGCGGCGTCGCACTTTGCCTGCCGCTAACGCGGCCGGCAAGCGCTCCCCTCTAAAATTTCCCCTTCCTTTGGTTTCCCCTGATTTTAAATAAAAAAGAGCAGCACCGAGGAAACCGATTCCTCCCCCCATGCCGGCTCTTGAGCGCATAACCATGCCCTTACAGCACGGCGTAAAACATGCGCTAGAATTTTTCTTTTGAAGTGTTACACAAGTTACTAACCCAGATATTTTATACCAGACAGCTTTTAGACCGTCAATACCCTATATGGGGTAGAGCGCATTGAATAGTGACTTTATCCCAAGAAATAAATCGGTTCGAAGGGGCCTAAAGGCCCAAAAAGTATAAGGTGCATTTTGCACCGGACTTTCTTTCCCACGCGATACCGCGCTTTGCGTAAGCATACTGGCAGTCCGGCGGCACCCGGGCGCCGAAATTTAATAAGATTATCCCTGCGCTATCTTCGCGGCACAGGACGGCAACCATGCATACCGAATATCACAAGTTCTACAGTCGGCAGCTCGGCCACGATTTCGAACTCAAGTCCTACGGCACTTCCGGCAAGCCGGTAATGGTGTTCCCCACCTCCTGCGGGCGATTCTTTGATTACGAGGACCACGGGATGATAGCCGCCCTTTCACAGTACATCGACAGGGGCGACATCAGGGTCTTCGCCGTGGACGGGCGGGACAGGGAATCCTGGTACAAGCCGGTGCGGGACGAATGGATAGGCAAAAGGCACGCCCAGTACGAAGCCTGCGTCACCGGCGAGGTCATCCCGTATCTGCGCCAGCATTGCGGCGCCGGCGAAAAGTTCATGGCCACCGGCAACAGCTTCGGGGCTTTCCATTCCGCCAATTTCTTCCTGAAGCACCCGGACCATTTCGACTCCGCCCTCTGCCTGAGCGGGGTCTATCACATGCAGGCCGAGCTGGGCGGCTACTTCGACCAGGAGATCTATTTCAGCGAGCCGCTCAGCTACGCGCCCGGCATTAACGACGAGGCCGCGCTATCCAAGCTCAGGGAAGGCTATATCGTGATAGCCCACGGCCTCGGCGCGTGGGAAACCTTCAACGACCAGGCGCAGGCCCTCGCGGATATCATCGCGGAAAAAGGGATAACCTGCTGGTACGACCGGTGGGGTACGGAATGGCCCCATGACTGGGAGACCTGGGTGGCCCAGGTCAATAAGTACATGCCGATGTTCAGGGAGGGAGTGAGTTTCCGCGGAGGAACGCTGAAACTGACCGGCCCGGACAGGCGGATAAATCCTTTGAAGTTCTAGTCCGGTTTCAGCGCGGACGGCGGGCGCTCTCTAAGGCGATCAGGAAGAGGTAGTCCGAGAGGCGGTTGAGGTAGACGGCCGGGGCTTTGGCCTTTAGCTCCCAGGCGAGGATCTCGCAGACGCGGGTCTTGGTGCGGGCCAGGTGGGCCAGGGCTTCCGTTTCGTTCGCGCCCGGCAGGCTGAATTTCTTCTGCGGCTTTATCTTTTCGGCCCGGGCGTTTATCAGGGCTTCTAGGGCGGCGGTTTCGGTCTTAAGGTCCCCTTTCATCCCGGCGATCAGGCCGGAGGCGCGGATAAGCCCGGCCTGCGCCGCGGAGATCTCTTTTTTTGTCCTGGAGTCCTTCAGCCCGGTCTTGAGCAGGCCGAGCAGGGCGGAGAGGTCGTCTATCAGGGCGTTCAGTTTAACGCGGCGGTGGGTTTTAGGCACGCGTTTGCCGCCGAAGAGGTCGGTGAACCCGAGGTCGCCCGCTCCCATTCCCGGCTTGAAGCTTTCAGGCATGGTCAGAGTTTGAATTCCCGCACTTTCCCGAGGATAAAGGTTTTTATGTCCGCCGGCAGCTCGCCTGCGGCGGCGTCCAGCTTTTCACTTACGGGCCCGGAGTCGAACAGGCCGTCCTCCACCAGCACCGGGGAGTTCTTGGAGGCGCCCCAGGAGTTCTCACCGTCGTCTATGCCGGCGTGCTTATAGCCGTATTGCCTGGTCCAGGTCAGCGCCCGCGGCTTGCGCTCGCGGTCATAGCAGAGCTGGAAACCCCAGACGGAATCGTCTTTTTCGAACCAGACTATCAGGTCGAAGTACTCGTCGTCGAACCACCGGCGGCGAGGTTCCCCTTTGGTCTGGCTGACATTCTTGACTTCTTTGAGCATAAAAAGATTCTACTATTTTCGCGCGGCAGGGATTTAAGCCGTTTGCCGCGGCCCGGGCGCGCCGTCCCGCATGGTATAATTTATTAAGAGGTACCCATTATGAAAGACAAAGTCACCAAAGTCATCGAAAAGATAAAGCCCATGCTGGCCGCCGACGGCGGGTCCGTTGAGCTGGTGGGCGTGGACGAGCAGAAAGGCGTGGTCACCGTGCGCCTCACCGGCGCCTGCGGCTGCTGCCCTCACGCCACCATGACGCTTAAGAACGTAGTGGAGCGCATGATCAAAGAGGAAGTCCCCGAAGTTAAAGAAGTCTCGGTCGGCTAGCCGTCTCAGCGATCGCCCTGGCCGGGTTCTTTCCGGCCGGTGTGATCCTTTTATGGCCCTGATCAACCTCCACAATCATTCCACCTATTCGGACGGCACGCTGACGCCCGGGGCGCTGGCCCGCGAGGCCTCGCGCGCCGGCATAAACTATTTTTCCCTGACCGACCACGACTCGGTGAGCGGCTGGGCCGAAATGGCGCCCGCGCTCAAAGAGGCGGGCATCAGCTATTGCACCGGCGTGGAGATAAGCACCGGCCTGCACGAGAACCTCCATATCCTGGGCTACGGCATAGATCCTTCGGACCGGGTCCTGGCCGGGCGCCTGGAGGAGTTCCGCGGCAGGCGGGTGCTCCGGATAAAGAAAATACTCGAGCTGCTCAAAACGCTGGGCATCGAGATAGATTTCGCCGATCTGCCCGTGCCCGAGGGCCGCACCGTGGGGCGCCCCCATGTGGCCGACGTGATGCGCCGCCGCAAACTGGTCCCCACCAGGAGCCAGGCTTTCAAGCGCTACCTCGCCCCCGGCGCCCCCGCCTACGTGCTGCCCAACGGACCGACCATAGAAGAAGCTATAAAAGCCATCAAGGACGCCGGCGGCAAGGCTGTGCTGGCCCATCCCGGCGTGGTGGCGAAGATGATGGACCTGCCCGCCTGGAAAGCCTTTGGCCTGGACGGGATAGAGGCTTTTTATCCGGCGCATACCGGGGCGGCCACCCGCGAGTTCGTGAGCCTGGCCGCGCGGCACGGGCTTTTCGTCACCGCCGGCGTGGATTTCCACGGCCCCGGCTCCGAGCGGGACAAGATGTCCGGCTATGAGTTCGCCGACGAATATTTTTTCCAGATAAAAGGGCTTTTTCTATGAAAATAATCTCCCACCGCGGCGCTTCCGCCTACGCCCCCGAGAACACGCTTAAATCCTTCAAGCTGGCCGTAGAGATGGGGTCCCGGGACTTCGAATTCGACGTGCACCAGACGAAGGACGGCATCCTGGTGGTGCACCACGATTACGACCTGAAACCTACGGCGGGCAAGGACGTGAAGATAGCCGACCTGGATTACGCCGAGCTCAGGAAGTTCAACGTGGCCGCTTATTTCAAGCGGGACAAGATGGTGCAGCATGTCCCCCGCCTGGAAGAAGTGATAAATATCATCGGGCCCGCGGCGGACTGGCTGAATTTCGAAGTGAAGAACGACAAGAACGTCTATCCGGGCATCGAGGAAAAACTGCTGGCCTTCATCAACAGCAAGCCGGGTATGTTCGAGAAGTCCGTCATCTCAAGCTTCGACCACGGCACGCTGAAGCGCTTCCGGGAGCTTTCCCCCCGCCTCAAGCTGGCCTATCTCGGCCACGGGCTCAGCACCGTGCTTCTGCTGCCGGCCCTCAAGAAAGCAAAAGCCGTCGGCGCGGTAAACTTCCACATGGCTCTGCGCATAGCTTTCAAGCTGAACGTGAAAAAGATAAAGAAGGCCGGTTTCCACGTCTGTATCTACACCGTGAACACTAAAAAAGACGCGCTGCGGATGAAAGAGATAGGCGTGGACGGGATCTTCACCAACCATCCCGACATCATGGGAAAATGGACCCTCAAAGGCTGATATGGACGCCGCCCTGCAAGAAGAGATAAAGCGACTGACCTCCCTGGGCCTGCACCGGCGCTGCGTGGAGGGCGACCTGGCGCGGGTGGCCGGCCTGACGCTGGAGATCAACCGGCTGAAGAAGGAAAAGAACGCCGTCATCTGCGCCCACGTCTACCAGACGCCCGATATTATCCTCGGGATAGGCGACCTGGTGGGCGATTCGTATAAACTGGCCGACGACTGCCGCAAGACCAAGGCCGACATCATCGTTTTCTGCGGCGTTAATTTCATGGCCGAAACGGCCAAGATCCTCAATCCGAAGAAAAAAGTTTATGTGCCCTCGACGAACGCCGGCTGCTCCTTGAGCGAGGCGATCACGGCCGCCGACGTGCGCAAACTGAAGGCCGACCATCCCGGCTTGCCGGTGGTGACCTATATAAACACTTCCGCGGACGTTAAGGCGGAGTCGGACTGCATAGTGACCAGCGCGAACGCCGAGAAGATCCTGCGCAAGATGTACGAGAAGCACGACAAGGTGATCTTTATCCCCGACCGCTTCATGGGGGCGAACCTGGCCAAGGTCCTGGGCAAGACGCCCGGCAAAGATATCATCCTCTGGAAAGGAACCTGCATAGTGCACGAGCATCTCAGCCCCGAGCTGATAGGCATCTACAGGAAGAAGTATCCCGGCCTGGTGGCCCTCGCGCACGCCGAATGCCCTTCCGAGCTTATAGAGGCCGTGGATTTCATGGGCGGCACCGGCGACATGATGCGCTACGTAGAGAACACTAACGCCGCGGCCTACCTGCTGGTCACCGAGTGCGGCTTCGGCGAACTGGCGAAACTGAAGTTCCCGAATAAAAATTTCATAGCCATGTGCCGCCTCTGCCCGTACATGAAGTCCATCACCCTGGAAAGCGTCCTCGCCCTGCTTAAATCCCCTTCTCCCGAAGAGGTCACCGTCCCCAAAGCCATAGCCGCCCGCGCCAAAAAAGCCATAGACAAAATGTTCGAGCTCGCCGCCTAGCTAAAATACCGGTGCTGTGAGGGCAAATACTCGTTTGGGCGGCCTACCGTGGGGACGGGGTCCGCAAAACCGCCGTCTCGCACACCGTGGGGTTGGTTGAGGAAATTCTGTTGATACTGTTGCGCGTGATGCTTTGCTCTATCGACGAGAAAATCGCTCTGCATAGCCCCGGAACAAGGTAATTTCGCCTGTTTGAACTTCATACACGTGAAAAGTTCCTAA
>Ga0079306_1002061_pt1 | contig 11857 bp, 13 predicted proteins | sample Methanotroph_Enr_FD_79181 | JGI IMG/M metagenome (GOLD analysis project Ga0079306, IMG submission 79181) | Enriched soil microbial communities from Old Woman Creek wetland in Ohio, USA - Methanotroph_Enrichment_5 | ecosystem: Environmental > Terrestrial > Soil > Wetlands | place: USA: Ohio...
AGAAAGTCAAGGAAAAACGCTATGGACTGGCCGGTAAAGAACTTGAGCCTGGCAAGTAACACAATTATTCATCCGCGTTTGAGTTATTACAGGTAAAACACCGATATGCCCCGCCTTATTGCAGTTTGTATTTTGTTAGTTTTCTTTTCCACCCATACGTATTCACAGAAAGAAAAAGTTGTTAAACAGTTACCTGAAATCTGTTATTCACAAACCGAAATCGAATTATGCAAACGCATAAACGAATACAGGGTTCAGAAGGGTTTGCCTGAAGTAAGATTATCAACCTCGCTAAGTATAGTAGCCCGCACCCATGCCAAAGATCAGACCGAGAATTATGTAAGTGGAAAACGGTGCAATATGCACAGCTGGTCCGATAAAGGCAACTGGTCGTCCTGTTGTTATACGCCTGATCATAAAAAAGCCAGATTCATGTGGGACAAACCGCGCGAACTTACCAACTACCAGGGAGATGGATATGAAATCTCATTTTATTCAACCTATATTTACGCTACGCCTGCAGCCTTTGCCAAAGATATCCTGGATGGGTGGAAGAAAAGCCCTAACCATAATGATGTGATCATGAATAAAAACATCTGGAAAAATGTAAGCTGGCAGGCTATGGGAGTTGGGGTTTATGGTGAATATGCCGACGTGTGGTTCGGGAAGGAAGTTGATAGTGCACACGAGTCATTGCCATGTGAAAAACATTAATTCAAATGTTTTTCATTTCGCTGATTTACAAGCAAGTGAAAACTTTTCTCCTTTGAAACTTTAAAATTAAGCTTATACCAAATAAATTCATCCTTTTTAAATCAAATAAACTCATCCTTCATCATTCGTAATTAAATGCTATCCCTGTAATCGGGAACAAAACAAAAACCTTTACACTATTGTTGATTGATATATGAAACAAATATCCCTGGTTGTTGCGTTGCTTTGCTTCTCATCTTTGCTATCGGTTGCCCAACAGTTCCAGGGAGGCATAGCTGCCGGCCTGGTTGGCAGCCAGGTTGCGGGTGACACTTACAGCGGGTTCAACAAAGCAGGTGCCTATGCTGGGATTTGGGTCCGGCTGGCTTTAAATGAGCGTGCATCCCTGCAAACAGAGATAAGCTATTTCCAGAAAGGCAGCCGGCACAACCCGGACGAAAAACGCCAGGATATGACTTTTTACCTGATGCGGCTCGGTTATATTGAAATGCCATTCCTGTACCAGCTTCACCTGAATAATAATATTGTCATAGAAGCGGGACCTTCTTTTTCATTCCTTCTTCAAAGTTATGAAGAGCTGGATTACCAGGAAGTTACATATGGTAAATTCAGCCTGTTAAATCCTTCGTTTATGGCCGGACTGGGATACCCTTTAAGTTCAAGGATAAGTGCCCATTTTAGAATGAACAGCTCCTTGCTGAGCATCAGGAGCGACAAAGTGAACGGGGCGAGGTCGCGTATATTCGATCACGGACAATACAACGATTGCATTTTGTTTTTCCTGAGTTATAAGCTATAACAAGAAATTCTTTTCAATGAAACAAAATAAAACCATACATTTTCTCCGGAATCCCAGGTCCAAAAATCCAAACCACGAATCCCCAGGAAAAATTAAAAAAATAATTGTTTTAAAATCAGAGAAATCATGGAATTGGAATTTGAGTCTTGAAACCCGGGACCTGGGATTAACAACCAGATTGTCACAGTTTATCCCTAATGCAGTAGAATACTCTTATCCTGAGCTAAGATGAAACAAATAAAGATAAAACTAATTGTAGGCGTAACCGGGGCCAGTGGTGCTATATACGCCAGGGTGCTCTTCGACAGCCTGTTGAAACACAGCGACCAGCTTGAAACGGTTGCAGTTTTGTTTTCAGAAAATGCAAGAGGAGTCTGGAGTTACGAGCTTGGCAATTCGGATTATGAGAAATTACCTTTTACCTTTTACAAAAAAGATGATTTTTATTCTCCTGTTGCTTCGGGCTCCGCGGGTTATGATGCCATGATCATCTGCCCGTGCAGCATGGGAACGTTGGGCCGCATTGCTTCGGGCGTGTCAAATGACCTGATGACCCGGGCGGCCGATGTAATGCTCAAAGAGCGACGCAAACTGGTGCTGGTTGCCCGCGAAACGCCGTTGAGTCTTATCCATATTAGCAACATGAAAACAGTTACCGAAGCGGGAGGGATCATCTGCCCGGCAACTCCTTCGTTTTACAGCCGGCCCGAAACAATGGAACAGCTTGCAGCCACAGTTACCAACAGGGCTTTAGCTCTTACCGGGATTGAAGTGGATGGATTTCGCTGGGGTGAGAAGTAGCAATGTTTTATAAGTCCACCTTGTTGCTCCCGGCCTTGTTTCCAGGTCTTCCCATCCACGATTCCTGATCTCTACCAGTCAACAGCCTTCCTCCTCACCGGCATAGTCATGCAGCGGCAACCGCCGCCTCCGCGCGAAAGTTCTGAACCATCGATAGTTACTACATATTTATTGTAGTCATTTATGTCAACTTTATTCTGGATCACATCGTTGGCCTTTATCACAGCGTACCCGTGCCGGTTCATTTCTTCTATCGTATTTACATTACGGCCGTAACCGATCACTTTGCCGGGGGCAATTGCAAAAAAGTTAGCTCCGCTATGCCACTGTTCACGTTCCTGTATCATGCTGTCGCGCCGGCCACCGCAATATAATGTTTCCATTTCCATGCCCAGTTCTTTCAGTATAGCAGGGATATTCTCTACTTCCCGTATGGATTTTACCTTGCCATTATCAATATGGATATGGATGGTCAGGTAACGGGTAGGGTGGAGGATAAGCGGTTCATATACCATGCACTGGTTGCGGTCGAGAAAGGTAAAAACCATATCCAGGTGTATAAACGACTCGGGTGTGTAAGGCAATTCCTGAACGATAATATGGCGTTGAACTTTCTTCTCTTTATAGTATTCCATTATGAAATCGATACCCTGGGAGGTGGTTCGCGTTCCTGTTCCGATAAGCAGGATATCTTCCCTTGCAACCAGGAAATCGCCTCCTTCGAAACTGAACTCCTCACAGAAATGCTGACTTTGTTCAGGCTGAATGGTTTTAACCCCAAAAGAAGGATGATTGCGGAAAATGGCATCCATGATAATACTTTCCCGGTCGCGGATACGGCTGTACATTCGGCTGATCAGCACCTTGTCAAGCAAGGCAACAGAAGCATCGCGGGTAAAGAAAAAGTTATGCAAGGGATCAATAGTATACCGGTCTTTCGATAAAAACCGGGTGAGGTTGTCTTTGCGCATTTCCACTCCTTCGATCAGCAAAGTCGAAAGCTTGTCATGCCTTATGTCCATTAATTCAGCCACGGTGTATTCATTCAGCCGTTCCCTGGTGGCTATGGCATGCAACAATTCCGACCTGTGCTGCGGATCCTGAACTACTGTCGAAAGCAGGTCTTTTACTTCGAATGTTTTGGTAACTTTCGCAAGAAAACCTTTGAACTGGTTAAACTCTTTCAATGCAACCGATAAGTTCAGGATATCGCTGTACAGGGCTTTGTGTGAGCTGTCGGGTGTCATATTCTCAACTTCCGGTCCGGGAGTATGGATAATAACCCCTTCTAATTCACCTATTTCGGAGCGTATGTCGACTTTAAACGGTTTTTCCTGTGGCTGCATGGGAGGGAAAGAAAATTTTAGTTTAACATTAAATGATTGGTGCCGAAGTTCCGAAGTGCCAGGTGCCGGAACCAGAAACCAGAAACAAATACTTAACCTGATCCCGAAAGGAATTCAATATTTCGCTTCAGACCGGCAAATTTAGCTCTTTTTACGGCTGATTTTTTAAAAAGGCTGTTATACTGATCTGTATCCATCTGATCCCAGTCGTTTTTGCTTTGTGTCATCAAGCCTGGCGGAGGTACAAAGGCCGGTTCGTTATGTGGCAATGAATAGTGGTTCCAAGGACAAACCTGCTGGCAAATGTCGCAGCCAAAAATCCATTTTTCATAAGTGCCTTTCATCGATTCAGGGATTTCGCCTTTGTTCTCAATGGTAAGGTATGAGATGCATTTATTGGCATCCACAACACGCAGACCGGTGATCGCCCCGGTCGGGCAGGCATCCGAGCAGCGGCTGCAATCGCCGCAGTAATCGCCGCCCATGGGCTGATCGTAATCCAGTTCGAGATCAGTTATCAGTTCGCTGATAAAGAAATAGGATCCGTTTCTCCTGCTGATGAGCATGCTGTTTTTGCCAATCCAGCCTAACCCGGCGCGGGTAGCCCAGGCTCGTTCGAGCACCGGCGCCGAATCTACAAATCCACGTATTGAAATATCCGGAACCTGCTCTTTTAGGTTTAAGATCAGTGCATTCAGTTTTTCCCGGATTACATCATGATAATCGCGTCCATATGCATAAGCTGAAATTAAATATGGTGAATTGCTGTCCATCATCTTTTCCGGATAATAGTTATACAGAAAAACGATGACAGACTTCGCTTTCTCCACAAGTAACTCAGGATTTACCCGCAGAGCCTTATGTTTCTGCATGTAATCCATCCTGGCATGAAAACCTTTTTGTAACCAATTGTCCAGGTGGCTTTCATCTTTATGTAACCGGGCGGCAGGCGCTATGCCACAGGCAGCAAAGCCCAGCAAAGCGGCCTCCTGCTTTATAAATGCTGAAAGTTGCTCCTTTCGGTTCATGATTCTGAAAGTAAAAGTGGATCTTTATCCCGTGATCTGAAAACAACGCTGAACATCAGTACTCCATCGCTGGTTTTCTCCTCCCCGCCTTGTCGCCCCTCGATCTGTCGCTGCTCGTTTCATCATCCCAGTTTTCCTTGTGCCTTAAAACAACTTCCCAGCTTCCGGCCCTTTAAACCGCCCCAGGTGGCTATATGCCTTTTCGGTAACTTCACGGCCGCGGGGTGTTCGCATCATATAACCTTCCTGTATCAGGAAAGGTTCATAAACTTCTTCAATGGTTCCGGCGTCTTCGCCCACAGCCGTTGCAATGGTTGTGAGCCCGACAGGCCCGCCTTTAAATTTCTGAATAATGGTGCTGAGAATTCGGTTGTCCATTTCGTCCAAACCGTTTTTATCAACCTGCAGGGCTGCCAGTGCATATTGAGCTATAGCCAGGTCAATAGTTCCGTTGCCTTTAATCTGCGCAAAGTCGCGCAGCCGGCGAAGCAGCAGGTTGGCAATACGCGGCGTGCCACGGCTGCGTCTTGATATTTCATTGGCTGCATCATCATGAATCGGGACGCGGAGTATACCGGCCGAACGGATAATAATTTTTTTTAAAGTGTCTGCATCGTAATACGACAGGCGCGAATTGATTCCAAACCTTGAGCGAAGCGGTGCAGTTAATAATCCTGAGCGCGTAGTAGCGCCAATTAAAGTAAACGGGTTGAGCGTAATCTGCACACTCCGGGCATTCGGGCCCGATTCGATCATAATATCGATCTTGAAATCTTCCATGGCCGAGTACAGGTATTCCTCCACAACCGGACTCAGGCGGTGAATTTCATCTATAAAAAGCACATCATTGGTTTCGAGGTTGGTAAGCAGTCCGGCCAGGTCACCGGGCTTATCAAGCACAGGACCCGAGGTTACCCTGATGTTAACACCCATTTCGTTGGCAATAATATTCGAAAGGGTGGTTTTCCCCAAACCGGGAGGACCGTGCAGCAGCACATGATCAAGCGCTTCGCCGCGGCGTGAAGCAGCAGCTACAAAAACCCTGAGGTTCTCAACAATGCCTGGCTGGCCTGCAAAACTTCCGAAATCGAGCGGGCGAAGCACTTGCTCAATTTCTTTCTCGGCAGGAGACAGGTGTTCAGGCGTTGCATCAAGGTTCTTGTTCATCGTTGTGATACTAGAAATGTGGTATGCAGCAAAGTTATAAAAAAGGATCCGAAGCGGAGTCATTTAAATGATTTTGACCATAAAGCATATACTCTCTGGCAACAGACAACTAGAATTTTTACAAATATCGGGCTCCGTTGTATTCGTCCTATTATTATTATTTATACATTAGCGGAGAATTTTAATATCACGGTGGCCATGAAAGACATAGTTGTTGCTATTGATTTTTCAAAAGGCTCAATACATGCGCTTGAGTATGCTATTGAGCTTGCCAATCTTATGCATGCTAATATTAATATGGTGTGGGTTGACAATCTCAGCGGTAACGAAGTCGGATTTGCAAATGAATCAAAGGAACTGCGTAATGAAGCCAAAGGGAATTTTGATGAACTAATTAGCCGGTATAAAGATAAGCTCGTACATGGAAAATTAGCAACCAAAGTACGTAAAGGCCGTGTTTACCAGGAGCTTGCAAATTATGTTAAACAAAATGATTGCTGTTTGCTTATTGTTGGAACGCATGGCTCATCCGGGTTTGAGGAATTCTGGATAGGAACCAATGCTTTCCGGATTGTCTCCAGTATAGGAAGCCCCGTTATTACCGTGAAGCATAATTATGAAATTAAAAGGGGATACCGTAAAATTTTATTACCTGTTTACCATACGCCTCAAACGCTTCAAAAAGTGGCTTATGCTGCCGACCTGGCCCGGACTACCGGTGCTGACATAAACATCCTGGCTATAAATTCAAGCGGCCTTAAATCGGTGGAGAAAATAGTGGATGCCAATGTTGCTAAAGTTGAAAAACATCTCAATGAGAAAGGCGTTAATTATATTGTTGACAGCATTAACAGCAAAAATATTGCTTTCGATATTATTGAACATGCGCGTATGGTAGATGCCGACCTTATTGCTATAATGACTGATGTACAAGACCAGGCCAGTTCAATTCTTTTAGGCCCCATGGCTCAGCAATTAATAAACTATTCGCCGGTGCCTGTTCTGAGTATACATCCTAAAGACAACCTTTCACTGTAAGCATTTTTCAAGGTATGTTCAAATTTGTTTTTATTGTTTTTGTTATGCTGGTTATTACTACCCGCGGTAGTATGGCACAGGTGCTGGAGCCTGCAAAAGGTACAGTCGAAATTATTCAGGATGAAAAAATTACGCAACTTGGCGATCAATACCGGAAAATGAGTTTGAATAATCCGGAAATCGATGGTTACCGGATTCAGATATTTTTTGATTCGGGAAGCAATTCCAAGAACAAGGCTGCAAGCATCCAAAGCGAATTTGAAACAGGATACCCGGATATTAAATCGTATCTTTCCTATAAAGAACCGTATTATCGTGTCAGGGTAGGCGATTTCCGCACCTTGACCGAAGCTGTTGGTTTTCAGAAAAAAATAGCTGCCGATTATCCGAATGCTTTCCCGGTGAAGGATAAAATAATAAAATAGGTTGTTTCATTCCATGCTTAGTAAGGATAGTTTTGAAATGAATACAGGCATATTGTCAGACGTGAATTTGTCAGGTAAACAAACAGCTATAATATACATACGGCTAATTAATATATTTTTTTACCGGACATGAGCTTCCGATCTTAACCGAAATACATTGATTTCATACCCTGATACTGAATTCTGAACTTTTACTAATTACAGCACTTTATTACCGTACCTTGGTATCCCGGTGGGATGGCTCTCCTTGAACCTCGGGAAACCGAATTTTTGGCATCAGTAAAATTTATAAAATGCTGACATACTTGGACTACAAAAAATTCGTTACTTTTATCAACAGATAAAAATAACTTGTTTTGCCACCTGGTTTACATTAATTTAGCCTGCCCTAATTTCTAACCTAACCTGTAATACCAATTAGTTTATGGCCAATATTATTGCTGCAATCGATTTTTCCGACTGTTCAGTAAATGCGCTTGAGCATGCTGTTTCAATAGCCACACGTGGAACACTGGATGTTCACATGATTTGGGTAAATAATCCAAGTGTTACTAAAACTACCATATATTCTGATACTTCGGCTGAATTAATAGATGAAATCAGGAAGCAATTTAGCAAACTTGTTGAAAAGTATAGTCCACAACTGCCGGATTCCACGATCGATTTTGTAATTCGCGAAGGGAAAGTATACCGCGAGATTATTGATGAAGCAAAGGAAATGGAAAGTCTGTGCATAGTCATGGGCACGCATGGAATATCCGGTTTTGAGCAGTTCTGGATCGGGAGCAACGCCAACAAACTCATCTCCGTATCGCCTTGCCCGGTAATTACCTTGAGATCAGGAGTGGATGCCAAGACTGAAATGAGGGTTATCCTGATGCCTATCGACAGCACCCTCGATACGCGGCAGAAAGTCCCTTTCACCACATACCTTGCCCAGCTTTTTGAATCAGAGATTTATATTTTGTCAATATACGCATCAAAATATAAAAGCATCCAAAAAAGGGTGGATCTGTATACCGACCAGGTGTGCAGTTATCTTGAAGAAGAAGGAATTAAATATCATCGGGATGTATTGATCTGCGATAATCTTACCACGGGTACCATTGAATATGCCAAACGCATCAGGGCCAACCTGATCAGTATTATGACCGAGCAGGAAACCAGTCCTTTTAATTTGCTGGTAGGTCCATATGCACAGCAAATGGTTAATAATTCGCCTTATCCGGTTCTGAGTATCAATCCCTTTGATACCATGCAGATTTCGACAAGGTAAAAGAAAATGTACAGCATAAAAAAAGCTCCGGTAAGGAGCTTTTTTTATGCTGGCCGGTCCGAAAGTAAAGGACCGGTGTTATGTATAACAGCTGATTAATTCCTGTCAATACAATTGAGGTCCGAAAATGCTTCTTTAACCCTGGTGATGAGTGTTTTTTGGGATTCGTTAAGCCATTTACGCGGATCATAGTATTTCTTATTTGGCATATCATCACCTTCCGGGTTACCGATCTGGCTTTGAAGGTAAGCTTCGTTTTTCTTGTAGAAATCCATGATGCCTTTCCATGTAGCCCATTGGGTGTCGGTATCGATATTCATTTTAACAACCCCATACGAGATTGCTTCATGAATTTCTTCTTTTGTTGAACCGGATCCTCCATGGAATACAAAATTGAGCGGATGCGGGCCGGTATTGAATTTTTTCTCTACATATTTCTGCGAATTGTTGAGAATAATTGGCTGAAGTTTCACATTACCGGGTTTGTAAACCCCATGAACATTTCCAAAGGAAGCAGCAATGGTAAATTTGTCGCTGATTTTCATAAGTTCTTCGTATGCATAAGCTACGTCTTCGGGTTGAGTATACAGTTTTGAACTGTCAACATCCGAATGATCAATGCCATCCTCTTCGCCGCCGGTAACTCCGAGCTCAATTTCGAGTGTCATGCCCATTTTACTCATGCGGGTAAGATATTGTTTGCAGATTTCCAGGTTTTCGTGAAGGGGTTCAACCGAAAGATCGAGCATATGTGAGCTGAAAAGCGGTTTACCGGTTTCCGCAAAATGTTTCTCACCAGCAGTCAGAAGGCCGTCAATCCAGGGAAGAAGTTTCTTGGCAGCATGGTCGGTATGCACAAGTACCGGAACACCATACATCTCAGCCATAGCGTGAATATGTTTCGCACCTGAAACGGCACCTGCTACCGCTGCTTTTTCGCCATCGTTACTCAGGAATTTCCCTGCATAAAAATGAGCGCCGCCATTCGAAAACTGAATAATTACAGGGGAGTTAACTTCTTTGGCAGCCTGCAATACAGCATTAATTGAATCGGTTCCAACAACATTGACCGCCGGAAGTGCAAAGTTGTTTTGCTTTGCAATACGGAAAATTTCCTGAACGCCATCACCGGTAACCACGCCGGGGGCAACTTTTTGTAACACTTTGTCTGACATATTGTTAAAGATTAAATGATCGGATATACTATTTTGCAAAGATACTGTTTTTTGTGGAAAGCTGTTTTACATTACTTTCTGATGCTATTTTATTCAGCTTGGTTTGATGGATCAGAAAACCACTGTCAAAATGTAATATGCATGCGTCATTTTGACATTTGACCCTGTGGTATAATGGTATCGTAAAGCCATGAATAACAGTTTATTAGTATCTTGTTTTAAAACATATCCGGAATGGCATTTTGTTTGAGTATTCGCCTGTCGGAAAGTTCATTTAAGTTTAACTCTTCAAAAAAGGAGGTTATTATGTCAATCATTAAGAGAGAAAATGCTTTGCCGGTTTGGTCAAATTTCTTTAATGATTTCCTTAACCGTGACTGGTACGATTGGTCAAACCAGAATTTTTCGCTGACCAACACTACTATTCCTTCAGTGAACATTAAAGAAACGGACAATGAATTTGAAGTGGATATGGCTGCCCCAGGCATGGTAAAAGATGATTTTAAAATTGAAATCATCAACAATGTGCTTACTGTTTCTTCAGAGAAACAGTCTGAGAGCAAGGAAGAGGAAGGGTCAAACATTACCCGCCGTGAATTCAGCTATCAATCTTTCAGCCGCTCATTCACTCTGCCGGAATTGGTCGAAACTGACGGCATTACTGCAAAGTATGAGAATGGCATACTGCGGGTAAATATTCCGAAAAAGGAGGAGGCCAAACCAAAGCCAATGAAACAGATTAAAGTTTCATAACCCACAGAACAGCCGGCAATCAGCCGGCTGTTTTTGTTATTTATGGAATGTATTTCAGATAAAAAAGGACAAATTTTAGACAATGATTATCTGAATACCTGCATCTTCAAGTCGTTTTTTATCATCTGAAGAGATACCGGAATCTGTAATAACGGTATCAATCCGATCGAGCTTACAGATAAATGCAAGGCTTTTACGAAGAAACTTTGACGAATCAGTTACAATAATGACTTCGCTGGCAACCTCAATCATAATTTGGTTAAGGTATGCTTCCTCGAGATTGGGTGTGGAGATTCCGTTCATCGTGTCAAAACCATCCACACCCAGAAAAACCTTATCTACAAAGAAGTTCTTGAAGCTTTTTTCTGCCAGTGGTCCAATAAGCGATAGTGAATTCTTTCGCAATACCCCGCCCGGAATAATCAGGTTTATATTTTGGCTCGAAACCAGCTGGTTGGCAATATTTAATGCATTGGTAATGATCGTTACGTTACTCAGCGCAGATGAAAGGTTTTTTACTACTTCAAGTGTGGTAGTGCCTGAGTCAATGATTACAGTGTCGGATTCTTTGATAAGTTTAGCCGCGGCCTTACCAATCCTGGCTTTTTCTGTCATGTTGAGCTTATGCTTTTCACCCAGATGCTGATCGTAACTCACCGCATGGGAAACATTCATCGCTCCGCCGCGGGCACGAATCAGGAGCTTTTTGCTTTCGAGCTGCTCTAAGTCGTTGCGTATAGTAACCTCGCTTACCGCAAATTCCTTGCTGAGTTCATTTACAAAAACCTGGTTATTCGCCGAGAGCAACTGCAGGATATTCGCTCTCCGCTCAACGGTATTATGTTTATTTTCTGTTTTCATCTGTTTAAACTGTAACTGGAGTGAATTTTCGGAAATACCTGTTTTCTGTCAAATACGAATCACAAATTTCCGGGTCTTTCTGTAAAATATACTCTATATTTTACAAAAGTAACAATTAAAGTATTTGAAACTTTTCAGAAACAAAATAAAAAGGAATAAAAATTTTTATTAATATATTCGAAATGATAAAAAATATTATATATTTGCATCGTAAGTAAACGAAAGATAAAAACTAAATTTGTCCTTATGGATATATCGGCATTTTCAAAAGGAGACCTTGTTAACAAGGTAGGGGCATTCACAGAAAAGGAAATTTGGGGTCAGCCGGTTTTATGGCAGGCAATATTTGATCAGGCAGTAAAAGAAAAGCAATCTTTAAAATTATTTTTAGAGAATGCAACCGCACATGAAAACCTGAACATTATACTTACCGGAGCGGGCTCAAGTGCTTTTATCGGGTTATCACTGACCGGG
>Ga0079306_1002064_pt1 | contig 11855 bp, 12 predicted proteins | sample Methanotroph_Enr_FD_79181 | JGI IMG/M metagenome (GOLD analysis project Ga0079306, IMG submission 79181) | Enriched soil microbial communities from Old Woman Creek wetland in Ohio, USA - Methanotroph_Enrichment_5 | ecosystem: Environmental > Terrestrial > Soil > Wetlands | place: USA: Ohio...
AACCGCGTAATTTTATCAGATATTAACACGCTTTATAGACAAAACTGGATAACTCGTGCCGAAGAACCCCCCCGAAATTGTTGCCGCTGTAGACTTGGGGTCTAACAGCTTTCACATGATTGTTTGCAGTTTAACCAATGGCAATTTACAAACTTTAGACCGCCTTAAAGAAATGGTAAGGCTTGCGTCAGGCCTGGACAAAAAGAACTATCTCGATGTCAATACACAGGGAAGGGCTTTAGAGTGCCTGGAGCGGTTTGGACAAAGAATCCGTAACTTCCCGCCGGAAAGCGTGCGCGTGGTCGGCACCAGCACGTTGCGCATGGCTAAAAACTCGCAACAGTTCCTGGACAAGGCTGAAAAAGCGCTAAATCATCCTATTCATGTTATTTCGGGCATAGAAGAAGCCCGCTTAATTTATCAGGGCGTTGCCCATAGCCTGGGCAGCAACGCCAACTTGCGTCTGGTCATGGATATAGGCGGCGGCAGCACCGAATACATCATCGGTTCAGGTAATACGCCCAGAATAAAAGAAAGCCTGCGCATGGGCTGTGTGGTCGTCAGCAATGCTTTTTTTAAGGATGGCAAACTGTCCAAAAATGCATTTACCCAGGCAACCTTGTTTGCCGAACAGCGGCTTGAACCGGTCCAGAAAGACTTTCAGCGTAAAAACTGGGACGAAGCCATCGGTGCATCGGGCAGTTTAAAAGCCATCGATAAAGTCCTTAAGGCTAAAGGCTGGAGCAATAACGGCATCACCATGGCAGGGCTGGAACACCTGGTAGCGCATCTCAATCAGTGCAGCCATGTCAACGAGCTAAACTTGCCCGATCTCGATCCTGAGCGTCTGCCAGTTTTTCCTGGCGGCGTAGCGATCATCTACGCCACCTTCAAAAGCTTGGGCATTGAGCAAATGACCGTTTCCGACGGCGCGCTTAGGGAAGGTCTGATTCAGGATTTACTGGGCCGGATTTACGATCATGATATTCGCTCGGCAACCGTGCAAGCTTTGGCTGATCGTTATCATATCGATAAAGGCCACGCCGCCCGCGTTAAGCAGACAATCAGCTATATACTTGACCAACTGGGTGAAGATTTTTGCGGGGCTAACCACGAACACGCCGTGCAGTTTTTAAATTGGGCGGCAGACCTGCATGAGATGGGCCATGACATCGCCCATAGCCAGTACCATAAACACAGCGCTTATATTATTGAGAATGGCGATCTTGCCGGTTTTTCCCAGCAGGACCAGATTTTATTATCAACCATTGTAAAATTGCATCGACGCAAATTTTCACGCGCACAGTTTAATAAGTTACCGTTTCCCTGGAATCTTGACGGTCCTTACCTGACCGTTATTTTGCGCTTGTCGGTTTTACTGCACCGCAATCGCCAGGAAGATGACAAACCCGATTTCAAAATATCCTTAATAAGGTCAAAAATCTGTTTACAATTCCCTGAACATTGGCTGGCTCAAGCACCGCTGACCCATGCCGATTTAATTCAGGAAGCCGATTATTTAAAATCCGCAGGATTCAAACTGGAATTTGCTTAAGCGCGCCAACACATGAAAATTTTATTCGGCAATCGCTCCGCGCGTTGTTCGCAACATACCGTCACGCTGTTCCATGCAGTGGTCCGTATTCTGTGCTATTGCTTGAGTGCGCTGATAATTCTGTGTGCGATGCTGGTTTTTTTCGGCATCGGCGACAAACCCGAGCTTGAAGTAGGCTGGTCGCCCAGCCGTGATGACCTGGTCAGGGCAAAAAAAATCCTGCATGAAGGTTCTAAAACCAAGCCCGATGAGATTGGTATCATCGAATTGAACGAAGCCGATCTCAATCTTGCCGGCAATTATTTATTAAATCGCTACAGCAAAAGCGCAGCCGATTTGGATTTTAAAAACGATGAACTGCGTTTTAAAGTTACTATGACGTTGCCTGAAAACAGCTTGGGCAAGTATCTAAATATCAGCTTTAGATTGGGCAATGTTGAAGGCAATGATCTGCCGGTAATAACCAAATTTAAAACCGGGAAATTGTTATTGCCGGCAAAATTGGCCGCTTTCGTTATCGATGCGATTATTCAGCATTCGTCGTTGAATGAATATTTTATTTTGGCAACCCGGCCGATCAAGGCGGTCAAAATCGACGCGGAAAAACTCACCATTACCTACTATCCGAACAAGGATACCTTAATTCAGGCGCGAAACTTCCTAACCCACACCGGCGATAGTTCCACGCTGAACATTTATCAACAAAAACTTGCCGACATTGTTGCCAAGCATGACCCGAAATGGCGTTTATCGCTGGCGGACTTGCTGCGTCCACTGTTTGAAATGGCTTACCAGCGCTCCTCATTGGAAAGCGCGATAGATGAAAACAGGATTGTTATTGCCGCGATTAACGACTACGTCAATAAACAGGAGACCAAGAAGCTCTTGTCTATGCCTGAATCTACGCCTGCAACCGGACAGCAATATTCCGCTTTTTTATACAAACGCATAGATCTGGCTCAACATTTTATCGGTTCGGCCGCACTTACCGCATCGATCAATAAGCAAGCAGCCCAGATTGCCGGAGAAGAAAAAGAATTAAGCGACGCCCATGGCGGCAGCGGGTTCAGCTTTATCGACTTGGCCGCCGACAAAGCCGGCACACGCTTTGGAGAAATGGCAACGTCCTCACCGGAAAGTGCGCGAAAGATGCAAAAAGCCATGTCGGGGATAAAAGATTACAGCGATTTTATGCCCGATCCCAGGGACCTGCCTGAGCACATGAATGAGGCCGACTTCAAACAGCGCTTCGAATCCATCAACAGCCCCGTTTACCAGGAAATCTTAAAACAGATCGATGCCCGTATTGCCGCGATGCCTATTTACAACGCAGAATAAAAAAAGGGAGCTAAGCGCTCCCTAAATTTACAAAGGACGACCGCTAGGCCGTCCTTGCATCGAACTTAGTTATTAAAAGTAGAACCCGTTGTGCCTGGTAAAATCGGCATTTTTTGTCTAGGAAATTCGCCGGTCAAACCATCCAAAAACGCCACGATGTCGGCAACTTCTTCTTTGCTTAAATCCTTGCCCAATTGCAGTTTAGCCATCAACGTTACCGCTTGATCCAGCGTTTTAACCGCACCGTTGTGGAAATAAGGCGCAGTTAAAGCGATGTTGCGTAAAGTCGGGACCTTGAATAAATGTTCATCGGCCGGATTTTTGCTGACTTCCGCTAAGCCTTTGTCCTTTTTGAAATGATATTGCGCTTCCCAGTAGCCATTAGGAATGACCGGGAATTTTTGGAACATGCCGGGGCCGTTAAATGCAGGGCCGCTATGGCAATTAGTACAGCCTAATTCCGCAACCTTTTCCATGCCGCGAACTTGTTGTGCCGATAAAGCCGACTTTTCGCCGGAAACATAACGGTCATAAGGACTGTTAGGCGTAATTAAAGTTCTTTCATAAGCGGCGATTGCTTTAGTCGCGGTCTCTTTAGAGATTGAATCTTTGCCGAAAGCTTGCTCGAAAGGCTCTTTATAACCTTCAATCGACTTCAAACGCGCGACGACCTCGTCCCAATTTTTCATGCCCATTTCAATTGGATTGGTTACAGGGCCGGCGGCTTGGTCTTCCAAACTTGCTGCTCTGCCATCCCAAAACTGTACGGTATTAAACGCAGAGTTCCATACTGTCGGTGCGCTACGTCCGCCGGTTTGACCGTTAACGCCCATCGCAACCGCTCTATTGTCTTCGCCGCCCAGCATGGTGTTATGGCAAGAAGAACAGGAAACCGTACCGGTGGAAGATAAACGCGGATCATGATAAAGCATTTGACCTAACTCGACTTTTGCCGGCGTAGTCGGGTTATCGGCAGGTGAATGAGCCTGTGTCGGCAAAGCTTCCCAAGCCGAAGCGACCGAAATTGAACTTGTTAACGCTAACGCGGTAACCAGCGAACGAATTTTAAACATACCACACTCCAATTTATTATTTAATGTTATTAGTGGGAAGGAAACCTATAGTCCGGTAACCCGACTGTACACCATAGAATTGTAAGATATGCAACGGATAAGGTACAACCAAATTTCCCGGTGCAGCAATTCTCATTATGAACTCAATCCTCTAAAATGCTGGATCAATTTTCTAGGGTAGTCGTTTATGAGCGCCTCTTTTGGGTCCAATGTCTTAACCTTTAGCGATCGTCGGACCGGGAAATGCATGTGTCGTATTCGCGTGCCGTCTCCCTCAAGGGAACAGGGGCTGTACTTTTAAATCAACAGCATTGAAGGTTGGGATGAGGGAAGTAATTTTTTCGTGGATCACATCTTTCCATTGAATATGCGAAACATCAATATTCAAGCTCATGCCGATAGGTTGATTTGTGTGCCAAGATGGTCTTTATTGCCGTTTTGGCTGTCTTGATTTTTCTTTAACAATTCGGCCTGTGCCTGTGCGGCCATTGCCGTCGCGCTGGCCGCAACTTGCATATCCGGGCCGGAAGGTTCAGCCGGAGCCAGCGCGGCTCTTCTGATGGTGTCGGCTTTTCGTAGCGTTGCGTCCGGGTCGCCGGGAACCGAAGAGGTATCGATATTAACTTCGCCGCCAATGGCGTATTGGACGCCATCAGGACCTTGCTGATATTCAAAACTGGCGCCGCCTGTGGCAATGCCGCCGGCAGCCGCCATATGCGCCGCCTCATGCGCTTTGACTTCAGCGTCTCTTTGTTTAAGTTGAATGATGATTTTTAGGTCCGATTCGGAGAGTTCACCGGTTTTTTTATTGTCCGTTGATTTGGCATTATCGGTTTTTACTACGGGGATTTGTTGAATGTTCTGATCGGGGCTGGCTGTAGGGAAGGCGCTAGGTTGCCGCTGGGAATAATCAGTTTGCGGGATAGCGAATCTATTGCCGGATACGGAGGAAATCACGATGAACCTTCACATCAAATGAACAATTTCAAGTCTAATCAACAATCGGGCGATAGTCTATAGATTAAAGTTAATACCTGGTGTTGAGTAGGTTCAGCGGGAATATGACATCCACGAAAGCCAAAAGTAGGCGCCTCTAGGCGACACGAAAAGCACGAAAAATGTGAGTAGCTCAGGAACCTGTCATCAATGAATTTAAATAATTACCATGAAGGGCATGAAGCACATGAAGGATGGAAGTCTTCATGCCCTTCATGTGCTTCATGGTGTAAAAATAAGTTGTTTCATGCTCCTTCCTAAGGCGCGCGCGGCGCGCCTTGCCTATATTCATCATGAGGCCGAGTTATCCATTATCAAACCCGCTTTTTGCGGTTTTCGCGAACAAAGCGTAACACCAATTAAACAGATAAATTAACGTATAATAAGCTTATTTTATTCGGCTGTTTTTGATGTCTACCCCCGATCTTATCAAGCAACTTACCCTCCAGTTACCTCATTGTCTTAACCAGGACAGGCATATATTAAAACGACAGTTAGATCGTTGCCGCAGCAAAAAGTCAGAGGAAGAATTGAGCAAGCTGGCGAGCCGTATCGAAAGATCGGTTGCGGCCCGGAACAAGCGCCTCGCCAGTGTTCCGGTGCTGACTTTTCCCGACCTGCCGGTCACCGGTAAAAAAGAAGACATCGCCAAACTGATACAAGACAACCAAGTGGTGATTGTTTGCGGCGAAACCGGTTCCGGTAAAACCACGCAGTTGCCGAAGATTTGCTTGTCGATAGGACGCGGCGCGGCAGGATTTATCGGCCATACCCAGCCGAGGCGGATTGCCGCGCGCACCGTTGCCGACCGTATCGCCGAAGAGCTTGGCGAATCGATAGGCAAGTCGGTCGGCTATAAAATCCGCTTTAACGATAAAACCCACGCCGATTCATTAGTTAAGCTGATGACCGACGGTATCTTACTGGCCGAGTCGCAAAACGATCCTTACCTGAATCAATACGACACCATCATTATCGATGAGGCGCACGAGCGCAGTTTGAATATCGATTTCCTGATCGGTTACATGAAATGGCTGTTGCCGAAACGGCCGGATTTAAAGTTGATCATTACTTCGGCAACCATCGACACGCAACGCTTTTCGGATCATTTCAATAAAGCGCCGATTATCGAAGTGTCGGGGCGGACTTATCCGGTGGATGTGCGTTATCGTCCAATTGAGGAAAAGGATGATGAAGAAGCCGATGAAACCACTGACGATTTGCAAAACGCAATACTCGACGCGGTTGACGAGTTGTACCGGGATTTGCGCGGCGACATCCTGATTTTCCTGAGCGGTGAGCGGGAGATCAGGGAAACGGCCGATTCACTGAAAAAACACCATCCGACCCAATATGAAATCCTGCCGTTGTACTCAAAACTCAGCGTCAGCGAGCAGGAGCGGGTGTTCAAACCCAAAGGCGGCAAGCTGCGCATCGTATTGGCGACCAATGTCGCGGAAACCTCATTGACCGTGCCGGGCATTCGTTGCGTGATCGATACCGGCCACGCCCGGATTAGCCGCTACAGTCATCGCAGCAAAATCCAGCGTTTGCCGATTGAGCGCATTTCGCAATCTTCCGCCAATCAAAGGGCAGGGCGCTGCGGTCGTGTCGCCGAGGGTATTTGTATCCGGCTGTACTCGCACAATGATTACTTAGCCCGGCCGGAATTTACCGAACCGGAAATCATGCGCACGAATCTGTCTGCGGTTATTTTGCAGATGATTTCGTTGAAGCTTGGTGACATTGAAGAGTTCCCGTTCATCGAGCCGCCCGAAGACAAGATGATTCGCGACGGCAAAACCGTGTTGCACGAAGTCAACGCGCTGGATAAATCGGGCAAGTTGACCGAAGTCGGCAAACAGTTGGCTAAATTCCCGACCGATCCCAAGCTGGCCCGGATGTTGATCGCGGCCGCGCATGAGCATTGCTTGACCGAAGTCGCGATTATCGTTTCCGCATTAAGCGTGCAAGACCCGCGCGAAAAACCGGCCGATAAAATGCAGCAGGCCGACGCCAAACACGCGGCGTTTCGTCATCCCGAGTCCGATTTTTTAACCATTTTAAATATCTGGAATACCTACGAGGATAAGAAAAAACACCTGTCCAACAGCAAGCTGCGCAAATATTGCACCGACAATTTCCTGTCTTATATGCGGATGCGCGAGTGGTTCGACATCCACGCGCAAATCATGCAGGTGGTTAAGGGCGATTTAAAGATGAACCCGAACACCGATGATCCGGGTTATGAAAAAATTCATCGCGCTTTATTGCCGGGCTTGCTGTCGAATATCGGCTTTCGCCATGAGCAATACGAATACCTCGGCGCACGCGGCCTGAAGTTTTTCATCTTCCCAGGTTCCGGCTTGCATAAGCTCAAACCCAAATGGATCATGGCCGCGGAACAGGTCGAAACCAGCAAAGTTTATGCGCGCAATGTAGCCCGGATCGAGCCGGAATGGATAGAACAATGCGCCGAACATCTAGTCAAGCACAACTATTACGACCCGCACTGGGAAAAGAAAGGTGCGCGTTGCATGGTATCTTCGCGGACTTTGCTGTACGGCTTGACGCTGCAAGCCGGGCGTAAGATTCCTTATGACCATGTCGATCCTAAAGCCGCCAGGGAGATTTTTATCCGTTCGGCGCTGGTCGATCATGATTACCACAGCAACGCGCCGTTTTATGTCGCCAACCAGAAACTGCTCGAAGAAGTGGGCATGATCCAGCATAAAGGCCGCCGGGTCGATTTGGTCGAGGATGAGCAATGGCTTTATGAATTCTACGACAGCAAACTGCCGCCCGAGGTTGTCAGCGGCGTTACGTTGGATACTTGGCGAAAAACAGCCGAACGCGCTAATCCCCTTATCCTGTTTTTAACCAAGGAGGATTTAACGCGCGAGCAGGAGCAAGATTATGTTAACGAGTGGGATTTTCCGGACAGCAAAAAGATCGGTAACTTGACCATCCCGCTGCAATACCGGTTTGAGCCGGGACATAATGAAGACGGCGTGACCGCGATTATCCCGGTGCATCAGTTAAACCAAGTCTCGCAAACAGCCTTTGACTGGCTGGTGCCGGGCTTGCTGGAGGAAAAATGCATCGCGCTGATTAAATCGCTGCCCAAGAACATCAGGAAACATTTTGTGCCGGTGCCGGAAACCGTCAAACAATGTCTTGAAATCGAGCCGGATTTTAAAGGCTCGTTGCAGGAATGGCTTGGCAACCGCTTGAAAAAACTGACCGGCGAGGCGATTCCGCTCAATGCTTGGAATATGGACGTGTTAACCGATCACTTGAAGATGAATTTCAGGGTGGTAGACGATCAAGGCCAACTGCTGGATTACGGCCGCGATCTGAAAAAATTGCAGCTCAAACATACCGCCAAAGCCGGCGACAGCTTCGACCAGATTGCCGCCGACGAGCTGAACTACACCGGCTGCATCGGCTGGGCCTTCGACGACCTGCCTGAGACGTACCAATTTATCCAAAAGGGCCAAGCCTTTGTCGGCTATCCCGCGATTATCGATGAAGGCGATGCGGTCGGCGTGCGTATTTTCGACACCGAGCAAAAAGCCGCATTACAGCATCAGGCCGGGTTAATGCGCCTGTTCCAGCTGCAATTACGTAAGGAATGCACATATATATTGAAAAACATGCCGAAGTCGGCGGCAGCGGAACTGACCTATAACCGCTTGCCGAAGCACCCGATTATCGGCAGCGATGCCGTGGTTTCGTATAAAGACGACGTACTTTATGTCGCCCTGCACAGCGTATTTGTCGAAGGCCGGACCATTCGTACCCAGCAGGCTTTTGAACAAACTTTACAGCAGAATAAGTCCGGGCTGATCGGCGCCGCCAATGATGCCGGGAAAGTCGCGCTGGAAATCATGGAGCTGTACGGTGCTATTAAAACGCAACTGAACCGCTTCAATGCGAACGATCCGCTGGCGAAAGATATTAACGAACAGCTGGATTTGTTGATTTATGCCGGATTTATCCGCAACACGCCGTCTCAGCAGCTCAAAGCCATCCCGCGTTATTTAAAGGCCGCGCAATACCGGCTGGATAAACGCGATAACATCCCGCAAAAAGTCCAGGAGGCCAATCGTTATGCGATTCGGTTCTGGAAGGATGTGGAGAAGACAGTCAAGAAGGACAAGGTTATCCCGGAACAAGACCCGTTTCGTTGGATGCTGGAGGAATTCAGGGTATCGTTGTTTGCGCAGCAGCTTAAGACGGCGTATCCGGTTTCGTCGAAGAGGATGGATAAGGCTTGGGATGAGAGGGGATAAAGCTTGTGTTGCACGCGTCCAATCGGCATTGTGCATAACCGGAGTGGGATTATAATGCGGTAACATTTGTAATTATTCATCCTTCAGCGATGATAATCCAATAAAGATAAAGGTGACAAAATGACAACTTTATGCGACCCGGAATTATTAAATGAAGCCCAGCGCTTAGGCCTTCATCATACTAAGAAAGAAACTTTAAATAGCGCTTTGCAAGCCTATATTGAAAAATGCAAACGCAAGGCGGTACTTGAAGCATTCGGGAGTTTTGATTTTGATGAAACTTACGATTACAAAAAAGCACGTGAGAAACGCTGATGATTTTTGTCGATACCTCGGTTTGGTCATTGGCTTTTCGGCGTTCAAATTCCGCGATACAGGTAAAAGAGGTTTTGCAATTACACGAGTTAATTTCACAAGATGCGCCGTTAGCGGTAACGGGAATAGTGATGCAGGAGTTGTTGTCAGGTTTGCGCGAGGAGGCGCAGTTTAAACGTTTACAAGGGTTGTTGGCTGCTTTTCCTCTGGTGCTTGCAAGTCAGGCTCACCACGTTTTAGCGGCTCAGATTGCCAATCGTTGTCGGCAGGGCGGTATTGCAACAAGTGCAACCGATTGTCTTATTGCTGCGATTTGTATTGCCAATAATTCACCGTTATTAACGGCAGATAAGGATTTTGAGCAGATGGCGGGGTTTTGTGATTTGAGGTTGTATCAGGGGTAATGGTTGAGAAATGTATTTTTTATTTCCTGTATCCAAGTAAGTGCATAATGCAAGACCTGGAACCTCTTTATTGGTTAAGCGTGACATGAAGAACGTTATTTATGAGCAGTAAAATCAACATTTAGAATTTGGAGTAAGTATGCAGTTTGAAGATGCAATGAAATTGAAAAAACTCTGGGGCGATAAACCATGCAATCATCCAACATTGGAGAAAGAATATGAGATGGGTGCTGCAACTGGTGATTATTGTTGCGCTCAATGCGGACAGTCTGGTTGGGGATCTGATTGGAATAAGAAGGAAGATTAATCTGTTATAAAAAATGCCTAACGTTGCGCTCAACCGTAAAGCTGTAAGGCTAAAATGGTAAGCGATGCGTATCCGACAGAACTTGGGATGAGAGGGGGGGATGTAGATACGTTGCGTGTCCCGCAAGTGGATGAGATTGATTTTAGGGAGGCAAACCGAATTTTCGAGACCATGTACGTTAGGCTTTAATGTATGCTCGGTGCAATTCTATTGGGCTGTTTATTGTTAAATTTTGCGGACGGAACAAAAAGTGAGCTTTGAATATAATAGTTACAAAATGTTTAGTCATGCAACACGGCATAGAAATCGATACATCCATGATGAAAAAGTCATGACTTTTTTAGATAAAGTCTATGAAACAAGCAAAGAACGGGAAACAACGATCAAAAAAGGCACTCCTCTTTGGAGAGCACAAATAGGTGAAACTACGGTTCTTCGTGAAATAATCGTATCCGAAGATGGCGATGAAGCTTCATATGTAGAACGGTGTCCTTATAAATCAGAACGAATGAAGCCGCGTTTAAAGTTTGCTACAGAAGGGCGAGCCAACCCCAAAGGTATCCCGTATCTATATCTTGCAACTAAGAAAAAAACTGCTATGTGCGAAATCAGGCCTTGGGTAGGTTTAAGTATTTCTATTGCACAATTCCAAGTAAATAAAGATTTACGCATAATTAATTGCTCGGTATCGTCCGGCAAAAAGTTTTCTCATATAAGACATAAAGATTTACCCGGCGACGATAAACGTAAACTAGCGGTGTGGGCAGATATTGACAACGCTTTTTCTGAGCCAATCAGTTTAAGCGATCAAACATCTGATTATGCACCAACGCAAATTTTAGCTGAACTTTTTAAGTCTAAAGGCTTCGATGGTGTTGCATATAAAAGTTCCCTCTCAACTGAAACTGGCTTCAATGTGGTTTTGTTTGACTTGGATGCAGCTGATTTATTTAGTTGCCAGCTTGAGGAGGTAGAGTCTGTTGAATTTAAGTTTAAACAAGCTGATACTCCGTCGGGAATATATTGTATTGATAACTCGTAGCCGAGGGCTTATCAACTTTCTAAGGAACAAGCATAAATTAACTTACGCAATTACCATGAAGGACATAAAGACTTCAATCCTTTATGTTCATGTTCTCAAGCGGGACGGGGATTGCAACCCCGTCCCTAACGTTTCTGCAATGCCTGAGTTAAGCGATCACATTTAACTGTCGCCTTACGTATCGAACGGGGCAACATGCCCCGTCCGGCTGTCGAAGGCTGTAGAATCCGGCCGCATAAGCGGTTTCGAATTGGCAGTCATGCAGAGTACAATAAATTATTCGTTCAACCTTATGTTTTACGATATTGGGACTTTAGCCAAAAATGAGCCATATTAATTTAGCGTTTTTTGGATATTGTAGATGCCTGGTAAATACTTCATTTAAGATACAGCTATGACTACGATAGCTTTCGATACCTTAAAATTTACACAACGCTTAGAGCAAGCGGGCATTCCTCATGACCAAGCTGTTGCTATGGTAGAAGCCCAAAAGGAGTCTTTGTCTGAAATAATGGAAGCTCACCTTGCGA
>Ga0079306_1002068_pt1 | contig 11845 bp, 8 predicted proteins | sample Methanotroph_Enr_FD_79181 | JGI IMG/M metagenome (GOLD analysis project Ga0079306, IMG submission 79181) | Enriched soil microbial communities from Old Woman Creek wetland in Ohio, USA - Methanotroph_Enrichment_5 | ecosystem: Environmental > Terrestrial > Soil > Wetlands | place: USA: Ohio...
GCGGTAGGCCGGGGGTTCCAGGGAGGCGGCGGCGCCCTGCCGCAGCCAGTTCGCGGCGGGCTCCCGCAGGGTGCGATCCAATTCCGCGATCCGGCGCTGCCGCAGCTGCGGATCCGGCAGGGCATAGGCCCGCCCCACCTCCACCTGGTAGAGGGCCGCCAGGGCCCGGCCCAGGGCGTGGGCCGCCTCCGGCGTCCGGAACCCCAGGGACCAGGCCCGCTCGAGTTCCTGCTTGGCCTCGGCCGGTTCGTCCAGGGCCAGGTGGGCGCGGCCCAGGGCATAGGCGCCGGGAGCCTCGGCCAGGGAACCGGCGGCCTCCACCTCGGCCTGGAGGCTCCCCACCCGGGCACGGAGATCGGCCTGGTCCCTGCGGAGGTCCCGGGCGGGTTGCAGCCGGAGGTAGCGGGCCAGGGCCTCGATGCGCTCGGCCTCCTGGGCGAAGCGCTGGGCGTAGGCCGTCTGCTCCCGGGCCCGGAGGCGCTCGCGGACGGCGAAGCCGCCGAAGACCAGCGCCGCCAGGATCACCAAGGCCCCGGCGGTGACGGCGGCCTTGCGCTTCCGCGCCCATCGGAGGACGCGCTCGGCCAGGGTCAGGGGCCGGGCCTGGATGGGTTCCCCGTCGAGGATCCGGTGCAGGTCCTCCCCCAGGGCGCGGGCGGTGGGATAGCGGCGGCGGGGGTCCTTCTCCAGACAGGTGAGGACCACGGTCTCCAGGTCCGCCGGAAGGCCCGGCACGAGCCGGCGGAGCGGCACGGGATCGTCCTTCGCGATGCGGGCCATGCAGTCCAGTCCCTCGCCCTCGAAGGGCGGGCGGCCCGCCAGCAGCGTGTAGAGGGTGGCCCCCAGGGCGTAGACATCGGAGCGGCGGTCGACCTGGGCCGACTCGCCCCGGGCCTGCTCCGGGGACATGAAGCTCACGGTGCCCATGACGTGGCCGGTCTGGGTGACGCCACCCCCCTCCTGGCCCCGGGCCAGCCCGAAATCCAGCACGCAGGCCCGGACGCCGCCCTCCTCCGCCCGTTCCACCATCAGGTTCGCGGGCTTCAGGTCCCGGTGAACCAGACCCACGCGGTGGGCGGCATGCACGCCCTCGCAGACCTGCACCATCAGCTCCAGCAGGGTCTCCCGCGGCAGGCCGGCCCCGGCCTCGCGCAGGGATTCCCCCCGGACGTACTGCATGGCGATGTAGGGCTGGCCCCGCCACTCGCCCACCTCGTACACCCGGCACACATTGGGGTGGTCCACCCGGGCCTGGAGCTGGGCCTCCTGGAGGAAACGCTGGAGCAGCTCGGGGTCGTCCCGGCGCAGGAGCTTCAGGGCCACGGTCCGGCGCAGCTTGGGATCCTCGGCCCGGAAGATGCGGCCCATGCCCCCCTCGCCCACCAGTTCCAGGGACTCGTAGCGCCCCCAGTGGGCCACCTTCCGCGCCCGGAAGAGCCCCTCGGCCCGGGAGGCCCGGATCCCCGCCAGGGCCTCGGAGCTGGCCTCCGGCGGTCCCGCGTACGTGGGCGACTCGGAGCCTCCGGATCCGCCCGGGGCGGGCCCAGTCATGTCCACGGACCAGTGGGTATCCGAGAAGGTCTCCAGGTCCTCCGCCAGGAGGGCGCGGTCGGCCTCCGCCAGCCGGCCGGAGGACACCAGGTCGTCCAGGCTGGCGCTCCGGGCCTCCGCCGGCTCCACCAGGCCCCGGGCCACGGCCAGGGCCAGCAGCCGCTCCTCAGGGGTGGCCAAGGCGGGGCTCCGGCACGGTGTCTCCTCCAGGGTGGGCTCCATGGTGACGCGAAGGCCGCAGGGAATGAAGCGGGAGGCTCCGAGAAACCGGGTTGACCCCTCCAGGCCCGGGGAGGCAGACTGCCTCTGGCCCTGGCGCCGGAAAGGAGGTTGCGATGGGACGACAGACCGACCTCGCTGAACCTCCGTCGAGTCGCGCCGCCCGCTGAGGCGGCTCCCGCGGCTCCCCTTTCCCCCGCCCCCTGACCGGGATGGCGGCCCGCATCGGCGCGGCGCATCCCCTCCTCCGGACCGGCCATGATCCATCGCTTCCTCGACACCGTGTGGGGACAGGCCAATGCCCTGTTCCTCCCCTTCAAGCGCCGCCGCTGGGTGGACCTCTTCGTCCTCGTGGCCGGCGCCGCCATCCTCTACGGCCTGGTGATGATGGGCCGCCAGTGGACCGGCATCCACCGCCCCCTGGTGGAGATCGACCTGTCCCCCTGGGCCCTGCCCAAGTACACCTTCTTCTCCATGATGCGGGGCCTGGTGGCCTACGTCATCAGCCTGGGCTTCACCCTGGTCTATGCCTTCTGGGCCGCCAAGGACCGCCGGGCGGAGAAGCTGCTCATCCCCCTGCTGGACATCCTCCAGAGCATCCCCGTGCTGGGCTTCATGCCCGGCCTGGTGCTGGCGCTGGTGGCCATCTTCCCCCGCAGCAACCTGGGGCTGGAACTGGCCGCCGTGCTGATGATCTTCACGGGCCAGGCCTGGAACATGACCTTCAGCCTCTACCATTCCCTGAAGTCCGTGCCCCAGGACATGCAGGAGGCGGGCACGGTCTATGGGTTCAACTGGTGGCAGCGGTTCCGCTGGGTGGAGCTGCCCTACGGCACCACCGGCCTGGTGTGGAACAGCATGATGAGCATGGCCGGGGGCTGGTTCTTCCTCATGATCACGGAGGCCTTCAAGCTCGGCGACAAGGACTTCCGCCTGCCGGGGCTGGGCTCGTACATGAGCGTGGCGGTGGAGCAGGGCAACCGGCCCGCCATGGTCTACGCCATCCTCGCGATGGTGGCCATGATCGTGTTCCTGGACCAGGTGCTCTGGCGGCCCGTGGTGGTCTGGGCCCAGCGCTTCCGCGTGGAGGAGACGGCCCAGGGCGAGGCGCCCCGGAGCTGGCTGCTGAAGCTGTTCCGCCGCTCCCGCCTCATCCGCTGGCTGGAGGCCCGCCGCGTCCACCGGAAGTCCACGGCCCGCCCCCGCGCCCCGAAGCCGGGCCGGGCGCCGGCCTCGGCCCTCCGCCTCCGGGGAGGGCGCTGGCTCGCGAACGCCGGGCTGGTGGCGCTGGTGGTGGTGGCGGCCTGGTCCGCCATCAACCTCGTCGCCTTCCTGCGGCCCATCCCCGGCGCCCGCTGGTGGGACCTGGCCAAGGCCGGAGGCCTCACCCTCAGCCGGGTGCTGATCTCCACCCTCCTCGGCACCCTCTGGGCCGTGCCCGCGGGCCTGGCCATCGGCCTCTCGCCCCGGCTGTCGAAGGTGCTGCAGCCGGTGGTGCAGGTGGCGGCCTCCTTCCCCGCCCCGATGCTCTTCCCCGTGGTGATCGGCGTGCTCGCCACCTTCGGCGTGGGCCTGAACTACGGCTGCATCCTGCTCATGCTGCTGGGCACCCAGTGGTACATCCTGTTCAATGTCATCGCGGGCGCCATGGCCATCCCCGGCGACCTGCGGGAGGCCGCCACCAGCTTCCGCCTGTCCCGCTGGCACCGCATGAAGGCGCTCTACCTGCCCTCGATCTTCCCCTACCTGGTGACGGGCTGGGTGACCGCGGCCGGCGGGGCCTGGAACGCCAGCATCGTCGCCGAATATGCCGAGTACAAGGGGCACGTCCTCACCACCTGGGGCCTGGGGTCCACCGTGAGCGCCGCGGCCTACCACCGCGACCTCCCGCTCCTCGCCGCCGGCGTCATCCTCATGTCCAGCCTGGTGGTGACCTTCAACCGCCTGGTCTGGAAGCCGTGCTACCAGCTCGCCGCCACCCGATACTCCCTGACGAAGTAGGTGAACCCATGATGTCCGAAGCTCCCATCTGCGAACTCAAGGGCGTCCAGAAGTTCTTCGACCGCGGCGGCGGCAACCTGCTGCGGGTGCTGGAGGACGTGAGCCTCGACATCCGGCCCAACGAGGTGCTCTGCCTCATCGGCCCCTCGGGCTGCGGGAAGTCCACCATCCTCCGGATCTTCGCGGGCCTCATCGAAGCCAGCAAGGGCGAGGTGCGCTACCACGGCCGGCGCCTGGAGGGCCTGAACCCCGGCGTGTCCATCGTGTTCCAGGGTTTCGCCCTCTACCCCTGGATGACCGTGGAGGAGAACGTCCGCACCGTGCTCCGCGCCAAGGGCATCGCCGAGGACGAGGTCCGCTCCCGCGCCGACCGGGCCATCACCCTGGTGGGCCTGGAGGGCTTCGAGGAGGCCTATCCCCGCGAGCTCTCCGGCGGCATGAAGCAGCGGGTGGGCATGGCCCGCGCCCTCAGCGTGGATCCCGAGATCCTCTTCATGGACGAGCCCTTCAGCCAGGTGGACGCCCTCACGGCCGAGGGCCTCCGGGCCGAGATCCTGGACATCTGGGTGGACGCCGAGCGGAACCCCTCCTCCATCCTGATGGTGAGCCACGACATCAAGGAGGTGGCCTACATGGCCGACCGCATCGTGGTGCTGTCCGCCAATCCGGGCCGCGTCCGCACCATCGTGGAGAACCCCCTGCCCCGGCCCCGGGACACGCGATCGGCGGAGTTCCTGCGGCTGGTGGACCAGCTCCACGACATCATCACCAGCACCGAGCTGCCGGACGTGGAGATCACGGCCCCCGAGCCGAGTCTCCTGTCCGACATGGCCGAGCCCCTGCCCTCCGCCCAGAGCGGCGACATCCTGGGCCTGCTGGAATTCCTCGAGACCCAGGGCGGCACCTGCGACCTCTTCCAGGTGGTGTCCCACACCCACGTGCCCTTCGAGCTGGTGCTGGCCTCCGTGAAATCCGCCGAGATGCTGGAATTCGTGGACACGCCTAAGCGCTCCGTCATCTTCACCGCCCTGGGCCAGCGTTTCGTCCGGGCGGGCATGGAGGAGCGCAAGCAGATCTGGAAGGAGCAGCTCCTCAAGCTCAAGCTCTTCCGCGTGGTCAGCGACCTGCTGGAGATGCGGGAGGGCCAGCTCAGCCGCGAGGAGCTCATCTCCGAGCTGCACCACCGCCTGCCCATGGAGGACCCGGAGCGGACCTTCGAGACCCTCGTGGCGTGGGGCCGGTTCGGCGAGCTCTTCGCCTACCGCGAGGAGCGGGGCGTCCTCACGCCCGAGTAGCAAGGTCCCTGACTGCCCCACCTGGACTACCGCCCCGATCGCACGCGACGCCTGTCGCGTGCTCCCGCTCCCGCTGCGCCTCCGGCTTGCGATCGCGGAGGGGGCCCCTGGACTACCGCCCCGATCGCACGCGACGCCTGTCGCGTGCTCCCGCTCCCGCTGCGCCTCCGGCTTGCGATCGCGGAGGGGGCCCCGTGGGGCCGGTTCGGCGAGCTCTTCGCCTACCGCGAGGAGCGGGGCGTCCTCACGCCCGAATAGCCGATCCCCTCAGAACTGCCCATGCACCCGCAGGGCGAAGATGGAGGCCGGTCCGCGGTCCCGGTTGAAGGCGGGGTTCTGGACCCGCTCGGCATCCAGGGAGACGGTGAGGCCATGGGCGGCCTCGAAGGCGTAGTAGGCCTCCACGATCCGTTCCTGCGCGGCGTTCAGGCGGCCGTCCCCGAGGATGAAGCCGTACCCGCCGGCGGCCAGGTAGGCTCGGTGGTCCATGGAAAGGCCGTTGACGATGGCCGCCAGGCCCAGCCGGTCTTCCGGGCGCCCCCACGGGGGCCCGGCCAGGCTCAGGCCCCCGGCCGCGGTGCGGTCCACTTCCGTGAAGGCCCAGGTCTCGGTCCGTCCGTCGTTCCAGCCGGCCCGGAGGAAGCCCCCCAGGTCCGGCGTCAGGGCCTGTTCCGCGCTGAGGCCCCAGCCGTACTTGATCCGCCCGGGCCGCCGCGTGGCGGTGACATCGGGCGCGGCGGGATTCCCTTCCAGGCTCTCCCGGTAGTCGCCCATCCGGGCGTGGTTGGCGTAGCCCATGACGCGGATCCGCCCCGCGAGGCCCCCGGTCTCGTGGGCGTGCTCCACCTCGATCACGTCGCCGTGGGCGCGGGAAACCTGGTGGTCGAAGAGCAGGCCGTTGGCCTCCTTCGGCTCCAGGAAGCTTCCCGCCCGCAGGGCCCAGGCGTCCCAGACCAGCTCCAGGGCCGCGCCCCAGGTGTAGCCGCGGGTATCCGCCGGGTAGTCCCAGCTGGCCGTGTCCATGAGGGCCCAGTTCAGGAACTGGCTGCGGGGATCGTGGGCGTAGGCGTTCTGGTCGAAGACATCGCCCGCGGAGAAGCGGCCCAGCGTCAGCACGATCCGGCGGGTGCGCCGCGTCCCGCCCAGCTGGTTGGCGTCGGGGGCCACCGCCTCCGTGGCGCCGCCGAGCGCCCAGGTCTGCCGCAGGAAGACCCGCGCCAGGGAGGCCTTCAGCCCGGGGCTGTCCACCCGGTAGATCTCGCCATTGGCGGCGTCGGCGAGCCCCAGGACGCGGCTGATGCCCTGCCCCGCCGCCGCCTCGGGGTTCACGTAGAGCTCGCCGCCCTCCCACAACCGCCGCCCCAGGAAGAGCGTGGCCGTGAACGAAGTGCGGATCTCCTTCCGCGATTCAAGGCTGTTCCCGCCGGCGTAGGGCGAAGGGAAGGCCCCGTGTCCCTGCGTCACCGTGGTGGCCTGGCCGTGGAGGCTCCAGGCCTCGGCCTCCTGCGCCAGGGCAGGCCGGGCCGGGCCCAGGGCCAGGAGAAGGAGGTGGGAGCACAGGAATCGGTGGAGGGACATGGAAGCACCGGAACGGACAGGTCAGGGGACACCTCGGACACGACACCCTTCCGGGGCCCGGCCCCAGCCTCCGGCGCATCGTCAGCCGAAGGAGGGCCCGCCCCGGAAGGCGCTCCGCGACGGGGGCTCGGCGATCGGAGTCAACACAGCCATCGCAGCCCCCTTTCCGGCAATCTGACGAGACTAGCAACCCCACTCCGGCCTGCCAACCCTGAAACCGCAGGCTCAGCCCTTCGCCGGCGGGCTGAAGGCGCTGAGGGCGATGCCCGTCAGCACGAGCAGGATGCCCCCGCCCTGGAGGGGCCGCACCGCCTCCCCCAGCAGCACCCAGCCCAGGCCCACGGTGGCCACGGGCTGCACCATGAGGGTCACGGCGCCCAGGTTGGTGGGGACGTGGCCCAGACCCCAGGTGATGAGCCACCAGGCGGCCACCTGCACCACGAGCCCCAGGGCCGCCAGGGAGAGCCAGGCATGGGTGGGGAAGCCGTGGAAGGCCTCGCCCCGCGCCCCTGCCAGCAGGGCGAAGCCGGCCGCGCAGCAGAGGACCACCCAGGCCAGGGCTTCCGGCGCGGCGAGGTCGCGGCGTGCCTTGCCCAGGGCCAGGGTGAAGCAGGCGTAGGCCAGGGAGGCCAGGGCGGCCAGCAGCTCGCCCCGCCCCGTCCCCCAGCGGGCGCCTTTGGCCAGGCCCAGCACCAGGCCCCCGGCCAGGGCGAAGGCCAGCCCCAGCCAGAAGCGTTTGCGGAGCCGCGTCCCCAGCCAGAGCACGGAGATGGCGGCCACCCAGAGGGGCGCCAGCCCCACCAGCAGGGTCGAGTTGGCGGCGCTCGTGTACTCCAGGGAGGTGTGCCACAGCCAGAGATCGGCGATGAAGCAGAGGCCGGCGACGAGGGCCCAGCCCCGGGCGGCCGCCCTCCCCTGGCGCCGGGCGCGCCAGCCCATCCAGGCCACCAAGGGCAGGGCGAAGGCCATCCGGTAGAAGCCGATGACCAGGGGGCCCGCCGGGGCCGACCAGCGGACCAGCATGGCCGCGAAGCCCAGGAGGGCCGCCCCGAGCAGCACGGCGGCCAGTCCCCGCGTGCCGCCCGCTTCCGTCTCCGTCCCGCCTGCGCCCATCCGACCAGCATCCCCGGGCGGGGCCTCAGCCGGCAAGCGCCTCCTCCACCCTGGCCACCAGGGTGGCCGGATCCAGGGGCTTGAGAAGGAACCCGGAGATGCCTTGATGCTGCATCCGCAGGAGCGCCTCGTCATCCCGGTGCGCAGAGAGCAGCAGCACCGGCAGGGCCTGGAGGGCGGCATCCTCCCGGCAGGCCCGCACCAGGCTCTCGCCGGGGCACTCGGGCATGAGGAGGTCCATGACCAGCAGGTCCACGGGAGCGTCCCGCAGCACCTTCAGCACCGCGAAAAGGGACTCCGGCTCGACCTCGATGACCTCGTGGCCCCGGGCCCGCAGGGCCCCCGCCGCGAACACGCGGGCCAGTCGGCTGTCATCCACGATGGCGATCCGGGCCATGGCTTCCCCCGGTACCTCATCGGCCGCCCGGGGGGCCCCCTGAATTCAGTTCGCCCAGCGGGACACCAGGGGCCAGATGTCCTCATCCGAGGCGGGCCCGTTCAGGAGGATGGCGAAGACGCGCACCCGGCCGTCCGGCATCTGGATGTAGCCGCAGAGGCTGTCCACCCGGTCCAGGTGGCCGCTTTTCACCCGGAGGCGGCGGGCGAGGTTGGGATCCTTCATCCGCAGCTTCCAGGGTTCGCCCCCGATGATCTTGAGGGAGGCCACGTACTCGGGGCCCACCTCGAAATCGTGGTAGCCCGCCCGGAGGACGATGGCCAGGGTCCGGGCGGAGAGGCGGTTCTCCTTGCTGAGACCCGAACCATCGGTGATCTGGATGTCGTCGGCCGGAAGGCCGAAGGTGGTGGCGTAGAAGTCCTGGATGCGCCGCACTCCCCGGGGCCAGGAGCCCTCGCCGAACCGGCGGACCAGCATCTCCACCATGAAGTTGTTGGACCACTTGTTGATGTCCAGCACCAGGTCGCGGAGCGGCAGGGAGGGCCACGCCAGCAGCTTGCGGGGCTCCGGATTCGCCGGGGCGGGCCGCCCCTCGAAGACGATGCCCGCCTCCTGGAGGACCTCCTGGAGGGTGCGCCGCGCCAGACCATCCGGGTCGCCCACGATGTGGCCCCGGTCATCCCGGTTGAAGTTCACGGAGAGGGCCTGCACCGGCGGCAGGGTGTCCGCCGTGGTGTTCTCCCAGCCCTCCGGTTCCCTCTGGGCGTCGAAGGCGGACTGGTCCAGGCGGATGCCCCCCGTCACGCGGTCCACGCCGGCCCGGCGCAGCGCGTGGGCCAGCAGCCAGATCCGCTCGCTGGTGAGGAAGGGGTCCCCGCCGCCCTTGAAGACGAGATCCCCCTGCACGGTGCCGTTCTGGAGATCCCCCCAGACCTCGGTCTCCAGGGTGAAGTCGGGCTTCCAGCTCTTGAGGAGGGCGTAGGTCGTGACCGCCTTCGTGGTGCTGGCCGGAATGAGGGCGAGGGTGTCCTTGTACCGCTCGATGACCTTGCCGGTGCCCGCATCCCAGAGGCCCGCGGATACCTTCACGCCCCGCCGTTCCAGGCCCCTGGCCCAGGTCCGCAGGTCTTCGGCCCGCAGCCACGGGAGGGCCATCACCAGGACCATGGCCACGCCGGTGAATCGCTTCAGGTTCATGCCGCCTCGCTCGGTGAAGCCTGCAGGCCCGCTACTTCTTCGGGGAAGCCGCGGTGCTGGCGTTGGGATCCAGGAGCTTCTTCCCCCGGGCGATGTCGTCCGCGGAGAGGCCGCCGCCGCCCATCCCCAGCAGGTTCGGATCGGCGGTGAAGGTCCACTCCGAGACCAGGGTCTTGTGCTGGTAGATGTGGATGGCGTCCTTGGTGCAGCGGCTGCGCACGCCCACGATGGGGAGGCCCTCGGTGTTGCCCGAGGCCCCCGCCTGCACCTGGGTGATGAGCTCCCACTCGCCGCCGGGCGTCATGGGATCCGTGTATTTCTGGCGGAGGATCCGCGGCCGGACTTTCATGACCTCGTCCAGGTCCGTGGGGTACTTGTGGAACTTGGCGAAGTACACGCGGATGCCCTCGGCGATGGCCTCGCCCCGGAAGATCAGCTCCGATTCGTTGGCCCGCTGGACCTGGGCGGAGATGAGCGGCCCGGCCTTCATCAACATGACGCCCATGACCACGATCATGGCCAGGGCCAGGGCCATGGTGAAGCCGCGCTGCCGCCGCCTCCCCTGCGGAAGGCCCGTGGCGGGACTGGCCGGGCGACGGGACATGGAAGGTAAGGGTACTAGCCCCTGCCCTCCTTCTGTGTCATGAGTTCGGAAAAGGCTTCCACCACCTGGGGATCGAACTGCGTGCCCGCTTCGTTCTTCAGCTCCTCCAGCGCCTGGCGGAAGCCCCGGGGCTTCCGGTAGCTCTTCCCGCTGGTCATCACCTCGTAGGCCTCGATGAGGGCGATGATGCGGCTGCCCGTGGGAATGGCGGTCTCCCGCAGGCCGTCGGGATAGCCGTAGCCGTCCCAGCGCTCGTGGTGGTGGCGGATCATGCGCACCACATCGAAGGGGAAGCGCAGATCCTTCAGGAAGACCGCCGCCAGCTCAGGATGCGTGCGCACCCGCTTCATCTCCTCGGAGGACAGCTCGGCCTTCGCCAGCATCTGGGGATCCAGCAGCAGCGTGCCCACGTCGTGGAGGATGGCGGCGATGCTGACCGCCTCCACCTCCTCGGAGGGCAGGTCCAGCCGCAGCGCCAGGTCCCGGGCCAGCCGGGCGGTGGCCAGGCTGTGGGGCCGGAGGGTCGGCAGGCGGCTCTCGCTGGACTGGAGGATGCGATGGCTGACCGAGATGAAGGCGTGGTAGTAGCGCTCGTGGAGGCGGGCTTCCTGGAGGTAGAGCCCGAGCATGCGGCCCAGCTGCTGGATGGCCTCGATCTCCGTGAGGGAGAAGGACTGGTCCTCCTGGCGGAACACCATGAGCAGGTCGTGGCCCTCGGCGGACTCGTTCAGCAGCAGGGGCATGTAGGTGGCGAAGACGCCCTTCATCTCCGGGCTGTCGGCCATCTCCACCCGCGTGATGAGGCGCAGGTCCTGCTCCCGCACCTTGGGCAGGTGGAAGGTGGCGTGGGCCAGGATCTGCTGCTGCAGCTCCGTCGAGAGCGGGAACTGGCTGTAGGCCAGGAGGGGCCGGATCTCCTCCGGATCCTCGATCCACAGCGCCACGGCCCCGGTGGAGAGGATCTGCGTGAGGAGCCCGGCGATCTCCCAGAAGTAGGCCCGGTGCTCCGGTGGCGTCATGCCCCGCTTGCGCTCGGGGCTGACGGGCGGCATCACCCAGCCGCTGAGGGTGCGGTCCGCCTCCCAGGGGAGGGCCGTGAAGGCCTCCTGGCCCGCGTGGAACCCGAACAGGCGCTCCCGGGTGCCGGGGCCCGCCCCGTGGAGGGTCGATTCCTGGGAATGGAGGGGCGCCGCGGCGGGCCCGGGGGGCCGAGGCAGGAGCCGCTCCGGAGCCGGCGCCACCTCGTCGATGATGGCGGAGGCCGTCGGCAGCCCCTCCGGCACCTGGTTCGGCAGGAGCGGCGCGGGCGCCTTCGCGACGGGCCTGGGCGTGGCGCCGTACAGGTGGAACTCGCGGAGGGCCTCCACCAGGTCCTCGCAGATGGCCAGGGTGGGCGGTTCGTCCCGCTCCCGGTCGAAGGTGCCCCCCTTGATGCGGTCCCGCTGGATGAGCAGGCCCACCCAGTCGCCCATGAGGTAGAGCGGCGTGATGAGGTAGCGCGGCCACTCCCCGCCCTGCCCGAAGGCGGAGAGTTCCGGCGCGTCCGAGGCGTCGTTCACCACGAAGGTGCGCCGCTCCCGGTGGGTGCGCACCACCAGCGGGTGGTCGTCGGAGATGGACACGGGCGGCCGGGTGCCGCGGGGCCAGCCGAAGAAGCTCACCACCTCGAAGATCCCTTGCCCCGGCACGCGCAGGTAGAGGGCGCCCTTGGTGCTGCCCACCTCCTCCAGGCAGCGGTAGAGGACCTGCGAACACCGGTTCGCGAGCGCTTCGCCGAGGATGAGGGGGGACGCCTGCATGGGGGGCCTGGGTGGTAGAAGAGTTCCCATCATGGCAAGGGTGGGACGGACTTTCTATCGGCAGGTGTACCAGGAAAGACGACTTTTACCA
>Ga0079306_1002069_pt1 | contig 11819 bp, 7 predicted proteins | sample Methanotroph_Enr_FD_79181 | JGI IMG/M metagenome (GOLD analysis project Ga0079306, IMG submission 79181) | Enriched soil microbial communities from Old Woman Creek wetland in Ohio, USA - Methanotroph_Enrichment_5 | ecosystem: Environmental > Terrestrial > Soil > Wetlands | place: USA: Ohio...
AAAGATCGCAAAGCTTTGAAAATCAAATCCAACAACAGTGTGCCCTTTGAGCTTTCTTAGTGATCTTTGTGGTTAAATTACTTTTGTGACTGACTCTTTCCTGACCCCTAATTCCAAATCCCTAACCTCTTTTGTACGGATGTGCCTCCGTATTAAAAATCACTTTATGGAAATTCAGTTTCCCTGAATCATCGAAAAGCAGAAAAGCATATTTCAGTGTTTCGGCGAAAAAGAAACTCTCCATTGAATCTCGTTTCTCCATAGTCCGAACATCCTTCAGGGCAGCGTAAGCTTCATCGGTGCGGCAGTATTTTACCAGGTTTTCGAACATGGCATTGCCCATTTGCAGGTAGCGAACGTTATTAGTATACTGGTAAAGGTAATAAGCGCTTTCGATATTTTCCGGACGAAGTGCATACGATCCGTTATCCACTTTCATCGTTTTGTAATCCATTGATTCCGGTTCAATACCCTGCAGCATCCACATGCGGTAATTGGAATTCTGGAGATCGGCTGCCCGTTTCAGGTCATTATTCATAGCCAGTGTTCCGGCAAAAAATGCATCAAGCGCCCCATAAATTGTTTCGGTGCGTTTACCTGAGTACATATCAGCATGCCCGTACCATAATCCATCAGGAGACGGGTCAGCAAGGTATTTATTTACTGCTTCAATGGTGGGCTTCCACATTTCACTCAATTGCTTGTCGTTGAAAAGAACCGATCCTTTCAGTATATACTCCAGGTACGAATCGATGCCCCCTGAAATATGGCTGGCAGGGTTTGTTACTTTCCCGGTTTCGATATTAATTCCTTCGGCAGTAAGATTTAATGGCGAGCGCAGCGCGTACAAAGCGGTCATAGCTTTCATGGCAGTCTGGTAATACACAGGATTCCCGGTATGCTTGCTCAAAGTTCCGTATTCAAGAAGGTAAGTGCCGATTTCGGCAGGGTTGGATTCCGGTCCGGAGGTTGCACCAGTTTTAAGGTTTACGTAGCGGTAAGGCATCCCGGTAGGTGAGTTGAAGGCTTTCATCAACCGCTTGCCCAGGTCTTCGGCCAGCGCAAGGAAACGGGGATCTCCGTCCAGTTCATATGCTGAGAGCAATCCCCCGAAAATGCGGATGGATACTTCAAAGTTCTGCACATCCATATCCACATCAAAGTCCAGGTCTTTGAAAATAAGTGCTTTCGCGTCATTAGCCTCGTCTGTCAAACCCATCAGTATCATGGTGTCGAAAGCATCCACTGGTGTCATCAGCAGTGATTTCTTGTACCAGTTATGTGGTTTTTTGCTTAGCGGTTGCAGGGCATCATATCCCCAGGCATATTTTTTATAACCGTTCCAGGCGTGCACGAATTCGGCTTTCACCTTTTGGGCCATTTCTTTTTTATTCACAGTTTGCGTTTTATCCGCCATTACAGCGGTTGATTCAACGGTTTGTGCCTGCGTAGAAAAAGTTAACACTAACATGAACAGAAGTGAAGAGCGATGGGCAAACAATGTTTTCATAACAGATATTTTTCTGATGCGAAGATATAAAGTTCCCGGCGATCAAACAGGTTGCCTGACCGGATTTCAGTTATTACTACAAGAATTAAATTCGGAATAGTGCCGATGCGCTTAAATTCCCATTCTTATCAACACGAAAATTTGATATTAAATCCGGGATCGGGAAATGTAAATGTTTTTATAGTATCTTTGTCAGCGAAATACAACGCACAAGAAATGTTTAACAATAATACACTTTTTAATAATTATAATCCCGTTCCGGATTAGGAAAGCTGTATTGTGTTTGAAAAATCATATATGAGGCTTTCCGGTTCGGGAGGCCTTTTTTTATTTTCCTTTCATTGGTTCATGAGAAGTCTTACTTAAAAATGTATTTTATGTGTGGAATTGTTGGAGTTTTTGAATTAAAAACGGCTTCGCAGGATCTCAGACTGCAGGTTCTTGAAATGTCGAAAAAGTTGCGGCACCGCGGACCGGACTGGTCGGGCATTTACTGCGGCGAAAAAGCCATCCTGGCCCACGAGCGGCTTTCCATCGTCGATCCGCAATCGGGAGGTCAACCCTTGAAAAGCAAAGACGGCAAACTGATCCTTTCGGTTAACGGCGAGATCTATAATCATATGGATATCCGCAAAAACCTGGCACTTAACTACGAATTTCTTACACACTCGGATTGTGAGGTGATCCTGGCCCTGTACCGCGAAAAAGGAGTGAATTTCATCGAAGACCTGAGTGGAATTTTTGCGTTTGCATTATATGATTCCGAAAACGATTGTTACCTGATTGCCCGCGATCACATTGGAGTAATTCCGCTCTATATGGGCTGGGATAAATTCGGCAATTTTTATGTGGCTTCCGAGCTGAAAGCGCTCGAAGGCATATGCAACCGTATCGAAGAGTTCCTGCCGGGGCATTATCTTTACAGCAAAGAAGGGGAAATGCGTAAATGGTATAAACGCGACTGGACAGACTATTCAGCCGTTAAAGACAATAAAAGCGAAATCCATGAATTGCGTACAGCTTTGGAAGAAGCTGTTCACCGGCAAATGATGTCGGACGTTCCTTATGGTGTTTTGCTTTCAGGAGGTCTTGATTCTTCCGTTATTTCAGCTATTGCGAAAAAATATGCCGCCCGCCGTATTGAATCACACGACCTTCAGGAAGCATGGTGGCCCCAGTTGCATTCATTTGCCGTCGGGTTAAAAGGTTCGCCCGACCTGGCAGCGGCAAAGATCGTGGCTGAACATATTGGTTCCGTTCACCACGAAATAGAATTTACCATACAGGAAGCTTTAGATGCATTACGCGATGTGGTTTACCATCTCGAAACCTATGATGTAACCACAATCAGGGCATCGACGCCCATGTACCTGATGGCCCGGGTTATTAAATCGATGGGAATCAAAATGGTGCTCTCCGGCGAAGGTGCCGATGAAATATTCGGCGGATACCTGTATTTTCACAAAGCTCCTGATGCCAAATCATTTCATGAGGAAACGGTCAGGAAATTGTCGAAGCTTCATCTGTACGATTGCCTGAGGGCCAACAAATCGCTGGCAGCATGGGGCGTCGAAGGACGTGTTCCGTTTCTAGACAAAGAATTCATGGATGTTGCCATGAGGCTGAATCCCGAAGATAAAATGGCAAAAGACGGCAAAATGGAAAAGTGGATTTTGCGCAAAGCATTTGAGGATTATCTTCCTGAAAGTATTGCCTGGCGTCAAAAAGAACAATTTTCGGATGGTGTAGGATACAGCTGGATTGATACGTTGAAGGAACTCACATCCTCACAGGTAAGTGATGAGCAGCTTGCCAATGCAAAATACCGTTTTCCTGTCAATCCGCCAAGGGTGAAGGAAGAGTATTATTACCGATCGATATTTGCCGACCATTTTCCTTCGGATGCAGCAGCACAGTGTGTCCCATCTGTACCATCGGTGGCATGCAGCACACCCGAGGCACTGGCCTGGGATGCATCGTTCCGCAACCAGAATGATCCTTCGGGACGAGCGGTGAAGAGTGTTCATAACGAAGGATACAAATAATCCCTGTTTGCTGATCTGAGAAAGCCTCTTGACTTCTGGCTTAAGGCGTTACTCTATTGTTTTCATTTGCAGGCATATCTGGTTTCAAATGAGCGAAATACGGAAAACAGAATGGGTGAAATCCGTGATCAGGAATGGTCCGGATTTTATCTTTTTATCTAAATCTGTCCGATGATAAGGGGAAAATATATCCCGATATCGGCATAACAGAAGTATATTTGCTTTCCCGTTTTTGTTATGAAAGGAATATTTAAACACTTAGCCATCATCGTTTTCAGCCTTGTAGCTTTTCCAACCTTACTTGTTTATCCGGAAGGCACGGAACAGATTATGCCGAACTTACAGTCAAAAGGACAACTATGCATCAACAAATACAGGAACGACTTTGCCTTTTACGATGCCAAACCTGAATTCAGACTTAATATTTCTATTGCAAATCCTTCCGAAACGATACGTTTTGGCTTTGGGAAAGTGCTGAGTTCAGATCCCTCCATTCTTTATTACAGGATAAAAGATCCGTCCGGCACTACTGTTTATGGACCTTTCGCTGTCCCTTCATCAGGTGCAGGTTTTATCAATTCATACCCGGAGGCTGTTGCGGGACCTTTTCCGGCTGGCTATAATTACCTGGAAATTATACCTCTGACATCCGGGGATTACTTTATGGAATTTTCTTATTCAAATATTACTTCTGATAATAACCGGCATTATCTTGAGTTTTTTGATATTACGGTCGTGAATACAGCCGGGAACGCTATGAATGGACGTATCTGGTCGAAAGCGTGGCAGTTCTGGAGCGGAGGAGATGCATATTCGAGTTATGAAAGATTTTATGGTAAAATGATGGTCCTCTCTGACGACAGTATTGTAACCCAGGTTGACTGCAACGGTTTCAGGGGTGGGTCGTTCTCTTTTTCAAGTAATATGACCGGTTGCTCAACCACAGGTAACCTTTCGAATGACCGGATGTCGAGGCGGGATTTTTATACGTATCCCCAATACAAAGTGTTTCTGAACGATCCGGATAGTAACCTGTATCCGACCCAAAAGGTCACATCCGGCATCATTCTGCCGGTAATTGTTACCACGGATTGTACTACAGGCGGCGCCGATTTTGGCGTTAAAGTGGAAAAAGATGGTACGGTTAAGCTTCTCCTGGAGATAAATTCCTCGCCGGGTGCCGATCCTGAAGATGTTCAGCTTATTGCCAGTGTAAAAGCCGATCCGGGTGGCTCAGGATACAATATTATTTCCTGGAACGGCAATGATAATCTGGGCAGACCTGTCGCAAGCGGAACATCCCTGTCATTTACAGTAACTAATTTAAGCGGGCTTACTCATTTGCCCATCTATGATATCGAAAACAATGATAATGGCATTATAGTCAAGCAAATCCGTCCGGCAGGAAGTCAGTTGAAAATATACTGGGACGATACTCAAATCGGAGGCACTTCCAATACGTCAACCGGATGCCTCAATGCCGGTGGCTGCCACACCTGGAATAACGACTTCGGGAATAATAACACCATAAACTCCTGGTGGTTTGTAACCGGGACCGAAACTTCCGCAACTTCATTTATTACAAAAAAGTTGCCCGGGCCTCCTGCCATTTCCGGCAGCAATCTGCATTGTATGGGATCCGGAAATCTGGAATTTTCGATAACCAGCGAACCCAATTCAACCAGCTATAAATGGTCTTATTCAGGAACCGGAGTAACCATGGATGCCACAGGAGTAACAGCCCGACTGCAATTTTCAAAGGATGCCACTCCCGGGGTCCTTTCCGTTCAGGGTCATAACGATATTTGTGGCAATGGGCCGGAAAGTTCCATGGATATCGTCTTTGAACCGTTACCTGATGTAGCCTTGATTCCGTTTCCTGATATGTGTTATACGGCACCCGGTTTCAAACTTTCAGGTGGACAGCCTGAAGGCGGCTTGTATTCCTTTGACGGTGTATTGACTGATAGCATTTACCCGTATAAAGAACCAGAAGGATTGCATAGTATTTCGTACACTTACACATCACCGTTGGGATGCTCCAATTCTGATACAACCGGAATTCTGTTGCGTAAAGGTCCTGATTGCGAAGGAACTGTCTTTTTCCCTGGTGCCTTTTCTCCTAACAGGGATAGCCTGAACGATACTTTCAAACCGGTTGTGGATAATATTTACAGCTTTAAGATGTACATATTTGACCGGTGGGGTCAACTAATTTATTCAACACAGGATGTTGCAAAAGGGTGGGATGGAAAATCCATGGGAGCGGAATGCCCTATTGGAGTGTACACATATATTGCAAAGTATGCACAATCGCTGCGGAAGAATGAAGAAAAAACAATCAGAGGCGTTTTTGAACTCATTCGTTAATGCATGGTAACCCTGCAGCTTAAAAAACCGGCCTGTCGCAAAAAGACATCATTATTGTAAAGTAAAAGAATAATTTGCCTTGTGCTACCTGCAATTTCAAAGTGGAAATGTACGGCAAATTTAAGCCAGTCGTGGCTTTCTTTTTAATTTCCGGATACCCTTTCGACAAGGGAGGCAACTGAATATGTTTCAACCGGGATAAAACCAGATGCTATACAATGGCTTATTCGCAGTTTTGTTTAAGAAATCTAAATATATGTTAAGCACGTTTGTATAATCTCAAATTATTTCAATATCTTCGTTAAAATGAAATATAGCTGCATATCTGGCTATAACATTCACGTTTTCAATTGTATGTGTTTTCGGTTGTAAATATTAACACCAACTGATTATATAAAGTCACCGGATTGTCAATCATTGACAATTCAAATTAATACTAATGAACCTTATGCGATTGTTTCAAAGGGTAACAGCAAAAACAGCCAGGTTTCGATGGATTAAGTGGTGTTGTGTTCTGCTTATTTGTCTTTATCCCGCTATCATCATAAGTGCTTCTGCTGATCCGGCACCTCAGGCGAAAGCAACAGCGACCGACAGCCTGAAGCAATTGCTTTCGAAACCTCAGTCATCGCAAAATAAGATTAAAACGCTTTTTGCACTTGGCAAGGCGTATTATAATGAACCGGATCTTGACAACGCACTAAAAACCGACAATCAACTCCTTAAAGTTATCAGCAAATACGGAACAAAGGCTGATTCGGCAAAATGTTTCAGGATGATCGGACTGGTATATTTACAAAAGTCGTGGTACGATAAATCGCTTGATAACCTGATGCGTGCACAGCAACTTTTCGGTGAATCGGGCGACTCTTCCATGCAGGCAACTTCGCTGATGAACGTGGGTATCGTGCATGACTATATGCAAAACCTTCCCATGGCCGTTTTGTATTATGAAAAAGCGCTGAAATATTTCAAGAGTAAGAACGACGAAACCGGGATAGCCGGTTGTGAGTTGAACCTGGCCATAGTCCTTACCAAGCAACAACAATATGACAAGGCCAGTGAAAACCTGCTAGCAGCCGCTAAAATCTATGAAAAAACAGGTAATGATTCATACCTCGCGGCAGCGTATATTAACCTGGGCCTGACCTATAAAAAAATGGGAAATTACAATTCAGCTATTGATTACCATTTTAAAGCCTTTAAGATATGGGAAAAGGAAGACGATCAGTATCATATCTGTTATTATTACATGAATATGGGTGAGATCATGCTCGATTTGAAAAAAAACAAGGAAGCCGGGCAATATCTTTTCCAGGCTGAAAAACTCGCTCTTATCCTTGGTTCAAAAGACCTGCTGTCGAAAACGTATGAATTTCTTTCCGATTATAATGTCGCCAGGGGAAATTTTGTTGTGGCTTATTCCTATCTGAATAAAGCAAAACAAATAAATGACAGTATCCTGAATGCGGAAACAACCGAAAAAGTGTCCCAGATCCAATACCAGTATGAAATTGCAAAACGAGATGCGGACAACGAACATCTTGTGAAACAAAACCTGGATAAAGAACTCGAGCTGTCGAAGAAAAACCTGTCCCTGTATATCCTTTCGGGAATTCTTGTAATCATCGCTTTACTGGTAATTCTGTTAATAAACCAGAATCATATTAAACACAGGGCAAACCAGCAACTTGAGGCTAAAAATAATCTTATCGGGAAACAAAAGGATGAGCTTATTAAACTAAACGCATCAAAAGACAAATTTCTTTCCATCCTGGCCCACGATATAAAGAACCCGCTGAGCTCTATTCATGGCATCAGTGATTTACTCATCACGGATTATGATAAGCTTACGGATAAAGATAAGAAGGATTTTACGCAGGATATTCATACCCTGTCAACCAGTCTTTTCGAAATTATAAATACGCTTCTTACCTGGTCAACTTCGCAAAGCGGAATGATAGCGTACAGGCCAAAATCCTTCGCAATATCGGATCTTTGCCGGCAATCAGTGCGAAACCTTCAAGCGGTGGCCAAACAAAAAGATATTTTGCTGGTATCTAAAGCAGATGAAAATCTTAAGGTAATGGCAGATGAAAACATGATACTTTCGGTGCTGCACAACCTGATAAACAACGCGATAAAATACTCTTACCACGGTTCCAATATCCGTATTGAAACAACGCAGGTGGACGGGTTTGTACAAATTTCAGTGGTTGACTTTGGCACGGGACTTTCGTACGAGAGCCAGGCAAAACTTTTCCAATACGACCAGCCGTTTCTGAACAAGGGAACCGCAGGGGAAGCAGGTACAGGCCTGGGGCTAATTCTTTGTAAGGATTTCGTTGAAAAGAATGGTGGCACTATAAAGGTTGAAAGCACCATAAATAAAGGCAGCACTTTCGTGTTCACGCTTCCGGTGGCTTGATACATTCTTAACTGCCGCAAGGTGTCTGACACCACGACACAGATTGAATCGGTTTTAGGATTTTCAAACTTCGTTTAGGTTTACGTCATGGAATTAGTTAAAAAATTTCTTTTATTCATCCTGGCAATGATTGCAGTATCAGTAACCGGACAAAATACATCTCTCCAAAACATTTCACTCTGGCCCGGCAAAGTCCCAGGTGAACTGGAAGCAAAGCACGAACCATTGGTGCTGCCTGACCAGGGTGACAACATCACCCGGATTTCGAACGTCACGAACCCGGCATTGCTTGTCTTTGATTCATGCAGGAATTGCAATGGTTCAGCAGTAATTATCTGCCCTGGCGGAGGGTATAGCATACTGGCCATTGACCTCGAAGGCTATGAAATTGCAACCTGGCTGAACAGCCTGGGTATTACTGCATTTGTGCTTCAATACCGGGTTCCGGATAAACGCGACGGCGCATTGCAGGATTTGCAAAGGGCGGTAAGAGTGGTGCGCGAAAATGCAGGGAAATGGAATCTGGATCCGGATAAAATAGGAGTAATGGGATTTTCAGCCGGGGCCAGCCTTTCGGCAAGGATTTGCACATTACCGGATAGTAATTTATACCAAACAATAGACCAGGCCGACAAACTTCCGTTCCGCCCCGACTTCTGCCTGCTGATTTACCCTGCTTACCTCGATCAAGGACCCGGGAAGAGCATTTCACCGGAAAACGCTCCGAGTAAAGACACACCCCCTACATTCATTTTTGCAACCGCTGACGATCCATACAGTAACAGTGCCCTGGTAATGGCCTCCGCCATGCGTGATGCGCAACGACCGGTTGAGCTGCACTTGCTTCCCGATGGTGGGCATGGATATGGCTTACGTCAAGGGAAAAGAGCCGCAGAAACCTGGCCCGGCCTGGCACACAACTGGCTCGATATTATCCTAAAAGAACCCTAAAGCCGCCCCTGAATTAAGAGGAATATAGACTTCTCGAAATCCTATATAGAGCACTTATTTCACAAACTGCTCAGCGTAATATTTTGCTGAAAGTTTTTCGCCTGTGGATTTTTCGATCATTTCGTTCCAGCTATAGCGGGCGCCGGGTTTAAAGACATTTTGTTTCAGATAATCACCAACTTCCTTTTTACCGAAATAACATTGGCTGAAATTATCCGATTTCAAGACATTTGCTGCAATGTAATGATTAAACTGCGATGCGAGTAATTCCCCTAAAAGGTAATTGTGATAATAACAAGGCGAAGTGGCAATGTGGATTTTGCTGGCCCAGTCAGGCTGGTTGCGGTTAGCCGGACGTTTGATCATCTGGTATTTTTCAACCAGGTCCCACCACAGTGTATTCAGATCCTGGTCAGGATCAGCATAAAGTGCTTTTTCGAAGCGGTACATTACCTGTGCCCAGCGGCTGAAAGTAAGTTGCTCGAGGCGCAATACTTTAAAGCTTACTTCGGCAACTTTTCGCGCATCGGCTGTATTCGTGAGTTTCATATCCACCAGGAATTGCGCGTTCGACGACATCCGCCCGAAAAACATAGCTATAGCTTCGGTGGTAAAGGTATGGGCCGGATTGCGGAGAGAGAACGGCAGCTGCTGATCGATATATTTATCATAATTGGCATGGCCGAATTCGTGCAGCATAGTGCCCATCCAGCTGGCGTTGGGTTTCAGGTTGCAAAGCACACGAACATCGCCCCGGTTATCAATATCAATACAATAGGCATGCTGATTTTTACCGGGTTTCTCATATAAATCGCTTTTAGCGAGCATATCCTTAATATCGAGGCCGATACTGGCGTAATAATCGGTAGAAAGCTTTTCGATATCCTGATTTTTATAATACCGGTCAAGGTCAACGCTGTAAATGGCAGGGGGCTCCTGGAAAAACCGGTTCTGATAATGCCAGGGCATGAGTTCTTCCGGTTTCACTTTGTTTCGCTTCGATAAAAAGGTATCAATTTCACCCTTCAAATTAGTATATGAATCACGTGTGAGGTTATCAAGTTCGTCAAATAAGTTGCTGATATCTTCGGGATCCTGTTCACTGAGTTCCAGACTCATCTGGTGATAGTTGCTGAAGCCTAATGCTCTTGCAATTTCATTGCGTTTTTTCACCAGCTTAATGATATCGATGGCAACCATGGGACCGATAGCTTTATGGCCCTGCCATACCTGCTGTAATTCAACAGAGTTGGCGGAGGTTTTCAGGACTTCTTCAACTTCGTTGTCGCTGAGCTTTTTACCGTTCACCTCTGCACGAGAATTCGAATATTTCTTTTCAATTTCAGTCTGCAATCTGATAACGCTGTTCAGCAAAGCCGTGTCAACCTGGTTGCCCAGGTATGCATTGTACAATACATCGCGCTGACGCTTCAATAACTCGTCGGTGATTGTATCTGATTCCTTCATTCTTTTCAGAATGGCAAAATCTTCTTTATTCGAGAAAACTCTCGTGAGTTCAATGTTCAGGTTTTCCGATTTTTCCCAGTCCTCATCCTTGCCGCTGATAGATGCATTCCAGTAAGCGAGCGACGATTCTTTAGTCAGTGGTTGAACTACGGAATCGAATTTATTTATAAAAGCAAGAAGTTCATTTTGCATAGCGATTTATGGTTTTTAAGGCCATTGGAAGCTTCTGAGAATAGCAGTGTGTATGGTTGGCAAAAACCTGCATTTCACACTCTGCAACCGATAATTACTTTTCCATTTTTATATTCTGTGTTTTTAATTATTTACTATGAATGTAAAACATTAAACACTTAATGAAAAATGAAGAAATGTTAAGGCCGATAAAATCTTATATCCATCTTATTCCAGATCCCACGTTGCCCCATCCTTTGTATCCTTTATGCTTATCCCGGCTTGCATCAAAGCATCGCGCAACCGGTCGCTGGTAGCCCAGTCCTTATGGGTACGGGCATCGCGGCGCAGGTCTAGAATGATATTCACCAGGTTGTTTATCACCTGGTTACCGGCCTGCGGGTCGGTTTCGGGTAAAAGTCCAAGGATATCGAAAACAAAGGTGTGCATCATATTTCGAAGCAGGCTGATATCATCGGCAGTAAGGCTTTCTTTTTTATCATGGACCGAATTGATAATGCGTGCAGCATCAAAAAGATGGGCAATCAGCACCGGGCTGTTAAGGTCGTCGTTCATGGCCTCGTAGCATTTGGTCTGCATAGCTGCAATATCAACAGTCGAAGTATTTGAGGGAACCAGTTTTTCAACGGTTGCTATGCTTTTCAAAAGCCTTTGGAATCCTTTTTCAGAGGCCTGCAGTGCTTCGTTGCCGAAATCGAGCGGGCTGCGGTAATGGGCCTGCAGGATAAAGAAGCGGACAGTCATCGGGCTGTATGCTTTTTCAAGTGAAGCGTGCGTACCGGCAAAGAACTCGTCGAGCAGGATGAAATTCCCCAGCGATTTCCCCATTTTTTGCCCGTTAATGGTGATCATATTA
>Ga0079306_1002071_pt1 | contig 11795 bp, 10 predicted proteins | sample Methanotroph_Enr_FD_79181 | JGI IMG/M metagenome (GOLD analysis project Ga0079306, IMG submission 79181) | Enriched soil microbial communities from Old Woman Creek wetland in Ohio, USA - Methanotroph_Enrichment_5 | ecosystem: Environmental > Terrestrial > Soil > Wetlands | place: USA: Ohio...
ACTGCCGGGGGTGATTCAGGTGACCGCCGGCTATTCGGGAGGGGGTGAGGAAAATCCCACCTACCGGGAGGTGTCGGCCGGCCGGACATCGCATCTCGAAGCCGTCCAGGTGGTCTACGATCCGGAGAAGATAAGCTACCGGCAGCTGCTCGATACCTACTGGCGCTCGGTCGATCCCACCGACGTCGGCGGCCAGTTCGCCGATCGCGGCAATCACTACAGGACGGCCATATTCTACAACAACGAGGAGGAAAGGGCTATTGCCGAGGCATCGCGGGACGCTCTGGCCGACTCGGCAATATTTGCGGCGCCGATCGTTACCGCCATCCTGCCGGCCAAACCCTTCTATCCAGCCGAAGAGTATCATCAGGGCTATTACCAAAAAAATGTCGCCCACTACGAGGCCTACAAGGTGGGCTCGGGCCGGGCGGCTTTTTTGGCGAAGATCTGGCGGGAAAGACATTAAGGACCGGCCCGCCGGCGGAACGTACGGCAAAGATTTAGCGCTTACCTGCCGTTTAAGATATCTTCCACAGTCTTGCCCTCAACCCTGGCCTGGAAGATGGTGTCGAGCAAGGCGGATACCTTCTCCTCGTTTTCCTCGCTTATGAGAAATCCCGGCAACGGCTTGGCGGTCAAGGTCCGCAGCCGGGCCTGAAGAGCCAGGCCCGGCGGGAGAAGGAGGCCGATATCCCGGAATTCGCCGATGTCGAGGAGTGCGGGAAGGACGTCGAGCATGTTCCCATAATATTCCTTCTGGCCGAGATGCTCGATGAGCTGAGTCACCGCCGTCGCCGCCTCAAAATAATATTCGGGCATCAGGGCCGGCTGGGTGACTGCGCATTCCCTCGCCGAGGCAAAGAGTCGGCAGGCGAAGGGCCGGACGGGATAGATCCGGCAGAGCCGATCGTTCTTGCCGAGGAAGGGGCAGGCCGTCGGAGTCCGGCAGTCGCCGGGGTCGGCCTCCCGACCTTCCAGGCAGGCCAAGGCAAAGTCGTTGGTGGTCATTTGGGCCGGTTGGTGACCGCTTGCTCCGGCCAGGGTCTGGGCGAACCACCCGGTCATTCCTTCAACCATGACGAAGCGCAATATTTCGACCCCTTCCTGGGCGGTCATGGTCACGTTATCCGTGCAGCAATTACTGCATGAAGGACCACAGACCGCGGGAAACTCACGGCTCCAGCTGTCGAAGGTTCGGTATATCGCCTGCAAGACCAGAAATTTCATCGGTTGTCATTCTCCTGTACTCTGTGCTACCAAAAAAGCAAGAGTTGCATATCGCAAAAATTTGCCCACAAATACCAGCAGGGAAAAGCGGGCAAAACCCACCCTGAAAATGCCGGCCAGTAGGCAGAGTGGGTCCCCCACCACCGGCAGCCAGCTGAAAAACAGCGACCATGTCCCGTATTTTTCATACATCTTCCCGGCGCGGGTCAGGGCTTTCTCGTCGACGCGCAGTACGGTGCGGATGATGAAGTCCGAGCCCCAAATGCCGATAAGATACGTGGTGCAGGCGCCCAGGAAGTTGCCGAGGCTGGCAGTCAGGACCAGCTGGTTGCGCGGAAAACCCTGCACGATCATCACGATCAGCAGCCACTCGGAGCCTATCGGCAGGATGGTCGAAGCCAGGAAGCTGAGAAGAAAGAGGACCGGAAGGCTTGGCGAATCAGTGAGTGTCTGCAGTATTTCCATAGAAAAGCGAGGATATTCGATACGAGGGGCTTTGTCCAGCAAGGATAAATGCGAAACGGGAAACAAGCGATCCCCTGCCGGCGCTTCTTTCTCCATTTGGGTGGGAAAAACCTGCGCTTTCTGCTAACCTCCACAAGGGAGACTCTTCTCAGTACCCCCTTGAGGGGTATAAGTACCTTCACGAAATTCCTTTCTTTAAAAGCAAGAAATGAATTTCTAAGGTACTAAAAGGATGATTGATGAAATGCTCCATCTCCGAGATGGAGTCGACTTTTTAGTTTTCCGATGAGGTTGAATATTTTGAATACGATGTATGCGCGGAAGCTCGCGATGTTGGTTTCGATCGGCGTATCCACTTTTTTCTGGGCTGGGCCGGGCTGCGTCCTGGCCGATGATCCCGGTTTCACCAAATGGATCCAGGATTTTTCTCGGGATGCGGAAAAAGAGGGCATCCGTCGGGCCACTCTTGAAGCGGCCTTTGCCGGAGTTACCGCCCCGGAACCTCAGGTTCTTGAAAAAGCACGCTTTCAACCCGAGTTCACCACGGAAATATGGGATTATCTGGACAGCCGGGTCAATCCGCTGGCCATCGAAAAAGGCGGGAAAATGGCCCGGTTCTACGCCGGGACGCTTGCGGCGGTGGAAAAACGGTTCGGGGTTGAGCAGGCGGTGCTGCTCGCCATCTGGTCGATGGAATCGAATTACGGGGCGATCCTGGAGAAGCCGGAACGGCTCTATTATGTGCCGCTGGCTCTCGCCACCCTTGGCTATGGCGACGCCAAAAGAAGCAAGTTTGCCCGCAGCCAGCTGATCGGCGCGCTCAAGATCCTCCAGGCCGGGGACGTTGACCGCAGCCGGTTGACCGGCTCCTGGGCGGGGGCCATGGGCCACACCCAGTTCATCCCCACCAGTTACCTCGCTTACGGCGTCGATATGGACGGCAACGGCCGCCGCGACATCTGGACCTCCGTCCCCGATGCTCTTGCCACCGCCGCCAATCTCTTGAATAAAAACGGCTGGCGAACCGGACTTGCCTGGGGCTACGAAGTCGTTCTGCCGGGGGGCGGGGAGAGGTCCAAGGAAGAGAGTAAGACGCTTGCGGAATGGGCAAGGCTTGGTTTTACGCCGCCTTCCGGGGGCGTCGATTTTCCCCTGTCGGACGATAACGCGGTGCTGAAGCTTCCCGCAGGATCCAGCGGGCCGGCGTTTCTCATGACGAAGAACTTCTTTGTCATTAAAAAATACAACAATGCCGACTCCTACGCCCTGGCCGTCAGCCTGCTCTCCGACCGGCTGACCGGCAAGCGGGGTGTGGTGCATTCCTGGCCCCGTGCCGACGGATCGCTCAATGCCGAAGAAAAGATCGAGGTGCAGGAAAGATTGCAGCAGCGCGGTTTCTATGCCGGGGAGATCGACGGCCAGCTCGGCTCGGGGACGAAAACGGCAATCAGCAGCTTTCAGCAGCAGGCCGGCCTCACCGAGGACGGCCTGCCGTCCCGGACCCTTCTCCAAGCGCTTCGCCGCTGAATCTCGAGGTTTTCCGGGCGAGGAAAATCATTGCCCGGATTCGGAGAACTGGGTATGATGGAAATCTTTAAAAATTGTTGAAAACTCCCCCAAAACGCTTTGTGGGGTAGACAATTACTTATACTTTTCCAAACCGCGCGAAGCGACTCCGAATCGACGTCACCTCAAGCCTCGCCAAGAAGCCTCATCTCCATCCTCACTCCCACCCGGGACGGGAATATCCATGTTATGACCAGAGCCAATATTCTTATAGCCATTGCCATTGCAGTCATTTCCATCAGCTTTTGGGCCATGCTGAACCGGCAGGAAAACGAGCCGCCGTGGCCAAAGCGGATCCAGGGCTTTTCCTTCTCGCCGATGCAGGCCTGGAACGATCAAAGCGCCCACAACCTGCCGACCAAAGAAGAAATCGATGCAGACCTCAAGCTGGTCTCCGACAAAACCCACGCCATCCGGCTCTATACCACGGAAGGAATCCTCGCTGAAATCCCGGCGATGGCCCAGAAATACGGGCTGAACGTTACCCTGGGGGCCTGGCTCGACAAGAACGAAGAAGAGAACGAACGCCAGATCGAAACAGTTATCCGTCTGGCCAAGGAAAACTACCGCAACGTCATCCGGGTGGTGGTCGGCAACGAATCGATCCTGCGCGGCGAATTGACGGTGGAGCAGCTTGGCAAGTACCTCGACCGGGTTCGAGAGGCGGTGGATGTGCCGGTGAGTACGGCGGAACCCTGGCATGTCTGGATCAAGGACCGGGATCTTGTGTCTCATGTCGATTTCATCGCCACCCACATGCTGCCTTATTGGGAGGGCGTGCATCTCGATCTCGCGGTCGATTATATCGTCGATCACATCACTATGCTGGAAAACGCCTTTCCGGACAAGCCGATCATCATCGGCGAGGTCGGCTGGCCGAGCAATGGCCGGACCCGCAAGGCGGCGGTGGCCTCGCCCTTCAACGAGGCGACCTTCCTCCGCCGTTTCATCCACCGGGCGGAGGAGCTGAACTACACCTACTACATCATGGAGGCCTTCGATCAGCCCTGGAAAAGGACCAGCGAAGGCGCGGTCGGGGCCTACTGGGGGGTTTACGACGCCTCGCGTCAGGCCAAGTTTCCTTTTACCTCGCCGATTGTCGAACTGCCGGAGTGGCGGGTCCTGGCCGGCATCTCTCTCGTCATCGCCATTATCACCTTTGCCCTGCTGCTCATCGACAGCCGGACCCTGCGCAAGCGCGGGCGAGGCTTTCTCGCCTCCATTGCCTTTGTCGCCGCCACCGGGGCGGTGTGGATCGTCTACAGTTATTCCCAGCAGTACCTGACCATCTCGACACTGGTGGTCGGCTTTCTTATGCTCTGCGGCATCATCGGCGTGGCCATCGTCCTGCTCGCCGAGGCGCACGAATGGGCGGAGGCCCTGTGGACCAAAGAGGAGCGTCGCTCCTTTGCCGATATCAAGGTGGAAGACGATATGCTGCCGATGGTGTCAATCCACGTCCCGGCCTACAACGAGCCGCCGGAAATGATGATCGACACCCTGAATGCTCTGGCGGTGCTCGATTATCCCCGCTACGAGGTCATCGTCATCGACAACAACACCAAGGACCCGGCAGTCTGGCAGCCGGTCGAGGCCCACTGCCAAACTCTCGGGCCGCGTTTTCGCTTCTTCCACGAGGATCCGCTGGCTGGCTTCAAGGCCGGCGCCCTCAACTATGCCCTGGCCAAGACTTCGCCGGACGCCGGGGTGATCGCCGTCATCGACAGCGACTACATGGTCACTTCCAACTGGCTGCGGGATCTGGTTCCGCAATTTCTGCGGCCGGAAGTGGCGATCGTGCAGGCGCCGCAGGATTACCGCGATGACGGAGAGAACCTGTTCAAGGCCATGTGTTACGCCGAATACCGGGGCTTTTTCTATATCGGCATGGTGACCCGCAACGAGCGGAATGCCATCATCCAGCACGGCACCATGACCATGGTGCGCAAGTCGGTGCTGGAAGAGGTCGGCCGCTGGGCGGAATGGTGCATCACCGAAGACGCCGAACTGGGGCTGAAGATCTTCGAGAAAGGCTACGAAGCCCTCTACATTGCCAAGTCCTACGGCCGTGGGGTCATGCCGGATACCTTCATCGATTTCAAAAAACAGCGCTACCGCTGGGCTTACGGGGCGGTGCAGATCATGCGCTATCATGCCAAGGCGCTGCGTCGCCGGGACCAGAGCCGGCTGACCTACGGCCAGCGTTATCACTTCATTGCCGGCTGGCTGCCGTGGCTGGCGGACAGTATCAATCTCATCTTTACGCTCGCGGCGCTCGTCTGGACGCTTGGCATGATTCATTTCCCCCGGGTGATCGACCCGCCGATGATCATCCTCTCCGCCGTGCCGCTGGCTTTTTTCGTCTTTAAGATGGCCAAGATGTTTTATCTCTACCGGAGCCGGGTGAGGGCATCAATCCCGCAGACGCTGGCTTCGGCGGTGGCGGGTCTCTCGCTCTCCCATACCATCGCCAAGGCCATGCTGTTCGGCATGGTGACCAAGAGTTTGCCCTTCTTCCGGACACCGAAAAAGGTCCAGGGACGAGCCTTCTGGTACGCCCTGCAGTCGGCCAGGGAAGAAGGGCTGATGGCTCTTGCTCTGCTTTTGGGGGTGGTGACCCTCATCAAACTGCAGGGTGTGGAAACCCCCGATGTCCTGGTGTGGATCGTCGTCCTGCTGGTCCAGTCGATCGCCTATTTTGCCGCGATCGCCATGTCCGTTGTCAGCGCCTTTGCCAGGCTGCCCGCCAAGTTGATCGATAAGATTACGGCGACGCCGCCCACGGCAAGAACGCCGGTGGCAACGGAAGAGGCCCCGGCCGAGGAACCGCCGAGCGGTGTTACACCGAACTGATTCTTTAGAGGGGGGCTGATAACAGCCCCCTCCCTTATTTCTCCTCGCTGATGGCGGCGAATTTCGCGCCGGTGAGGCTGGCCAGATCGGCTGGCTTCAGCTCGATGTCGAGACCTCGTCGTCCGGCGCTGACGTAGATGGTGGGGAAGTTGGTCGCCGAGCTGTCGATGAAGGTCGGCAGCCGCTTTTTCTGTCCTAAGGGACTCACCCCGCCGAGGACGTAACCGGTCGATCTTTCCACCGCCCCTTTTTCGGCCATCGCCGCCCTTTTCGCCCCTGCCGCCTTGGCCATCAGCTTCATGCCGAGCATCGCCGAAACCGGGATGACGCCGACGGCGAGGCTGCCTTCGTCAAGTTCGACCACCAGGGTTTTAAAGACCCGCGCCTCGTTCAGCCCAAGTTTTTCGGCCGCCTCTTTGCCGTAGGAGCCGGTTGCGGGGTTGTGGACATACTGGTGGATGGTGTAGGGGATTTTCGCCTTCTTTGCCGCGTTGATGGCCGGGGTCATGATAATCCGTTGGTCCTTTCTGATGATGCTTGCTCTTTTTCGTCGTTCTCAGCGAGAAGAAGGCCTGTGCCGGAACAATCCGGGCAATCCTCCCAGGTGAGTATGAACCTGCTCTCTCCGGCGAAATACGAAGTCTGTCCCGAACCGCCGCAGTTCGGGCGGGGGATGGTTTTTATCACGGAGCTTTTCTTGTCGTTCATGCTGTCGGTCCGGTGAAGGTTGAAGTTATGGTTATCCTTGCCGCAGGATAACGCCTCGGACCAAAGATGCGCAATCCTCATGGCAAAGGAATTTTTGGAGTGACTCTGAGAGGCTCCCTCCTAAACAGGCGGAAAAAGGTATTGCCGTGGCCCGGGCGTTGAACTAGGATGGGGGCCGATGTTGAAGCGCAGTCTATAGTATGGAACGGTTTTGGTGGCTGGAACCACCGCAGCTTCAAGTGAGCGAGATACAGTTGGTCAAGAAAATAGTCAAGTTTTCCGATCGAGAGGGTCTTCCGGGCGGCCGGAGTCTTACCCCGCCTGCCTGGGGCAAACCGAAGATCAAGGTGAAGTTCATGCACCGCGGCCTGCGCCGCGGCCGTTCCCATGCCACCTTTCTCCGGCAGTTTCCCGGCAACCGTCCCCAGTGGGGCGAATGTCTGTTCGACTTCGATGTCGACTGCCGCGACTACGACTGGCTGGTGGTCTATCAGGACCTGCCCCGCGACGACACCTTCTTCACTGAGGAACAGCTCGCCTGCCCGAAGGAAAAAACCCTGCTCATCACCGGCGAGCCGTCCACCATCACCGTGTTCGGCACCGATTATCTGCGCCAGTTCGGCTGCATTCTCACCTTCCAGGAACCCTGGGCGATGCGGCACCCGAACGCCATCTTCCACCATCCCGGACTGATGTGGCATTACGGGCTGCCCTTCGACGAAGGGGAGTTCATTACCTGGGATATGCTGGCGGCCAGTCCGCCTCCGGAAAAAACGAAACTCATTTCCACCGTCTGCTCGCAACGGACCGGCAACGTCACCCTCCATTCCACCCGCGTCGATTTCACCTGGCGGCTGAAGAACGAATTGCCGGAGCTGGACATCTACGGCCATGGCGTCAATCCCATGAACGACAAGGCCGAGGCGCTCGACGCCTACATGTTTCATATCGCCGTAGAAAACCACGTCTACGATCACCACCTCACCGAAAAGCTGCCGGATGCCTTTCTCGGCTATACCCTGCCGTTCTACCATGGCGCCCCCAACGCCGCCGACTATTTCCCGAAAGAGAGCTTTATCCCCATCGATATCAACGACTACGAACGATCCCGGGATATCATCAAAAGCCATCTGGCCAATAACGAGTACAAGGATCGCCTGCCGTATATCATCGAGGCGCGCCGCCGGGTGCTGGAGGAGCAGAATCTCTTCGCCATCGTCAGCAACAAGATCATTGCGCAGGACCGCGGGATACAGTCATCCACCATGGGCTGCGTGATCCGCAACCGCTCGACCATGCGCCTCAAAAACCCCCTCGCCGGCATCCGCAGCCTGACTGAGAAGGCGGCAATCAAGACCTATCACCGGCTGACCTTCAAGTCCCGCAATAAAAAACGCGGTCTCTGATCTTCGCGCAAGGCGGAGCTTGCGGACACCGGGCAAAGCGGATAGGCTTGCAGAAACCGAGGTCTTTATTATACGAAAATGCTTTGCCGGCGGAGAAGATGGGTGGATGGAACTGCAACTTCCTGAGATATTTCATGTGAGAGCGGTACTCGTGGCGCGTCGGATCCTGCTGCGGCAGTTTCCCGTCGAGTCGGCGCTGGCCATCACCCCCATGCTGTTTTCCCAGGGCGAGGATCGCTGTGTCGCCTTGTTCCGCTATGGTGTTGCGGTCTTTGTCAATATTTCGCCGCTGGAGCAGCGTCACCTGATTGACAGGACGCTGCAACCCTATCTTGAACAACCGATGGAGGGAGGAGAGGAAGAGAGTATCGAGGTGGCGATTGCGCCCGATCAGGAGGAGCGGGTCCAGGGGGAGCGGATTACCCTGCGGGAAGGATCGATTCCCCGGCTGCAGCTTCTGGTCGAGGTGATGGCTCGCTCGGTGCTCCTGGCCGATTACGAGTCTCGGATCAACCGCAGCTTCGATATGGTCGAGCCGCTTGTCGAGAAACTGAGCAAAAGCCAGGGACCGCGCACCGGTGGCCAACTCCTGCAGACCATCGGCACCGCTCTCGCCACCGAGCATGACATGGTCGGGCGGGCCGCCGTGACCGAAAAGCCCGACCTCCTGTGGGAGCATTCCGAACTGGAAGGGCTCTATCTGATGCTCGAAAACGACTTCGAGCTTCGCGAGCGGGATACGGCCCTGGTGCGCAAGATCAATCTGGTCTCCCGCACCGCCCAGACCTCGCTCGAATTGCTTCAGTCCCGGCGCAGTCTGCGGGTGGAATGGTATATCGTCATCCTGATCGTGGTTGAGATCCTTCTCACACTGTTCGATCTCTTTGTCCGTCAACATTAATACATCGAGCCATCATGAGTCAGATCCCCAAAAACGTTGCCGACTTTCTGGCAGCCCACGGCCTTGCCGCCCTTGAATTCGAACCGGGCTCCACCCCCACGGCGGAAACCGCCGCCGCCCGGATCGGTGTCCCCGTCGGCCAGATCGCCAAATCGATGCTGTTCAAGGGCAAGGACGGCACCTTTCGCCTGGTGGTGGCGGCCGGCGACAGACGGGTTAACAACGGCCTGTTGAAGAAGGCCGCCGGCTGCAAGCATCGCATGGCCACTCACGAAGAGACCCTGTCAGCGACCGGTTTCCGGCCGGGCGGGGTCTGCCCCTTCGGCCTTGCCGGCAGCGGCGTCGAGATTCTCCTTGACGTATCCCTCGAAGAATATGCCACGATCTATCCCGCCGCCGGCACCGACGCCACCGGCGTACCCATGAGTCCAGCCCGGCTGACCGAGGTGACCGGCGGCGTCAGGGTGCAGGTCACCGGCGGGGGGGAATAGGCGCCGCCGAAGCGATCGACTGGATGCATTATCTGCTGGGTATGTATTGCAACAAACCGGAATTTCAAACGGTTTATCCATCCTCCCGATTTTCTTTCCTTCATTAAAGATTTAACACTTGATTATCTGTCCGTTTTTTTCTATATAACGAATTTTTCGGAGAAAATGGCAGGAATTGCAGCTGGTTCAGGCGAAGGACTCGCATTTTCGCGGTGTCCCGGACAGTGGCGAGTTACGGGTGTTCGCCCACATTACGAAAGACGGTTTCTTTCTCGCCTGGTCCATTTTGGGTTGTTGTTTGATAATTGCCGGTTGAAAAACGGTGTCGGCTTTATAACGGAAGACGGAACTCCAGACAATGGCGGGACAGGCAGCACAGCATACAGATCAGGAACTCTATCCACTCAGCCACGGTCAGGAAGCCCTGTGGTTTCTGTACAACCTGTCCCCGGGCCATTGCGCGTACAATATCAATTTTGACTGGCATATCGACTGTGAGCTCGATACAGCCTTCCTGAAGAAGGCCCTGCAGGCCATTGTCGATACTCATCCCTCGCTGAGGACGACCTTTGTGGCGGTGGGTCGGGGCGAGGTGCGGCAACGGGTTCGCCGGGAGATGAGGCTTGACTTTCAGGAGGTGGACGCCTCCGTCTGGAGCCGCGATCAACTTCACCAGACCATCGTCCGGGAGACCTATCGTCCCTTCGATCTGACGGAGGGACCAGCCTCGCGATGGCGGCTGTACCGCTCAGGGAGGACCGAGTACGTTCTACTCCTCAGCATTCATCATATTGTCACCGATTACGGCTCCATCGTCATGATGATGGAAGAACTGTCGGCGATGTTTGCCGAGGGCCGGGTCATCGAAACCCTTGTCGGTGCAAATGGATTTCCCTATGGGGACTTCGTCCTGGCGCAGCGGCAGAGATTGTCCGGCAAGCATGAAGAAAAGCTGCATCGGTTCTGGCAAAAGCAGCTTCTGGGCAAGATGGAGCCGCTTTGCCTGCCCACCGATCACCCCCGGCCGCCGGAACTCGACTATCGCGGCGACCAGCTGAGGTTTGCCATTCCCGCCGACCTTGCCGGCAAACTGCGTCTGGTTGCCCGGCGGGAGGGGATCGGTCTCAATGTCCTCTGCCTTGCCGCCTATGCTTTGCTGCTGCACCGCTACAGCCGGCAGCCGCATATCCTCGTCTCCATTCCCGTGACCGGCAGGACCCTCAAACACCGCAATGTCTCCGGTTATTTTGTCAATCCGGTGGTCCTGGCGCTCGATTTCGAGCACGAGCAGGACGGACTCTCCCTGGTCCGTCAGGTGCAGCAGCGGCTGTTCAATGGTATCCTGCACAAGGATTATCCCTTCCCCAGACTGGTTTCGGCCTTCACCGCGAGCCGGCGGAGCGATCTGGCCCCGGTTTCCCAGACCATGTTCAACTGGCTGGATTTTACAACGTTTACCAAGAACGAGCGGTTGGTCGATGTGTCGGAAAAAGGGACGATCGAGTGGCGCATCGGCGAGATGGTCTGGCAACAGTACGATCTGCGGGGCCAGACCGACGATTTCGATGTGGTCCTGGAAATCTGCCATGGCCGGGAAAGCGATCTTGTCCATCTGCAATACAACGAAAACCTTTTTACCCGGAAAACCGTGGAGGGGATGGCGGATCATTATCTCAACCTGCTCTCGGCCATGGTGGAGATGGCCGAAGTCCCGGTGAGCAGGCTGCCGTTGATGGGGCCGGACGAGCGGAGCCGGATCCTGAGCCAATGGAGCAACTGCCGGCGGTCCGTAACGGAGTATATCGGGATGCATCGGCGGTTTGAAGAGCAGGTTCTTCAGCAGTCCGATGCCCTTGCCCTGATTGATGGTCGCCAGGAGTTTACCTACGCCGAGCTGAACCGGCTTGCCAACCAGGTGGCCCACTCCCTTGCGGGACTCGGAACGGGTCCGGGAGCGCTGGTCGGTGTCTGCCTGCAGAGATCGGCGCGGGCGGTGATTAGCCTGATGGGGATCGTCAAGGCCGGTGCCGCCTATGTCCCGCTCGATCCGGACTATCCTCCGGAGCGCCTTGCCTTCATGGCGGCCGATGCCGGGATTTCCCTGGTGCTCACCGAAAAAGCTTGCCGCCAGGCGGTGCCGGCGGGGGTCCATGAAATATTCCTGGTCGATGAGCGGTG
>Ga0079306_1002072_pt1 | contig 11791 bp, 10 predicted proteins | sample Methanotroph_Enr_FD_79181 | JGI IMG/M metagenome (GOLD analysis project Ga0079306, IMG submission 79181) | Enriched soil microbial communities from Old Woman Creek wetland in Ohio, USA - Methanotroph_Enrichment_5 | ecosystem: Environmental > Terrestrial > Soil > Wetlands | place: USA: Ohio...
GCCCACGCCTCGTTGGAGGACTTGCCGGGCTCCTCGCCGACGATGTTGCCGGGGTGGATGGTCGCCATCATGTGGAGAAAACGCTGCGCGTAGACCGCGATGATCGCGTCGGATTTGGCGCGGGCATCCGGCTCGCGCTCCTCCATGCCGAGCACCACGACAAGGCGCTCGTCGGCCCGGTGCTGCGCGGCAAGGGCGTCCAGCGTTCGGTGGATGATCTCGACCGGTTCCTTGTACGTGGGGATGATCACAACATGACGTACGTCGGACGGCGCGAAGCCGAACTCGCCGACGACGTCTTCGCCGGCCGTCCAGTCGCGACGCTCCCATTCTTGAACCTTGCGTTGCCCGACGAGGGCGAAGACCGTCGTGACGCACAAGCGTGCGATGAAATAGACAAGGAAGATCGTCGCGATGATCATCCACACGCGAGGAAACAAGACGGACCCCACCAGGGCGACCGCGATCGACAACCACGAGACTACGCCCGTCAGGGCGTGACCGGGATTGCGGCGTGAATCAGCCGCGTTCTCAGTTACCAGCGACACGAATTCCCCTTAAACGTACGGCATCAGTGCATTACAGCTAAGTACCCAGTGTAGCAGTTCAATTCGAGCCCAAGGTAACAGGAGCCCTTCATCGAACGGCCCTAGGGACGCGAATCCCAGCGCCTCATGATGGTCTGTTCCCTGCTTGGGCCAACTGCAACAATCGACACCGGCACTTCTGCGAGATCCTCGATGAAGCTGATGTATGCTCGCGCCTGCTTGGGCAGTTCCTCGAAGGAGCGACACCCGGTGATGTCGGTTCCCCACCCCTCGAGTTCTTCGTAGATCGGCTTGGCATGGTGGAACGCCGTCTGGTGGCACGGCAGGTTGTTGTAGCGCTTTCCCTCGTACTCGTAGGCGACGCACACCTTGATGGTGTCGACGGCCGAGAGCACGTCGAGCTTGGTGATCACGAGGTCGGTCAGCCCGTTGACCTGTACGGCGTAGCGGACGATCACGCTGTCGTACCAGCCGCACCTGCGCTGCCGGCCGGTGGTCGTGCCCCACTCGCCTCCGACCTTCTGGAGCAGCTCACCGGTCTCATCGTGCAGCTCGGTCGGGAAGGGCCCCGATCCGACGCGAGTGATGTAGGCCTTGGCGATGCCGAGCACCCGGTCGACCGAGCGCGGGCCGACGCCGGCCCCGGTGCACGCTCCGCCCGCGGTGCACGGAGACGAGGTGACGAAGGGGTACGTGCCGTGATCGATGTCGAGCAGCGTGCCTTGGGCGCCCTCAAAGAACACCCACTGATCCGACTCGAGCGCTTTGTTGATGGTGAGCGAGGTGTCGGCGATGTGCGGCCGGATTCGCTCGGCGTACCCCATGTACTCGTCGACGATCTCGTCGACTGTATACGTGGGCATGTTGTAGACCTTGGAGAGGATGTCGTTCTTCTCGAGCAGCGCCGCATCCACCTTCTTGCGGAAGATGTGCTCATCGGTAAGGTCCTGCACGCGCAGGCCCATGCGTGAAGCTTTGTCCATGTACGCAGGGCCGATGCCGCGACGGGTTGTGCCGATCTCGTTGTCACCCAGTCGCTTCTCGCTCGCGCCGTCGAGATCGCGGTGGTACGGCATGATCAGATGCGCGTTACAGCTGATGAGGAGGCGACGGGTCGACAAGCCATCGGCCTCGAGGGCGTCCATCTCGTCGAGCAGGACCTTGGGATCGATGACGACGCCGTTGCCGATAACCGGCGTGATGTGCGGATACATGATCCCCGATGGAATCAGGTGCAGCTTGAGCGTGCGACCACCGTGGATGATTGTGTGGCCCGCATTGTTTCCGCCCTGAAAGCGAACGACGTAATCCATGTCGTCAGCGAGCAGGTCGGTGATCTTCCCCTTGCCTTCGTCGCCCCACTGGGCGCCGACAAGCACGATACCGGCCATGTGAAGTTACTCCCGTGAGTGCTGGGTCCCGCGGACTCTCGCCGCCGCTCCCGGACCGTGCGCGCCGACTTCCAGAAGGCACGCGGGCGCTCCACTTAAGCGGAGCGCGCCGGGTAAGTATGCCTCAGACGCGGAAATGAGGAAAGCATACGTGCCGGCGTGTCGGCAGCGCGCCGGTCACGCCTGTGGCCGTCGGGTGTTCAGCGGTTGCGCGTCTGAGATGATGGGTAGTAAGGTTAGTGAGTGATAACTACGGTGCGTCCGGATGGAGCCGCCTGATGCGTTGCACATCAGAAGTCATGTCGTGTGTGGGAGGGATCTTCTGAACCGGCGCATGCTCACAGCTATCGGCGCCGTTCTTGTCCTGCTGCTGCTGGCCTTCGCGGTGCAGCGGGCGCTGACCGCCGGCGCCGAGCCCGGCGTCCTGCAGCTCGCCGGCGACGTTCGCTCCGACGTCCGCGTGGTTCGGGCGCCCGCGATCCAATATCCGGCGCCCGATTTCAAGGTCGGCATCCCCACACCGAGTGGTGCGGGGGCCCCGACCGGCGGCGGGGCGCCGAGCCGCGGCTCGCAAGGAGCCGGAGCGCAGCGGTCCACCCAGCCGACGATTTCGGGGATGCTCGAGACGGTCTACGTCCAGCCGGGCGACCATGTGAAGGCGGGCCAGCCGATTGCACAGCTCGACACCACCCTGCTGCAGTTGGGCGTGAAGCAGGCCAAGACCGACGCCGCCAAGGCGCGCGCCGACGTGGCGGTCCTCGGCGAGAAGCTCGACACGGTCGAGGAGAACCAGGACAAGCTCGACACGGCCCGCGGCAAGCTCAACACCGCGGCGGAGCAGCTCGCCACAGCAAGCAAGGCACTCGCCGCCGGCAAGACCCAACTGGCGACCAACCGCGCGGCAATCCTCGCAGGGATCCAGCAGCTCGAGGGTGTCATCAACGGTCCCCACCCGCCCGGACCGTGGCCTCCCGCAACCGCCGTCGCCCAGCTCAACCAGCTCAAGGCCGCGCTCGCAGCAATCGACGCAGGGCTCGCGAGCCTTCCCGCCGCTGAAGCTCAGATCGCTTTGGGCACGGCACAGCTCGCGAGTGGCCGGGCGCAAATCGCCAGTGGAGAAGACGCGCTGGCGAAGGCGAAGACGCAACTCAAGAAGGCCCGCGCGGTGACCAAGGAGGTCGCCAAGGGCAAAGACGTGCTCGTCAACCTCGCACGGTACCGCGTGACGCAGGCCACACTGCTGTCCCCCGTGGACGGCGTCGTCACCGAGGCGCGCACCGCGGGCACCGTGGCGATGGTCAACGCACCGATCGCCCGAATCCGGCCCGACGGCCCCACCGAAATCGATACCTATCTCACAGGGAGCCAGCTGCAGTCGCTCTCCATCGGCTCGTCGGCGACGGTGGACTTCGACTCGAACCCCGCGGGACCGCTGCCGGGAAGGATCGCGTACGTGACTGACAGCGCCGAATTCCCGCCGACGAGTTTCTCGACCAACATCGTGCACATGACCCAGACCGTGAAGGTGAGAATCGCGCTCGACCAAGGGGGCTGGGCACCGCCCGGCACGCCCGTCGACGTGCGCATCAAGACGGATTCCGGCCGTTAGCCCCTCGAGAGCCGACCAGGACAGGAGCATTTGGACATGAGCAAGCGAATCGTTCTCATCATCGCGATCATCGCGCTAGCGGTCGGGGGGTACTTCGTCTGGCGGTACACCCAGACGACCGCCGCGACGAATGGCGCGCTGGGAGGCAGCGGCACGGTCGAGACCGAGCAGATTGCGATCACGCCTCAGACGAGCGGGCGCATCATCGCCGCACCCGCCGAGGAGGGCGTCGCCGTGAAGAAGGGCACCGTGCTGTATCGGCTCGATTCCGCGACGCTGCTCCTGCAGGTCTCCTCGGCGCAGGCCGGGCTCAAGGCCGCGAGCGCGAACTACTCACACGTCAAGGACGATGACAGCTCGACATGGGCCGACAGGCAGGCCGCCAAGGCGCAACGGGACCAGGCGAAGGTCGCTGTCGAAATGGCGCAGCTCCAGGCGGGCTATGCGGAGATCCGCTCGCCGATCGACGGCACGATTGCCAACATCGCGGCCCGCACCGGCGAGAACGCGAGCCCCGGCAACACGCTTGCCGTGGTCAGCAACCCGGCCAGCCTCACCGTGACCATCTACGTCGCGGAGACGGAAGTCGGCCAGGTCAAAGTCGGCCAGAAGGGCACGGTCGTCACGGATTCCACGGGTGACAAGAAGTACAGCGCTGTTGTCGTGTTCATCGGCTCTCAGGCCGAGTTCACGCCGGCGTCCATAGAGACCAAGGACCAGCGCACGAAGCTCGTCTACCAGGTCAAGTTGAGAGTCACCGACCCCGACGCCGCCCTCAAGCCGGGCATGCCCGCCGACGTGGAGCTCGCGCGGTGACCGACGCTCCCCACACCACTGAGTCGGCGATTGACGCACGTGAGCTGCGCAAGGAGTTCGGCCAGGTCACGGCCGTCGACGACGTTACGCTGACGGTACCGCGGGGCGAGGTCTTCGGCCTCGTGGGGCCGGACGGCGCCGGCAAGTCGACGCTTATCCGCATGCTGGCCACCGTGCTCGAACCTACCAGCGGCGACGCCTTCGTCTTTGGCAACTCCGTCGTCTCGGACCCGCATGCGGTCAAGCCGCGCATCGGCTACATGTCGCAGGCGTTCTCGCTCTACGGCGATCTGACCGTGGCCGAAAACCTGCGCTTCTTTGCCGAGCTGCGCGGCGTGCACCGCAAGGAACTCGAAGCCCGTTCCGCTCGGCTGCTTGAGTTCTCGGGGTTGACGGAGTTCGCCAAGCGGCAGGCACAGTTCCTTTCGGGCGGCATGAAGCAGAAGCTCGCGCTTGCGGCCACGCTCATCTCCGAGCCCGACCTGCTCTTTCTGGACGAGCCCACCACCGGGGTCGACCCCGTTTCGCGCCGCGAGTTCTGGCGGATCATCAGCGACCTGCACCGGCAGGGCATCACGGTGTTCGTGGCGACGCCATACATGGACGAAGCCGACCGCTGCAGCGAGATCGCCTTCATGACCCAGGGCAAGATCATCCTTCGTGACACCCCTGCGGGCATGAAGCGCCGCGTTCCCGGCAGCGTGGTCGAAGTGGCGGTGTCCAACTACCGCGCGGCACTGCCGATCCTGCGCGCACAGCCGTTCGTGACGAGCGTCGAGGTCTCCGGAGAGCTCCTCCACGTCCTGGTCTCCAGCGATACCGTCTGCGAAGACGCCGAGAAGGTCCTTGCCGCGGCGCTTACCGAGGCCGGCTTCCAGGTCGAGCACACGCGTCCGGTGCCCACCGACTTGGAGACGGCGTTCGCGACACTCATCCCCTCCGCAGGCGAGGCCCTCCCACGTGAAGTGGACGAAGACACCGTGGCGGTCGCCGAATGAGACGCATCTGGGCAATCGCGCGCAAGGAGTTCATCCACGTCGTCCGCGACCCGCGCCTGCTGATCGTCATCCTCGCTATGCCGTTGCTCCAGCTCTTCCTCTATTCGTATGCGCTGTCCTTCGACGTCAAGCACCTGCCGACAGCAACCATGGACTTCGACCGCTCGACTCAGTCCCGCCAGTACCTCAACGCGCTGCAGCAGTCCAACTACTTCCAGATCAACCAGGCGCTGGGCTCGTACGCCGACGTCGACAAGGCGTTCGAGTCGAACAAGGACAAGGTGGTGGTCGTGGTCGGCGCCGGATTCGGCAGCGACGTCGCCGCCGGACGCGCGGGCAAGGTGCAGATCCTCGTCGATGGCTCGGACGCGAACTCGGCACAGCTCGCCCGCGGGTACTCCAGTGCGCTGTCGCGCGTGTACAGCGGCAAAGTGCTGGTGACGCAGGTGGAGTCGAAAGGGTTCTCTACGAGCGCTTTGCCCTCCCTCAGCGCGAACACCCGTGTCTGGTACAACCCCGAGGGCAAGTCGGCGGCCTACTACGTGCCGGGCCTCATCGTGCTGCTCGTGACGACCGTTCTCGTGCTGCAGACCGCCAACACGCTGGTCCGGGAGCGCGAGATGGGCACGTACGAGCAGCTCATCGTCTCGCCGATCCGCAACATCGAGCTCATGGTGGGCAAGATCGCTCCGTGGGCCCTGATCGGCGCGCTACAGGTCGTGCTCATCTCGACCATCGGGATCGTGGTGTTCCAGATACCGTTCCGCGGCTCGGCGCTCCTTCTGATGGTGGCGAGCCTGATCTACGTCAGCTGCGCGCTGGGCATGGGGCTGATCATCTCGGCGCGCGCGGCGTCGGTCGACAGCGCGAACCAGATGGCCGGTCTCATCGCCTTCCTGCCGACGTTCATGCTCTCGGGCTTCGTGTTCCCGATCAGCAGCATGCCGTGGCTCCTGCGGGCCGTTTCGTACCTCTTTCCGGCGCGCTATTTCATGATCATCACCCGCACGATCTTCCTCAAGGGCGGCGGCTTGGAAGTCCTCTGGCCGCAGATGCTCGCACTGGTGGTCTTCGCGGTCGTCATCATCTCGCTCGCGGCGAGCATGTACCGCGAGAGGGCGTGATCGCGGATGTCGTGGCATAGGATCCGCCTGCTCGTCTGGAAAGAGTTCACGCAGCTTCGGCGCGACCGCTCGATGCTGCCCATCTTGTTCATCATGCCGGTCATCATGCTGCTCATGTTCGGCTACGTGGTGGGCTCCGACATCAAGAACCTGAACTTGGCGGTGCTCGACCAGGACCACACGGCCCAGTCTCGACGGGTCGTGGACGCCTTCGTGAGTTCCTCCTACTTCACGGTCGCGGCACGGCCGACCAACGATGCCGAGCTCAAGAACGCACTCGACGGCAGTCAGGCCGTCATCGCAATCCAGATTCCAAAGGGACTCGGCGACAACGTGCGTCTCCATCGCCCGGCCAACATCGGCGTCATCGTTGACGGCTCCGACAGCCGTACGAGCCAGGTGGCGCTGCAGTACTCGAGCGGCATCATCTCTAACCTCAGTGCCGAGTTCTACGCCCAGTCCCAGGGGGCCGGCGCCGGCGGAGTCAACACCCAGACGCGCATCTTCTACAACCCGACGCTTCGGCAAGTGGACACGATGGTGCCGGCCTTGCTCGCGCTCATCCTCCTCATGTCGACGACGAACATCATGTCGCAGGCGATCGTGAAGGAGCGCGAACGTGGCACCCTCGAACAGCTCTTCGTTACGCCCATCGGGCGCATGGACTACCTGCTGGGCAAATTGCTGCCGTATGTCGGGGTCGCGGCGGTGCAAGTTGTGGTGACGTTTGTGGTCGGGGTGCTCTGGTTCCAAGTGCCGTTCAACGGCTCGCTCCTCGTTATCGGCGGAGGGCTCGTCCTGTTCATGCTCTCGGCGCTGGGCGTGGGCATGCTGATCTCGCTCATGTCCGGTACCCGGCAGCAGGCGCAGCAGACGTCGCAACTCGTGCAGATGCCTCAGATGATGCTGTCCGGCTTCATGTTCCCGATCGACGCCTTCCCGCGTTGGCTGTTCTACCTGACTTCCATCGTCCCGCTGCGCTACATCCTCGTGATCGTGCGCTCCAACTTCCTCAAGGGCTCGTCCTTCTCGGAGTTGTGGCCCCAGTTCCTGGCGATGGCGATGTTCTCGATCGGAATCTTCGTCCTGGGCCTGTCGAGTTTCCACAAGCGGCTCGCCGACTAGCAGAAAGCAACGCCGATGCTCCTACCGTGGTCAAAACGCGAAGCGGTCGAAGAAGCCCGAGACGACACGGGCCTGGCCGTCGACGTGACGGGTCTGGGCAAGACCTTTGGCGACTTCGTCGCGGTCAACTCGATCGACCTGTCCGTCAAACGCGGCGAGATCTTTGGCTTCCTGGGGCCCAACGGCTCGGGCAAGACGACCACGATCCGTATGCTGTGCGGAACGATCGCGTCGTCGAGCGGCTGCGCGAAGATCATGGGCTACGACATCGACACCGAAGCCGAGAAGGTCCGCCTCAACATCGGCTACATGTCGCAGAAATTCTCGCTCTTCCAGGATCTTACGGTCGACGAGAACCTGCGCTTTTACGCGGGCATCTACGGCCTGTCCGACGAGAAGTTCGCCGAGCGGCGCGCGTACATCCTGCGCATGGCCGACCTCGAGGGCCGCGAGGACGAGCTGACCGGAAACCTGTCGGTGGGCTGGAAGCAGCGGCTCGCGCTGGGGTGCGCCACGATCCACGAGCCGCGCCTGATCTTCCTCGACGAGCCCACCTCCGGCGTCGACCCCACGGCACGCCGCCACTTCTGGGAGTTGCTCTACGAACTCGCGAACACCGGCGTCACGCTGTTCGTCACGACGCACTACATGGACGAGGCGACTCACTGCAACCGGCTCGCGTTCATCTACCGAGGCAACATCATCGCCGACGGCACCCCGCAGGAGATCAAAGCGGCCCTCTCGGCGGACACGATCCTGCAGATCGACGTCGAGGACGGCGAAGGCGCCCTGGCCTCGCTCGAGGGCAGCGATGTCGTCGAAGAAGCGTACATGCAGGGCTCGCTTCTCCACGTGAACCTCGGCCACCGCACCGCCGAGGAGGCCGACCTGCAGGGACTGCTCGAGCGCGCGGGGTTCGCGGTGCGCGGATCCGAGCGCGTCGAGCCAACGCTGGAGGACGCATTCGTGCATCTTGTGGCCGAGCAGGGAGGCCGCGCATGAGTGCGTGTCCCCGCGGTGGCAGGTCAGGTCCCAAGCCGAAACCCTACTTCTGCGACTTCATCGAGGGACGTCGCGGCGAAATCCTCGATGCCGCTCTCGCGGTGTTCGGCGAAAGAGGCTATGAGGCCGGGACGATGCGTGAGATTGCCGGCCGTATCGGTGTCAGTGAACCGGCTCTCTACCGCCACTACGAGAGCAAGGAAGCGATACTCTCCGATATCGTCGCCACCGCCGGAGACCGGATAGCCGGCGCGATGGTCGACACGGTACACAAAATCGACGGGACCAATGTCACGCCGATGCTCCACCTGCTCATCGAGACGCGGCGAAGCGGCTTCCGGGGCAGTGACGGGCTGTCGAGAGACGTCGAGCAGGGCGTCCCGAGCGCCCTCAAGGGCGGGGCGGGTAACGTCATTCACGTCCTGTTCCACGCCGCGCCACACAACGAAGCCTTCATCAAGTTGCTCAGGGCACACCTGGGCCAGCCGATAGTCATGGCGATGCGCGACCTCATCCCGCGCGTGGATGCCCACTTCGGCATCGAGCGCTCTCCGGCGGAACTCGAATCTCGACTCCGCATCTTCATGAGTCTGTTCGCGGGCTATTTCACGACGTCCATGCTGTACGACGCCTCGCCGGACGACGACGCGGTCGTCGGTGCGATGCTTGCCATAATGGGTTGGGAGTAGCTCGGCGCACCAGCAGCGTTCGGCGACGGAGGGCGCTACCGTGACGGGGTCGACCGGCCGCATCGTGACCATAGCGCGCAAGGAGTTCGTCCACATCTCGCGTGACTGGCGGATTATTGGCGCCATTCTCGTGCTCCCGCTCGCACAGTTGCTCCTGTTCGCGTACGCCATCAGCTTCGACGTGAGAAACGTCCCCGCGATCGTCTTTGACGCCGACAACTCTGCCGCGAGTCGCGCCTACGTCGAGGCCGCCACCAATTCCGGCTTCTTCATAGCGCGGGGCAGCGTCACGTCGTACGCACAGATCGACCAGGCGTTCGACCGCAACCAAGCCAGGGCGGCAATCGTGATCGCCAAAGGATTCGGACGCGCGATCGCAGAGGGGGGCACCGCGCAAGCCACGGTGCTGTTGGACGGAAGCGAGCCCAACTCGGCCGAACTCGGACGCACCTACGCGGCCGCGCTCAACCATGTGTTCGGCTCCCGGGTGCTCGCGGAGTGGTCGGGGACACGCGGAGCCTCGGTTCCTGCTGTCGGCTCCCTCGATCCGCGCGTTCGGATCTGGTACAACCCCGGCCGCAGTAGCGCAGCGTTCCTGATTCCCGGGCTCATGGCGGTCATCATCATGATCGTCACGGTCCAACAGACCGCGGTGACCCTAGTCACCGAGCGCGTCGAAGGCACCCTCGAGCAGTTGCTCATCTCACCCCTCAGACAGATCGAACTGGTCCTGGGCAAGGTATTGCCCTGGGCGATTCTTGGCTTCCTGGACACGGTTGTGATCACAGCCGTATCGCTCGCCGTCTTCAACGTGCCACTGCGCGGCGACGTACTGGTGCTCGCCACCGGAATGCTCGCCTTTGTCGTGAGCTCGCTGTCCATCGGCATGGTCATCTCTGCGGTGGCACCCTCGATCGAGTCGGCCAACCTCATCGCCATCGTCATCTCGTTCCTGCCGGGGTTCATGCTCTCGGGGATGGCGTTCCCGCTCGAATCCGTCCCGCCGTTCCTCCAGGCGGTCTCGTACCTCTTCCCGGGCCGCTACATGGTCGATATCTCGCGCGGCGTCTTCTTGCGCGGGGCCGGTTGGTCCATCCTGGGCCCGCAAGTCCTCGAGCTGTTCGTGTATGCGGCCGTCGCACTCACGCTCGCATCCTTGCTCAGCAGGAGGCGAACGCACGGGTGAACTGGCGACGCTACCGGCTGATCGTGTGGAAGGAGACCCTGCAGTTCCGCAGGGACCGACTGCTGCTGCCCATCGTCTTCCTCATGCCGATCCTGCAGCTCCTGCTGTTCGGCTACGTTGTGGGGGCTGACGTGACCAACCTGCCCACGGCGGTCGTGGACCACGACCGCTCGGTGGTTTCTCGGCAGGTCACGTCGATGATGTCGAACAGCGGCTACTTCCGTGTCGTGGCCAACCCCGCAACCGAGTCCGACCTGCAGCCGCTCATCGACAGCGGGCGGATCAAGGTGGCGTTCGTGATACCCGCGGGCACCGCCGACGCGCTCGCCCGTGGGCAGAGTGTGCCGCTGGGGATCGTGGTCGACGGCGCCGACTCCAAGTCCGCATCGGTTGCGGCCGGCTATGCCTCGCAGATCGTCTCGGCGTACAACCAGCAGCGACTCGCGAAAGTGGCCGGACGCGTGGGAGGGCCGACGCTGAACACGTCGGTGCGGGTCGCGTTCAACCCCTCGCTCAAGGCGGTCAACGCCACCATTCCCGGGCTCATCGCCACGATCTGCATGCTCTCGATCGTCGCGATCATGAGTCAGGCCGTCGTTCGCGAGCGCGCACGAGGAACCCTCGAGCAGATGCTCGTCACGCCCCTGACGCGCGGCGAGTACCTCCTCGGCAAGATCACGCCCTACGCCCTCATCGCGACGATCCAGATGGCGTTCGTGGCGGCGGTCGGGCGGCTGTGGTTCCGCGTGCCGTTCAACGGAAGCTTCTTCACCGTGGCGCTGGGGCTCGTGATCTTCATGTTCACGTCGATCGGGCTGGGGCTGCTGATCTCACTCGTCTCGCGCACGCAGGCACAGGCGCAGCAGATCATGATGTTCGTTCTGATTCCCGTGATCGTCCTGTCCGGCTTCATGTTCCCGATCGAATCCATGCCCGCCGAGATCGTGCCGCTCACGTACCTCATCCCACTGCGCTATGCGCTCGTGGTGTTGCGCGGAGCGTTCCTCAAGGGCGCGAGCATCCCCGACATGGCGGTGCCGCTGTCTGCGATGGTGGGGTTCTCGGTGTTGATCTTCGGGGCGGCGGTCCTGATGTTCCGCCGAAGGCTTGGCGACTAAGAAGTCGCAATGCCCCGGCTGCCGGGACGCCCGCACGTCACGACCGCGCGTGCCGCGAGCACGCCGCTCGCGCTCGACTGTACGAGCCCGCGCGTGATCCCGGCGCCGTCGCCGATAGCGTAAAGCCCCTCGATCGGCGTCTCCATCCGCTCCGAGACCTCGAGCCGAGAGGAGTAGAACTTGAC
>Ga0079306_1002073_pt1 | contig 11790 bp, 11 predicted proteins | sample Methanotroph_Enr_FD_79181 | JGI IMG/M metagenome (GOLD analysis project Ga0079306, IMG submission 79181) | Enriched soil microbial communities from Old Woman Creek wetland in Ohio, USA - Methanotroph_Enrichment_5 | ecosystem: Environmental > Terrestrial > Soil > Wetlands | place: USA: Ohio...
GCCGACCCACCCACGATAGCAGTTGCTGAAGAGGTAGTTCGCCGCACCGCCACCATCTCCTCGCCAGATACTGGGTAGAACCTACTGGGCGGCGACCGGGGATTGGTCTCCGCATCGAAGGGCCGCTCGGCGGCTGCAGGGTGTCTTTCGCATGCCGGGGGCTCTCGAATAGAGAGGGGCTCCGATGACGGCTGACGGCGTCGCTTCCACGCACCCGAAGGACTTCGACTACTCGGACCCTCGGCTTGAGTGCGACATCATCATGAAAGGCGGCATCACCAGCGGCGTGGTCTACCCGTGGGCGGTGTGCGAACTCGCGAAGACCTACCGATTCCGCTGTGTGGGCGGCACATCCGCGGGGGCCATCGCGGCAGCCGCGACCGCGGCGGCGGAGTATGGTCGCGGGACCGGCGGATTCCAGGTACTCGCTGAGCTGCCTGAGTGGCTCGGCGCGCAATCCACGTCCGGCAGATCCAACCTCTTCGCGCTCTTCCAGCCACAGGAGTCCACTCGCGCCACGTACCAGACGGTCGTCGCAGGAATCGGGAAGAAGGGCCTGGGCCGTTGGATAGCCTGGTCGTTCGCGGCCGCGACACGCTTCTGGTTCTCGGCGTTGCTAGGAGCGGTCTTGGGCGGGTTCATCATTGCGGTCTCGCTGCAGGCCTCGGGCGCGCTCGGGTGGCTGGGAGCGATTCTGGGCGTGTTGCTGTTGGTGGTCGGCGCGGTTCTAGGCGGCGCGATCGGCATGGTGCTGCGCGCGCTGTCGGTCGTTCCAGCGAACGGCTTCGGCATGTGTCGGGGGCACTCGAGACGCGCCCCGGATGAAGTGCAACTCACGACATGGCTCGATGAGCGGATTAGGAGCGCCTCGGGCGTCAACAAGAAGCCGCTCACGTTTGGCATGCTCTGGGCGGGCCCTGACGGCAAGGGCTCTGAGAAGGACCGGGCAATCAGCCTCGAGGTGATGACGACAGACGTGACCGAGGGGCTGCCGGCGCAGATGCCATGGTCGGGCCGCCGGTACTTCTTCGATCCGGACGAGTTCCGCGAGTACTTCCCTGACGCAGTCGTCAGCTGGATGGAGGATTGCCCGCCGTCTCTCGACGACCTCGATTCCGACGAGCGGCGCAGCTACGAGCTGCAGTGTCGGCAGATGCTGCCGCTTTCGCCGCTGCCGGATGCGGAAGACCTCCCCGTCCTGGTCGCGGCTCGCATGAGCCTCAGCTTCCCGCTCCTCATCAGTGCTGTACCGCTCTACGAGATCGACTGGACGCGCACGCAGAACGCACTGGCCGAGAAGGAGCTGCGCGCGTGGATCAAAGCACACGCGCCTGAAGACGACGACCACTACCTCGCGAATGCCACGACGCGCTTCCTCCATACCAAGCACTGGTTCTCCGATGGAGGCATCTGCAGCAACTTCCCCGTGCATCTCTTCGACGCACCACTGCCCAGCCGCCCGACGTTCGCGCTCAACCTGCGCGGGTTCCACCCCGATCACCAGAACCCGTCAAGCGAGGCCGACAAGGTCTTTCTGCCAACCGACAACAAGCGCGGCTATCGCAGGTGGCAGTACTACATCGCGGAGGCCGGGTGGGATGGTCTAAGCGACTTCTTCGGAGCGATCTTCAAGACCATGCAGAACTGGCAGGACAACAGCCTTGTCCCGCTCGCCGGATACCGCGATCGCATCGTCCACGTCAGCCTAAGCGCCGAGGAGGGCGGCATGAACCTCGACATGGGCGAGGACAAGATCCACATCCTCGCCGAGCGCGGCAGACTTGCAGCGGTGGCTCTGACCGATCAGTTCGCCGGGCGCAATCCCGGGCACGTCGCCTCGTGGGGGTGGACCAACCACCGATGGACGCGCTATCGAATCGCCCTCGCCGAACTCCAGAAATGGCTCTCCGCCTACACCGTCCGGTTTGAGGCTGCCTCTACCCCGGACACACCGGGATACCGTGAGGCAATCGTGCCTGGCGCTGCGCCGGGCACGCACGGTTTTGGGTGGCCCAAGGGGCTCGAGGAGCAGGGCGAAGCCGCCTCAACAGCGCTCGTCGACTTCTCAGGCAGTTGGCCGTACCCGCCGATGGACCTGTCCGCGGGCGCGCCGAAGACGCGGCCGATTATGCGCCTCGTGTGGCGTCCTGGCCGACCGTCGTGAGCGCGGGCGTTCACGACCTAGATCGTATTAGCGCGAGCCAAACGCACAGTGCATAGGCTCGCAGACGTGATGAGGAGGTCGGACGATGACGTCCAAGGCGGTCTTTGGGAGCGTACTCGCCGCGATGTTCCTGGCGCTCTATGCGCTGCTCGTGGGCACAGCGGTGCTGTATCCGGCAATCTTCACCGCGAGCATGGCTGACTACCTGGCAGTCATCGGCGCGTTCGTCTCGGCGGTCGTGATCGCTGAGTTGGCGGTTACCGAACCGGGCAGCCCTCCGATGGCGCAGGCCCTCTCGAACCCGACGCCGGCCAACATAGCCCGGGCACGATGGCTTAGCGCACTCTATGTCGGCGTGTGGATCATGTGCGGCGTGGCGTGTCTCATCTACGGCTGGTTCAAGCCGGATGCGAGCGCAGTGGTCGTGGGAATGGGCAAGGCGTTCTTCGGCACGACCGCTGCTGCGGTCTATGCGTACATGGGGGTCAAGCCAGCTCGGCAGGAGGAACCACCCAACAAGCCGGCAGGCGTTGCGCCGGCTGGCACACGGTAGGCGCTTTCCGCGATCCCCCGATTCCGCTCTCCGCCACCGTTCACCGAGCGAGCACGCCGCCCACCGCCGGGTTCTCCAGCCGCCGCTGCCCTGCGCCGAAGTACGATCAAGCGGTCATCTCGGCGTGTGGGGCGTCGAGCGGCCGACTCGGCTTCTTGGGCGAGTGGGGCGCCCGAGGGCCGAAAAAGGGGGTCAGGGGTAAGGGCAGGTGAGCACGGTGAAGCAGAACTGTTGGGAGTTCAAGCAGTGCGGTCGCGAGATGGGCGGGGCGAAAGCCGCCGAGCTGGGCGTGTGCCCCGCAGCGACCACGGCGTCCCTCGACGGCATTCACGAAGGCCGCAACGGCGGCCGGTCATGTTGGGCTGTCATCGGGACGTTCTGCGACGGAGAGACGCAGCCGACCTACACGGCCAAGCTGCGCAGCTGCATCGGTTGCGAGTTCCGCTCCGTCGTCGAGCATGAGGAGCGCAGCGGGCTCATGCAGCCTGGCGATCTCATCGCGAAGGTGCGGGCGGCGGGGTAGCAGCTCACCAGATCCGCCGCTGCTCGCGCGCGGCACGCACCGTCTCGGCGACCCTGCTCGCGCGCGTCTCGGCGCGTTTCGCCATCGTGATCCAGCGAAATGCGAGCTTGTGCTGGCCGGGGGGCAAGGCGTCCCAGAACGCCTGCGCCTTGGGCTCGTGTGCGAGCGCAGCCGCGAGGTCCTGTGGCATCACCAGGTCTTCGACGTCGTCGATCGACTTCCACGAGCCGTCGGCCTTCGCTTGCTCGATGACGGCCAGCCCCGCTGGCGTCATGAGGCCCTCGGCGATGAGCCGCTCAACGCGCTCCTTGTTCGAGCGAGCCCAGGACCCGCCGCGCTTCCTCGGCGAGAACGTCAGCGTGAAGCGCTCGGCGTCGAGCCGGTGGCCCGTGCTGTCGATCCAGCCGAAGCACAGCGCTTCTTCGATCGCATCGTTGTAGGTGAGCTCGGTGGTGTGACCGCCCTTGCGCCCGACGACGAGCTGCACCCCCGATGACGTCGCGTGGTTGGCTTGGAGCCACGCGCGCAGCGCCGCGCGGTTGGCGACTTCGAGCAACGGCGGCGGCTCTCGCTTGGGCGTCATGGGCGGGGTTCCTCGGCGGCAGGGGTCGTTGCCAAGTGCGTACCCCGGATGTGGCGGGTCGCGGCGGGGGAGCCAGCCGAGTTCGATGGGTATCGAACTGACGGGACATCGGATCAAACCTGGAGGTCGACATGGACGTGCTCGAAGCAATCCACACCCGTCGCAGCATCAGGCACTTCACCGAGGAACCCGTCGACCACGACGACCTGCACACCATCTTCACGGCGGCGATGGCCGCGCCGTCGGCCGGCAACGAGCAGCCGTGGCGTTTCATCGTCGTGCAGGACAAGGAGATGCTGCTGCGTCTCTCCCAAGCCACCCAGTGGGCGCAACCGCTCTCACGCGCCCCGCTCGGTCTTGTCGTCTGCGCAGACACCACCGTGCTGAAGTATGAGGGGTTCTGGGTCATCGATTGCGCAGCTGCGATCGAGAATGCGCTGCTCGCGGCCCACGCGATCGGGCTCGGCGGCGTGTGGCTCGGCGTCTATCCCGAGCAGCAGCTCGTCGATGCCGTGCGCGCTATTTTCGACCTGCCGCCGCACATTATCCCGATGTCGATGGTGGCGATCGGTCACCCGCTCGAGCCGAGGCCCGCGGTGGACCGGTTCGAGAGCGCATACGTGCACCACGAGCAGTGGAACGACGCCGAGTAGACACCCACATCATTCCATCAGCGACACCCGCTCCACCTGGGTATACAGGAGGCTCAGGAGATTCCGGGAATCCGGAAAGGAGCATCACCATGAGCAGGAGACAGCTTGTCGCGGCGATCGTCGCGGTGACGCTGGTGCTCGCATGTGCCGTACCAGGCGTCGCGCTCGCGAAGAATCCCGCGCACGCACACGTGTTGAATCTGTCCGGCACTATCACCTCAGGCACGCCGGTGCCAATTCTGGCGAACCCTCTGAGCCCCCTCCGGGCGGCGATGGTCGGGGAGTCCGGCACGTGGGCGGGTCATGTCGTCCTGACCCCGCGGCTCGCGCCTCCACCCGCGGTGTCCGACGGCTACCAGGAGAACTCGCGGTTCACGGTGAAGGGGTTCCTCGGCACGGTGGTTGTCGAGGGGCCGGTCGCGCTGGGGCTGTTCGGCGAAACGCCGCACGTCTTGCTGATGACTACCCAGCCGACGAACATGAGCCTCCAGGTTCACTTCGGCACGCAGCCGAGCAAACCGGTGCTCACGCTCATGTGCAATCCGCCGGTTCTCTACTTCCCCACGGCGGGTCAGCCAGGAGTGTCGGTGAGGTTCATCCACATCGTCGGTTTGAAGGTGGTGGCCAGCCACTAGGCCACCCGCCCGACTGCGAGGCCCACTCCGACTGCGGTCGGGGTGGGCCTCGGCGTAGTTGGGGCTACGGCCCTTCGAGCAATTCGACCACGTCGATCTCGCAGGCGGCCGTCAGCACGATCATGACCTTCTCGGCGCCGCCGACGGAGGTCGCGAAGACCTGGCCGACGTTGATGTTGTGGTCGGCGAGGGTGCGCGAGATCTTGGCGAGCTCGCCTGGGACGTTGGGTACCTCGAGGACAACGACCGACTGCATGTCCATGATGCCGCCGGGGATGTCGGCAAGTGCCTCGTAGGCGAGCTTGTTGTTGCTGGTGATCATCAGGAACTCGCCCATGTCGCCCTTGTCATACGCGCCGATTGCGAGGATGTTGACGCCATTCCTGTTGAGCGCCTCGGTCACGTTGGCGAGCAGGCCGACGCGGGCGGGCGCCTTGAACAGGACTTCGTTGCGGATCTCGACCTTGGCCATGGTGACCTCCCTGATGCTCCGTTGGACACCGTGTTCATACCGCGCGCGCTACACCGCGAATCGGGTACACCTGACGTGACTGCGAACTTGGGAGGCGCCATGCAGCACGCCGGACACTCACGCCCTCGCTCGACCGCACGCGCTGCCGGCGCCATCGTGCTCGCGCTGGTGCTGGCAGCGGTTCTCGGCGGGTGCATCCCGATTCCGCTCGCGCCGATCGTCTCCACCACCAAGAACCCCCCGGCCAAGTCCGGTAGCGGGGCCTCCACCGTCGACACGACGCCCGCGATGCCTGGCGCCGACCAAACAGCCGGCGCCTGGAAGGTCACGGTCATGCGCGCGACTCGCGCGAAGAAGGGGCCCGGCGGTGCGAAGGCTAGTTCCGGAAGAGAATTCCTGCTGGTAGACGTCGAGTTTCGCAACATCAAGATGGCCGACGCGCTCGTGCTCGACCTTGGTGACGTCGTATTGAAGAATTCGGCGGGCAAGAAGATCCCGCTCGCCGGCAAGGCTCCCGGCTACAACGGTTCAGGGATGCGAGCAATCTCGCCGGGCTACGGCGGAGGGACTGTCTTCGCGTACGCGATTCCGGCGGGCTCCAGTGGCTACGTCTGGACGTTCTCGCCCAAGGTCGACGGCAAGCGCCGGTCGCTCTCGTGGGGCGTGCCGTAGGGCCCGCCGGGAGAGCGTGCGCGTTCAGACGCCGACCGGCCGCTGCGCCCCCCACAGACGCCGCGGCCGGAAGGTCACATGTGATGAACCAGCGAGGCGACTCGCCTAGCGGCTCCACTGCATGGCTCTGTTGGAGGTCACGCTCCACTCGGGCTTGAGCGTCTCAACGTCGTCAGCGAAGACCGGCGACCCGGCGGGACCGACGGTCAGCAGGTCGATGTCCCAGCCCTCGTTGTAGACATAGGGGTCGGCAACGTAGTTGAACCGAATCATGACTGCCTGCCCGGCGTACGCGGAGAGCTCGAAGTGCCCGTCGACCCAGCCGCCGCTCATCCCGGTGATGCCGTTGCCGAGGTTCGCACCGTACGGGTTTGTCGTCGTGGTGATGGTGCTGGCGAGGTTCGTCCATGTCGCGCCACTGTCCGTGGAGACCTGGACGTAGCCGTAGTCCCAGCTGTTCTCAATGTCGTAGTACGTCTTGAAGTCGAGGGCAGAAGCTGCCGGGAGCGTACCCGGCACGGTCAGGGTGAGCGCGGTGACATAGTTCGCGCCATCCGACCACATGCCCGACCTCCACATGTAGGACCCTTGGTACGCCGTCATGGGAGCGATGTTCGGGCCGTGGCATACAGCACAGTCGCCCGCCGGATAGTAGTTCGAGAGGCCCGCCTCCGAGTAGAACTGGAGGTGGCAGACGCTACTGGCGCACCCGTAGGGAACGGGCGAGCCCGCGACGCGCATCCGGACGGGACCCATCGCGTCCATCGCATTAGAGCCTGCAATCTCGACACCGGCGGGGCTCGTGAAGCCGGCGTCGTAGTAGCGAGGCGCCTGGTGCTGGGCGTAGACCTGGTTGTAGCGTGCGCTGCCCACAACGGCGTGGCTCGCCGGATGGCAGGCGTCACACGATCCGCTCCACGAGCCGTTGAGCGCAGCGTATGCGGGACTCGAGTGGCATTCCTCGCACGAAACGGAGAGCGTTCTCGCGATGAACTGGGTCCACCCTCCGGGCACATCAACTCCGCCGATCTTGCGGTTGTGCTCTTGGATGAGGTCCGTCGTGTGGCATGGGGTGCGCTCGTACGAGGGACCGCCCGGTGTCGCCGAGCACCCGAGGGCCCCAGCGGCCGGGTAGGAGGTAGTCAGCGCCGAGGCGAGCGCGTGATCCGCGACCGTCGCGGTCGTCGCGTGCGAGTGACCCGAGGCGGTGTGGCAGCCGTAGGTCGAGCACGACTTGTTCCAGCCGCCGACGATTGAGTCCTTCGGCGTGGGGTGGCAGTCGAGGCAGACACTGCTGTTCACCGGCGCCGAGGTGGCCTTCCCGTGCTCGGTCGCGAGATTCGGGCTATGGCAGATAGGACAGCCGACGCTGTAGGTGTACGGAGCGTTCACGAGCTCGCCCGCGAACATCTGGGTCGGCTGGATCGCCATGGTCCACGTGCCGGCCATCGTCGTCGTGAACGCAGCGGTGTGGCTCGCATCGCTGTAGCCGTGTGGCACGATGCGATCCGGGTGGCACTGCGTGCAGGCGAGGTTCCCCATGTGGCCGGTCGCGTAGGTCGGGTGGCAACCGGCGGCGATGCATGTCGCGTCGGCTGTGTTGACTCGGAAGGTCCAGCTCTTCGACGTCGTGTTGCCGGCCGCATCGCTCGCGGTGACAGCCACGGTGACCGGGCCGTCAGCGAGCGTGAATCCGGTTATCGGGTAGACGCCGCTCACCGGCGTTCCGACCGTCGCTGGCACGCCGTTGACCGTCGCGCTTACCGCAGTGACCCCGACGTTGTCGGTGATCTTTGCCGAGACGATCGGGGTCAGCGTCGTCACCGTGGTGTCCGCGGTGGGCCTGACGTTGCTGATGGTTGGACCCTGCGCGACCGTGAAAGTCCACTGGGGACACGTGTATGTCACGCCGGTGGTGCTCTTCACCGTGGCCGTGACGGTGTGGACGCCGTCGGCAAGGACGGGCGGGTAGCAGTAGAGGTGACCCTTGGTCGTGCCACCGGTGTCGGCGACCCATGTCCAATGGATGACCCACGCGCCGTTGACTAGGACTTCCTCGGAGATCCAATGCCCTGAGGCCGTGCCCTGCGTCAGGTACGTCCTGCGCGCGACGCCATCAAGCCGAATCGACGCCGATGTGGCGCTGAGCGCTGCAGTGCCGAAGATGTCGACGCTCACATTGCTGGGCTGCGAGTGGATGGTGTCGTACGGGTACTGGCTCAACCACGACTCAGCGTGGGCTGCCACCGGTAGCGCGAGAATCGCCGCCAAGCAGATTGCGGCAATGACATAGGCCCTGAAGAGCCCCTTTGCGTGACGCATATCCCCCTCGCTTTCCACGACCGCTCGCCAGCAAGGCGCCCCGCGCGTGCGGGTGGGCTGCCGGCGCATGCAGTTCCATCGAAGCGCCGTGGCGCTTCACAGAGATGCCGTCCGTCCGGCTGCGAGTGGTGGGTGCGAGAGGTGGTTATGCCGTCCGTTCTCGGCGACCTCGTTAGTCCCCTAAGCGGCCCTAATATAGCGCGCGAGAGCCGCTTCGAACAGGGGGACGCTGGCTGCAAACGCCGGCATCCGGTGCCAGCCGGCGTGGGAATCACCTGCTTGGAGGGCATACACCTTCAAGAATCCCAACTCCGACAGGAGGCTTCCATGACCGACGAATTCCCCACCACACCCGCACCCGAACCGGCCGACCAGCCCGTCGTCGACCAGCCCGCGCCCCAGCCCATCCAAGCCGAGAGCCAGAGCGCCGGCGAGGCGTGGGCCGCCGTCGTCGCGCGAATGGGCGACCTCGGCGACGCCGTCACGGAGTGGGCGAAGGCCGCGACCGATAGCCCTGAGAACCGCCGTCGCCTCGACGACGTGCGCCGAGGCGTCAATGACATCGCGAGCAAGGCCGACGGTGCGTTCACGTCGGTGGCCAGCAGCGAATTCGGCCAGCACGTGAAGGCGAGTGCCGAGGAAGCCGGCCAGGCGATCGGAAGCGCTGCGACGAAGGTCGGCGAGGCTGCCGCACCAGTGGTAGCGAGCACGTTCGCGGGCATCGCGGGCTTCTTCGGAAGCGCTGCGCAGAAGGTCGAGGAAGCCGCGTCGCGGCACACCGCCGAGGCCGCGCCGCCGGCAGAAAGCGCCGCGCCGTCAGCCGACGTTCCGGAGCCACCGAGCGCACCGGAGCCGCCAGCGCCGCCGACAACCGAGGAGTAGCGGCTCCGCGCCTCGCGAAGGGCATGCGTTCTGCGCGCCGAGCATCCGCGTCACTGTGCGCGGCGTTCGGCTGGCGCTATTCTTGCTCGTAGCACGGTTGTTCTCGACGCCGCCGGTAAGGCGTTCGAAAGGAAGTCATCAAGTGGCTCGACTCAGTGTGAGATCGCGCTGGCTCGCGTGTGCGCTGCTGGCAGTAGTGGTTCTGTGGCCTGTGGCCGCGATGGCCGGGCTTCCCTCCAATCCGCTCAAGTCGGTGAGCTTCAAGGATTCGCTGACCGGCTACATCTGTGGCTTCAGCAGCTCCGGGTCGCTGCCCGGTGTGCTCTCGTACACGCATGACGGCGGAGCCTCGTGGCATGCGCGCATTGTTCCCGGCCGTATGCTCACGAGCGTGTGCGCGTCCGTGGATAGCGGCGCAGCGAGCGCAGTGGGCGAGCCCAACGACGCGATTCAGGCAACGTCCGACTCTGGCGTCACGTGGGCAGAAGAGACGCCGGTACTCAACCGGACCGTCAACCTCAAGGGATTTGCCTACCTCGCTGGCGGTCGACGAGTCATCGTGGGCCAGCTCCAGCCAGCCAACGAAATCGCGGTTATCGCCTCCTCGGTCGGCTTGGGCCCGTGGACGGTTAATTTCGACGGTCCCTACTATCCCGCGCCCGACCCGGACAGCGATCCGCCGATCACCTACGCGGAACTGACGGCCATCGGCGCCGCCCCCGGAGGCAACGTGGCCTGGGCAGTCGGGCAGGACCGAACGGCCCCGCTCAGCCGTCTTGTACCGCCGTGGACCGTACTTCTGCTCAAGACCGTGAACGGCGGTTCGAGCTGGACGACTCAGACCGTCACGTTCACGACGCCCGGCATCAACTGCATCGCCGTTGCTGACGCGCAGACCGCGTTTATCGGGCAGGCGAGCAGAAGCCTCTTGCGCACGCGCAACGGGTCGACGTGGGACTCGCCCTCGGTAGGCAACTCGGTGAACTGGGGAGTCAACCCGGTCAATGCAATCGACGCCCTCGACGCGAACCACATCCTGTTCGTCGGCGACAACGGCCGCATCGGCTGGAGCAGCAATGCTGCCGCGGACACCCCGAACTTCACGATCACGTCTACCCAGACGGTCACCGGCACCACGCTACGCGGTGCTCAGATGCTCGACGCCACGCACTGGATCGTCGTCGGTGACAACGAGACCATTCTGCGCACCAGCAACGGCGGGGCGACCTGGACCGGGTCCAAGGCGATGACCGCGCCAACGATCGCGATCACCGCGCCGACGCGCGAGAACATGCTCGCGTCGACGACCATCTCCATCGAGGGCACCGCGAGTGACGGTCCTGGCATCGGTGTGGCGCAGGTCGAGGTGAAGCTGCAGGCCGGCGACGGCAAGTACTTCAACGGCTCGACGTGGCAGCCAGCCGAAACATGGCTACCCGCGACGACGACCGACGGTTGGGATACGTGGTCCGCGCAGCCTGCGCTTGGAACGACCTTGTCGCTCGACAGCTCGCTGACGATCACCGCGCGTGCCCGCGACGGCCTCGGCACGCTGTCCACGAAGCTCGCCACGATCAGGTCGCTACCGGGGAGTATCTGCTCGATCCTCTCGGCGGCCTCGGACAAGAACCCGCCAGTCTGGCGCGGGACATGGTCGGTCAAGGGCAAGCTGACCGCCGAGGAGGGCGGGGCCGGTCTCGGAGGCAAGCCCGTGAAGCTTACGGGGACGAGCTCGACGGGCGTCTCGTCGGTCTATACGACGACGACCATCGGCGACGGCACGTTCCACTTCGATGTGAAGCCTGACCGAGCCACCACGTACATAGCGCGCTTCGACGGCACCCCTGCACAAATCAGCGGCTCCGCGAGCGCTGCTCGCAAAATCATCCCGCCGGCTCTCGTGGGAACGCCTGTCGTTCCCTCATACGTGACGCACACGAGGTACTTCACGGCCTACGCGGACTTGTGGCCCGTTCACACGCCCAAGACATCGGCGGTGTATCTGTACTTCGAGCGCTACGAACTCGTGGGGTCGGTGCGCAAGTGGGTGCTCCGCAAGACCATCGCGGCCAGCGCGCGCAGTCTGACGCTTAGCGGCAGCACCCGCAGCCGCTGCTCGGCGAGCGTGAAGCTCATCGCGGGCAAGAGCTGGCGGGTCCGTGCACGCCACTGGGACCCGGACCACCTCAAGACCTACTCCGCGTACAAGTACTTCAGGGTCTACTAGCACGCGCAAGCGACGACTGTCAGGGTCTGCCGGTTTTGTCTGCGCGCCCGAAAACGCTAGGCTAGGGGTATGCCGCCTCGGGAGGGCGGCCCATACATCTCCGA
>Ga0079306_1002074_pt1 | contig 11785 bp, 5 predicted proteins | sample Methanotroph_Enr_FD_79181 | JGI IMG/M metagenome (GOLD analysis project Ga0079306, IMG submission 79181) | Enriched soil microbial communities from Old Woman Creek wetland in Ohio, USA - Methanotroph_Enrichment_5 | ecosystem: Environmental > Terrestrial > Soil > Wetlands | place: USA: Ohio...
ACCAGGTCGGAGGCTTTGGAACTGGTTCGTTCCCATTTGCACAACGAAAATCTGATCAACCACTCACTGGCTGCCGAGGCGGTGCTGCGGGCGGCTGCCATCCGGCTCGGAGAAGACCAGGAAAAATGGGGACTTGCCGGTCTCTTGCACGATCTCGATTCGGAAAGTCAGCCGGATCTGGCCACCCATACCCGGGAGACGGTGGCCATTCTGAAGGATAAAGGCGTAGACCCTGAGATCGTCCTGGCCATCCGCCTGCACAATCCCACCGCCTGGCCGGGCGAAGAGCGGACCACCCGCTTTCACTTTGCCCTGGCGGCAGGCGAGACGATTACCGGACTTATCATCGCATCCGCCCTGGTCAATCCCGAGAAGAAGCTGGCGGCCGTGAAGGCCAAATCGGTAAAGAAACGGTACAAAGAGAAAGCTTTCGCCCGCGGCGCCGATCGCGATATTATCGCCGAGTGTGAAAAGGCGGGCATCCCCCTGGCCGAATTCTGCGAGTTAAGTCTTCTCGCCATGCAGGAGATCGCGGGCGACATCGGTCTGTAACGGAATCCCAAATTGAGTATCACCTGGCTGAAACAGGCAGTTCAGGCCGTGGCGATGCTGGTGCTGCTCGCGGCCTGCGGAATTGCACCGGCTTATCATCGTCTGGTCGTGCTGGGCGATCCCCATCTGCCGGGCCGGCATCTTGAAGTGAAGCAACAGGCTCTTGCGGACATAAACTCCTGGCCGGATGTCGAGCTGGTGGTGGCGGTGGGGGATATCTGCCTCGATTACGGTACCGATGCGGAATACGCCGCGGCCAAGGATTTTTTCGCAAAGCTGCACAAACCGCTGGTGGTCACTACCGGCAATCACGATTACCTGTATGAGACTCCTCCCGACTCGGCAGGCGTGTTCATCCCCGGCAGCAAAGAGAGCCAGGAGTCAAAGCTCCGTAAGTTCACCGAGACCTTCGGCGAGAACCTCTATTCCAGCAGACGGATGGGGAAATATCTGCTCATTTTCCTCTCTGCCGCCAAGCCCGATTTCCAGCTCGGCCTCTCCGACGTGCAGCTCGACTGGCTGCGCCGCGAATTGGCAGACAACCGCAAAAGCCCAACCATCATTTTCTTCCACGGCCCGCTCCAGGGCACTCTGCGGGATTACCGGCATTGGGTCAACAAGCCCGCAGCCATTGCCCAGCCGTCGACAGAATTGCACGAGATTCTGGCCGACAACCGGCAGGTCTTCCTCTGGGTTTCGGGCCACACTCATACCCCGCCGTCCGAAGAAAGCTATGCCTCGCCGATCAACCTCTACGATGGGCGGGTCACCAATATCCACAACACGGACATGAACAAGGGACAGATCTGGAGCAATTCCCTCTACCTGTATCCCGATCACGTCATGGTGAAAACCTACTCCCATCAGGACCAGGCCTGGCTGCCGCAGTTCGACCGGGTAATTCTCCCTCCGGAGTTGTAAACCTGCCCTTCAGCCGCTCGGTGAACACCCGGGAAAAGAAGCATCTACCGATTTATTCCTGTACTTTTTGGCAGTTGCCGCCATACAATTTGTGAAGGTAAGAACGATGTCGCCCTGTTGGCATCTTGAGCTTCCTGTGTATTCCGATCATTGCTTTTGATAACCCACGACCTGACAATGGCTGCAATGGCTGATCAATCCTCCTCCGAAGAAACCCTCGAAAGAACAACGCTCGCGAGCGAGAAAAGGTATGAAGCCATCTTTGAACAGGCCGCCGTCGGTATCGTTCACTGTGCTCTTGACGGGCATTTCATCAAGATCAACGAAAGTTTTGCCGATTTTCTCGGCTATAAGCGGGAAGAGCTTAAGCCGCTCGGCTGCGCCGCGGTCACCTTCCCAGAGGATGTCGTCGAAGACCTGAGCGGAATCGGCAAACTGCTTTCGCGAGAATCTTCGCGATACGAACGAGATAAGCGCTTTGTGCGCAAGGATGGTACGGTGGTCTGGGGCCACGCGACTCTGTCGCTTATGTTGGACGAGGCCGGCCAGCCGATGGAACTGCTGGCGGTCATCCAGAACATCCATGACCGAAAAATGGCGGAAGAGGCTCTTGCCGAGAGCGAGCACCGCCACCGGGTAATTTTTGAAAACTCACCGCTCGGCATGATCCGGTTCGATGCCGAAGGAACGATTCGCGACTGCAACGCCAAATTCATTCAGCTGGCCGGGGCCAGTCGGGAAAAACTCATCGGCTTCAACACTGCCCGCGAGAGCGGCCCGAAAATGCAGGCGGCTCTCAGCAAAGCCCTGGTCGGCGAGCCTTCGGTGTATGAAGGCGAATACACGTCGATTATCGGTGGAAAATCGGCCTGTCTGCGGGTGGTGTTCAATCCGGTGTCACCGGGACAGTCTCCCACGGCGGTTATTGCGACGCTTGAGGATATTGCCAGCCGCCGGCTGGCCGAGGAGACGATCGAGCGCCGAGTCCTCTCTCTCACCCAACCGCTGGACAATACGCCGGGGATCGCCTTTGAAGATCTGTTCAACCTTGAGGAGATTCAGCGTCTGCAGGACGAGTTTTCCGGCGCAACCGGGGTTGCCTCTATCATCACCCGGACCGACGGCTCGCCGATAACCAAACCAAGCAATTTCACCCGCCTGTGCCGCGATATTATCAGAAAGTCGGCAAAGGGATGGAGCAACTGCTGTGCTTCCGACGCAGCTCTCGGCCGACTGTCGAAGGAAGGCCCTCTCGTTCGGCCATGTCTTTCCGGCGGGCTGTGGGATGCCGGCTCCGGCATTTCCGTGGGCGGCCAGCATATCGCCAACTGGCTGATTGGCCAGGTGCGCGACGAAACCCAAAGCGAGGCGAAGATCCGTACCTATGCCCGCCAGATCGGGGTGGATGAGGACGAAGCGGCCGAGGCCTTCAGGGATGTCCCGGTCATGTCGCGACAACGGTTCGAGACGGTCAGCCGCGCTCTCTATACGTTGGCAAACCGTCTGTCCACCGCCGCCTACCATAACGTCCTGCAGGCCCGTTTCATTGCCGAAATCAAGGAGAAGGAGGACAAACTGCGGGAGAGCGAAAATCGCCTGCGCTTTGCCCTGGAGGGTGCCAACGACGGATTCTGGGACGCCAATCTGCCGGACGGGACGGTCTATTTCAGCGAACGGAGTCATGAGATCCTGGGGTTTACTCCCGGAGAGCGACACAATCTCGTGACCGACTGGAAATCGCTGGTCCATCCGGATGATTACCCATCGACACGGGAGAAAATCGTCGATCACTTCAAGAAAAAAAACGCCATCCTGAGGATCGAGCACCGGCTGCGGATGAAGAATGGGGAGTGGAAATGGGTGCTCATCCGCGGCAAGGTGGTGGAGTGGGAAGCCGACGGCCGGGCGAGGCGCATGACCGGGACCTTCACCGACATCGATCAGCGCAAGAAGATAGAAGACACCCAGAAGTTTCTCCTCGAACGATATCGCGCCGGCTCCGGCGAAGATTTTTTTCATCCCCTCGCCAATTTTCTCGCAGACCTCCTGCAGATGGACTATGTCCGTATCGACCGGCTGGAGGGCGACAAACAGACGGCCAGCACCGTCGCCGTCTACTCTGACGGAGCTTTCGTGGAAAATATCAGCTATGCCTTGCGGGACACACCCTGCGGCCAGGCGCTCGGCAAGACCATCTGCTGTTACGAACGGGATGTGCGCAGGCTCTTCCCGTTGGATGCCATGCTTCAGGAAATGGGTGCGGAAAGCTATGTCGGGACTACCCTTTGGGATTCCCGGGGCCGGGCAATCGGCTTGATCGCCGTCATCGGCAGGAAGCCCCTGCTCAATCCCGAGCTGGCCGAATCGATCCTGAAGCTGGTGGCGATCCGGGCAGCCGGCGAACTTGAACGTCGCGCGGCGGAGGCCGAGAAAATCCTGCTCCAGACCCAGCTCATGCAGGCCCAGAAAATGGAATCCGTCGGCCGCCTGGCCGGCGGTGTCGCCCATGACTTCAACAACATGCTGGGCGTTATCCTCGGTCATGTGGAACTGGCCCAGGAACAGCTCGATAACCGCAGCCCGCTCTATCTCGATCTGCAGGAGGTGAAGAAGGCGGCCGAGCGATCGGCTGCCCTCACCCGGCAGCTGCTGGCCTTTGCCCGCAAGCAGACGATTTCGCCGAAGATACTCGATCTGAACGAGACGGTGGAGGGCCTGCTGAAAATGCTCCGCCGGCTGATCGGCGAAGATATCGATCTCGTCTGGCTGCCGGGGCAGGGTCTGTGGCCGGTGCGGATCGATCCGACCCAGGTCGATCAGATCCTCGCCAATCTGACGGTCAATGCCCGCGATGCCATCCAGGGCGTGGGCAGAATCTCCATCGAAACCGATAATGTCACCCTCGATGATGAGTATTGCACCGAACATGCCGGATTCCTGGCGGGCCGCTATGTTATGCTGTCGGTCAGCGATAACGGCTGCGGGATGGAAAGGGAGATTCGCGAACATATCTTCGAGCCCTTTTTCACCACCAAGGAAATCGGTAAGGGCACCGGCCTGGGGCTTGCCACCATCTACGGCATCGCCAAGCAGAACGGCGGTTTTGTCAACGTCTACAGCGAACCCGGCCAGGGGACGACTTTCCGCCTGTATCTGCCGAAGCATGCCGACAAGAATGCGGGTATCGTTGCGGAGAGTGTCGCCGCGACCGCCAAACCTGGCCGGGAGACGATTCTCATGGTGGAGGACGAGCCTGCCATTCTGCAGCTCGGCAAACGAATGCTGGAGCGGCTGGGATATCGGGTGCTGGCGGCATCCGGCCCGGTCGAGGCCCTCCTCATGGCGGAGCATTTCCCCGGCGAGATCCATCTCCTGTTGACCGACGTGGTGATGCCGGAGATGAACGGACGGGACCTGGCCAGGCGTCTTCTTTCCCTCTACCCCGGCATAAAGCGGTTGTTTATGTCCGGCTACACCGCCGATGTCATTGCCCATCACGGCGTGCTCGACGAGGGGGTCCGTTTCATCCAGAAACCGTTTTCCAAGGCCGAGCTGTCGATGAAAATCAGAGAGGCACTGGACGGCCTTTAGTACCTTAGAAATTCATTTCGTGTTTTTTGAGATGAATTTCTAAGGTACTTATCCCCTCAAGGGGGTTAGTCTTTGAGGAATTCTTGAGCCGGGTCTTACCGGTTTCGGCCTACTGGCTGCAGACACTCATCACCTGGTTGAAATCGGTCTGTCCGTTGAAGATCAGGTGGATTCCCTCCTGGAGCAGCACTGTCATGCCGTCGTTGATCGCTTCCCTGCGGATATCCTCAACTGTTGCCCTGTCGATGATGAGTTTCTTGATGCCGTGATTGCCCACCAGCAATTCATACAACCCGGTCCGGCCCCGATATCCGGTATTGTTGCAGGCCGCACAGCCCTTGGCGCGATAGAGGGTCAGCGATTTCGAATATAAAGCATGGATGTGGTCCATGAACAGGACTCCGTAGTTATGCATGAGATGATCGTATTCCTGCTTGTCGGGATTGTACGGCTCCTTGCACTTGTCGCAAAGGGTGCGAACCAGCCGCTGGGCTAAAATGCCGAGCAGCGAATCGGCGAAGTTGAAGGGATCGATGCCCATGTCGATCAGCCGGACGACCGTTTCCGACGCCGAGTTGGTGTGGAGGGTACTGAGTACCAGATGGCCGGTGAGCGAGGCTTCGACGGCCATCCTGGCCGTTTCGTGGTCGCGCATCTCGCCGATCATGATGACGTCGGGGTCGGCCCGCAGAAAGGAGCGCATGGCGGCGGCAAAAGTCAGGCCGATGCCCGCCCGGATCTGCACCTGCCGCAACCGGTATTGGGTGATCTCGACCGGATCTTCGGCCGTCCAGATTTTTTTCTCCGGGGTATTGATATAACTGAGCGCCGAATGCAGGGTGGTGGTTTTGCCGGAGCCGGTCGGTCCGACCACTAGAAAGATGCCGTAGGGTTTCTGAATTATGGGCAGCATCTTCTCATAGATGTGCGGCGGGATGATTCTGTCGAGCGGCAGAGGCTTGCTGTCGGCGAGGATCCTGAGCACCACATCCTCATTGCCGTCGGCGGTGGGCAGCGTGGCGATACGCAGCTCGATATCCTTGCCTCCCGTGGTGCGGAACTTGATCTTGCCGTCCTGCGGCTTGCGCCGCTCGGAGATATTCAGGTCGGCCATGACCTTGAGTCTGGCCACCACCGGCTTGATATAGCCCTTGGGGATGGTGCGGACCAGCGAACAGACGCCGTCGATCCGGTAGCGCACCTCGCCGTCCCGTCTGTAGCCGTACGGTTCGATATGGATATCCGAGGCAGAGGCTTTGTAGGCATCCTCGATGATCTTTTTCACCAGGAGGACCACCGGGCGGTCGTCGACATTGGTCCTTTCGACGATCCGCTCCGGTTCTACCTCGACGACCTCCTCTTTCTGGATTTTATCGAAGATGCCATCTATCGCTCCCTGCTTGGCCTGGGCTTTCGCGCCACCCTGCCGGTCCTTCAGCTGGTCGATAAACCACTCGATATCGCCGCGAAAGGCAAACAGCACCTCGATGGCGCTGGCCCGCATGACCTGGGAAACCTCGTGGATGATGGACTGGTCCCCGGGATCGCAGGTGGCGAGAAGCATCCGGTGCTGGTCTTTCGCAAGCGGAATCAGCAGCACCTTGCGGAAATAATCGAGGCTGACCCCCTTGAGCAATTCTTCCGGCTCGTAGTGCGTTTCCCGCAAATCGATGAAGTCGGTCCGGTAAAAGCCGGCCAGGGACTGGCCGAGATCCGCCTTGCCGATCTTGAAGTTCTCCATCAGCACGGTTTCCACATCCTTGTCCTGCTGGCTGGCGATGGCGCAGGCCCGATCGAGTTCGGCCCGGGAGATGAGTTCGCGGCGGATCAGTTCGTCGAACTTCTGATAGATCTTGACGGCCAGCCGCCGATGATTGTAAAGGGCGATGCCGAGCGTCTCGGCCAGGTCGCGGAGGTGCTGGACTTCCTGATCGGAAAAATCCCCGCTGTCCTGCTTGTTGATGAGCTGAATCACGCCCAGCAGGGTGTTCTTGAACTTGACCGGGGCGGCCAGCACCTGCCGGGTCTGCACCTCGCCTTTTTTGTCCCAGGAGGAATCGAACTGCAGTGCGGGATCGATCGCCTGCAGCTCTTCCCGGTTGTAGGCGTCATGGATGTGGAGAAGCTCGCCCGAGGTGGCGACGAAGCCGGCGATACTCGAACTGTCCATGGGGATGCGGATCTTGCGCAGGTAGTCGCCCGGCAGCAGGACCCACGAGGACAGCCTTTTGGTTGAGACGTCGGCGAGGTAGATGGTGGCCATCTCCACCTGGTATACATCGAGGATCCGGTCGCGGACCCCGATCATCAGGCCGCTGGCGTTGGTCGAGGCATGAATGTGATTGACAAGTTTCTTGAATTTCAGCTCGAATTCCAAACGTTTGCCGACGTCTACTTCAGGTGTGGTCCGCCCAGCCATAATACGTATTCCTCAACCCCCCACAAAGGGGGATAAGTATCTTCACGAAATTCTTTCAAAAACGAAATGAATTTCTAAGGTACTAATAACCATCTAATCTGCCGGAGAACAGGCGGCAGTCCTTTCGTCCTATCCCGTTTTCTCTCCGTCGCGCATCAACCGAGATCATAATCATATACGATAATATTTCGCTGCGGCCAGTCCTTCCTTGTTCCGGGCGTAATAAAATTTGGTATATTAGGTGTTGCCCTTGTGGGGGGGAGATTTGAGCAGAGGTCAACTTTTCAGCGTAACCGGACCTGGTTCCGGAAGGGGGGAGTATGCAACAATGGCTGTTGGTGTTGATACTGGTGTCGCTGTCGGGCTGTGCTTCTCTGTCGAAACAGGAGTGCCTCGATGCCGACGCGACCTCGTGGGAAGGCGTAGGATATGAGGACGGCTATAACGGGTATCATGCCGACCAGCGTCTGAACCAGCATTACGAGGCCTGCAGCAAGCTGGGAGTCTTTCCGCACCGCGAAACTTATATGATTGGCTGGTCGCGGGGCATCCTCGAGTACTGTACGCCGGAGCGAGGCTACGCCGTCGGTTTGTCCGGCTCCCGCGGCAATCCGGAACTGTGTCCGGACGATACCGGCATCTATTTTCAGGATAATGCCGAACTGGGTTTGCGGATTTACGAGTTGAAGCGTGAGATGGATTCCGTCTACTATGAAATCGAAGACCTGGAAAAGAGGCTGGACGATGCCCAGCTCGATAAACATGCGCGAAGGGATCTCCGGGACCGGCTCAGGCACCGTGACGACGAGATGGCCCATCTCCGGTGGCGGTTGATGGAAGCCCAGTCCATGCCGCTGATCCAATTTTAGTACCTGAGGGCGATGCAATAAAAAAAAGGAAGGTGCCGCGTAACCGGCGCCTTCCCCTTTTTCAATTGTTAGCTTCTGTAGGGTGCACTCCGTGCACCATCATAAATCGAATTACTTGAAATCAACCATCTCGACGTCGAAAACCATGGTCGCGTTCGGCGGGATGGGGCCGCGTCCGGCCGGGCCGTAGCCGAGCTGCGGCGGGATGATGAGAACCCGCTTCTCACCCTTTTTCATGGAGAGCAGGGCTTCGTCCCAACCTTTGATGACCTGGCCCCGGCCGACCGGGAAGTCGATCGGCTGGCCGCGATCGTAGGAGCTGTCGAATTTCTTGCCGCTCAAAAGCTTGCCGGTGTAGTGGACGGTTACCATCGCCCCCTTCAGCGGCGGCTCACCCTGACCTTCGGCGACCATCACATATTTCAGGCCGGTCGGGGTGGTGACGGCGCCCGGCCAGGTTTCCGCGATCTGTTTTTGTTCCAGTTCAACCGCCGCCCGCTCCTTGTCCCGCTGATTCTTCTCGAAACCTGCCAGCAGGGTATCGAAGGCCGTCTGGTCGGCCTTGAATGCCTCGGCGGCCGCTCCGATCCGGATGATCTCGACCGAATTGATGAGATCGCCGGTCGCGATCTTGTTGACCACATCCTGGCCCGCGACCACATGGCCGAAGACGGTGTGCTTGCCGTCCAGCCAGGGGGTGGCCACGTGAGTGATGAAGAACTGGCTGCCGTTGGTGCCGGGTCCGGCGTTGGCCATGGACAGAATGCCCGGTCCCTTGTGGGTGAGGCTCGGATCGATCTCGTCGGGGAAGGTGTAGCCCGGCCCGCCGGTCCCGGTGCCGAGAGGACAGCCGCCCTGGATCATGAAGTCGGGGATGACCCGGTGAAATTTCAACCCGTTGTAGAATTTGTCGCCTTTCATCTTGGCGCCGCCGCCCAGGTCCTTGGTGCCTTCGGCCAGACCAACGAAGTTGGTGACGGTAAGCGGCGTCTTGGTATATTCAAGGGCGCAGATAATCTCGCCTTTCGTGGTGTCGAATTTGGCGTATAAGCCGTCTTTCAGCGTCGTTTTTGCCATTCCTGATTCTCCCGATAAAGTTATACAGCTGACGATAAGTAACAATAAGGTGCAGATTTTATGCATTGATTCTCCTTTTGCAAAGGGTTGGGGTCACCCCCCCACAAGGGGGACTCTTTTTAGTACCCCCTTGTGGGGTTAAGTACCTTCACGAAATTCTTTCTAAAAAACAAGAAAAGAATTTCTAAGGTACTCAAAGAGTATTTGTTTTTCCGTGTGTCAAGGGTGCGGCTCCGAGGGCGGCGGGACCGTCAGTTCCACCTGAAAATCGAGGGTCCGTTCCTGGCCGTTTTCCGTGCGGCGTGCCTTTATATCGATTATGTCGCCCGGTTGTCTGTCGAGCATGGCGATGTGCACGTCGGCCATCTCCGTCACCGCCGCCCCGCCGATCTCGGTGATGATGTCGCCCTCCAGGAGACCGGCCGCCGCGGCCTTGCCGTGGGGGCTGATCTGGTTGATCTTCAGAAATCGACTGCCGTCTTTCGTTTCGCTGACGAGGATGACTCCGATCTTGGGTGTTTCCGGGAGATCCTCCGCCGAGGCGAAGAAATAGTAATCGGTGAGCAGGTCGAGGTCAAGCAGACTCCGGTCGGCCGCAGCATTCACCACCGTGGCCTGTTTGACCGGCAGCCGGCGCGTAACCCGCGGCGGAATGCCTGAGTCCTTGCGGGCATGCTGGGTTCCTGCCAGGACCACCATGCGGCAGCCGGGGTTGGTTTTGAGAAATCCGGCGATGTTTTGCGCCATGGTCTCGTCCCACAGGGCCTGGGCCTGGATGAAGCCGCCGGTCCCCCCGCTGCCGTGGTTGCCCTCGATATGAACGGCATGAATTTCGGCGAGCCGCTCGGTGTAGCCGGCCAGATCGAGATCGCGGTCCGGCGGCAGGGCTGCGCGTACCTCGGGGGCGAGGCTGTCCGTGCCGCCGGTCCGGAAGACCTCGGAGACGAACTGCCGATCGAGATTGAGGCCGATGACGGGCAATTTGTTGATTCTGGCGAAATTCATAATATCCCGATAAAAGCGCCAGTCGTAGCGCCAGACGTTGTAGTAGTCGGACTCCTTCAGGAAGTTCCGTTCGTTGAACGGTTTCTGCCCCTGCGTGTAGCGGTCGAGTATCGGCTGGGCGCCGGCGGGGAACATCTCCATGCCGATGGCGAGCCGTGGGTTCTGCAGGTAGAGGGCCTCGATCAGCCGCAGCTGCAGCAGGTGATCCGCCCTGGAGGTATGGGTTTCGCCGACATAGACCACCTGCGCCGCCGCGAGATTTTCGACAATCCGGGTAAAGGAGTTAAGATCCCGGGCGGCTCCGCCTTGCGGCAGGTCCTCGAGGATAAAATGCAGACCCGACTCGGTGGGTTGAATTTTTTTGGCAGTATTGCGGCCGCCCGCGAAGGCGAGAGAGCTGTATTTGCCGTAGTGGATCAGCCGCCGGGAGGCAGCTGCCGTCTCTTCTCTGCCGTTACTGGTGACGAGAACCGCCACCCGCTCGGCGTTGAGGGGATTGCGGCGGACATCGAGGATAAAGCCGGAACTCTCCGGATCCAGGGCGGGCGGCGGTCCGAAGAGCGTTCTGGCACGGGGTTGGCTCGCGCCGAGAAAGAGCAGGTCATGTTCGGCAAGGTCTTTGTCCGTCACCTGGTCGCCGGTGAGAAGGGTCAGATTTTCGCCAAGGGTGTCGATCAGGTCCCGGAACAGCTCCCGGTCCCTTTCTTCGCCGAGAACGGCAAGCCGTTTGTCGGAACCTATGAACCGCGACCAGACCGCCGGAAATTCCTCGCTGTTCAGTTGCCTCAGAAAGGCATGATCGGGATCGAGGGTGAATTCGAGCGGACGCTGTTCCAGAGGGATGGCTACCTTTTTGGTTGTTTCCTCCGTCGTCAGTCTCACGATCTTTTCGCCCGCCATCGTGGTAATCCGAACGAGTACTGTGAGGGAGTAGGGCATTTGGGTCTGCTGGAGCAGGGTGAAGGCGAGTACCGGACGATGGTCTTCGGTTCTGATCTCAATATCCTTCACCGCGAGATCGGGGATATCACGCCGCTCCAGCCGTTCGCCGAAAAACCGGGTCAGGTCGGTCCCCGCCGCGGCGGCAAAGCTTTTTTCAAGTTCGGGCCAGCCGGCCGTGCGGCCGTTGTAATCGGCGTAGAAATTTTGCAACCCACGGTGAAAGGCCTCCCGGCCGATTTTGTCGCGCAGTTCGTGAAACAGCAGGGCGCCGCGGTCGTAGCCTACCGCCCGTCTGGCTTCGGCCATGGCCTGGTTATGGCTGGCTGAGGAAAATTCCGCCAGCGGAATGGACGTGTTTTCATGGACATAGCTAAGATAGCGGGTAATGCTTTCCGTGCGGTCGGCCACG
>Ga0079306_1002075_pt1 | contig 11784 bp, 5 predicted proteins | sample Methanotroph_Enr_FD_79181 | JGI IMG/M metagenome (GOLD analysis project Ga0079306, IMG submission 79181) | Enriched soil microbial communities from Old Woman Creek wetland in Ohio, USA - Methanotroph_Enrichment_5 | ecosystem: Environmental > Terrestrial > Soil > Wetlands | place: USA: Ohio...
CAGGAAACTCCAAACTGTCTTGTCTGGACAGCAATTAAATCAATTTATAACCTAGAAGTTGATTTTTCTTAGGACGCCAGTTTGTTCAGATGTTCAACCACACCCTGTGGATCCGGGGCGTAGAAATCAGCTCCAATCTTTTGGCAGAATTCATTATTCACAGGAGCTCCGCCAATAAAGACTTTTGTTCCCGGAATCTGCGCCTTAATATCAGTAACAATCTCAACCATATTTACCATGGTGGTAGTTAGCAGTGCTGATAATGCCACAACAGCTCCGGGATAATTTTTTAATGCTTCGATATATCGGGAAGATGGAACATCTACTCCTAAATCAACCACTGACCAACCGGCACCTTCAACCATCATGGCCACCAGGTTCTTACCTATGTCATGGAGGTCACCTTTAACTGTACCGATAATAAATGTTCCTTTCGTTTTAATTTCTCCGGAAGTGAAAAATGGTTTTAACTGAATCATTGAAGCGCCCATCGCCCTGGCTGACATAAGCATTTGCGGAACGAAGATTTTGTTTTCGGAAAATTTCTTGCCAACGCGATCCATTGCAGGAACCAAGGCTTTTTCAAGTATTTGCTGTGGACTAATTCCGGTTTCAATTGCTTTGATAGTCAGTTCCAATGCACCGTCTTGTCCTCTGAGTTGCGGAGGGTATGGTGATTTCGAATCTACTTTTCCTAATTCAACAGCTTCCAGTAATTTTTCGAGCAAATCTTCCATAATGTGTGGATATATCTTTATTAATTTTCCCTATTCAAAAATAGCTGCATACAGAAGCAAAATCTACACCTATTTTTACTATTTTCGATGCAATATTCACATATAATACCTGTTTAGTCCAATAACTACCACCATGTCGGCATTGCTGGAGCAAATAGCTTTAAAGGAAGATGAGTCATTTTTTATAGGAATTTTTCAGGATAACCTGGAGAAAAGCTGTTGGCATTACCACAACAATTTTGAAATCAGTTTCATTACAGAGGGTTCCGGAAAGCGGATTGTGGCAGATTCCATTGAAGATTTTCAGCCTGGTGACCTGGTATTTATCGGGCGGAACCTACCACATGTGTGGATTGCAGATAAGGAACAGGGGGTATTTTCAAATCGAACCCTTGAAATGGTTTTCCTGCAATTTACTACCGATGTTTTAAACCCGCCGTTGTTGAACCTGCCTGAGTTTAAATATGTTGCCAAAGCCCTGTCGTTTTCTGAGCGGGGAATTCAAATTGTAGGACAGACACTTAACGAAGTAAGCGAACTCATGCTTCAGTTGCCGTATTTGAAGGGTTTTGAGAGGATGCTCACTTTCTTTAAGATGATGGACATTATTGGAAGGAGCGAAACCAATATTCAACTGGCAAGCAAAGAGTATATTAAAATGCGTTTCACCACCGGGAATAAACGCATAGAAACAATTCACGAATATCTGATGAATAATTACCGTGAAGAGGTTGATTTAAAGCGATTAGCCGCATTGGTCAATATGGCTGAAGGATCGTTGTGCCGCTTTTTTAAGATGAATATGGGAATGACCATATTTGAATACCTGAATCAGATAAAAGTAGAATTTGCCTGTAAGTTATTGATGGATCGCGATTTGAGTATCCTGAGAATTTGTTTGGACAGCGGCTTTAACAACCTGAGTCATTTCAACAAGCAATTTAAGAAAACCGCAGGGGTGCCTCCTTCGGAATATCGAAAACGGTTTAAAAGTTTGTGATGCGTTTGCTCCGACCGATATCAGGGAAGGAAATGATAACCTGCTTTTTTATTTAATGATACTAATATGGTATTTATCTGTATCGTTTTCAATCCGAACAATATAATAGCCTGTATTTAAACCTGAAATATCAATTTGCTGAATTGATCCGGCTTCGAAATATGCAGTAAGTTGTTTAACCACAAAGCCCTGAATATTTATTATGCTTAAATTGTATGTTCCGTTTAAACCTTCCGTACTAACATTAATCTGATCATTTACCGGATTTGGAAAGATGAAAATTCCTTTAGAACCATCATTATTTTTCAAGCCTGTAATGAATGATGCTTTGAACCAGTTGATATTAAATTGGGCCTTTTTGATGTAAATCCGCAAAGTGTGTGCCCCGGCAGGAAGTGATCCGGTCGCAAAAGCCGATTTCCATACTTGCCATCCACCGGTATTTGGAACTGTTACTGTATGAATGGTGACAGGGATTGCCGGATTATCAACCATTCTCAATTCAATACTTCCTCCCATGGTTGATGCAATCCTGTATTCGAATGAAAAATTGCCATCGGTTGGAACATAAATTAAATAATCCATGAAATCTCCTGCATCGGTGTAACCCATATCCTGTCCACCACCTGTATCACTGCACGATTCAGCAGATAAGCCCATATTGACCTGAAATTTTTCCGCCTCAATTTTTCCGGGTAATGTTGTCCGGAAAGGTGTATTATTTATTACTGTTACATCTGAGAAAGCTGATAATACAATTCCATCGCCTGATTTAAGAGTAGACCCTGAATATGAAACCTTGACCACATTTCCATACAAAACCTCCTGTTCGATATTCAGAACGATACCATTGGGCGAATCTGCATTAAAAGATATTCCGGATATTGGAATTGAATTGGTTCCTATTTTGATCTGAAAATCAGAGATGTCCGGAAGAACACTCCGATCGAATTGCTTGTTAATATTGACCAAAATAGAATTTCCATCGGTTGTCGTACCGGCATTGGCAATTAAGGTTGGCACACTTGAGATAGGCTGAGGATCTTTCCATTCAATAAAACTGAGGTTATACCCGGCAGTTTCGAAAACAATTTTTAATTTTTGTGTTCCCTGGTATAAAATTACATTCGGGATATCAATGCTTTTCCATGACTGCCATCCCCCCGTACCGGTAACCTTAACCGGCCCGGAAATATTGACTCCATCACATTCAACGTGAAAAGTACCACCTGAACTTCCTGATGCAAACCGAATGGTAATGGAATAAGCAGATGTTTGCTTTACATCAACTGTATATTGCGTCCATTCGTTGCTGTCGATCCAACCAATACAATAGTCTTTGCTTCGGGCATCAGTATCGTTGCAAACATCAATATCAACCCCATCGTTTCGGTAATTCCACCCATCGTTTCCACCGCCTGCTGTTGTAACACCATCCCGCATGACAAATTTATCAGAGTATGCAATTCCGGCTTTTCCCAAATCAAAGTCGATGGCAGATAAAACACCTGGAATTTCCTGAATTTTAAAAGGCTTTGTCTGATCAGTGGTTTGTTGACGGAACATGGCATCAATGTAGTCCGGATGATAAATGCAATTTTTAATCTTCAGATTGTCCGCAATTTCAAGTAAAGTATTGGATGCAAAAGTTTGATCTGGCTTGTTGCCACCGTTAGTCCAATAATTCAGCAAAGTTTGATAGTTTGTGGTTTTCCTGACAGTTAATGGACATACGATCGAATTGATTTTTTTTAATGGCCACCACGACCATCCCACATGATTTGTCTCAAGCATTTTAATGGTTTCATAAAACCACTGATTCGAGTTTTCGCCTGATTCACCCATCCATAAAGGCACATTCTGTGCATTACGCATATTCAGGTGTCCCTGAATAGTTCCTGCATCGGTTGCATTCCAGTATTTATGAAAACTGTATGCCATATTGCTGTCCCATGCAGGAGTTAAATCATCGAAGTTTCCCGACCAGCAATTCCCTTCAGCAAAAATAAGGTGGTTGGTGTCGACTTCGCGAATGGCTTTCGTAATATTAATGTATAATTCCCGAAGTGGTAAATTATTGGTTTCACCGCACCCATTTATATTACCTCCTGTGGTAAAAGCCCAGTTTGTTTCATTGAGCAAATCGTAACCACCAATAAAAGGCTCATTGGCATATCTTTCGGCCAATTTGCGCCACAGCGCTATTGTTTTTCTTCGGTTCTCGACGCTTTCCCAAAGTGACGGTTTCTTCGGGTCGTAGTCAGAAATATTAGCATCTTTTCCCTGTCCTCCCGGAGCTGCGTGCAAATCAAGGATTAAATACATATTGGCTGCTTTACACCAGTTAAGTAAGCTGTCCGTCAACGCAAACCCTTTGGGCAACCAGGTATCAGCACCTGAAACAGGTTCTTCTTCAATAGGGAAGGTATATAAGTTGTAATGCATGGGTAATCGTACTGAGTTGAACCCCCAGGCGGCCAAAGAATCAATATCTTCTTTAGTGCAGTGATTTTGAAGCCAGGCATCGTAAAAGGAATCCGTTTTGGCAACACCAATCAGTCCTTCAATTTTGGTGCGTATTTCGTGCTGTGTACCTGCAAACGAACCGGTTTCAAGCATATATCCCTCCTGCAACATCCATCCGCCAAGACCCATGGCCCGAAGAATGATCTCTTTATTGTTACCGTCATAGATTAGTTTCCCTTGCCGGTGAAGGTATTGCGCCATTCCCAATTGCGAAAGGCATATAAAAAGTAGTGTTATCTTTAATGAAAGTTTCATTTGAAGTAGATTGTTGGTTGAAGTATCATTTGAGGTTTTAAGGTCGATTTAGTTGTGATGTGGTTTTTAAATAGTTGCTTGTTTCCCCAATCGAATGCAATAAGAAATATTCTTTTGCAGAATTTGAATCTAAAAAGGGAGTATTCAGAATAAAAAGTAATGCAAATTTACTTAATAATTTGGATATGCTGTTATTCATTCCATTTTGCCAGAGCCAACTATCAAGATTTGTATGCGTATAAAGCACCGAAAGCAGAATTCCGGCGAAACTATTAATAGTTGGATTGTTATTAGCATTATTCGATGAACAAAGTATCAAACAATTGACAGGATTTTGGTGTTTTTGTCAGTGAAGTTCAGATTAAAAAATTGTTTCTAAGAAAACGTCTGTTTTCCATTCAATTGATTTTTAATTGTTTGTTAAACGTCTAATGAGATATGGAAAATCTTTCACTTAAATGTTTTATAACAGTAATGCATATTTGGAAACAGGGAATTCAAAGTATAGTTTTACATGACATACCAGAACAGAACGGTTCAATATAGTTTCCTTAGATAACACTGGCCGAAATAGCTTTATCTAAGGTTTTGGTAACGAAAAATACTGGTTATAAAAGCCAGGCTAATAGATGCAAAATTCAATTCGCGAAATATTCTTTTGACAGGGATTTGACGATATCTTTAGAAAACAAACTATTTAAAAATTTAACAGGCTGAATACTTTGAATGTAGCTGTAAATATGACAAACCTCATGATTTAACTATTTTTCCTACTGATTTGGTAATGCATATTTTAACAAAAATTGATAAAATTTTAACCCGGAAATAACATTAATTAACTTTTAATCCTATTTTTGACACTCTGAAATCTATTTAGAAACTTTAAATTAACCTAACATGAATAGAAGAATCCAGCTTCTGCCAATAGCCATAGTTACAACTGTGTTATTGTTAGGAGTTTTCGGCTGTTCCAAGCAGCAAGAAAGATATGCTGATCCACCATGGCTTGGAGGATCGAGTATTGAAACCCTTCAAAAAAGAGGAAATTATACCATTTACCTCAAGTTAATGGAAATGGCAAATTACAAAGAACCCATATCCAAACAACTTTTCACCTTGTTTGTACCAAACGATGAAGCCTTTAATACCTATTTTAAAGAACAGGGTATTTCCTCGGTCGACGCCTTGACCAAAGATCAGGCAGTACAACTTTTCACCCTTCATGTATTGCGTAATCCCCGTTCAAGGTATCAGTTGATATATGAATATGTTTGGGCTGAAGAACAGGGTCCACAAGGTGAGTATGCTGCATTGTTTTTCAGAAAGCCGACTCCCAGTACTTCCATACCTTACAAGGAAGTGGGAAGGTATTATCCCAATAAAGATAAAGAATTTACAATGCGTACGGGCGAAAAACTGGTCCCGCTTTTTAGTCTCGACTATTTTGAAGACTTTTTTGGTGCATTGGATGGGTCTGATTATACCTTTATGTATCCCGGAAGCAAGTGGGGCGATAATATGAATTGGCACAATGCCATGGTAATGGACGATCCATTAAGAGTTATCCCGCCAAACGAAACTCCGGCAGAAAGACGAAATGCCGCTGCAATTCGTACAGCCAATGGATTTATTTATTTAATCGATCAGGTTGTAGCTCCGATGCAAAGCCTCGAAGAATATCTTCTTGCTCATCAGGATAAGTATGGCCTGTATTATGATATGTTGCAGCGGTTTGCAACCTATGGGGGTCAGCAGATAGATCCGAAGACCAAAGAAGTACGATACTTAAAATCATACGATCTTGTTTCAAATATTGCTGAGGAGCAGGGTGCCTTTACCGGAAATGAAGTACGGATGAAGGATATGTTCACCGCATTCATCCCCCCTGATAACGTACTTCAGGAATATCTGAACAATACAATTTTTAAAACTTATACTTCACTGGACAGTGTCCCTAAAGTGACATTATATTATATACTCCAGACCCAGCTTGGAAGATCGCTTGGTTTAATTTCCAAGATATCTGCCAGTTATTTCAACTCATTTGGCGATCCTATGATTATCAACAAGAGTGATATCAAGTCGGCCCATATGTGTAGTAATGGTCTTCTTTACGAAATGAACAAGGTTCTTGAACCCAATGTCTTTCGCTGTGTTCCGGGCAATTTGTTTTTTAACAGTAATTATTCAACTTTTCTATATGCACTGAATCAGGCCGGTGTGGTTGCCAGCCTTTCTAATCCGATTCAGAATGTGACCCTTTTCGCTCCAACGAATGAACAGCTCGAAAAATATGGCATCAGGTATAATTCTACCATTGCAAATCCTACCATTGAGTATAGGGGGAGTGATAAACAATGGAAACCGATGAAGACGACAGAATTAATCATGTTTGTCGAGGATCATATTTACAGCGATAAGACTAATAAAGTATTATCCGATCTGTCTGGAGAAGGATATGTTGAAATGAGCTCCGGTAATTTCATTCATTACAAAAACAATGAAATTGTTGGACCTGAAAATCAGTTCAGGAAAGACAAGGCTGTTGTTACTGAAAAACAGGTCAATGATATCAATGGCATCTTATATAATATTGGTGGTGTGATCAAATCAAGGTTTGTCATGGGAAAATATCTCACCAAGGATCCGGACGTTTCTAAATTCAAAGACTTGCTGGTTAAAACCAAATTGCTTGATGCCCGGTTTATTGATCAAACGACTAAAGATACTATACCAAATCTGAAATTCCTCACGGAGACCACTGCCTGGACTGCCTTTATCCCAACCAATGCTGCTATGGATGCAGCAGTTGCTGCAGGATTAGTACCTACCGAGACCGAAGCATTAAAGAAATTCCTGATGTATCATTTTATAAGGAAAAGTACAATTTTTGATGACGGGGTTCTGTCAGGAGTCTTCCCAAGTGAAATGATTGAATCTGTTAGTCCTACTGAAGGAACGACTTATTCAACCCTTAGAATTACCAATGAAGTGGATAATCTCACTATTGAGGATCACTCGGGTCAGGTTGTGAAAGTAAACCATTCTATGGCAGACTTTCTGACGGTGAAGGGTGTTGTGCACAAAATAACCTCAGTTTTGAACTATTAGTGATTATAATATCTAACCAGATCTAATATGAAAAAAATCATTCAATTTTCAGGATTACTAATAATAGTCTTATTATCAGGATTCTGTAATTTGTACGGACAAAAGCCCGCCATTATAAAAGGACATGTCACAGATTCTCTTACCAGGGAATCAATGCTTTATGTTAATGTTGTTGAAATTGATAAGAACGGTAGGTTTGTTTCAGGTACAGTCACAGATTTAAATGGAAACTACGTTTTCAAAGTGACTAATAATCAGAACCCACTTCAGGTTTCATTTATCGGTTATAAGAAAAAGACGGTAATGATTAATGGCCGTACCCAGATAGATATCCAGCTTGAATCAGAATCTAGAGCCCTGAGTGAAGTCAGGATTGATGTTGCAAAGGTGGCTAATGACGGATTTACCAAGGTACGTGACCGGGCCACATCGGTAGCTCGTATTGATTTTAAGGAAATGAAAACGTTAATGACTACCTCGGTCGAAGATATGCTTCAGGGTCGTTTGGGTAATGTGGATATTTCATCCATATCAGGTGACCCGGGAGCCGGATTGAATATCCGTATCCGTGGAACTGCTACGCTTAATGCACGAAACAATCCATTGATCGTTATCAATGGAATCCCTTACGATGCACAAATCGACCCGGAGTTCGACTTCGGAAGTGCCGACGTTGAAAAATTTGGTAACCTCATTGACGTTTCGCCTGAAGATATCGAAACCATTGAAGTACTGAAGGATGCCGCATCTACTGCAGCATGGGGATCCAGGGCATCAAACGGGGTGTTAATGATCAAAACCAAACGTGGTTCGAAATCGAAGCCGATTTTTGAATATACTTATAAAAATACTACGGGTTGGGAACCATCTCCGATACCGATGCTCGATGGAGCCGGATATTCCCGTTTAGTTACCGAGGAGCATTACAATGTAGACCGTAATGAGTTTTTAGCCAATTATCTGACTAATCCATTGGTGCATTCTATCGCTTTTGATCCGGAATGGGACCAGTACTATAACTATTCGCAAAATACCAATTGGGTGAAGGAAATCACCCAGGTTGCCCATACTAAACAGCATGATTTTTCGGTGCGCGGGGGTGGTGACAAAACGAAATACAACATGTCAGTTGGCTTTTTCGACGAGGGTGGTACTACTATTGGAAATGAGTTAAAGAAACTCAACCTTCGCAGTTCGCTAGACTACGATCTTTCATCCAAACTACAGTTCAAATCAGACGTCATGTTTACCCGTTATGATCAGAATAACACCTATGATGCTGAAGATCCTAATTTTTATGGTAAACTTATACGTTCCATTGCATACCGTAAAATGCCCAATATGTCGGTTTACGACCGTGATACTTTGAATGTCCCATCTTCCGAATACTTTACTCCGACAAACACTTTGCAGGGTAATGCTGCCTCCATATATAATCCGGTAGCCTTTGCAAATCTGGGGAAAAATCATCAACTCAAAGATAACGCACGGGCTTTGTTCAGCCTCAGGTATTCTATTTTACCGAATCTTATTCTGAATTCAACGGTAACCCTGGATATTTTCGATAACAAACGCGAAAAATTTCTGCCTTTTAAGGCAGTAGGGTTCGATTATGGAAGTGACTATACGAACCGGGCTACGAATGAATTTTCGAAGAAAAGTTCGATCTATACGATCAACCAGCTTATTTTTAATCCCAAAACCGGACCGGATCATGATTTGGCTTTTATGACCCAATTTGATACTGAAGAAACAGTTCAGCGGTGGTTTAAAACTGAAACCAGCCAGTCGGCCTCGCCTTATCTACAGCAGCCAGTTGGCGATACTCACCTGAATTATTTTGATGCCAATTATACCAAATACCGTTCAATGGGTGTATATACCAACGCCACTTACAAGTACAAGGATAAATATATATTTATGGTTGGAGCTAAATATGAAGGAAATTCAAAGTTTAGTTCGGAAAGCCGCTGGGGTTTATTCCCAACTTTGTCGGGTGCCTGGCGTGTTAACAAGGAAAACTTCCTGAAGGATGTTAAATTTATTGATGATTTGAAGTTAAGGTTAAGCTGGGGTCGGAGCGGTAACTCACCAGATGGTGATTACCTGTACTGGAATACCTATAGTGCAGGTAAAGATCCTAATGGTGGAAACCTTAACTATTTGGATATGCAGGGAATTCAGCCCAATGGTGTAGCCCTTACCAGTCTGATGTGGGAAACTATTGAGCAGATAAATCCGGGACTTTCATTCTTTGGTTTAGATAACCGACTGAATATTGAAATTGACTATTACCGGAAAAAGACTCTGAATTTATATTTGAAGGACTCCGGAATTCCCGTATCGACCGGATTCCCCTCGCTGAACCGTAATGATGGCGAGTTGGAAAACCGTGGAGCCGAATTCATGATGGACTATACTGTTATTAAGAAGAAAGACTTCTCGTTAAACTTTAATCTGAACCTTTCGACCAACAAGAATGTGGTATTGAGACTCCCTGACAATTACAGCCTGGAATATGGGAATATGCTGGATAATGGGAATTATAAAATCAGTATTAAACCAGGCGAAGCAATGGGCGGATTCTTTGGATACCGTTACTTGGGGGTTTATAAAAATAGTTATGACCCAACTAAAACTGATGCAGAAAATATAAGCTCACCGGTTGTGTTGGATAAAGATGGTAAAATTATTAAGAGTCTCACCGGGGTTCCATTAAAAATGATTATGGGTGGTACCAGCGGATATGTTTTTGAAGCCGGTGATGCCAAATATGACGATATCAACCATGATGGTAAAATCGATGAACTGGATTTGGTTTATCTCGGCGATTTGAACCCAAAATTTATGGGTGGATCAGGCTTCCGTATTCAGTACAAGGGAATTATCCTGAATACCTTCTTTTACTTCAAAGTAGGGCAGAAAATCATCAATCAGACCCGCATGGATACTGAAAAAATGTATGGTTCCGATAACCAGAGCCAGGCAACAAACTGGCGTTGGAGAAGAGAAGGAGATGATACCGATATGCCCAGGGCGCTTTATAATAAAGGATACAACTGGTTGGGTTCCGACCGTTTTGTTGAAGACGGTTCGTATCTGCGGTTAAAATCCTTGTCGCTGAGTTACCTGTTTAATCCAAAAATATGCAAGGCATTGCGTGTTAAAGAACTAAAAGTATATGGTACTGCTTACAACCTCTATACCTGGACTAAATATTCGGGTCAGGATCCTGACGTGTCACAACCAAACAAACCTGACAAGTTACCTAAAGATGAAAGTAGAACCCCGCCAAGTGAGAAGATTATGATTGGTGTAAATGTTACATTCTAATATTTAAAAATAACTTCGATGAGAAAATACAACATATACAAACCGATAAACTATACCATTCTGCTGGTGGCACTCACGCTGTCATCATGCAGTAACTGGTTGACCATTGCACCTGAGAATAGCCTGATCAAGAGTAAATTCTGGACCAAAACAGACGATGTTAACGGAGCTCTTGCGGCAACCTACAATGCTTTTCGCAGCGCGGCACTTGAGTCTTTCATCTGGGGTGAATTAAGAGCTGATATGGCTACTTTTGGCGGCAACACTTTTGCAGACTATGCCCGAATAGCCGGCAGTGATATCAACCCTTCGAACGGTAAAATAAGCTGGGAAAAATATTATAAATCGATTAACCTGGCCAATACTTTGATGTACTATGATAAGGATGTTCTTGCCCTGGATAAGACCTTTACTCAGAAAATGAAAGATGGAGTAGATGCAGAAGCACTGTTTATCCGCTCGCTTAGCTATTTTTATCTGGTACGCTTATGGAAAGATGTTCCTCTTGTAATTGAGCCTTCTCTTTCTGATACATCCAACCTGTATCTGGCTAAAAGTCCTGAAAACGTAGTAATAGATCAAATCATTAAGGATCTTTTGGTTGCAAAAGATTTGGCATACACTACTGAATTCAGGGGCGATGCCAGTCATCCGGCTTATTTTAACGGACGCGCCAATAAATATTCAATTATGGCCCTTCTGGCTGATGTGTATTTGTGGGATCAGCAATACCAGAAATGTATTGACTATTGCGATTCTATAACCAACACAGGTCTTTTTAGCCTGGAACCTACTTCCACCTGGTTTAATCTGTATAATCCG
>Ga0079306_1002076_pt1 | contig 11779 bp, 6 predicted proteins | sample Methanotroph_Enr_FD_79181 | JGI IMG/M metagenome (GOLD analysis project Ga0079306, IMG submission 79181) | Enriched soil microbial communities from Old Woman Creek wetland in Ohio, USA - Methanotroph_Enrichment_5 | ecosystem: Environmental > Terrestrial > Soil > Wetlands | place: USA: Ohio...
AATCCAGATGTTGTGAATACATTTTGAACCCAACTGACGTCCCATTTCTTCAGCAATTTTACGCGATTGGATGACGTGGTCAATCCAGAATTGACGGATGGCAGGATCGCGGTGCGACAAGGTAAATCCGTCGGCTGATTTTTCGTGCGAAAAACAGGTACAGTTAAAATCTAGTTTATAGTTTTTCTCTTTCGCCCAATCAATCCAGCTCTGGAAATGTTTGGGTTCAATCTGATCGCGGTCAACCGTTTCGCCGCCAAAATCGCCATAAAAAGCATGGATATTTACACGGTGATTGCCCGGAATCAACGTCATGGCTTTGTCAATGTCTGCACGAAGTTCAGAAATTGAACGTGCTTTTCCCGGATAATTTCCGGTTGCCTGAATACCACCAGTTAGTTCACCATCGCCATTTTCGAAACCGGCAACATCGTCGGCCTGCCAGCAGTGCAGCGAAATGGATAGTTTATCTAGTTGTGCTACAGCTTTTTCAACATCGACACCCAGATCGGCATAACGGGCTTTCGCATATTCAAATGCCTGATTAATTTGAGACTCTTTCATGATTGTTTTATTATTTGTATTTAATCTATTTTCAACTTTTTTGTAACTACTCTTTTGAAGGTCAATGCCATTTCGTCCGAAACAAGGTCTTTGTTTTGAAAAGCGCTTTCTCGCGGACGTAATTACTTCTGGCCGTTTTCAATTGTATTCGATAGTCTCCCTTTTCTCCATTCACCCCTGTCATCCTGAATTTATTTCAGGATCATTTCAGGGTCTCATTCGTTTATAGATGCTGAAACAAGTTCTGCATTACCCGACACTAGCCTGTTATTTTCAGAAATTTCAGGGATCAATGCCAATCGACGAAATATCAACGCATTCCTTTTTAACTTCAGCCAAGGCTACCTTAAAATGTTCCAATAATGAATAAATGTTCCAATAAAAATGATCGCCAATCTGAAGCATCTGATTTGAGAATCTGGTCAACTCTTTCATTTGGAGCCTTCCATTATCGAGTGTTCCAAGCATAGAGCGTCCGCTGGTGGCTCCAAGGTCGAATGCCAGAAACGATTTATTTTTCATTCTTAAATGGCTTAGTTAAATTTTATCTATTATGACTTTATTCTCTATTTTTGTAAGTGTAAAACTACATACTAATTAATGCCAACTTATATTAGAAATGATTCTTTATTTGCACAAAATGACACTACATTAGATGTTATAAAATAGGTTTATTAGATGAGGAGACAATAAAAAAACAGGGTTGCAATGAGAAGAGATTTGGGGATTTGAAAATTTGAAATGAAGAGGAATGGATAAATGGTTGTATGGCTAAATGGTTAAAATGAATGAATAATAATTTAGCACTATTGGAATGTGAAACGTTGAAATTAAAACTCAACTTATGCCAAACGAATCGTTTGTAAAATATATTCACGCAGGTTCACTCGATAAAGAATGGGGATTGTTCCTGACTGGCGCGGGATATGCACAAATTCCGCCGACGACTGTTTACCCGCCCAATGTACACCCCAGCGGTTATTTCTTCACCTGGGAAAAAGGACGTGTGCTTCAGGAATACCAGATCAATTACATTACTGAGGGCTCCGGAACGTTTGAGACGAGTACTGATCAGTTTCAGGTAGTACCCGGTTCGATCCTGATTTTGCGTCCGGGAATGTGGCACCGCTACAAACCCGATCCCAATACCGGGTGGAGCGAACATTACCTTGGATTTAACGGCGATTTTTGTTCACACCTGTTTAACGAAGGATTTTTCCAATCGGGCAAGCCTGTCATGTATATAGGTTTTCAGGAAAGTATCCTGAAGCTATTTCTTGAAATTATCCAGTTGGTAAAAGATGAGAAAACTGGGCATCAACAAGTCGCCGCAGCAAATACGATTTTAATTCTTAGCAAGATTTTATCGGTAGTTCGCAACCAGGAATTCGCCGGAAAAAGTATAGAGCGCACCATTCGGAAAGCCTGTTTGCATTTCAGGGAAAACCTGAATACCAATGTTAATATTGAAGAGTTGGCTAAAGAGTTAAATGTTGGATATTCCTACTTCAGGCAAATGTTCAGGAAATACACAGGCATTCCGCCTACCCAATACCATTTATCGCTCCGGATACAAAAGGCGAAAGACTTGCTGGTTTCAACCGATCAAAGTTTCAAGGAAATTGCCATCGACCTCGGATTTGAATCGTATTTCTATTTCTCGCGAATTTTCAAGGACAAGACCGGCAAAAGCCCGATGGAATTCAGAAAAGAGCATCATCAACAGAATTGATGCAACGCGTTCTGTTAAAAGTAGAATACATTTTTCTGACCACGCTTTTCTTTGTATTCCCCTTTTCGAACCACTTTCACAATAGAACGCCGGTTTACTTCGTGCTGTTCTTCGGTACATTCAACCCCATTGGCGCATTTATTCAGCAAACGTGTCTCACCGTATCCGCGGTACAAAAGGCGTTTCGGGTCAATTCCTTTGGAAACCACATAATCGAAAGCAGCCTTAGCCCGCTTTTTCGAAAGTAACATATTGTAATCATCGCTACCGCGCGAATCGGTGTGCGATTCGATCCGGATTTCAAGGTCCGGAAAATCTTTCAGCATGGCAATTAGCCGGTCAAGAGTAGCAGCAACATCAGGTTTGATGTCTGATTGATCTAATGCATAGTTGATGTATTCCAGCTCAACAACCTGTAAAGCCTCCCCATCCTCTTCTTCCACGCTTTTAGGCGCAGCCGAATTATCGACAACTTCAATTTTCTGTTCAAGGAAAATCTCAGAATAAGTTTCATCATTTGGCCGAAGTTTCGCTGTACCAATGATAACTTCGGTTTCGTTGTATAATTCTTTGGTTACATTAATCGTGTATTGCTGCCCTTTGTTCACTTCGAACTCGAACTGCCCATCGATACGGGTGGTGCTCGATGCAATGGTATTCCCGGCTTCGTTAATCACAGAAACTGTGGCATCAGAAAGTACGTCTTTTGTGTCGCGATCCTTAACTACACCACGGATGATAACCGGAACCCGTTTGATCTTCAGGAAGTACAAATCGTCGTCACCTTTACCTCCCGAACGGTTTGAGGCAAAATAGCCTTTCACTCCGGTCGAATCAAGTGCCAGCCCAAAATCATCTTTCGATGAATTAACCGGGTAACCCATATTCTCGACACTGCTAAAAATGCCCTGTTCAGGAACCGAGAAATAAATATCCAATGCCCCTAAACCACCATGTCCATCGCTTGAAAAGTAGAGAACCCCATCGTTACTGATAAATGGAAAAAACTCGTTTCCTTCAGTATTAATTTTTGGCCCGAGATTAAAAGGTTTACTCCATTGTCCGTTCGAAAATACACTAAAGTAAATATCTGATTTTCCATAACCACCGGGCATATCAGAAGCAAAATACAATATTTTTCCTTCTTTGTCAATCGATGGATGCCCCGCAGAATATTCGTCGCTGTTATACCTAAAACTACCGCTCAACTTCCATTCATTATCTTCCAGCTTTCCAAGGAATATCTTCAGGTTAACCACGCCTTCCCTGCTTTTTGAAGTTTTCCCTTTTGCAAAATTATTCCGGGTTAAATAGACTATGTTGTTTTTCGAATCGATTGAAACCGGTCCGTCGTGGTAAGCAGTTTTCAACTTTGGAGCAAAGGGTTCTACTGAATTCAAATCGCCATAGGGTCCTATTTTTGCTGAATACAACTTCAAATAGGGTAATTCATTCCATTTATAAGTCGCTCCTGCTTTAGTACCTATTGAGGTTGATGAGAAAATAAGCTTGTCTTTATAGAATGCTGGCCCCATATCAGAACCGATTGTATTTATCGCGGTATTCAGGATTTCGTAATTGGTAGAATCGCGCATCAGAAATTTAATGTATTCGAGCAGTGAAACCTGTAAGTTAACGCGTCCGTCTTCAGGCCTCAGGTCAGAGTATTCCTTTAGCCATTGTTCAGCAATCAGATATTTACCATTGCTTTTCAACGCCTGCGAATAATTAAAAATATCTTCAGGAATGGCAACTTTGCGATCGATTAATTTTTTGAGCCAACGTTCAACCTCTTCTGTATTTCCAACATTCCGGTTCGACTCTGCCAATCTCTTTACAACATAATTATCCGTGGTATCCTTTTCATAGGCATATTCGTAAAGCCCAATTGCCTCAACATATGCAAATTCATCAAAACTTTTATCAGCAAGTTTAACGGTAAGCTTCTGGCTGAAACTTACCGTTGGTATGAATAAGATAAGAATTACTCCCCACAGAAATATTTTTGAAAGTCTTGCCATTCAATTATTCTTTGTACCCGAAAATAAACCATTCAATACATCGAATATCAGTACACCAAAATTAAAACTGACAAATCGACCCGATATCACTCGGCTAGAAATATCTTGGTGATCTAACTCTGCCGCGTCCAAAGTCGAAATCGAAGGTTACCATAATTTCATGTGTTCCGCTGCTATAAGCTCCCAACTTATTGATTGGAAGATCATAGGAATATCCGAATTTTAACTGATCGGTGGCCTGAAGTTGAAATAATCCTCCAAATGAATCACCAACCCGATACATACCTCCCAACCAAAGACGGTCATAAAATAAAAATGTACCCGTCACATCTAACCCAACAGGGGCATTGTTAACATATTTGGCTAAAATGGATGGTTTAAATTTAACAATTCTATTTACATCAAATACATAGCCCGTCATAAAAAAAACATGTATCTGTTCCTTGCTGATACTCTGCGTGGAAACACCATTTTTATTGATTTTGTTTTCAATTAATTTTGGAAGTGAGAGTCCAAAATAATATTTAGGAGTATAATAAAAAGCTCCAACTCCGAAGTTTGGCAGAAATTTACGGTTAATATCATTGGCGAAAATCGGGTCGGGATCGTTGGTCGTTAAGTCTGAGAGGCCAGCTTCAAAAAAATTGACTCCCCCTTTTAGTCCAAGAGAAAGACTTCTGCGGTGACTAAAACTGAGCGTATAAGAATAATCGATGTAAACTCCTGTTTGCTTTACAGGGCCCACCTGATCGCTCAAAAACGAAAAACCTAAACCCATTTTTGTGCCTGCAACCGGAAAATTCATCGAAAATGAGCGGGTAACGGGTGACCCAGGTACAGAAACCCATTGATTGCGCGAAACGACCATCATGCTCAACACATCTTTTGATCCGGCATAAGCAGGATTCAACGTAAGCAGGTTTTCCATATACTGCGTGTACATTGGATCTTGCTGCGCATACGATTCGAGAACACAAAACAATATTACAATTACCACGACAACTCGGGTAACCAATTGGTTTATTCGTTTTATGTATTTAGAATTACTCAATTTTTTATTTCGTTTTTAATGTCTTCAGTTTTCTTATTCGTGTTTCAAATTTTTACTTTAGGCGCTTTTTCATCGATCGAGATAAATGGCACCATTCAATTTTTCTTTACCATCCAGTTTCAGCACATAAAAATAAGTGCCTGAAGGAACTGGCCCCGAACCAAAACGTACTCCCTGTCCTGCTTTTCCATCCCAAAATCCGCTTTTACCCTGGCCTTCGCCATAATTTTCCGATCGGTAAACCACATTACCCCAACGGTTGAAGATTTCAATTTGCACTGTTTTGTATTTTGCTATTCCTTTTATTTCAAATTTATCGTTGATGCCATCACCATTGGGAGAAAAAGCTTCAGGAATAAAGAATGGTGCATCGCTAACCAAAACCAATACGGTTGCCTGATCGCAATGCTCGAAATAGTCGCAGATGGAGTAGATAAAATTATCAGATCCGGTATAATACTGATTGGGTAAATAAGAAACCAGCGAATCGCCCACCACAGTTGCTATACCATTTTGAGGAGATGTAACTATTCTTAATGTTGCCGGGTTCAATTTTCCCTTAGGGATGTCGTTGTCCAGTACATTGATATCAACAGCGTTGTTTACTAGTACTTCAGCAGTATCGTTAATAGCCTTTACCTGAACATATAAGCCTACAATTGTTGAATCCAAATCAGTACAACCATAGCGGTCGGTAACCTGAAGGTAATATTTCCCGATTCCCTTCACCTGCGGTTTCGCGGTTTCTCCACCAGAAACAATAACTCCGCCCTGTGTCGACGACCAATTATACTTCAAACCGTTGCCGATACTTGAAGAAGCATCCAGCATGATAACTTCGGATGTAGATTGTACAAATAACTGATTGGCAGTTGCAATTTGCGGAGCTGGATCAACTTTAACATGAATGGTTTTTGTGGCTGTATTTCCAGACTGATCTGTTACAGTTAGGGTATAATCGGTTGACGTTCCAGGCGTAAACACCGGACTTGAACTGGTTGGATCATTTAAAAATGTTTCTGGCGACCATTTGTATGTTAATGCACCAGCCCCTTTACTTGCGCTGGCATCGAGCTTAACCGGAAGACAAGTTCCTGTTGTAATATCGCTATTTGCCAGAATAACAATTTTAGGAATATTACCTACGATGTAAACTGTCTCTTTTGAACACAGGTGAGGAGTCGTTGCCGTACAGGTTTCGACTACAAACTGATCGGTCATTTGTCCAAATACCCCTTGGGGAGGGATGTAGGTAAAACTACCGTCGGGCTGAACCTGAACAATGCCATGCGCAGCGCTTGTTACAGGAGTAGTTTGATAAACAAGGGCAGCCCCGCTACTGTTAAAATCGTTGCCCGAAAGATTGCCGGTAAGCTGGCCGGTGGTAAAGTACGCACTGTAGTTAGCGTACAAATCGTTTTGTAAAAGACCGGATGGCATCACATAAATCGAAACAATTCCCCAGTCGCATTTACCATTCCCGTTGCATATCTGGTAAGTGAAATGATTTTCGCCGGTAAACCCATTTTGAGGAACGTATGAAAAATCGCCATTGGCTTCCCATTTTAAAGATCCCGACAGACCTGAACTGCGGACCTGTAAAATGCTGAAACTACCCGATCCGGGTATAAAGTCGTTCTGAAGGAAATTGCCTTTAATGGCAGTATTGTACAATGTCAAAGCAACATCATTATTTGCAACAGGAGCCGGATCATCCGGAACAGTACTAAGCACTTTGATCGACACATTGGAGGTGCTGCAAACAACCTTCCCTGTTTCATCCTTTTGGCAAATCTGATATTCGAAGAAAGCCTCTCCGGAAAATCCAGCAGCCGGAACAAATGTATAATCGCCTGTTTTCTTGTCGAAGAAAGTCAGTTTCCCAGTTTCCGCAGGAGGAATAGTCACTACTTTTGCTTCTACTAGAGCAGGATCGAAAAACAAATCGTTGGATAATACATTACCCGAAACGGTCATTCCAGCCCATGTATTATTCATATCAGTTATAGCCAAAACCCCGGCGTTATTCAAAGCAGGATTTTTCACCTTAATACTTACCGTAGCCTGACTGCAACCAGTTGTTTGACCTGCAGGGCACAACTGGTAAGTAAAAGAATCGTCGCCCCAAAAGCCTGGAGCAGGTGTATAGGTTACCGAACCATTCGCATTTTTAGTAAGCGTTCCTCCCTGTACTGATTTCGCCGGAACAATCTCCTTGGTGGTTGCCAATAAGCCCAGATCGTTCGCCAATACATCAATCGTAACCGGCGTTTCCATTGGGATGATTATCACATCGGCAACTGCCTGAAGTGGAACATTGTTTTCGACTTTAATCGTTTTTATGGCCCATTCGCTTAAACATCCTCTGGTATCGGTGGCCTGCACCTGTAAAGTGTAGCTTCCTGTTTGGCTAAAGGTGATGTTCCCTGATTGGGTCGTAGTTGAAGTAAGGGTTTGGGTACTCCCATCAGGAAGGAGTATAGTGTACTGATAAGTATTGCCGCTTGAACCGGTAACGGAAAACGAACGTTGATCACCTTTTAACAAACCCGCAGTTTCGGGCTCAGCAAACAGGATTTGCGGCCGTGTAAATATGGTATGGGTGTGAATATCTTGTCCTGAAGTTGTTTCAGGTTTAATGGTCAGATTTTGTGAATCGGTTGCGCCGATAATTTTTACAACTACCTGCGTATCCTGATTGGGGTTGGTAACATAGGAACTACCTGAAATTACCAGATATTGATCTGCAAACGCAACGATTTGCGATGGCTGTGTTACTCCATTTACCTGAAAAGTAACTGAAATTGGGAAATGAGTCGCCACTAGCGGCAATCCATTACTTTCGTCTTTAAACTGAATAGGAAGACTAAAATTGCTACTCGTTTGATAACAAACCGAACTAGTAGCTGTGGTAAAAAGGACTATATAGTTATTTGGGAGAACGGTGATTTTAACAAACCGGCTAGTGAAACAACCTAAATTTGTACCTTCAGTTATAAGTGAATAATAAACGCCAGGTTTGGTTATCGCAAGAACTGTAGAATGCTCTAAGGGAAGAGAAAACATATAATCAGCAGTATTTGCTGAAATTGTTAAGTTTTCGTCTTGGAATAACTTCCATTGATAAGTATTCCCTGCGGACTGACTAACCGAAACAGTAAAAGGGTGCCCTTGCACTACTGAATAACCTGCCTCTTGGGCATGGTTAAGCAATGCTATAAATAAGCAGCCGATTAATACTACATATTTCGATAATCTCATGAATCTTTTTTAAGGAAAGTATTAGTTGGTCAGATTTGACCAACCAATACTTTAAAATACTAAATATCAGCTAATTAATATTACTAATTAGTTGACAATTATATCTCCTGTCTTTGGATAAGTTTTTACAGTGTACGTTATTAAATTATCTGTATCATTACCTGAACTTTCACCCACCTCTCCTGCTCCTACCTTCAAAGCAGATACTGTTAATGGTAATGTATACGTAAATTTAGAATCCGTTCCTGCATTGTCTTTTGCAGTAACCTTAATCCTAACCTTACTGCCATTTGTAACCGAGACCTCTTTGGCTGTTGTTACAGCAGCAGTTTCACTAATACTTGGATTCATATATCCATTAACTGTTTCTGAAGTAATAGTTTTAATATAACCAACAGCAGAAGTTTGAATATCATTACCAGTCAATGTATAAGAGAACTTCCAGTTTCCTTTCCATTCCGCGGTTCCATTTTTAACAATAACATCATAATAACGCACATTATCCGGAGTCGTCAGGCTTGAAGTATTTGCAACAATCTGTCCTTCTCCTAAAGCACAACTAGTCCGGCCAGCTTCATCTATTGGATTGCCAGTTGCATCAACAGCAACAACAACGACATTCCATTGACTTGCTGCTATATTTACCTTTATATAGCGAGTTGTTGCACATCCGGTTTGAGCTGTCCCAGCAAACTCTTTTACTGCAACATAATAAGAACCGACAGGCATAGTTTTCCATTCAATCGAACAGCTGTTTGATTGAGCTGTTAAAATAGAAAAATTAGTTGCCGTCATGGCAGTTGACGATGGCGTTGGAATTTCAGCATAGACAGACCATTGATAAGAAAAATCAGCGTGATTTGTAACAGTAAACGTTTTTGTTTCTCCATTGTACTGAGTTACTTCAGCTTGCGCACTTACATTACTACTAAAGCCTATTAATGCAAACAGGCTGACTAAAAGGTAAATTTGTTTTTTCATTTTTGTAATTTTTAAGTTAAACATTTTATTATTAATTTATTTTGATTGTATTCTATAATCCCACTATTGGTAAGAGTGCGGTTGTATATTGAAAGATTCCCTTTAATCGGTAGTTATTGCCGACGTATTGGGCACGCCCCATAATTGGAGGGTTTCGCTGTTGTTGTGGGTTCCAATTTGAATAACCGTAAAGCGGTCGGTAGCATTGCTAATTTGAATGCGAACCTGAAAGTTATGTGCCGTAATGCTACTTAGGGTGTATTCCAGTCGTACTTTGTATGAGTCGGTTGCCGTTTTTACAACCCGCACATAAGGCATGTTACTGGTATCACAGCCGGAGCTGTGAGTCGGATTGGTTCCGGTGAGGGTGATGTTTGAGACGGTGCCAGAGCATATTGGAGTTCCGTCTAACGTTATGGCGTAGCCAAACGAGTAAGGAGCTACCCCGTTCCCCACGAAATTAACTTCCCAGAGAATAGTACTGGGCGTATACGTTTCCCCAGACTGGCAGTTATTGCCGAAAAGTTTTAATTCCGTGTCAAACGTATTTTTAAGTACTGTTACAGAAAGAGTTTTTGGTTTTTTGCATATAATTCCGGTTTTGGTTTTTATTACTGAAATGATATAATTTCCTGTTGGAATCAAACTTGTATTCTTGAATGTAATCTGAACATCAGCCGGATTCACTGTTGTGAGTGAGTAGGTCGAGCCGTCCACCGCAGCTCCTGGCACTCCGTTATTGTCGACATACAATCCCCAGGCATAGGTATATCCGTCTTCTGGTCTTTTGTTATCCACAAAATATTCGTGGGTCGATGTTTGCATCGGCTGTATCCCCGAGCCTGCGCTGGTAGCGTTGCTACCATTGTCATAAAAAATGTCTGTCAGGTTGAACACAACCTGAACCGTCTGGATTTTTGGAGCAGAAACATGTCCGCATAAATCGCTTATAGTCCAGGTGATAAGGGTAATTCCTTCAGGAAAAATAGCATCGAAGCTTCCATGCCCCGTTACCTTTCTTCCGGCAAGGGTATATTCGTAATAGGCTCCTTCGTCAATCAGACTGCAATTCTCAGACACCTTTGTCGGAGCATCTACATGAAGATTTGCACCGCAACTATTATCGTTGGGCGAAGCCTGTAAATCAACAACTGAATTAATTACAGGTGCTTCTGTATCAGTAATCGAAAATAACTGCGTACAGGAGGCAATATTTCCAGAGGCATCGGTAATTGTGTAAACCCGGCGCACTTCACATGATACTCCTGGAATAATAACATCATTATGCAACATGATGAGGTCGTTGGGTGCTGTGCAATTATCTTTAACCTCGCCCCCTGCGTCAATAAAACCCTGAATAGTGGTTATAGCTGCCGGTACACTCGCCACGCAACCATACGTTTCGCCGGTTAAGCATTTGGTAATAAGGGGGGGGGTAGTATCCCCAATGGTCACGTTCGTAGTAGCTGTAACAACCGAACAGCCGCCCGAAGCAGCAACCGTATAAGTCACCATATAGGTTCCTGCCGTACTCGTTCCCGGGGAGATAGCTCCGGTCGATGTATCGATTGTCAGCCCGCTGGTGGAAGCATACGTCCCTCCAGTGTAGGCTCCGGTACCGCTGATGGTAACCGGCTGTGGCGTGGATACCGATGTACAGAAAGGTGATCCTGAATAACTGATCGTAGCGGTCGGGACGGCTGTTACGGTTACCTTCAATACATTACTTCCAGCAGCACCTGACCAATCGGTTTTACAGTCAACACGCGCCAAACGCCGGTACCAGCGGTCAGCGGTTAATGCAGTGTTATCGTCGTAAATTAATCCAGTTGCGCCAGTTTCTTGCCAACTGTAAGGACTATCTATAGTAGAATATTGCCATTTGTATTCCAATGTTCCAGTTTGACCTAATGCAGGTTCTGAACTGGTAAAAGCCACCGGATCAAAGCCCGTACAAATAGTCTGGGCCCCGGCAATTGTACCTCCATTGGTTGGATTGCTACATACTTCAGTAAAAGTAAGAGCACCTCTTGATTCTCCTCCATTTTCAGCAACCCTAAATTCTATTTTCGAAGTTCCATTTAGTGTGTAAAAAGTAGTAAGTACTTCTGGGTTCCTGTTGTCCCATGCTCCTGATGAACCGACCAAAGCACCATCAATATATAACTG
>Ga0079306_1002077_pt1 | contig 11769 bp, 13 predicted proteins | sample Methanotroph_Enr_FD_79181 | JGI IMG/M metagenome (GOLD analysis project Ga0079306, IMG submission 79181) | Enriched soil microbial communities from Old Woman Creek wetland in Ohio, USA - Methanotroph_Enrichment_5 | ecosystem: Environmental > Terrestrial > Soil > Wetlands | place: USA: Ohio...
GGTTGAGGCAGCCAAGCAACTTCAAAAAACGGTTGTATAAAATTACTGTCCTTTTTGTTGGAGCCCCAACAGCCACATGACCGCTTCTTTTTTATAGCGTCTGTCGCCTCTAGAGTTGATGCGGATTGCAGGAAGCTTGCCTCGTTTACCCCAACGTTTGATCGTGAGGGGAGAGACGCGCAAAATTTTTGCGACTTCCTTAACAGTTAATAAATCTGGCCATTCATCGCCCATTGCCATATGATCTCCTTTTCTTTTCGGGCAAGAAAAATGTATCGTTAGCAGTCAAACAATATCATGTGATGTCGGACATTGTCAATGGATGAAAATGTTTTGTGGATAAGTTGTGTGACAAAAAACTTTTTGCGACGTGAAAATATAATTAATGTTTTTTTTGAAGAAAAAGTGTGGAAAAGCATAGTGTTTTCTTGTGGTATTTAGGGAATAAATTTTCTAGTAAAATTTTCTTGACAAAACTGGGTTTTGTGCTATTATTACGGTGTAATTGACAATATCGCCTTGATTTGCGAAAGCGAATATTTATAACTGGCCAGTCTTTAAAAAGAGGCCAGTTTTTTTGAGGCTAAAAGGCGTAATTCATTCGCGAATTGCCCCCTTTGATGTCAATTGGCACATTAACAACTTATTTGGAATGAAATGCCTCCATATGGAGCAAAGAGAGCGTGAACTTATGTTCATTCTTTGTTTGTTCCATATGTGAAGCATAAACATGGAAAAACAAGGGAATATCACATTCATTCATATAGCCATTCAGAAAGGGAAAAAGAGGAGATACAAATGATAGGATTAATGATCGTGCTAGGGTTTATCGCAGGAGGTATTGTCGTAGCCGTGAAGTTATCAACCGGCAGGAGAAACGAAGAGGAAGACTACGTCGGACCAGCAATATGGCTTGGTGTGAAAGTACTTCTTTTTAGTTCTCTGTTTGGGATGCTCGTGAAGGCTTTTTCCATCCTAGCTTCACGTCTGCTTTGGTATCAGGAGATGGGAAAAATTCAGGTTTGGAGCGTCCAAATAATCACACAGATCATTTTACTTGTCGTTGTGACGATTGTGAGCTGGATTATCCTAACAGTTATGACAAAAGGAACAGTTCGTCATTTCTTGAGCGTGCAAGACAAGTCGTTTGTTTCCTCAGTCAAGCTTTGTGACGTGATACGACGATATGTGGTTGTAGTAGCTGCAATTGTTTTTGGTATGGCCGCATACGAATCAAAATCGAATCTTGTTCTACAGATGCTCTATCAACAGCCTTTTGGAAGTTCTGATCCTATTTTTGGATTGGATATCAGTTATTTCGTCTTTACGCTGCCGTTTCTGCAATATGTTTGGTATACGGCAATGTGGCTTGTTGGGACCGGTATCGTGATTGCCGCTGTCGAGCTGTTAATTTTCTACTGGATTGCAGATTGGAGTACTTACACAAATTGTTCTGAAGAGATCCAAGAAACATTACCTCAGGCTTCGGCGAAGTTTGGTGTGTTTTTGTTGACGCTTGCTGCAGGGCTACCACTTGCGAGGCTAGCGCTTCTCATAAACGGTACCAGCGATAAGTTTTCTGGCGCTGCCTACACTGATGTTATGACACGAATGCCATGGATTGTCGTATGTATGGTCATAACGATCTGTATGGGAATATTTCTCATCGTTGCAGAGAAAACTATTACGTCTTGGAAACCATTTGTGTTTGTCGGAGCAGGATATCTTGTTTCTGTGTTACTCACATTGGTGATAATTCCAGGATTAACACAAGGTTTCGTTGTGAATCCAAGCGAGTTGGCTTCAGAATCACCATATATCCAATACAACATGGCTGCAACACGAAAAGCGTTTGTGTTGGACAACATTGTTGAATCAAAATTTTTGTACCAGAAAAGCTTTACAGGTGCAGAATTTTTGGAAAATGAATCTGTATTGGATAACACGAGAGTCATGGACTGGCGTGCGCTGCTCACTGCAGAAAATTCATTGCAGACATTTCGACAATATTATCGATTCACTGATATAGATATGGATCGATATGATGCGACTGAAGTGATGATTGGTGTTCGTGAATTGGATATAAGCCAGTTATCAGAGACTGCGCAGAATTGGAGCAATGAACATTTGCAATATACGCACGGTGATGGATTTACCGTAAGTGGTGTGAGTGAAGTTGATGACAATCAGGGGTTACCTGAGTTTACTGTATCGGATTTGCCTGTTGTCGCTGATGCTCCGTATGCCACTGGAAATACCCGAATCTATTTCGGTGAATTGACGAATAACTGGATTGTCTTAAATACCAAGCTTGATGAGTTTGGGAGTCCAACAGAAACAGGCGCAAGTTACGAGCGGTATGTGGGAGATATCGGTGTGCAAATGACGCCGATTAACCGATTGATGTTGTCAATTCGGTATCACGACCTGAAGCTTCTGTTATCTGAACTTGTCACTTCAGAAAGTCGTATGGTGTACGGGCGTGGTATCATGACACGTCTTGCTTCGTTATGTCCTGGCGTATCTTGGGATAGCGATCCATACCCTGTTGTTGGCGGAGATGAGGTGCTTTGGATGGTTGATGGCTATACCACCACGTCCATGTATCCATACTCTACATCGATCAATGGATATAATTACATCAGGAATGCGGTAAAGGCGACAGTTGGTGCGTATACAGGGCAAACCACATGTTACGTCATGGATCCAATCGATCCAATGATGCAGACACTGATGGCTATCTACCCGAATGCATATACTGCTTCTTCTGAAATGCCTGAACTGGTAAAACTACATGTTCGTTATCCTGAAGATATGTTTGTGGCACAAGCGACGCAACTTGCTGTATACCACATGACAGATCCTGTTGCTTTCTATAACAGTGAGGATAAATGGATTATTCCTCAAGAATTGTATCTTGGTGTGACAAAAACGATTATGGATCCTCGGTATGTCATGCTTGAACGAACAAAGGGTGCTCCGGAAGAATTTATTCTGATGGTGCCGTATACACCTGCTACGAAAGATACACTCGTCGGCTGGCTTGCTGTCGGAAATGATGCGGATCAATATGGACAGTTTACCCTCTGGACGTTTCCTCGTACAGAGACGGTACAAGGTCCCTCAAATATCGAAGGGCTCATTAATCAAAATGAAGTAATATCTGCCGATGTGTCATTGTGGGATCAAAAAGGTTCAACAATTATGTGGGGAAATCTCATGACGATTCCTGTGACAAATGCAGAGGGAGCTGGGACGATCGTCTACATTAAACCAATGTTTATCCAAGCGGAGTCTGGACAGATTCCAACATTGGTGCGCGTCGTTATCGTTGTGGGCGATCGGTTGATATATGAAAATACTTTGCAAGATGCATTAACCGTGTTGTATACCGGAAAGACAACGGTGACACCTACACCATCTGCTCCGCAGGAAGAAACGATTCCTTTGACGCCTATCCAAGACGCATCCATCACTTTGGCAAACCAATATTTCTTAGCTGCACAAACGTGTGCGGAACAAGGTAATTGGGCTTGTTATGGTGAAAATATGAATCTTCTCGGATCGGTACTATCAACGTTACTCGCACAAGGAGGTGCTGATAATTAATCATTCCAGATAAGTACATTTACCAATAAGGGCAGAGATAGCGTATGTTTGCATGAATCATGCATAACAAAACCTATTGAAGCCCTTATTTTTTTCAACAAAAAATCCCCCAAAGGGGGACTTTTTGTTTATACTCTTATTTCTTTTTTAAAGAATATTACTTCAACTCTGCTTTTGCACCAGCTGCTTCGAGCTTTTTCTTTGCCTCTTCTGCTGCGCTTTTGCTAAGTCCAGTTAATACTTCTTTTGGAGCGGATTCAACGAGTGTTTTTGCTTCAACTAGTCCGAGTGTTGGGACGAGCTCACGAACTGCTTTAATTGCACCAATTTTGTTGGCACCAGCTTCTGTGATGATAACATCAAACACTGTTTGTTCTTCTTTTGCTTCACCTTCGGCTGCTGCTGCAGCATTACCCGCTGCTACTGCTACAGGTGCTGCACTGACGCCGAATTTTTCTTCTAATGCTTTTACTAAATCGGAAAGTTCAAGAACGGTCATTTCTTCAACTGCCGACAAGATTTCATCTTTTGTTAATTTTGCCATACTATCTTGTCACCTCCATTCGACAAATAAATTTTTTACGCTGTTTTCTTTGCCTTCACTCCATTGAGTGCCCAAACCAATTTGTTCATGTTCCATGACAGAGCATGATGTAGATTGGCGATTGGGCTCTTCAGTTGCCCTGCAAGATGGGCAAGCAATACTTCTCTGCCTGGAATGCTTGCGAGTTTGGAAACATCTTTTTCAGAAAGCACTGTGATTCCTAAAAGTCCTGCTTTTGTTTTGCCAACATTTGCTGCTTTAAAGAATTTCAAAAGTTCTTTGAGTCCTGATACTTCATCTTTATAGCTGAAGATCGTGGCTGTTGCCTGAGTAAGGACGGTCTTTAATGCTGGTGCATTGTCACCAAGTGCGCGTTCCATGAGTTTGTTCTTTGTCACCATGAATTCCGCATCAACTGCTCGCATTTTTTTGCGAAGTTCTTCAAGTTGTTTGTGTTTGAGCCCGATATAGTCAGCAAAAATAATAGATTTTGATTTTGCAATCTTATCTTTCATTTCCTGTACTGTTTCGATCTTTTTTTGTGTTGCCATAGATAATTCCTTTCAATTAAAAACATCCTCCTTCGCTCTTTCAGAGCTTCGGATGGATTGATCGTTAGTAAATTCGTTCGTAAAACTCACTTATTAACTAACAGATCAAAAAAATCCCTCAACGATGAGGGATAGATATTTACAGACAAATATATGTTTGTAAACGGTTTTCCCTCGGTAGGATTTATGGTTCGACTGTGCTCACCACCTACTGTCTCAAGGACAATGGTTATTTATATCATATTTAAAAGAAATTAACAAGCAGCAGAGCGGTACGTATTATATTTTTTTCAATCCTTCTGCTAAGCGTTGTAGCGCCGCACGCCCTGATTCGTCTCGTTTTACAAATGTACTTTTTTCATTTATTTTTTGTACTGCTTCTTTGTCAGCTTCAGTCAATTGTTCTTCTCCAACGAATGGAGGAGTAGAAACAGGTGTTTCCAGTGGTGTACTTCCTGGTGTTGTAGCGATGTGTTTTTGCGCTTCAAGAATCCGTTTTAATACAGAGCCTTGGTTTTGTTGCTCTCCACCTGGTTTATCAGGTAAAAATGGCGGTACTGGTTTTTCTAAAGGTAAGTTAGTCATACGAAAAACTCCTTATGGATAAGAGTATAGAGGATGAGGAAATGAATGCAACTTAGAGCGCAAGTTTGATGCCTGGTCCCATGGTTGTGGTGATCGTCACTTTGGCGATTTTATTTTTGCCCATGGCGGCAAGCACTGCCTGAATGTTTTCTGTCAGTTGTTTTTCTTCAAATGATACTTTGCCGACTGCCATATGGACGATTGGATTGTCCGGTTCGCTTTTGTAGTTGACCTGTCCAGTTGATAATTCTTTCACTCGTTTTTCGATATCGGTCGTAACAGTTCCGGTTTTTGGATTTGGCATCAAGCCTTTTGGTCCGAGCACTCGGGCAACTTTGGCAAGTTTTGGCATCATGGATGGATGAGCGACCAAGATATCAAAATTAATTTTGCCTGCGGTAATTTCTTCGATAATTTTGTCATCGGCTACCGCCACGCGAACCTGTTTTCCAGTTCCATGTGGGAGGGTTACACTGCCTCGTACATCTTTTTTGTCACCTAAGGTTAATGGGTTCAAGTTGATATGCATTTCAACAGTGCCATCAAATTTTGTGATGCTGGTGAGTTTGACAAGTTTGAGAGCTTCTGGAAGGGAATAGGACTTGTTTTTATCAACAAGCTTTGCTGCTTCCTGGTATTTTTTTCCGTGCTGTCTTGGTCCGTTTGCTTTTTTCCGCTTGCCCTCCGTAGCTTTAGCGGAGGATGGGTTTTCCACCTTGTCCATCATGGCTTTGACTTCTGGTTTGAGTTCGTCGCCTTCGACCAAAACGGTGCGCCCGCCTTGCCGCGAGGCAGGTTCGCCACCTTTGAGGTTCACACCTTCGACTTTTGCTTTTTTGGCTTTTTTGCCTTCACGACGAGCATCTGCTTTTCGTTTTTGTTCTTTTTCTGCTGCTTCATCGCCAAGAATAACTTTTCGTACTTTTCCCATAATATTACTCCGTTTTAATACCCATGCTTCGTGCAGTGCCTGCAACGACTTTCATGGCTGCTTCTACGTTGGTTGTGTTAAGATCCGGTAATTTGTCTTTTGCAATTTGTTCAACCTGTGCTTTGGTGAGGGTCGCAACGATTTCCCGTCCTGCTTTGCCGCCTGCTTTGTCGATGCCGAGCATGCGTTTGATCATGGCAGCGACCGGTGGAAGCTTGGTGACAAAGGTAAATGTACGATCTTCAAAGACGGTGATGACTGCAGGAATGATCTGTCCTTTGAGTTTGGCTGTCCGTTCATTGTAGGCTTTGACGAATTCCATGATAGGAAGTCCGTGTTGACCAAGAGCTGGACCTACTGGTGGGGCTGCATTTGCTTCGCCTGCCTTCAAATTTAATTTAATAAGTGTCTTGATTTTTTTTGCTGCCATATGATATCAATTTACAATTTTAAATTTATAATTTTCAATAAATTTTCAAATTCTAAATTTCAAATTAAAAATTTTCTGGAAATACATCAGGAGAGAGGAATAAGAAGAACTTTTATAGCGTTCAAGAGTCTTCGAAACCTCTCTCAAGGTTTCTTCCTCCATACATATGTACAGAAGTGAAGTGATTATATCAAGGGACCCTTGATTCGTAAAGGGGAAAAATTAGCTTCGCAAGGCCAGGCCTTGCGAAGCTAGATTTCTGCATTCTTCATTTGTTGCGTTCTGGTGCTATAATCCATCGATAGTTGTAGAGAAAATAGATTTGGGAAGAGATAGAGGAAAAGGAAGGAACATCGCACATTTCAAATTTAATATTCACGTTTTTTAAAACATATTTCATTGGGCACGACTAGATGATGGAGGAAAAAATGGTTACAAATGGAAGTGATAAAAAAAGAAAACAAGATGAAGAGTTTGTTACGTACATCACGGAGCATGAAGATGAATCATTTGCTCCTGACGGTCCGGGTGATCGCGCGTTGGATACATTTAAACATCTGGTTGAACGGCTGCAACAAGAACCGGTTTTTCAACAAGATGGAGAACACTACATCACTGCCAAGTTTCCAGATGATGCTTATTATTTTCCACATCGTTTTGGACCTGTGTGGAAAAAGTTGCAGAAGTTGCAACAAGCGCACAAAGTCATTTTGACCGCACCAGAAGGGAAAGAGTACGTACGGGTTCCAACTGCATCCGGAACAATTTTGTATGACCATGTGTCGGTTACGATATATTGCTGGTATGCATACGATACCCGCGTCTTAGCGAGAAAACATTTTCGTACATTGAAACAAATCCGGAATATGTCCCCGCATACACTGCTGAGAATACCGTTTTATGTGGTTGAGGGAATCAGCTCAATTATCACCAATGATCTGGAAGAGCTCATCGATTTTCTTATTGCAGTGTTTATGGAAGAAAAATAATCAGAACGTGAATAAACGAAAAAGAAGAACGTCCAAAAAGGAGTACGTAATATCTGCGTTATGGTTATTCCTTTTTGATTTCTTTTGTCCGTTATTTAACCCCCTCCACCAGATGTTGGTGATTGTTTTTTGGTGTGGGGGTTTTATTTTGGGGAAAAAGTTTGAATATTGACCTGAGAGAAAGAATCTGCGTACGATAGATAGGTATGGCGGAAACGTCAGGCGAGCATCATCAACAAGGTGAGCAAACAAATCTTCCGGATAACTCTGTATTGGTAGGGTCGGGGAAACCATCGAATTTTGACGCATTATTACAAAAACAAACTGATCGGCGTGGATTTTTGTCATTGTTTGCAAAAGGTGCGGGTGTAGCTATAGCTGCTGCAGCAATTCCAAAATCTGTCGTTGAAGCCGCAAAAACACCGTCTGTACAATTTCAGGAAGTAGGTCCAGACGCAAAACTTTCCTTGGCTACCGGCGCTTCTTCATTTGGAACGGAATATGTTATTCATCTTTTTGGCGCGAAAACAAAACTGCAGATGCGGTTAGATGCGAATAAAACCATGGTTGGAAAACAATTTGTTGATGGAATGGAGAATGAGAGAAAATTTGGGGAAATTGTTGACCCTCGAGTGACGAAACTGACACGAAATTCTGAATTGGGAAATGAGATTAATATTGGTATGTATTATAAAGCAGCTGGAAATCAAGATGTTTCCAATTTCTCAAGAGAAAATTTGTCGGAAGAAAATTGTTGGGGTATTCCAGTCATTACGGAATTAAGAGATTACATGAAAAATGGTGTACTTCCTCCACAGGAACAGTATAAAAAAGAAACATATGGCATTGGATGGGCAGTTGGAAGTATGCGAGAAACGAATGGCCAAAAGATATTTAATCTCAAAGGATTTGTCCTCGATAGCCGCGCGCTTGTTCCCGCTGCAGTTTAAAGTTTTGCAACTTGTAAAAAGTCGAGTTCGACCGGAGTCTCACGACCAAAGATAGAGACAAGCACTTTAACTTTGCCTTTTTCTTCGTCTAAGGAATCGATAGTTCCGAGGAAATCTGAGAATGGTCCGTCGGTAATCTTGACTGCTTCGCCGACTGAGAAACTTGTCTTATATTTTGGTGCCTCAAGTGCCATGAATTTCATGATGGCAGCTACTTCTGGAGCGCTAATTGGTGTTGGTTTGTCACCTGTTCCCACAAATGCCGTGACTCCCTGTGTGGTTCTGACGGCAAGCCAGGAAATGTCATTGAGGATCATACGAACCAAAATGTATCCTGGGAATATCTTTTCTTTTTGTTCTTCTTTTTTGCCGTGTTTGACGGTCACGATGTTTCTGGTTGGGACGATGATGTCAAAGATTTGATCTTTGAGTTTCATGGTGTCGATACGTTGTTTTAAATTTGTTGCAACTTTGTTTTCATGTCCTGAATAGGTGTGGACGACATACCATTTTGCATTTTCTGGCACATCGGTACGAAGGACCACTTGTGGTTCTTCTTTGGTGATGTCAAGTTTTTTTGTTGCTTTTTTTTCAGCAACGACAGGCTTTTTTTCAGCCCGAGGCTGATCCGCCTTGGGCGGAGCTTCAACAACCGGTGTAACGATCGTTTCAGGTTGATCAGGTGGCTCTGGCACGAGGGTGTCTTCTGTTGTATTCACGATTGTTTCAGGTTTATCAGTTGGTTCTGGTGTGCGTGGTTCAACGAGTGTATCTTCATTGGTAGTTATTGGTTCATTGGTAGTTATTGGGTTATTTGTTGTATCGTCCATATTATCTCCTAAAAATAAGAGCGGTTATACGTAAAAATGTGGTGTCCAAGATGCCGATGAATGCTCCGACAATGACTGATATCGCGATGACGACAACAGTCAATTTCAATGTTTCGGCTCTCGTTGGCCACGTTACTTTTTTTAATTCGGCGATCACTTCTTGGACAAAATGTCCTGGTGTCGATAATTTGGAAACTGCAGGTTTTTCCATAATTTACATATAATCATCGAATTCGCTTTCGCTCATTTCGATAATTATATTTTGAAATTTTGATGAATTTCAAACTAATTAAAAACCCCTCCCGGGGTCGCTGGTTAAGATAATACCAAAAACAGACAAAATTGTAAAGATATGAGTGTTCATGTTAATTACTTTTGTATGTATCCCAAACACAGCCATTGTGACTTTTTGGTGATTTTCTGTCGCTGATTTTGTCGCAGGTATCACCACCTGTTGCACATTGCAGCCCTGCAAATGTTCCTCCTCCGCCTGATTCGCATGTTCCAGGCTGTGTTGCACAACTTGTTGTTTTGTCATTCCATCCGTTGCCAAGTTCCCAGAATCGAATCGCGGTTTCTACATTTTCCTGTTTCCAATCGCCACAAGCACGCGCGATGTTTGCGCTCGATGAGACAAGGGGAATACCAAAACAGGACTTTCCGGCAAATCTTGGTTCATATTGAAATCGATGTAAGCTTTGTGCGAGCCCATAAATACCATCCAACAAATTACATGGATTTGGTTTTCGTGTTGAGTCAACGATTCTCACTGCACTCGCAACATCTCCCCAGTTTTCTTTTTCCCATGGGACAATGTTTTTATACTCATCGCTTGTTGGGCTACAATTTGGTAGTGTTTCACATCCTGCAAGATATGTTGTTACCGCCGATTCATTTTTATATATCGCACCATAGTTTTGATTTGCGGGATTAAACGCCCCTTCTCCATACATGATTGCAATCATGAGTGACGCGGGGACATTGTATGCGCTTGCCGCTGCTTCTATAGCACTGATGAGTGTTGGTGCAAGTCCAAATGAATTATTTTTTAGTTTACATTCTGTATTGGCAGTAAATGCTGGGAGTGTTCCTCCTACACATGTGTCAGGTAGCGTCGTTGTCGTAACCTCTTGTTGGCACGCGCCGGATGCGACATATTTTGCGCGCTGCGATTTTGGTAAAATTGCACACTTCATATAATTGGTGGCATTTTTTATTGCGTTCGCTCCCGTCGTATTCGTGTTGATTGTTAACTCTCCGAAATTATTTTGTTCCTGTTCATTCGGGTCACCCGTTGTGATTTTATGTGAAATATGTGCGTACGTTTTGACGATACCTCCATTGTCTTTTACCTTTTTTTGTTCATCTGTACTTTTTAGGTAGGAAAGATCATCGTTTGTACTGCATCCAGTAATGAGACAATCCATACTTTCGGCGTATGGCGTCAGTTGTTTTGATGCGAGTTCTGCTTTGATAATGCCGCCCATTCCGAAGATTTTCCTGAAAGCGTCAAACGCGCTTCCTTTTGTCAAAAAATCCGTGAGTGTTTTGACTGTTTTTCCTTCCTTCATCGCTCCTGTTCCTGCCTCGTCTGATTTCGGACCACTTTTTATAACTAACGGCTCTCGATCAGTGTTGTAGTTATATTCTCCATTTACTGGAGAGATGGAGTATTTACTGGAAATTGCTGCTGCGAAGCGTGATGCCTGATCAAGGATGGAAAGTTCTGGCAATATTTCTGTTTTATATGCCTGTTCACTTTCTGCTGTCACAGGTTGATTGTTGGCGTCCGTCTTGAAATACGTCGCTTTCCCTGAAATATAGAGATTCCGTTCCTGGTCAACTGTTTTTTGTTTGATGCTATACGGAGTGAGAAATTGGACACCTGCGGCGAAAAAATTCGCGATGTCATCGAGTTTTGGCACTTTAAAATCTGATCCCGCTTTTAAATTGACATCTTTGATGGTGATTGGTGCTTTTGCATCTGGTTCAGTACCTGTAATAGAAAACGTAACTGAATTATTGAGGAGTTCATTGAGTGTTCCAGCGTCGACTTCGCGTGCAGTTGGTGCTGTCGGGAGTGGTGTTGGCGTTGTTGCCGCAAAAACAGGTGGTACGGAAATAATCCCGAGCAAAAAAAGAACAACGACGGTAGCAAAAAACCGTTTCATACAATGCGTTTATCATAACAAATTGACATTCTCTTTGCACGACAGATACAATTGAGGAACGATCGAAATATTTATAAGGAGGAAGGCAGAGTATGGAAACACGAAAACCGATTCGCAAAGCAATTATTCCTGCAGCTGGATTTGGCACGCGGTTTTTACCACAAACCAAAGCCATGCCA
>Ga0079306_1002080_pt1 | contig 11747 bp, 9 predicted proteins | sample Methanotroph_Enr_FD_79181 | JGI IMG/M metagenome (GOLD analysis project Ga0079306, IMG submission 79181) | Enriched soil microbial communities from Old Woman Creek wetland in Ohio, USA - Methanotroph_Enrichment_5 | ecosystem: Environmental > Terrestrial > Soil > Wetlands | place: USA: Ohio...
CAAGTCTGTCTGCCAGTATTGTTATCAAGGCACTGTTTTTTTCTGCTTCAACCTCACTGTTGTAGTAGTATAGTCCCTTTATTGCGAATGCCATTGCACGTGCAGAAAGAATTGATTCAATCCTTGGCATTGCTGTCTGGATTATAGACTTGGCATTTGAGATTAGAGCCTGGGGCAGCACTGATGATCTCGAAATCATATATCCAAGTGCCCATATGGCTCTTCCATTGGCATCATCTAGATTTGTATCGTTCTGTTTTGTGAACTTTATTTCCTTATCTACATAATTCATGAAATTTCCCTTTGGCTGCATACAGTGCCTTATAAAAGCGAGGTACTTCTGAATATATGCAAGATCGCCTTCATCTGATGTCAGTTCGTAATGCATGCACAATGCAACAAGTGCACGGGCATTATCATCGAGAGTATAACCGGATTCAATATCAGGTTGATTTATTTTTGAAAACTGAATCATTCCGAAACTGGTTGTCAGTTTTTTAATGTGATCCAGATTAATTTCCGGAATGCTGTAAATAATCTTTATTTCTCCTTCTGATTGTTGTTCAAATAGAAAAGCATGGGCTATTGCTGAGTTTCCCCAGGATGTGGAGACAATTTTCTGCAATGTATTTGTACTCATACTTTCCATTAAAGGTTCGTCATGAAGCAACTGGTTAACAGCAGCTGCCAGCTGATCAGAATTGCGGAAATCGATGATTATTCCGGTATCTTTTGTAAGTACCTCAACAGCATGAGGAATAGGTGTTGATATGATTGGACATGCACAACTCATTGCATATACAAAAGTTCCGCTCACAGCCTGATTTGGGTCATTTGTGGTAAATAGATAGATATCTGTCAGTTGTAGAAATTCGAGTAATTCAGGAAGAGCAAGATAGCTGTTAATGAATCTTACATTATCCTGAAGTTCAAGGTCAATGACCTTCGCTTCAAGCATGTTACGGTATATTTCGCCTTCGGACTTAATTACCATTGGATGTGTCTTCCCAATAATAAGAAAAATAACATCAGGACTTGTTTTGATAATGTCTGGCAATGCATCCAGTGTTGTCTCGATACTTTTACCGGAACTTAACAGGCCGAATGTTGTGAGAACTTTTCTGCCGGATAATCGATATTTCTCCTTTAGGAAGGCCTTGTTTATATGGGGCACAAGATGGGTTCCATGAGCGATAACAGTGATTTTCTGCGCTATGGTATCATACTCATTTATAAGTATCCGGGAAGCTCCTTTGGTCATTACGATTATCGAGGCAGCTGCATCAATCATACTTTTTACCTTGCTCTTCAAGGACTCGCCGGGATGAGGAATAACAGTGTGAAAAACCAATATCAAGGGTTTCTTTATCTTTTTCATCATCAAAAGAAAATCCTGTTCATGATTCTCATAAAACCCAAATTCATGCTGGATGAGAACGATTTTAATCTGTTTACTCTGATTAATATGACGGGCAAGAGTAGGATATTCGGATGAAACGGAAGTATCAAGAATAAACTTCACCTCCTCGGGATAGTCGTATTTTTCATACTCATTCTCAAGTGCACAAACCTTAATGGAGAATGATTCACCGAATTTTTTATTCAGTGCAGTTATCAAATCCTGCGAATATGTTGCTATTCCACAAACCCTCGGAGGGTATGAAGTTATGACTAAAATTTCCGGGTTGCTGCTCATCTTTTCTTATGGTTCTTCGAGATTTTCTTTAGTGATTTTTCCACTGCCTTTACATCCTGATCCATTTCGTGTTTAAAAGCATCCCATTCCTGCTTACTCTCACCCTTGAATTCATTAAGTCTCCTTTTAGCATTGCTGTTTCTCACCTCTATCACTACTACCTTGTCGCGATGCTGACTCTCTCTCAACTCCGATATTCTTCGGTCGTTATTATTAAAGCGGACTTCGTAATCTCTCCTGTAATCAGGTACATACACAACGTGTCTTACATGACGCGGGTGCTGTCTTACAGTTACGCCGCAACCCGACAGAGCCAGAGATGCAAAAATTGCAACTGCAAAGAGGCTCTTTATTATTGATGTTTTTAGCATTTTATTTTTTATTTGGCTAGATAGTTTAAAAATAGTTGGTTTCCAGAATAACCTCCGAAACCGGATATGTAACAGAAGCATCAACCTCTGCTGTAATAAATATTTTTGTGGGTTTCACTACTGTAACAGATTCAAATGTTGCAGTCAGCTTCTTTGATAGAAAGTTTGTAGAGGTCTTTATCTTTCCGATGTTCTGAGTAACTTTTTCGTCAGTTACCAACCATATTACATATGCGCTTTTTGGAGGGGTCAGTCTGTTTGGTTCGGCAAGATTGTCAATATGTATCTTTATCTGATAATTCTTATTGCTGTCTTTCTTTACCTTGACGCTTCCCTGTGCCGCTGGAACAACTGTTGATGTCAGAAATTTAACTTTCTGGGCGCAAGCAGTAAGTGGAAGAATCATTAAAACCGTTGCCAGGATAAACACAATTTTATTTATGCCCGGGTTAAGATTTATTCGTTTCATTTTATGCGATTTTTGAGTGTGAAATAAAAGCCGTCTCAAGATTTTACCTTTGAGACGGCTTTACTTTATCAGGTTTAATTATTAGGAACAATATCTATTATAACTGTTCTGTTGTAAAAGCGTTCTTCCGGACGTTTGTTGTCAAATGGGGCCGAACTTTCGTCTGAACCGAATCCGTAGCTTTCAAATTTAACTCCTTTTTTACCTGCATTCACAAGAGCCTTCTCGAGAATGGTTCTGGCATCAAGGGCACGTTCCTGCGACAAATTCATATTGTAATCGGCTTCCCCTATAATATCAGTATGCCCATGAATAATTACTGTACCGTAATCAGGCACAAGTTGTGCCACAACCTCATTCAGTAATTTTTCATATTCAGCAACTGCTTTTGACTTATCAAAGTCGAACAGTATACTAAAACGCAGACCAATCTCTTTTGGTGCTTCATTCCTGACCAGACGAAGAGTACTCTCCCTGCGGATAGTATTTCCCTCTTTGGTCTCACCAAGCATGATTACTTTAAAGTCACCTTCCGAACGATCACCAAGAATCAAATTACCGGATATGGTCTCATTTGATTTTGTGAAAGGGCCGTAACGCTGAACATCACCCTTTTCATTTATTATCTGTAAAGACCAAGTCTTAAGATACTCTTTTGAACCGGCCTCTGTTTTAAAGATAATCCGGCTGTCGACAGGGTCCTGCTGAACAGATGTAATCTGTAAAGGAGCCAGCAAGAAAGGTGAATTACTTACAAGATCTACCCTGCGGTCACCCTCACGGAGAAGTACAAGATATTTTGTGCCACCAGGTTGTTCTCCCCTGATTATTGGTTCGTTTCTTCCCTCTGTTGTAATCCTAGAAGGATTTATTCCAAATACATCCACCAGGTACATCTTTACAGACTCTGCATATGACTTGCCAAGTTCAGGGCCATTACCTGCGGATGCTCCAATAAGTACTAAATCTGCTGTTGGATATGTACGCATGCGGTCACCGACAATGTTAAGGATGTTGTAGTAAACAGTAAGCTGCCTGTTGGACCTGCCTGGCAAATCCTTTGGTATTGGCTCCTGAAACATTCCTTCCTTGAAACTAATGGCATTGTCCCTCTTCAGAAGCACGTAGCGATTAGGATCTCGGTCGATTTTTCATCGAAGAACACATAATTCCTGAGAGGGAAAGTCTCTTTTACTACACGCCTAACAGGAACCCTGACAGGTGTTTCAATAGTAAACTGAATCTCCTTTACAAAAACCGGAGGAGCTGGAGCGATATACGGAGCTGGTGGTGGAACAACAACGGCAGTGGGACGTGCCTTGCCGAATTTTATTGCAATACCTGCTCTGAGTGTGCTCAACGACCAGCTCTCTACAGAACGTGGATGTTGTCCAAAGTATGGAGAGTATGAAACAAATGGAGAGATGGTTACCTGAGTAAGACTATTTGCAGAGGAGACCGGAATATCATACCCTATACCAATATGGCCGGATATCTTGTCTTTTCTCATACTGCTGAAGTCGCCCTCTTTGTCTGTTTGCAACTCTTGTTTGTAAATAAAGGATTGGCCGATGTTTCTGCTGTATCCTCCACCAATATACATGTAGAGGCCAGAAGCAAAAGGAGATATGCGTAAGCTTGGCTCAATCGAGAGATAACTGATCATTGCTCTCAGATATTCGGGACAATTGCACGGGGCCATTACCTGTTTAAAGGTGCCACCGCGACCGTCATAGCCTACATTCAACATAAAACCCACTACAGGAGTTGGCCTGTATTCAAGAAAAACGGAAGCATACGGTGCAACTCCAAAGCCATTGTGAAATGCTCCGGGAGCAGTTAACGTTGAGTTCAACATTTGAGTCGTACCTGAGTAGAAGTTCAAATTTGCAGCACCTGAGACGCCGAACCAAATCTTTGGTTGTGGTCGTTTACTCTCCTGTGCCTGTGACATTGAGGATATACCAATCAATATCAACGTAAGGACAAATATTTTGCGTAACATAAAATTATTCATTTAGCATTATGGTTTGGTTACAATATTGGCTTGTAGTGTAACAGCAGCTATACGAGTCAACGCTCTGCCGTTCAAAACAGCACCGGTGTTCAGCGAAATCGACTGATCAGCCAGAATGTTTCCATAACAAATTGATGTTGTACCGAGTGTTGCAGAAGTTCCAACGATCCAGAATATGTTCTTGGCTTGTGCATTTCCCGCCAGAATTACCTGAGATCCCGGACCGGTTGTTAATGTAGAACCCATTTTCAATACAAATGTTGCGTTGGCATCGCCCTGTGCATCCAGCGTTACATTTCCACCTGATATCAAAACAGAAGTTGAATTTGAATATAATCCGGGGTAAAGTGTAAGTCCGCCAAGGTTTCCTGGTAAGCTGATTGCGTTTAGAGACATTCCCATACCCTCGTTAAATGCCTGGGTAAGGTCAAGTTTCGCCTGAGCAGCTATAGGATTTGCTGCCTGAATCAATCCGTTCACAACTCCAGGAGGAAATCCGTTGATTGTGCCTGTAGGACTGGTTCCAAGATCACCATTGATTATTGTGGCTCCTGTGCTTGTCACTCCGGAACCGGCAAGAATTGCAAATACTCCTGCAGATCTTAGATCTATAACACCAGGACCTGCTGGTGCCAATGTGGTGAATGTCCATGTATAATCTGCTATCAATCCATTACCTGCCAGATCCTTCGCTCCGGTTGTCACCTTAACCGTATATGTGGTTCCCGATAACAGATTAGCTGTAGGGTCGTATGTGGCAGTCATTCCATTATAAGTAATGTTCCCTGGTACTGTTGTTACTCCCTGTTTAAGAGTAAATGTTGTAGAGTTAATTGTCAAAGGATTCATAAACTCACTGAACAGAACAGTAACGGTTTTATTAAGAGCAATATTAGTTGTCAGGTTTACAGGATCTGTAGATATTATTCTTGGAAGAGTAACATCTGCCAGGTTGCCTGTGGTAAAGCTCCATATATAGTCATTGGCAATCTGATTGCCTGCTACATCTCTTGCTCCTGTTTTGATAGTAGCTGTATAGAGAGTGTTTGGCAACAAGTTGCCGGCAGGATTAAATGTTGCTGTGTTACCAATATATGTTACAATCCCGGTAATTTCGACATTGTCCTTTTTAACTAAAAATGTTGTTAAGTTCAATGTTGATGGATTCATTATCTTGTTGAAGGTTGCAGTTATATTGTTGTTCAAATCTACATTGATTGCGTTATTAACAGGTTCTGTAGAAATTACAATCGGTGGAACACCAGTGGTGAATCCCCAGACATAGTCATTTGCCATAGGATTGCCAGTTGCGTCCCTTACTCCTGCAGTAATGGTTACAATATACTCTGTATTAGCCATTAAATATGCTGTTGGAGTAAAAGTAGCAGTATTGCCTAAAGTGGAAACGGTACCAGGAATAATATTAACTCCTTGTTTTACAATAAAGTTAGCCGGAAGTATTGTCAAAGGATCCATATCCTTGCTGAATGTAGCTTTGATTTGCTTGTTAAGAGGTACATCTGTTGCATTTGTGCCAGGATCGGTGGAAATTACTATAGGAAGTGCACCAGTGGTGAAACTCCATGTATAGTTATTCTCAAGCGGATTTCCCATAGAACCTTTAGCTCCGGTTGTAATTGTAGCTGTGTAAACAGTACTCTCCACAAACGGATATGTTGGAACAAAATATGCAGTCATACCCAGATATGTTATTGTCCCTGGAACTACGTTAACACCTTGTTTCAATAAGAAAGTAGTGTTGTTTATAGTTGTAGGATCCATAAGCTTGCTGAAAGTGGCTGTTACAATTTTGCTCAGAGATACATTTGTTGCAAGATTTGCAGGATCGGTAGAGATCACAGTTGGTATTGTGCCAGTAGTGAAACTCCATGTGTAATCTGCTGTAAGTGCAACATTTGAAGCATCCTTTGCTCCAGTTGTAATGGTAGCTGTATAAACGGTGCTGGCTTCCAGAATTGCTGTTGGTGTAAATGAGGCTGTTGTACCTGTATATGTTACAGAACCGGGAACAATTATTGTCCCTTTTTTCAACACATAAGTAGTTGTACTTATAGTTGCAGGATTCATAGCTTTATTGAATGTAGCAGTGACAACCTTGCTCAAAGGAACATTTATAGCATTATTTGCCGGATCAGTAGAAATCACAAGGGGAGTTGTTCCTGTAGTGAAGCTCCATGTGTAATCACTTGAAAGACCGTTTCCTGTTGCGTCCTTAGCTCCAGTGGTTACAGTTGCAGTATATACGGTATTGGATGTCAGGTTAGCAACTGGTGTAAAGGTAGCTGTCATTCCTGAATATGTTACCACTCCAGTAACCGGAATCAAACCCTGTTTTACTACAAATGTTGTAAGGTTTACTGTTGCAGGATTCATATCCTTATTAAAGACGGCTGTGATTATTTTGCCAAGACTTACATTTATTGCAAGGTTAGCCGGGTCGGTAGAGATAACAAGAGGTGCAGTTCCTGTAGTGAAACTCCATGAATAGTCACTTGCGAGTCTCATTCCTGATGCATCTTTAGCTCCCGTGGTAATTGTGGCAGTAAATACTGCATTTGAAGACAGAGCCACAGTTGGAGTGAAGGATGCAGTCACACCGGAATACGTTACTGTTCCGGCAACAGGAGTCAATCCTTGTTTTAATACAAATGTCGTTAAGTTGACCGTTAATGGGTCCATTATCCGGTTGAAGGTTGCAGTGATAATTTTGCCTGGGGCAACATTAGTTGCAAGATTTACAGGATCGGTGGAAATTACCAGTGGGGCACTTCCTGTCGTGAAGCTCCAGACATAGTCGACTTCCAGAGCATTCCCCGCAGGGTCCTTCGATCCTTTGGTTATTGTTCCGGTATATGTTGTATTTGCAACCAGATAGACACTGGGTGTAAAAACAGCTGTTTTTCCGGAATACGTTACTGTTCCGGCAACCGGATTAGTTCCTTGTTTTAAAAGAAATGTTGTGGTGTTGATTGTAGCAGGGGCCATATCCACATTGAATGTGGCACTTATCAGCTGACTTGCAGCCACGCCTGTCGCACCGTTTGCGGGATTTACAGAAACAACTTCGGGGCATATCCCTTTAGTTTCTCCTGTGTAGTCATCCTTTTCGCAATTCCATAACAAAAATGGCAGAATTAGCATTAAAAGCCATTTATGTTTATTGCGAAAGATGTCTTTAAGTTGTTTCGACTGGTTGTTCCAGTTTCCGGTGATCTTAAAGGTATCACCGTTTTTACTTTGTGTTGTGTCCATTTTTTTGTATAAATGATTATATATAAAGGTGATTATCTTAGGGCCGGAAAGCATTACACAACTTTGGAAATAAGTTACATCATTCCCACATTGCCTATTTCGCTTTGTTTTCCGCCTTCTTGTTCTCCCTCTCCTTCTTCTTTAAGAATCCTCTTAAAAGAAAATTATGACTGGCAGCGTCCATATTTTGTTTAAAGCCACCTGCCCCTTCTTTTACATTTACAAGAGCTTCATCTACGGTTCTTGCAAACGTGGAGTCCATGAAGATCTTTCCTATGGCGCCCTTACCCGAGCGGATGTTGAGCATTATTGCTGAAAGATCGTCAGTTATGTCAATAGCGTTTATACTGGCAATTTCAAGATTGAGTAGTATGTTGTCTATACTTACAGGAGCAGTGGTTTCAATAAAATCGCCTTCCTGTATCACTTTTTTACCGGAAGTACCCGGGATGATAGTCAGCATTTTGCTTCCCATTAGTCCGTCGGAACCAATATTTGCCCTGGAGTCTTTCTTTATGAACTTCCTGGCCTTCTCCTCAATTACTATATCAACCCTGACTGCGGTATCGGCTATGATCTCAATATTTCCAATGACACCTACGTTTATTCCTGAGAGCCTTACATTGTTCCCAATCTGAAGTCCGTTGATATCCTTAAAAATGCCACTTATTCTGAATGTATTACTGAATAGTTGCTGCTTGCTCCCGATCAGATAGATTCCTGCTATCAATAATATCAATCCGACTGAAATGAATATTCCCAGCCTCATCTTGTTTCCTGCTTCCTTTTTCATAGGAGTGTTTTTTTAATTGTTTTTATTCGAAGAAGGATCGTATCCAGGGATCCCCGGAACTTTCCAGTTCCTTATAAGTTCCTTCTGCTGCACATACTCCGTCACGTATCACAACTATCCTGTCTGCAACATTCTTTGTACAAGCAATATCGTGAGTGATTATAATGGAAGATGTCTTGTATTTTTTTTGAACATGCAAAATCAGAGAGCTTATCTCGTTTGATGTGATAGGATCCAGTCCTGTTGTTGGCTCGTCATAAAGCATAATCTCAGGTTTAAGTATAAGAGTTCTCGCAAGACCTACTCTTTTCCTCATTCCACCTGATAATTCCGAAGGCATCTTGTCAATAACATCTAAGAGCCCTACATTCTCAAGAGCATCTTCTACAAGAGATATCAGCTTTTTACCTTTTATAGTGTTCTGCCTTCGCAGTGGAAATTCAAGATTCTCCCTCACTGTCATTGAGTCATAAAGTGCAGCACTCTGGAAGAGAAACCCGACTTTGCTGCGGATTAGGTTCAGACTCTTGTCATCCTGTTCAGATATATTATTCCCCTGAACCATAATGGTTCCCTCATCGGGGGTTATTAAACCGATAATGCACTTTATAAGGACAGACTTACCGCTTCCGGATTTGCCCAGAACAACAAGATTTTCACCTTTTTTAAGAGTGAGGTTAAGATCCATTAGTACATCATCTTTGCCAAATGATATATGGAGGTGCTTAACCTCAACCTCGTAATTATTGGTCTTAACGGTTTCCATTTCTTGCTATGTGAATAAACTTGTAATCTGTGCAGCTATCATGTCTATAATAAATACCAGCAATGATGCTACAACTACTGCAGAATTTGCAGAAGCTCCAACACCTTCGGTTCCGTTGGATGAGGTATATCCCTTGTAACAGCCAATCAGTCCAATGAAAAACCCGAAGAACAGCGCCTTTATAAGAGAGGGAATGATATCCATGAAATCAAGGGAATTAAAGATCTGTGATATAAAGAGACTCATACTGACATCCGATTTTATATTTACAGCAATGAAAGAACCCATGAGTGCTATGAAGTCAGAGAAAATCACAAGCAATGGTATCATAAGAGTTGTTGCAACGATTCTTGTCACCACGATATACTTGAATGGATTAATACCGGAAACCTCCATTGCGTCAATCTGCTCTGTCACCTTCATCGAGGCAATTTCTGCCCCAATACCCGAACCCACTTTGCCAGCGCAGATGAGAGCGGTAATAACCGGGCCAATCTCTCTTATAATTGACAGGGCCACCATTGCCGGCAGCCACGATTCTGCTCCAAAATCTACCAGTGTGGGCCTTAATTGGATTGTAAGAACAAGACCCATTATGAACCCTGTTATTCCTACAAGAGGCAGGGATTTGTAACCAACTATAAATGATTGTTTGGCAAACTCGTCGAATTCGTAAGGGGGCAGAAGGACCTGCTTGAAAAACCTGCTTGAAAAACTAGTTAACTGACCCACTTCCTGGAAAAAGTTCCTGAATGCAATTACTGTTTGGTTTGCCTGATTCATTTTTTTGACTTTTTAGTCAGATGGAACTTTATATCTGTAAAAGATGGCATTGTGTCTCCCAGTAAAAACCCCCATGGCTTTAATGGTTCAATATGGTCAAAAATCAGTTTTATGATTGCAGTAAGAGGTATTGAGACAAACATCCCCGGAATGCCCCAAAGTGCACCAAATGCGAAAACCACTATAATTGAGACAAGTGCATTTATTTTAACCTTGGAGGCCACAATTTTTGGAACGATGTAGTTATTGTCCACAAGCTGAATGAAATAATAGCCGGCCAGAACATATACTGCATACCATGCCGATGATTTGGTAACCAGAGCAATAATCATCGGTAATGCAACTGCAACAATACCTCCTATATATGGAATTACGTTGAGCAATGCACCAATCACACCGAGCAGTATTGCATACTCGATACCCAATATAAGAAGTACGGTAGAATTCATCGCTGCAATTATGATTGCTTCTATAAACAGACCTGAGATGTATCGCTGGATCACTGTTTTTGTCTCAGTAATGATTGCACTCACCTCTTTGCGGTTGTCCGAACCAAATAGCCGGCGAAAGAATTCCAGAATAAGAGGCTGATAAAACAGGATCATAAAAATATAAACTGGTATGAGAATTAGTCCAAACACCCCACTGCCAACATAAACCAGGGTATTCCCTATAGAGGCGCTGTTTATGTTCATTATCTCATCCTTGGACTTTGCTATCCAGTCGATTATTTTTTCGGAGCTTATATTAAAATAACCTGATGCCCAGCTTATGGATTGATTAACCAGTTCACTAAATTTCTCCACCAGAATTGGCCACGACTCACTGAACCTTGATGCCTGTGAAACCAGAAAAGTACCAAGGCCAGCAATAACAACAATGCTAAGAATGAGGGCAATGGATATAGCAACAACTCTGTTGATTTTCATGCGTTCCAACAGATGCACCACAGGATGCAGGACAATAGCAAGGAAAACTGAGAAGATGAGCGGTATGATTATACCCTGAGCTACGGATAGCATCGATATTAAAGCATAAAGTCCCACAAAAAACAGTGAGGCCTTTACATAAAACGGCAAATTAATATCTTTTTCCATAGTAAAATTCAATTATTAATTCTTTTCCTTTTTACTCAAAATGGTTTGCAGTATTTTCATCCCAACAGACTTGACAACATCGGGATTAACAGCAATTACGGTAGTTACACCCATCTGTATTATGTTTCCCAGAAGTCTTTTAAGAAGTCCCCCATGGGATCCGACAAAGACTCTGTTGGTCAGATAACCTGCTGCCAAACCCAAAGAGGTGTTTATTACATTACTTATGAGGTCGGGCGATTTAACCACATCGCTGAATGTGTCTTTGATAATGTTTACAGGTCTTAGCCTGTCTACGGTTATGCTGAATTGTTCCTTTAGCAATTCACCCTGAAGGGCATGCTCATAACTTAGTTGTGTGATCGCCTCCTTTAGCCCGTTGGTGGAAGTTATTTTTTGCATATTCCTCTATTTATAAACCTGTTTAATAAGAAAATCACCAAAAAGCCTTTTCATACGGTTGTTCAGAAAGAAGTAGAGAA
>Ga0079306_1002083_pt1 | contig 11744 bp, 11 predicted proteins | sample Methanotroph_Enr_FD_79181 | JGI IMG/M metagenome (GOLD analysis project Ga0079306, IMG submission 79181) | Enriched soil microbial communities from Old Woman Creek wetland in Ohio, USA - Methanotroph_Enrichment_5 | ecosystem: Environmental > Terrestrial > Soil > Wetlands | place: USA: Ohio...
ATGGCGACGCCGAACATGACCGCGGTTTCGATGGAGTCGATCCCGATGTCGTCCATCAGGCTGTCGGCGCGGGCGATGTCGTCCAGGTTGTCGATGCAGCAGTCGGCGCCCAGGCCCCAGATGGTCTCGTACTCGAAGCCCGAGGTGATGTACTTGCCGTCCTTGTCGTTGTAGACCTGCGAGCACTGGATGATGCAACCGGCGTGGCAGCCGTGCTTCACCTTCCCGCCGCGGGCGGTGATGGTCTCGTTCATGGTCTCGCCGGAGATCTTGTCGTGCGCGTCGAACTGGCCGGTGGTGAAGTTGCGGGTCGGCAAGCCGCCGGCCTCGTTCAGGATGTTCACCAGGACGTTGGTGCCGTAGGTCGGCAGACCCTCGCCGCTGACCGGGTGGTCAAGCAGCGCTTTGGAGAAGGCGCGCGAGGCGGTTTTGAACTTGTCCGGATCGGCGATCACCACACCGGGGGCGCCGTCGCCGTCGATGGAGATGAACTTGATCTGCTTGCTGCCCATGACTGCGCCGAGCCCGCCGCGACCGTGGCTGCGGATCTTGCTGTCCGGGTCCTTGACCGAGATGTTGGCCGCCGTCATCTTCAGTTCGCCGGCAGGTCCGATGGTGAGGACGCCGGTCTTCTTGCCGAGGCGCTTTTCGACGGCGTCGATGATGGCGAAGTTGCCAAGGCCCAGCAGCTCCTTTTCTTCGTTGATGGTGACCCCGTCCTTGCTGACGGCGAGGTTGTACCAGGTGCCGTCCTTCGGGGCGCCTTCGATGATCAGGGCCTTGATGCGCAGCTTGGCGAGCATCTGAGCCGCGGTGCCGCCGGCGTTACTTTCCTTGATGCCGCCGGTAAGCGGGCTCTTGGCGCCGGCGGAGAGCCGGCCGGAGTTGGCTGCCGTGGTGCCGGTCAAAAGGCCCGGAGCGAAGCACAGGATGTTCTGTGCGCTCAGCGCATGGCAGGTGGGGGGTACTTCCGCTGCAACGATGGTGGAGGTGAGGCCGCGGCCGCCGAGGCCGGCCCACTCTGCGGGAACGGCTTCGAGCTTGGTGGTGAGGTTCGTCATGTTTACGCGTAAAATCTTGTCCATGCTGTCGAGCTCCCTGTCATGTGTATTCCTCGCGCGAAGCGAAGGTTACTCCTTTCCATAAGGGAGGCTCCGCCGTTTCCAGCGAAACCCGTTGGCCTGGCGCCGTGAGGTTTCCCTGGTAGGCTGCATGGCTCGGAGATTTCAGTTGCGTTGCCGGTCGAAGGCCCTTGTCGTGTCTCCGGTCGGTGTTCAAAAGCTCCCTCCCCCCTGGCGGGGAGGGTTGGGTGAGGGGGAAGTCGTCACGAGCGACTGAGTCAGCTTATAGCGACTCCACCCACCCCCTGACCCCCTCCCGTCAAGGGAGGGGGGAGTGCCTTTAAAGATGTAGAACCCCTCGCCCCCCCGGGAGAGGGGGAGGGGTGAGGGAGCTGCCACGAAGGGCGATGCTCAAAAGCTTCCGTTACATTGCTGCCTTGAAGATGTCGATGACCTGCTCAAGGGTTGCTTTGCGCGGGTTGGTGAACTGGCAGGCGTCTTTCTTCGCGTTTTCTGCCATGACCTTCAGGTCTTCTTCCTTCACGTTGAGCGCCTTGAGGCCGGTCGGGATGCCGATGGAAGCGGACAGGGTGCGGATCCTGGCGATCGCCTTCTCGGCAGCCTCGGTGACGGACAGGCCGTCGATGTTCTCGCCCAGGGCAACGGCGATGTCGGCGAAGCGCTGCGGGCAGGCGATCAGGTTGTAGGCGCTGACGGCCGGCAGCAGGATGGCGTTGCACACGCCGTGCGGCAGGTTGTAGAAGCCGCCCAGCTGGTGGGCCATGGAGTGGACGTAGCCGAGGCTTGCGTTGTTAAACGCCATGCCGGCCAGGTACTCTGCATAAGCCATCTTGTCGCGGGCTTCCAGGTCTTCGCCGTTGGCAACTGCCGGGGAGAGGTACTTGGCGATCAGCTCGATGGCCTTGATGGCGCAGGCATCGGTGATCGGGGTGGCGATGGTGGAGACGTACGCCTCGACCGCGTGGGTGAGAGCGTCCATGCCGGTTGCCGCGGTGAGTGCTGCCGGCTTGCCGACCATGAGCAGCGGATCGTTGATGGCGACGTTCGGAGTGCAGCGCCAGTCGACGATGGCCATCTTCACGTGGGTGTCGGTGTTGGTGATGATGCAGAAGCGGGTCATTTCGGAAGCGGTGCCTGCGGTGGTGTTGATGGCCACGAATGCCGGCATCGGCTTGGTGCTCTTGTTGACGCCTTCGAAGTCGCGGATCACGCCGCCGTTGCCGATGACGAGGCCGATACCTTTGCCGCAGTCGTGGGAGCTGCCGCCGCCCAGGGTGATGATGGCGTCGCAGGCGTTTTCCTGGTACACCTTCACACCGGCAGCAACGTTCAGGTCGGTCGGGTTCGGCTCGGCGCCGTCGAAGATGACAACCTTGACGCCGGCTGCTTCAACCTGCTCCTTGATCTTGTCGGCCATACCCATAGCCGAGATCCCTTTGTCGGTCACCAGAAGCGCCTTGGAAGCACCCAGTGCCTTAACCTGGCCGCCGGTCTCTTCTGCGGAACCGATACCCATGAGCGATACTGTCGGGATGAAGAATCCGTACGTCTGTTTTCCTAATGCCATTGCTTGTTCCCCCTCGTGTGGTTTCGGGCGTCGCCGCCCGTTTGTTTTACCTGCAATACGTCGATGGTGCATACAACTTCCTAAAACGATGGTCTAAAGCATCGCAAACGGCATACCAGAATAACGATAATTTTATTATTTGCTAAAAACAGTTTAAAAAACATGCGCTTATGCATGGTGAACCTGGTCCCCGCCGTCTCGGTGCCCGTTTTCCCCGTTCTAAAATTGAGCGTTCGCGGCGCTCCATAATGGAACGTCTGTCATGTTGTGGAACGTTCGCCTCTTCTCGCCTGCCAGTGCCGCCTTTGCCACACAGCCTCTTTTGCACCGTTCGCCAAAAAAAATCCCATCTCTTGTTAAATCGGTAGTTTATGTCCTTGTCCTTCTGTGGCATGCGCCGCCACCGTCCTTTCCGGTGGCCCGGTTGGTATCGATATTGCCTTGTATACGAAAACAGGGACGTTGCGAGGCCGGGATGAGCCGGCCGGGAGTAGGGACATGGAAATGATTGATACCTATGGCAGGCGCATCAATTACCTGAGGCTTTCCGTTACCGATCGCTGTAATCTGCGTTGCCGCTACTGCATGCCCGCTGAAGGGGTGGCGAAGCTGGGACACGATGCAGTGCTCTCCTACGAGGAACTCTTCCGGGTGGCACGTGCCTGCGTGGCAAACGGCATCGAGAAGATCAGGGTGACGGGCGGGGAACCGCTGGTCAGAAAAGGTCTGGTCGACTTTCTTGCGCGCCTCTCGTCGCTCCCCGGTTTAAAGGAGTTGGTGCTTACCACCAACGGCATCCTGCTCGAAGAGCTGGCGCTTCCCTTGCGGCAGGCGGGCGTGGCGCGGCTCAACATCAGCCTCGATTCGCTCGAACCCGAGAACTTTGCCCGTATCACCCGCGGCGGCGACCTGACCCGGGTGCTTGCCGGCATCGAAGCCGCCGAACGGGCGGGCTTTCCCCCGGTAAAGATCAACATGGTCGTCATGCGCGGGGTGAACGATCACGAGCTGCTGCGCTTCGCCCAATTGAGCGTGGACCAGCCGTACACGGTCCGTTTCATCGAATATATGCCGACACTTGAGGACAAAGATTGGCACGCGCAGGGGGTGCCGGGCAGCGAGATCCTGCAACGTATCGCCCAGCACTATCCCATGCTGCCGCTGGTCAGCGCCGAGATGGCCGGGCCTGCCAGGAATTTCAAGATTGAGGGCGCCGCGGGAGCCATCGGGATCATTACCCCGATATCCGGTCACTTCTGCGACAGCTGCAACCGGATCAGGGTGAGCGCCTCCGGGCTCTTGCGCGGCTGCCTCTTCTCCGACAAGGCTCTCGACCTGAAAGCGCTCTTGGCCTACGGAGACTCGGGCATGCTGCGCTACCAGTTGCGCGGCGTCGTTCACGCCAAGCCCGGCCGGCACAACCTGGGCGAGGCTGGCGTGGAACAGGCCCGCCTGGCGATGTCCAGGATCGGCGGCTAGCATCCGGCAGCAGTACCTGAAACCAGCTTCGCTCAACTGCGTGCCGCTTTCGGGACCGTACCTCCCTCTCCCCTTGCGGGAGAGGGTCGGGGTGAGGGGGAGGCTGAACCATGCGACTCTTCTTGGTCAGCTTCACGATGCAGGCAGGAAGATCTAAACGAAGTACTCCGGAGTCACTGCCGTTTGTACCCATAGATTCAGTTTCAGTAAAAGGAGCGAGATATGGCTGGCAAGATCGTGGCGGTTAGCATCAGCAGGGAGAAGGGTGAGAAAAAGACCCCGATGGCTGCGGTGCATCTGAGGGAAGAGTACGGGATCATCGGCGATGCCCATGCCGGCAACTGGCACCGCCAAGTGAGCCTCCTGGCGCTGGAGAGCATCGTGAAGATGCAGCAGCTCGGGCTCACGGTGGGGCCGGGCGATTTTGCCGAGAACGTGACCACCTCGGGCATCGACCTGGTGAACCTTCCCGTCGGCTGCCGGCTCGGCATCGGTCCGGTGGAGCTGGAAATTACCCAGATCGGGAAGGTCTGTCATACCCGCTGCGCTATTTACTATCAGGCAGGCGATTGCGTCATGCCCAAGGAAGGGGTCTTCGCCAAGGTGATAAGCGGCGGCGTCATCAAGCCTCAGTTCGATATTCAGTTGCTGTAAAAGACCAGCCTTACCAAGGATCGCAAAGGGGAAAAACAATGAATGGACAGAGTGGACAGTACAAAATCAAGAGCAATGTCGTTTCCATACGCATGAGCGACGAGGAGCGCGACGTCATGCAGCGGATTATGGATGCCAGGAACAAGAAGGCGTCTTCGATCCTGCGCGAGGCCCTGGCCTTGTTCAAGGAGCAGTGGGAAAGGACCCGCCGGCTGGAAACACTCCGAGAACACTGACAGAAACCGCGAGGACAATCCATGTATGTAGTTGCCTGCATCAAACAGGTGCCCGATACGACGCAGGTGCAGATCGATCCGGTCACCAACACCCTGGTACGTGACGGCATCCCATTCATCGTCAACCCCTATGACACCCATGCGCTGGAAGAGAGCCTCAAGATGAAGGACCGCTACGGCTTCCGGGCCGTAGCCCTTTCCATGGGGCCGCCCAACGCGGAGGCCGCCCTTAAGAAAGCGCTCGCCCTTGGCGTGGACGAGGCGGTCCTCCTCTCGGACCGTGCCTTCGGCGGAGCCGATACCCTTTCCACCAGCAACGTGCTCGCCGCCGCCATCAGAAAGCTCGCCCGTAAGGACGAGGTAGGGCTGGTTTTTTGCGGCAAGCAGACCATCGATGGCGACACGGCCCAGGTGGGACCGGGCATAGCGGTCCGGCTCGGCTTCTCGCAGCTCACCCTGGTGGATAGGATCGAGCACCTGGATTTTCTGGCCAAGAAGATCCGGGTGCGCCGCAAGCTGGAAGGACGTTACGAGATCGTGGAGGCCAAGCTCCCGGCGATGATCACCGTGGTCCGCGAACTGAACCGCCCGCGCTACCCAACCGTCCCGATGCGTCTCAAGGCAGGGGAGGGCGAGGTGCGCGTTTGGGACAACAGCGACCTGATGCTGGACGTGAACAGCATCGGGCTAAAGGGCTCGCCCACCTGGGTGAGCCGGATCTTTTCGCCGGAGCGCACCCAGGGAGAGGTGTTGGGCGACGGTATGAAGGATCCGGCCGGCACTGCGCGCCTTCTGGTGCAGCGGCTTCTGGATCGGGACCTGTTGGCGCTGTAGCAAAGGACAAGGTTCGAAAAACTCTTCAAAAACTGACCCAAAGGCAGGAAGACATGAGCGAGGCACCAAAGAAGATCAAGAAACCGCGGGGCAAGGTGAGGCTTTTAGAGGGGAAATGCATCTCCTGCGGAGCGCGCTGCCAAAGCAGCTGCCCGGTTGACGGCATAGAGATGAACGAGGCGGGTGAGCCCGAGATCGTCCTTGCCAAGTGCATCGGCTGTCTCAAGTGCGTGAAGGCCTGCCCCGGCAACGCCCTCGAGATCTTTTACACCCCAGAGGATCTGGAGCTGCTCGCCGCTCTGGCCGATCGGCAGGAACTCCCCGAGGAGGAAGCGGACCCCGAGGAAAAGGAGCGCCGGGAAAAGGTGGCGGCCTATCGGGGCGTCTGGGTCTTTATCGAGCAGACCGGTGGCGAGGCTGCCAGGGTTTCCTGGGAACTCCTCGGCAAGGGTGCCCAACTCGCGGCGAGCCTCCAGGTGGAACTCTGTGCCGTGGTGCTCGGCGAAAACGTGGCGCACCTGTGCGACGAGGCCTTCAGTTACGGGGCGCAGCGGGCCTACCTCATCGACCAGATGGTCCTCAGGCACTACCGGACCTATCCCTACCTGGACGCCATGTGCCACCTGATCGACAAGTTCCGTCCCGAGGTGGTCCTCATGGGCGCAACCGGGATGGGGCGCGACCTGGCGGGGGCCGTCGCCACCCGCGTGGGGACCGGACTCACCGCAGATTGCACCGGGCTCGACATCGACGAGAAGCGCAACCTGATGCAGACCCGTCCCGCCTTCGGGGGGAACATCATGGCGACCATCATGTGCGACAGGTTCCGGCCCCAGATGGCCACCGTGCGCTCGCACGTGATGCCCATGCCCGAGCGGGTGCCAGGGAGAAACGGCAGCACGGTCAGAGAATACCTCCCGATGAGCGAGGCGGACATCTTCACCCAGGTGTTGCAGGTGATCCGGGAAAACAAGGGGAACGAAGTCGACATCGCCGGCGCGGAATTCATCGTCTCCGGTGGGCGCGGCATGATGGCCAAGGAGAACTTCTCGCTTTTGCAGGAGCTGGCGGACGAATTGGGCGGCGTGGTGGGTGCCTCGCGCAGCGCCGTGGATGCCGGTTGGATGCCCGGCGACCGGCAGGTGGGACAGACCGGCAAGACCGTCCGGCCCAAGATCTACATCGCCTGCGGGATTTCCGGCGCCATCCAGCACCTGGTCGGCATGCAGGACTCCGATCTGGTGATAGCGATCAACCGCGACAGCGAGGCTCCGATCTTCGAAGTGGCCGGCTACGGCATCGTGGGCGACCTGTTCCAGGTGGTCCCGGCATTAACCAGCCACCTGAGGGAATTGAAGACCGCCAAAAGAGCATAAAAACTTCACCGCAAAGACGCAAAGGGCGCAAAGAGAACCATAAGGAAAAGCTTTAACGCAGAAGCGCAACAAAGGGTAAGGCATGCCTTGTTGCCTCGGTCTCTCGCTCACGCAGCATCCTCCCCACGTCTGTGGCAGGATCGAATCTGAGTCTTTCTTCGCCTTTGCGGTTAATCGGTTTTGACCTATTTCGTCTCAGAAGGAAACTCCATGCAACCTGATCCCGTCATCTTCGCACCGTTGCTCTTCGCCTCTTGCCTCCTCTTCGCCTGGAGCTGCTACAGCCGTTTCAGCCTGGTTGCCATCGGCGTTTCTGAAGACCGTTTCTCCCACCCGATGCTGCGGCTAAAAGAGATGCTTCTTTACGCCTTTTTGCAGCGGCGCGTGGTCAGCCGCCGGTTCGGCTTCAACCACCTGTTCATCTTCTGGTCCTTTCTCATCCTCGCGCTCGCCAATACGGAGTTTCTTTTGGGCGGCGTCTTCCCCGCGCTGCGCCTCGCCCAACTGCCGCACGGTCTGTATCGCCCGTTGCTCTTCATCTTCGATTTGGTTTCCCTGTGCGCCCTGGTCGCGGTCTGCCTCGCCGCCCTGAGGAGAATCGTTGTACCCCCGTACCAGGGAGCCCGCAGCGCTGAGGCCTTCGGCATCCTTTCTATGATCGGTGCGCTGATGCTCGCCTATTTCGGCCTGCACGGCGCGGAGATCGCCCTGGGTGCCGAACCTGCCGCGGCGGTCATGCCGGTCTCGTCGGCGGTCGGCGGCCTGCTGGCCCACTACGTCCATGGATCGCACCTCGCCACCGTGGCCTCCTGTTCCTGGTGGCTGCACGCGGCAGTGCTGCTGTTCTTCCTGAACTACCTCCCCTACAGCAAACACATGCACATCCTGGCCGCAATCCCGAACTGCTTCTTCAAGACCACCGAGCGGTCTCCGGTGCCGCCCCGTGAAGAGTTCATAACGGGCAACTCATTCGGTACCGCGCGCATCGACGACTTCACCTGGAAGGATCTCTACGACTCCCTTTCCTGCACCGAGTGCGGGCGCTGCCAGCAGGAGTGCCCCGCAACCGCCACGGGCAAGCCGCTCAACCCGCGGTTAGTGATGCACCAGATCAAGGAAAACCTGCTGACCAACGGGCCGCTTTTGAGAGCCGGCGGCTCGCGCACCTCACCGCTCATCGGGGACGGGGCGGGAAGCGTCGCAACCGACGCAATCTGGTCCTGCACCACCTGCGGCGCCTGCCTTGCCTCCTGCCCGGTCTTCATCGAGCAGATGCCGAAACTAACCAAGCTGCGCCGGCACCTGGTGCAGATGCAGAGCGATTTTCCCGAGGAGCTCCTGTCGCTGTTCGAAAACATGGAGCAGCGCAGTAACCCCTGGGGGATCGCGCCCGGCGAGCGCGGCAAATGGGCCGGTGCCCTCCCGGTCAAAACCTTCGAGGCAGGAACCACCGAGTACCTCCTCTACGTCGGTTGTGCCGGTTCCTTCGACCCCAGAAGCAAGCAGGTAACGCTTGCCATGGCGCAGATCCTCAACGCAGCCGGCGTGTCCTGGGGGATCCTCGGGAAGGAGGAGAAGTGCTGCGGCGACAGCCTGCGCCGCTTGGGGAACGAGTTCCTGTTCGACCGTATGGCTAAGGAGAACGTGGCCCTTTTCCGTGAGAAACAGGTGACCAAGGTGATCACCCAGTGTCCGCACTGCTTCACCACGTTGAAGAACGACTACCGCCAGTACGGGTTGGAGCTGGAAGTCATCCCGCACGCGGTGTTCCTGGAATCGCTGTTGCGCCAGGGCAAGCTGGACCTGGTCGAAAGCGATGCCGGCAGCGTCGTCTTCCACGATTCCTGCTACCTGGGCCGTCATAACGGGGTGTATCAGGCGCCGCGCGCCGTGATCGGGCTGGCGACCGGGGCTCCCCCGGTGGAGATGGAGAGGAACCGCAACAGGTCGTTTTGCTGCGGCGCGGGGGGCGGGCGCATGTGGCTGGAGGAGCATCTCGGCCAGCGCATCAACCTGAACCGTGTGGAGGAGGCGCTCGATTGCTACCCGGAAACCATCTGCGTCACCTGTCCCTACTGCATGACGATGTTCGAGGATGGGCTGAAGGAACTGGATAGTCCCAACGTCCAGGTGAGAGATATCGCCGAGGTGGTGGCACATGGACTGAAGGCATCCCACACAAAACTATCAGCGTCTTAGATTCTTCTCAAGTTGCCAGCGCCCTTGCCGAAATGCATGATTATCTCCACTTGTTAAAGGGGGCATCATGCCAGGGCAATTGCCAGTATCGAAGCATCTGAAACTCAGCCGTCACGGATTGGCGCTGGTCGCACAAACAGTCGTGGTCGCCCTTTGTGCCTTAGCTTTGGGCGGCTGCTCAGTTAACGTGGAGAGCTTGAGGGCGCAATCTCAGAACGACTGGGACATCCGCCCCCAGCCGCAACCTCCCGAGAATGAGGTCGAACAGGCCGTGGTCGTCGCGGCGCAGACCCGCCGGGACGTGCGGGTGGAATCCTCAGATTGCGTGTACATCTTCGAGGACAGGGTGGCGCAGTATGTCGATGTCGTAGAGCGCACTTCGGACGCAGATCCCTTCGTGCCGCGCGGCGTGACCAGGTACCGGGTCGTCGACGACAAAATCGCGGCGCGAACCGAGACCACCATGGAAGTCTTTCCCAACGTCGATTTTGAGAGGACGGCACTGAAGTCCGCCTCCCTGGCCGGCGGAGGTGACTCGGTAATCCTCTACGACAGCGATCTCTGCCCCTCCGTCCTCGCAAGTCGTAGACTCGGACGGTGCGCCGCCGAGGTCCGCATCTTCAAGAAGGACGAGTCGGGCGGGACACCCATCGCCAAGAAGATCATCAACCTTTGCTACAGGTAAGCTCAGCCATCTCCCCGATCAATTCTCGCTTTTATCCGCCCGGACCCCGGCTGCGATGGCTGCTGCAACCGTAGCAGCAACCGCGGCCGGAGCGCCCTTTCCTGATATTGCATCTCAAACCTCATGTGTTAGCATTGGCTAATCTTGTGCTTAGGCACGATACCAAGGAGAACATATGAAAACACAGGAAATGCTCAGCGCCCATCCCCGTAGACCCACCACCGAACTCTCCATGCTGACCCAAACCATCGAAGCCTGCTGGGACTGCGCCGTCGTCTGTACCTCGTGCGCCGACGCCTGCCTGGGAGAGCAGCAGGTCCAGATGCTGACCAGGTGCATCCGCTTGAACCTCGATTGCGCCGACATCTGCCAGACCACCGCCCGTCTGCTTGGACGCCAGACCGAGACCGAGCCCCAGTTGCTGCGGGCCCAGCTCGAGGCGTGTGTCGTCTGCTGCCGCGTCTGCGCGCAGGAGTGCGGCAACCATGCCGAGATGCATCAGCACTGCAGGATCTGCAGGACTGCCTGCCAGAACTGCGAGCAGATGTGCCAGCAGATGATCGCCCGCCTGCCTTCCTGATCTGCCCGGCCCCCTCCGTACCAGTGGTGGGGGCCACTTACCCGCCATCCGAGACAGGAAACCCGGCTAGCACGTACAGAAGGCGGTTCCCGGATCGCCCTTGTCTGCACTGCCGGGTCGGTGCTCCTCAGGCTTCGCCAGCGGGCAGTTCTCGGTCGGCGCCGATAGCACTATCACCCTAAAATTGCACAAAGGGAGGTGTCCCATGTCCTTCAAATTCGTACCCCACGGGCTGCGCTTCGCGTTGATACTTGCCGTCTTCGGCCTCGGCTATCTGTCCGGTTCGGTATCCCAACGCAACGCAGATGCCCAGTTGAACGAGATCGGCTCGGATGTCATGAAGAGGGCCACTGAAAGCGGTGGCACACTCGGCACGGTGGCCAAGCTGGGTACCACCATCAGCGAGCTGGAAAAGCACGTAAGCGGCATGCAAAAGAACATCGATACCCTCAAATCGGTTAAAGCCGCCCTGGGGGGAGCACTGAATAAGTAGCCCGCGGTCGGCCGACCTCATCAGGTGGACCACCCGGGCGTCCGGCATAGCTTGATAAGGGAGGCAGTGTCATGACCCGCCCCGCGACACCCCTAGTAAATGAACTGATCGGCATCCACATCGGAAAGGTACAGCAGGCCGCACGGAACCTGGACATGGGCCAGGACCTACAGGAGATCGAGGCGGGCGTCGTTGAGCTGGAAAAGAGGATCGCCGACCTGAAGGAGGCCCTGGGCGGCGTTGCACATTACGCCTGACGAATTATCCGGAGACTCCGGAGACTCCGGAGACGTAGTGCCGGCCTCGCCCGAGGCCAAAATGCCGGCCAGCGCCGCCACTTTGCATTCTGCCTATGCCTAGTGGTGGCGCCGCTTTTTGCCGGTTGTCCGGAGCCCGCAAATTGCAGTCGTGTTGCTCCCGAAATATCTGTATCGAACATATGAAGGTACTTTTCGACATCCGGACTTGCCGGCATGACACCCAAACATCTCCTGTGGTTCCTGCCTGAACCGCGAGCATCCCGCCTTTGTCGTTACCAGAAGAGATCCCCTGCGCTACA
>Ga0079306_1002084_pt1 | contig 11732 bp, 10 predicted proteins | sample Methanotroph_Enr_FD_79181 | JGI IMG/M metagenome (GOLD analysis project Ga0079306, IMG submission 79181) | Enriched soil microbial communities from Old Woman Creek wetland in Ohio, USA - Methanotroph_Enrichment_5 | ecosystem: Environmental > Terrestrial > Soil > Wetlands | place: USA: Ohio...
GCCATCACTGAATCTGGTGTTGTGAAATCGACGACTACTTCTGCATTGTTCGAGACGAGTTGATCCAATGAATCGCCTAGGTCAAGGGCGGCGACTAGTTCTAAATCTGATGCTTCATTCACTGCCTTCATTACTTCTTGGCCCATGCGTCCTTTGGCTCCAAGCACCCCAACCTTGATGCTCATCTAGACTCCTAACACCTTTTCGAACTTTGACTCGTCTTTGAACGGACCGACAAGTGCAAGCGTAGGTCTTTGGATGAGAATGTCGCCAGCCAATTGCCGCACGGCTGCCGGTGTCACATCGGAGATCTTCTTGAGGATCTCGTCAAAACCCATGACTTCCCCATACACGATCTCACTTTTGCCTATGTTGCTCATTCGCGACCCGGAATCCTCCTGGCTGAGTACGAGTGAGCCCTTAACGGCTCCTTTAGCCCTCGAAATCTCTTCTGCCGTCATGCCGTTCTCGGCGACATCATGAAGGATTTCGCGAATGATCTCCACTACCTCAACCGCCTTCGTTGGATGGCACCCCGCATAGAAACCGAGGAGGCCAGAGCCAGCAAATTGCTGAGCATAGGAATAAACCGAGTATGCAAGCCCACGCTTCTCTCGAATCTCCTGGAATAGTCGTGACGACATTCCGCCACCGAGTGCCGCTGAAAGAATTCCCATGGTGAATCGTCGGTCATCTTCGCGCGAAACGCCCGCCAGACCGTAAAACATGTGGGCTTGCTCAGTCTTGCGCGTTATCAGTCCAACTGAGCTCTGGTCCTTGATCTTGACCGCCTTGTTGGCCCTTACCTGCGGAACACCAGTGACATCAAGGAAACCGTCGCGAGAAATGGCCTTCTCGACCATCTCCACCACGGTCTTATGTTTGATGTTTCCCGCCACGGCAACAACGAGATCCTGCGGAATGTAGCGCTTCTTGTAGTAATTGAAGACGCTTTTTCGTGACATTTCGTTGATCGATTCAACCGAACCCAAGATGGAGCGTCCTAATTGCGTATCGCCGTAATAAGTATCTGAAAACAGATCATGCACTAGATCGCTGGGATCGTCATCGCGCATCGCAATCTCTTCAAGGACCACCTTGCGCTCGGCATCAACGTCCGACGCGGTGACTATCGAGGAAGTGATCAAATCGGAGATGACATCGATCGCCATCGGAAGATCGGTGTCAATGACACGGGCGTAGAAACAGGTGTACTCCTTGCCCGTGAAGGCGTTCATCTCTCCGCCGACAGATTCGATGGAGGAAGAGATCTCCAACGCCGTACGGGTCTTGGTGCCCTTAAATAGCAAATGCTCCAGAAAGTGAGAAGCCCCAGCAACCGCCGGGGTTTCATCACGTGAACCTACATTGACCCAAATTCCAACCGCAGCACTGCGAACCGAGGAGACTTCCTCCGTTACGATTCGCAGGCCGCTAGGTAGAACTGTGCGTCGAACGCTCAACTTTTATTCTGCTGCTTCAGTTGTTGCGTCATCGAGAACTGGGATGAGAGAAAGCTTTCCCTTGGGATCGATCTCTCCGATTTCAACTTGAATCTTGTCGCCGACCTTCAATACCTCTTCAAGGTTTTCAATGCGCCTTCCGCCATGCATCTTGCGAATTTGCGAGACGTGGAGAAGTCCATCCTTTCCTGGAAGCAGTGAAACAAAGGCGCCGAAGGCGGCTAGTTTCACAACGGTACCAAGGTATCGTTCGCCAACTTCTGGCATCTGAGGATTAGCAATGGCATTGATCTGAGCGCGTGCAGCCTCTGCCTTTGGCCCATCGGTTGCACCGATGTAGATCGTGCCGTCGTCCTCAATGGAGATTTCAGCGCCAGTCTCATCTTGAATCTGGTTGATGATCTTGCCCTTAGGCCCGATGACCGCACCGATCTGATCAACCGGGATCTTGATCGAGATGATTCGTGGAGCATATGGGCTCATCTCATCTGGAGTGTCGATGGCCTCTGCCATGACGTCCAAGATCGCGAGACGGGCTTCCTTTGCCTGGTGAAGTGCTGCAGCAAGAACTGAGGCAGGAATTCCATCCAGCTTGGTGTCCAACTGCAATGCGGTGATGAAGTCCTTGGTACCGGCAACTTTGAAGTCCATATCGCCGAATGCATCTTCTGCACCGAGAATGTCTGTCAAAGCAACGTACTCGACTTTTCCGTCAACATCATCTGAGATCAGACCCATTGCAATACCAGCGACTGGTGCACGAAGTGGCACGCCAGCGTTGAGCAGTGCCAGGGTTGAGGCGCAAACAGAACCCATGGATGTCGATCCATTGGAGCCAAGTGCCTCAGATACCTGACGAATTGCGTAAGGAAATTCTTCGCGGCTTGGGAGGACTGGAAGCAGGGCGCGCTCTGCAAGTGCCCCGTGGCCGATTTCGCGGCGCTTAGGTGAACCTACGCGGCCAGTCTCACCAACTGAATATGGTGGGAAGTTGTAATTGTGCATGTAGCGCTTGTGGTTTTCAGGATTCAAGGTATCTAACTGCTGCTCCATCTTGAGCATGTTCAGCGTCGTGATACCAACGATCTGGGTCTCACCGCGTTCGAAGATCGCCGATCCGTGTACACGAGGAACGACTTCAACCTCGGCAGACAACGGACGAATATCGCGCAAACCGCGCCCGTCGATACGAACCTTGTCACGAAGCACGCGTTGGCGAACCAACTTCTTGGTGAGAGAACGGAAAGCAGCTGGAATTTCCTTCTCGCGGCCCACGAACTGCTCTGCAAGCGAACCCTTGACTTCGGCGCTGATGCGCTCAGTCTCGATTTCACGGGCTTGCTTGCCCGCGATTGTCAGAGCCTGAGCAAGGGAGTCAGATGCAATTGCTGCAACTGCGTCATACGCGTCGGCCTGGTAATCGAGGTAGACAGGGAATTCTCCGGTTGGCTTTGCGGCCAAGGCAGCAAGGGCTGACTGAGCTTCGCACAGTACGCGGATAAATGGCTTTGCGGCCTCGAGGCCTTGTCCGACAATCTCTTCTGTTGGAGTGACTGCTCCACCCTTGATGAGCTCGATCGTCTTAACTGTGGCCTCTGCCTCAACCATCATGATTGCGACATCGTCTGCAGTTACGCGACCGGCAACAACCATGTCGAAGACTGCCTCTTCAAGTTGTGAGTGGTTGGGGAATGCGACCCACTGGCCCTGGATCAGAGCAACGCGAACGCCGCCGATTGGACCTGAGAAGGGCAAACCAGCGAGTTGTGTGGAGATCGATGCGGCGTTGATCGCAACCACGTCGTACATGTGGTCTGGATTCAGCGCCATGACTGTGACAACGACCTGAACTTCGTTGCGAAGGCCCTTAACAAAGGACGGACGCAGTGGGCGGTCGATAAGTCGGCAGGTGAGGATTGCATCTTCTGATGGACGGCCTTCGCGACGGAAGAACGATCCGGGAATGCGACCGAGCGCGTACATGCGCTCTTCGACGTCCACTGTCAGTGGAAAGAAGTCGAATTGATCTTTTGGTTGCTTGGAAACGCTGGTTGCCGATAGAAGCATGGTTTCGTCATCTAGGTAGACGACGGCGCTTCCTCCTGCTTGGAGCGCTAGGCGCCCGGTTTCAAAACGAATCTCTCTTTTTCCGAATTTTCCGTTATCAATAACCGCAACGGATGAATGAATTTCTTGACCCTCCATGGGTCACTCCTGTTCTCGATCAAACCACGGGAGTGAATGAATCTTCGATCGAAGCCCACGGCGTACGACTATTGCTAGAAGTTCCGTAAACCACTACCGAGGACCATTGCTCCCGGTTGATCGTTGTATTAGCGGCGAATACCGAGTTTTTCGATAATCGCTCTGTAACGTTCGATGTTTGTCTTTGCGAGGTACTGAAGGATGCGGCGACGTTGACCAACTAGAAGAAGCAAGCCACGACGATTGTGGTGATCATGCTTATTGGTCTTCAAATGCTCGGTGATCTCTTCAATGCGCTTGGAGAGCAAAGCGACCTGTGCTTCAGGACTTCCCGTGTCAGTAGGAGAGTTTCCGTACTTGGCGATGATTTCTTTCTTTACTTCAGGTGTTAGTGCCATTTCATGTGCTCCTTCTACTGTTCACGAGGGCTTCCGGTTCTGCCTCACGGAAACTCGCTTTCTCGGTGGACGTCATAGGGTATCAGCGCACGCAGCCGTGAGAGAAATCGAGCCAATATCGAGGGCTTTTGAGCCTATTTTTGGGTCAATATTCTCGCTCGATCGCAGTCATTCTTCATCTGCTCCAGCAGAGGATCCAGACCGTCGAATTTCACGGTGTCACGGAGCCTCCACCCGAAATCGATTTTGGCGTTCTTGTCATAGAGATCCAGGCCCTTTTGATCAAGGGCGTATGCCTCAACCTGAGTCGACCTCTCCCCTGCAAATGTCGGATTCGTACCTATGGAAATCGCAGCCGGCCAACGATCACCTTCGACCTCCAGCCATCCCGCATAGACGCCATCACTCGGTACGGTGTTGAAGGAGGTTGAAAAACCCAGATTTGCTGTTGGGTAACCGATCTCGCGTCCGCGCTTTTCTCCATGGACGACAATTCCCTCAAGACGATGTGGCCTGGAAAGGAGTTTCGCAGCGCTTTCCACATCGCCCAATGCGACGGCATCGCGAATTCGGGTTGAGGAAACAGGTGCTCCCTCAAAATCCTGAATCTCCACCTCCTCGGCGAAAAACCCATGTACTTTGCCTGATTCGATCAGATCGGCAACTTTGCCAGCAGCTCTATGCCCGTACGTGAAATTGGCACCAACGACAACACCGGAAATTTGAAGCTGCTTCACCAAAACTTCAATGACAAATTCTTCCGGAGTCTTGGCGGCGAAATCCCTATCGAAATCACATACAACGACTGCATCGGCGCCGTGTTGTTTGAGCAATTCAACTCGTCGCTCAAGCGAAACCAACATTGTTGGCGCATTCTCAGGATCGAAAACCTGTCTAGGGTGTGGATCAAAGGTCAGCACAATCAATCCACGCCCATCGCTGAGCTCTTTCGCCCGTTTCAGAATGGCTTGATGGCCAAGATGCACTCCGTCAAAGATTCCGATGGCAACGGTGGCGCCTGCGATCTGCTCTCCGCGCCATTGAAGTCTATTCATCTGCGTATTCTGGCACCCTTACGACTTCGCCGCGAAAACTGCGATCGGGCGAGCCTGCCCATCGCGATTTTGCAGAAGAGCTAGTAGCTCCTCGCCTGCCAAAGCAGCCGTGATTCCCGCGGTCTCGTTGAGTGCCAGCGGACGGCCGAATGAAAGTTCTGTTCGCTCATCCAGATTGACCTGTCGGCACGGAAAAGTGTTGGCGGCAACTTCAGCAACCGATATAGGCTCGAACTCGCCGGATTTTAGGCCATCTACCGAGATGGCTTGATTCAGATCGAAAGGCGCAACATGGGTTCGGCGGAGAGCGCTTAGGTAGCCGCCAACTCCAAGTTGATCGCCGCAATCTCTGGCGATGGCTCTAATGAATGTCCCTGAGCCGCAGGTTACGCGAAAGTCAATCTCAATCCGCTCTCCACCTAAGGGGCGACGAATCTCGAGAATATCGAGTTGGGATATCGTCACTTGGCGCACTGGTAACTCAAACTCTTCCCCGGCACGAACTCGGGCATACGCTCGTTCACCCGCAACCTTTACGGCAGAGACCGAACTCGGACGTTGCATGATCGAGCCTCGCATTTTTCCAAGCTCGTCCTTAATCGCCTTATCAGTTATGGAATTGATCTGATCCTTTGATGCTGTAGTCACCACAGCGCCTTCAAAGTCATCAGTGACCGTGCTTGCGCCAAGAACCACTGTCGCGTCATAGGACTTGCTGCCCTCGGTGATGTACTGAAGCAGGCGCGTGCCATTGCCGAAGCCGAGAACCAGAACTCCAGTCGCCATTGGATCGAGAGTGCCCGCGTGGCCGACTTTTTTTGTGTGCAATACCCGTCGTGCAATCGCCACAACATCGTGGCTCGTCATACCGGGAGATTTATCAATGACGAGGAACCCGTCAGTGATCAAGCGTTTCATCCCCTGATTCATCTTTAATGCGCGGAGCCTTGTAGGGATCGGATTCGCCTGCGTACTTTGCCTTTGCACGAAGGGCGACGACTTCAGCATCTCGCTGATGGACTTCCTCAAGAAGAGATTCAAGAGCCTTGGCACTTTCTGGAAGCGCATCAGGAAAGAAATCAACCGACGGAGTAATGCGAAGTCCCAAATCTCGCCCAATTGCGGCTCGAATGACCCCTTTGGCGCTGTCTAGCGCCTTCGCTGTAGCTTCGCGCTGATCCTCGTCGCCAAGTACGGTGTAAAAAACCGAGGCATGTTGGAGATCACCGGTGACACGCGTATCGGTGATCGTGACGAAGCCCAGTCGAGGGTCTTTGATCTTTCCCTCGAGAAGGCCCGCCACCACTACCTTTATACGATCAGCGACCTTTTGCGAACGATGTGATTGGCTCACAATTACACCCGCTTCTTCTCACGCATCTCGTAGACCTGAACTACGTCGCCGATCTGCACATCCTTATGAGATCCGACTCCGATACCGCATTCAAAGCCTTCGCGAACTTCAGTTGCGTCATCCTTGAATCGCTTGAGTGATTCGATCGTGAGGTTCTCTGCGACGACTTCGCCACCGCGGAGCAAGCGAGCCTTGGCATTCCTGCGGATGATTCCGTCGAGAACGATGGAACCTGCAATGTTGCCGAACTTGCTTGATTTGAAGATCTCTCGAATTTCGGCATTTCCAAGAACGACTTCCTCGTACTCTGGCTTGAGCAAGCCCTTGAGTGCGAGTTCGATTTCCTCGATCGCCTGGTAGATGACCGAGTAGAAGCGAACATCCACACCTTCTTGGTCGGCGAAGATCGCAGTCTGAGGTTCGGGCTTGACGTTGAATCCGATAACAACAGCCGTTGACGCTGACGCAAGAGTGATGTCGCTCTTGGTGATCGCACCGACACCGCGGTGAATAACTCGAAGATCAACTTCGGCTCCGACATCGAGCTGCAACAATGCATCTTCGAGGGCTTCAACCGAACCACTGACGTCACCCTTAAGGATGAGATTAAGGGTCGTGATCTTGGATTGCTCCATGAAGTCTTCGAGAGAGACTTTCTTGCGAGCCTTGGCAAGCTGGGCATTTCGCTCCGCCGCCTGACGCTTCTCGGCGATCTGACGAGCAGTTCGATCGTCGCCAGCAACAAGGAAGGTATCTCCCGCATTGGGGACTGAAGTGAAACCGAGAACCTGAACGGGACGCGATGGTCCAGCACTGTCGACGGTGACTCCTTGCTCGTCTAACATCGCGCGAACACGTCCGAATGATCCGCCAGCAACGATGGCATCGCCAACTTTGAGAGTTCCACGCTGGATTAGCACCGTTGCAACTGGTCCGCGGCCGCGATCCAAATGCGCCTCGATAGCCACCCCTCGCGCATCGTCATCGGCAACTGCTTGCAGATCAATTGCTGCATCCGCTGTGAGAAGAATGGAATCGATAAGTTCCTTGATCCCGTCACCAGTCTTTGCAGAGACGTTCACGAAGATGGTATCTCCGCCGTACTCTTCGGCAACCAAGTTGTACTCGGTCAACTGCTGGCGAACCTTCTCGGGGTTGGCACCTTCCTTGTCAATCTTGTTGACTGCGACAACGATTGGAACATCTGCAGCTTGTGCATGGTTCAGCGCCTCGATGGTCTGTGGCATCACCCCATCATCTGCCGCAACGACCAGGACTGCGATATCGGTTACCTTCGCGCCACGCGCACGCATGGCGGTGAACGCCTCGTGACCTGGAGTGTCGATAAACGTAATTGCACGATCGCGACCATCATGGTTGTGGTGAATTTGATAGGCACCAATGTGCTGAGTGATTCCACCTGCTTCGCTCTTAACAACCTCGGTCTTTCGGATCGCATCAAGCATTCGCGTCTTACCATGGTCAACGTGACCCATCACGGTTACAACCGGCGGACGTGTGACCAATCGCGTTGGGTCGATACCTGCTAGTTCGTCTTCGAGGTTAATATCGAATGTCTGAAGCAGTTCTCGGTCTTCATCTTCAGGGCTAACGATTTGGATGACATAACCCAACTCGGTGCCAAGAATCGCGAAGGTGTCTTCGTCGACCGATTGCGTTGCAGTAACCATTTCACCAAGGTGAAATAGCGCAGCCACTAACGCAGCTGGATCTGCATTAATTTTCTCTGCAAAGTCGGCTAGAGATGCTCCCCGACGCATGCGAATCTGGGTTTTTCCATCGCCGTGTGGAACAACAGCACCGCCAAGTTGCGGTGCCTGCATATTGTCGAATTCATCGCGCAAGGCTTTTCTGCTCTTGGGCTTTCTCTTGCTGCTCTTGCTCGCATTCTTTCCGAATGCACCGCCCGTACTTCCTCGTTGCGGCCTTCCGCCACCGGCCGGACGTGCAGGACCTCCCGCAGTTCCGCCTGTGGTAGGCGTGCGATATGGACTACCGGTACCCGTTGAAGGCCCGCCAGTGCGAGGAGGGAAACCAGTTCCCGCTCCGGCAGGACGTGGCGACGATGGGCGCGCGGCAAATCCCGGGCGAACTGATCCGGGACGCGGGCCTGACATCGGAGGCCGAGGACCGCCAGTACCCGTAGGTCGTTGCGGCGGACGCGGAGTTCCAAATGGGGCACTTCCAGGACGAACTGCTGGTGGACGTGGGGCCGGTGGACGCGGAGTTCCAAATGGATTGTTGCCTGGTCGCGGTGCCGCAGGGCGAGGAATCGCCGAAGGTGTAGGAATTGGAGCCGAAGGCGCAGGTGGCACGGGACGCGCCTGCGCTTCTGCTGCCTTATGTGCCTGAGCTTGCTGAATGGTCGTCTGCTCAACCAATCCTGGCGCGATCTCAGCCAAAATTTCGGTTGCAGCTTCGGGGGTGAGAGTTTCTTCGGCCGGTTTTGCGGCAGCCTTCTTGGCGGCAGCCTTCTTTACAGGCTTAACTTCATCTGCCGGCTTTGCATCTGGAAAAAGTTCCAGCATTTTTCGAACGACGGGTGCTTCCACCGTCGATGAAGCAGATCGGACGAATTCGCCCATTTCTTGGAGCTTTGCAAGGACGACCTTGCTCTCCATACCGAGTTGTTTTGCTAACTCATGTACGCGGACCTTTGCCACAGTTCTCCTGTCTTGGCCCGCAATTCTTTGGGATGCGAGCCCTAGTTGTACAGCCTCATGATCGGTTCGAACTCATTTGAGTGTCATATCTTTCGCATCCATTTCGTAGTTGTTCATATAGGCGAGCAATTCGCTGCCATCTGGCGGTTCATTTCGTCGGAATGCCCAACGGAAAGCTCCGCGTTCAACAGCGGTCACTGCACATGTTCGGTGCACCCACGCCCCCCTGCCGGGAAGGCTGCGGTGAGGATCAGGAAGAATTCTTCCGGCTTCGCACACCACGCGTAGTAGCGCCATCGGATTCTCGCGCTTTCGGCAGTTAATGCAACTTCGCAAGAACTTGCTTGGTCTTCTAGCCACGCGCTGGCACGGCTCTCATGAAGTCCTCATCGCTTAAATTCAATGTGCCAACCTTACCTGCCAAATCCACATTCACATAAACTGCCTCAAAAATGCCCTATGTGCTCTCCATCTGCGGCTGGGTTTTTGGTGCATCCGAGTGAATATCGATTCGCCATCCTGTGAGGCGGGCGGCCAATCGGGCGTTCTGGCCGTCCTTTCCAATGGCGAGGGAGAGTTGGTAGTCCGGCACCGTGACCTTGGCCGAGCGGGTTACGGGATCTACGATCTCAACCTTCTCAACCCGAGCCGGTGCAAGGGCATGCCCGACGAACACGGCAGGATCCTCGGACCAATCGACGATATCGATCTTCTCGCCGTGAAGTTCATCCATCACAGCTCGTGCACGCGAGCCCATGGGACCAATAAGGGAACCTTTGGGACTCACCCCCGCTCGGTGGGTACGTACGGCAATCTTGGTTCGATGCCCCGCTTCGCGGGCGATCGCCATGATTTCAACAATTCGGTCTGCAATCTCAGGAACTTCCAAGGCGAAAAGTTGCTTCACCAGCGCCGGATGGCTCCGTGAGAGCGTGACTTCTGGACCCTTCATTCCTTGCTTCACCTCAACCACAAAACACTTGATGCGCTCACCATGCGAGTAGACCTCACCTGGAACCTGTTCTTGCGGAGGGACCTTTCCCTCTACACGTCCAAGGTTGACGTACACGATCCGAGGATCTCGACCCTGTTGGACGACTCCGGATACAACGTCACCGACTGAGGCCGTGAACTCTCCGACGATGTCGGCATCATTGGCCTCGCGCATTTTTTGCTTGATCACCTGTCGAGCCGTGGACGTTGCTATTCGACTAAATCCTTCTGGACTATCGACGACCTCGTCAATCTTCTCGCCGTCTTCACCGAAGACGGGAACCAATATCTTGATTTCTCCGCTTTCACGATCAAGATGAGCGTGCGCATGCGGTTTGGCCAGAGGCATATGCGCATAGGCCGTTAAGACGGCCGCTTCAATTGCACCGATGAGGCGCTCGAGAGGTATTTCGCGTTCGATGGTTAAAGATGCAAGGGCCTTCATATCCACATTCATCAGAGATCATCGCCCTTCCGGTTGAATTCAATCTCGACTTGGGCGCGCTTGATCTCAACAAAGGGAAGTTCGACCTTATGTGGGGTTTTGCCCTCGACAATCACGCATACTGACTCGTCATGCACGACATCTACTCGCCCGGTGACGACTTCGCCATTCACCATCACCGATCGAACGAGACGGCTAATGTTCTTTTGCCAATGACGTGGCAGCAACAGAGGTCGATCTACGCCCGGAGATGAGACCTCCAATGTGAATGGAGTGGCACCCATGAAATCGGATTCATCCAATACCGCTGAGATATCTTTTGTGATTGCGGTAACCTCATCAAGATTCAAATTTGTGGTTCCATCTACGACGACGGTGACGACACGTCGATTACCCGGGGATGCGATATGAACGTCTTCTAAAAAAAGACCGGCTGCATCTACCACTGGGGCAATTGCATCTGTGATTGATTGTACGAGACTCATGATCTTCTCTTTCTATGAAGTTGTAATTGGGATCATAACCTAGATGGCAACTCACTACCAATGAGTAATAGTGTCAACCCCTACCTTAAGAATCAGCACGGCCGTCACGACGAGGAAGATTTTTCGTACGAATGCCGATCCCCCTCGAATCGCCAATCTTGCCCCAAGCAATCCCCCAACGACATTTGCCAGACCCAAGACCAAACCAACGTGCCAAAGGATGACCCCGTGCAGACCAAAAATCACAATAGCGCCAAAGTTTGTGGCGACGTTGACAACTTTCGCCACCGAAGACGCGGTCAAGAATGCAAATCCGAGAAGGGCCACCAAGACAACCATCAAGAAGGTCCCGGTGCCAGGACCAAAGATCCCGTCGTAGAAGCCGATAGCAAGTCCTGCAATCACGGCGATGACATTTCGACGACGTGGCGTGTGTCGCAAGAGTTCAATATGTCCCAGTGTGGGACGACGCCACGTGTAGATTCCCACGGCAAGAAGTAGGACAAAGACCAATGGTCTAAGTGCATGTGTTGGAAGATGGGCTGCCAGAAGAGCGCCACACATCGAACCTACAAATGCCGGTATCGCCATTGCAAACGTGAATAGGAGATCAGGTTTGACTCTTCTGCGATACAAAATCGCAGCAGCAC
>Ga0079306_1002087_pt1 | contig 11712 bp, 14 predicted proteins | sample Methanotroph_Enr_FD_79181 | JGI IMG/M metagenome (GOLD analysis project Ga0079306, IMG submission 79181) | Enriched soil microbial communities from Old Woman Creek wetland in Ohio, USA - Methanotroph_Enrichment_5 | ecosystem: Environmental > Terrestrial > Soil > Wetlands | place: USA: Ohio...
ATATCTAAATAGAAGGTGAAGTGTCTATAAAGATACTGATTTCCAATGACTTAAACAAATAAAAATCAAACTATTTTGCTGGTTATCAGCAGTTTATTTAAAAGAATAACGAACTATTGTAAATAGAAAATGGTCACTTAAAATAAAAGAGGAAAATGGGAACAGCAAAAAATACAAAAAATAAAATTGAGTTCTATGAACTTGAAAAAGTTAAGTTTATCGTCAAAGATGCTTGTGGAATTGATATTGCTTACGCCTACGAAGATTTGGTATTTTCGGAACATGGCTTGTTTATTATCCAGTTTCTTGAGAACTCAAAAGAACTGGGGTGTTGGTTTAACAAAGAGTGCCTGGAACAAAACAAGGTAAGTATGTTTAACTCGTTGGCTAAATCAGCCACACTCAATAAACTTGAACTAAAATATAAAGGCAAATTTGAAATGTCGCAAAAAGCGAATAGCGAAGAAATTGACATTCAGTTTACTGAAGTCATATAATTTTTCATTCTCTATCAAACTATCAACAAAGGCATACGCTGAAATGAATCAAAACTTCATTTCAGCGTATGCTATTTTTATGTGAATTACAAACAACTAACTAAACAGCCTGAACCAGGCTTTCACTTCTTTTACTCTTCCTGCCTGTTCATAAGTCTGGCATTTCAGCTCCAGCACATTAAAAGCATCTTCTATTTGGTCGGGAGTAAAACCCAAACCATCATTAGTCAGCATCTGCAATAACTCAACTTGCGAATTATTTTTATAACACGATTTACGAAAATCGCTATCTGAATCGACTTTCAATATAAACTTTATGGCATTTTGTAGACTCATAATATGACCCCTAACCCCTAAAGGGGAATTTAATTAGTACTAAATATTTGAAACTATTTTCTTTTATACATTCAGGAATAACCATGAACAAGTAACTCAGTTCCCTGCAATTTATCCCGATTCTTTTATCGGGAGGGGCTAGGGGTCGTTTCTTCACAATCCGTTTTACAATCATCGCACTCTCCCCCACAAACCGTTGCAAATTTCATGGCTGCCTCCATGTCAAACTTATTCAATTCATTTTTTGTCCAATACTGGATATTTGTATCCAGTTCGTCGCCAATAGATTTGAATACTTCAATACCTTTATTAACCAACACTTTAAGAGCCATTGGATGTACTTGTCTGGTGATAATGGTTGAAATATCGTTTCGTTCAAGTGCCGGAAGCAATTCTCCCATATTAGGAGCCAGGTCTAACGTTTTCATCCATCTGCCTTCCCCCGCATCTGTATCGTAAATACACACGCAACCAATAACACTCAGGCTTCCTGCAATGCGGTTCCGCTGCAAGTCTTTATCAATAACGGGAATGGCTATTTTCATAAAAATAAAATTTGACCCCTAATCCGTCAGCTGACGGAGAATAAGAGTTGGTTATCCGCAATTTACAAATTCATTATCTCGAATAAAGAATCAGAGATAATTTTGTTAATAAAACTAACCCAGTTCCCCTTTAGGGGTTAGGGGTAATTTCTTTGTCCAAAAAAGCATTTTAGGACAGCAATCCTCAAAGCCTAGACTCTTATATAAACCTTGTGCCACATGATTATCTTCACGCACTTCGAGTGTTATTTTGCAATACTTCCGTTCGTTCGAGATAGAAATAAGTTCTTGCATAAGACTATTTGCCAATCCTTTTCCCCGATAGTCCGGGTGCACAAAAAAATCGTGGATATTCAGGTATGGCTTTACCATAAAAGTGGAAAAGTTGATAAAACAGGTTGCCAGTCCCACAATCACTCCTTCAAACAATTCAAAAAGCACAAAAGATGAGGGATGATTGGCAAGTCCGTCCACCAATCTCAATTGCTGAAGTTTGTTCAGTTGGGGCGAATCGCCCATAGGGTCTGCCATATACATATTCAACATCTCTACCAAAGTATTTAAATGAGTCGGATTTTCAAAATCACAAAATTCAAACGTTATATTCATATTCTATACCTTTAAACACCTTATCTGAAATCTAAACTTTAAACCGTTTTGGATTAATATCATATTTTTTAATCCGGATACCCATCATTCGTTCAGTTATTCCCAATTGTTCGGCAGCTTTCGTGCTGTTGCCTTTTGTAGAAATGAGCGCATCCATAATTATTTGTTGTTCCATTTTGCCTAAAATTACGTCAAGCGTTCCACTTTGCATTGTTTCGGAGGTAGATGCTGTTTGCAACGAGGCCGGAAGATTATGCGTCCTGATAACAGAATCAGTACTGAGGATGCAAGCCCGTTCAATACAGTTTTCCAACTCACGGATATTGCCCGGCCAATGGTAAACCATCAGCGTATCAATAGCCATGGCAGTAATGCGTTTGATATTTTTCCCGTGGCGTTTATTAAATTTATCAATAAAAAAGTCAGTCAGAATTGGAATATCATTAATTCGGTCACGGAGAGCAGGAATGTAAATAGGGAAAACATTTATCCTGTAATATAAATCCTCCCTGAACTGATCTTTGGAAATTAAATCTTCGAGGTTACGGTTGGTAGCGCATAAAATTCGCACGTCCACTTTTATCGGTTTCGTGCTGCCAATACGTTCAATTTCACGTTCCTGCAACACACGCAACAGTTTTACCTGGGTTGAAGCCGGAATATCGCCAAACTCATCCAGAAAAATAGTACCACCGTTTGCTGCTTCAAACCGACCGATACGAGTGGCTGAAGCACCTGTAAATGCACCCTTTTCATGGCCGAACAACTCGCTTTCAATCAGACTTTCGGGCAGAGCTGCACAGTTCACCTTAATGAACGCTTTATTTTTCCGGGCACTGTTGTAATGGATGGCATCAGCCACCAGCTCCTTTCCGACTCCACTTTCTCCACGAATCAACACCGTAGCATCAGTCATTGCCACACTATCAATCAACGAAAAAACTTCATTCATTTTACCCGAATTCCCTTTGATCCGGTCGGGCATTATCCGATTGCGAAGTTCGACTTTCAAATTCGAATTTTCATTGCGTAGCTGCTCCATTTCCTCGGCATACTCCTGCCTGCGACGCAACGTACGACCAATCATTGAACCGACTATCTTCAGCATGCGCAAATCATAATCGAATGACACAAAACGCCTGTAAACCTTATGCATGCTCAAAGTACCAATTACCTCATCTTTATACCTTATCGGCGTACAAATAAATGAGACATCAACACCATCGATGACTTTAGCAGCATCAGTCAGATTTAAAAATTCGTGTGAAGATGCAATTTTAGGCAACAAAATTTGCTCGCCTGTCTCAATCACACGTCCAATAATTCCATGACCCAACTGATATACCGCTTCCTTCCTCTTATTATCATCAATTCCATACGCCCCTTCAATAGTGATATGTGAATTTTCGCGATTTAAAATAGTCAGGATGATCCGTTCGGCTTTCAAATGCTCTGCTAAAATCCGGATTGCTTCATCCAAATCAATTTCTTTATTACTCAACAAAGAGCTTAACTCTAACAGAATCTCCAATTCTTTAGCCCCATAACAATCGGATCCATTAAACTTACACAATGTTTCCATAAAACAATCTTTTATATACCTTTTGAAACTAATACAAACTATAATTCTACCTTTGTCTGCAAAATTACTATTTTTTATATCATTATGGCATATTTTTAAAAACAAAAATCAACATTTTACTAATTTAATTCATCTAGCAGCAAAAACAACCTCATTCTACCACTGAAATCGAATCAAAACTGCTATTTTTTTTCTATACGATTGTATTCTCTTTAACCCAATATAAAGTCAAAAGGCTCATTTAAATAAAAAAAAATGTACTTTTGCATCCACTCTTCAAAAACAGGTCAATTTGTGAAACGAGCATTAACGCAGAGGTTCACCAAAGTTGATGAAAATCTGCTATGCGAGTTCCATGTGACCATTAAAAAACAATTATTTACACATGAAATATATAACTGAAATTTTCAACGTATGATATTAAACTATATCTGGATCGGATTTATTCTCATTGCATTCGTTGTAGCTTGCATACAGTTTTTTGTGACAGGCAACTCCAACATTTTTATGGAAGTTATGCAGGCGGCTTTTGGATCTGCAAAAACAGGTTTTGAAATCTCCATTGGTTTAACCGGAATGCTTTCCTTGTGGTTGGGCATATTAAAGATTGGCGAAAATGGTGGAGCCATCAATAAATTATCCCGAATGGTGGCACCTTTTTTTTCAAAAATTTTCCCTGAGATACCGGCAGGACATCCTGCCATGGGCAGTATTTTCATGAACCTATCGGCCAATATGCTCGGACTTGATAATGCCGCCACCCCGCTCGGGCTAAAGGCAATGAAAGAATTACAGGAAATTAATCCCGACAAAGAGAAGGCATCTAACCCAATGATTATGTTCTTGGTGCTAAATACCGCCGGATTAATGCTCGTCCCTATTAGTATTCTCACTTTCCGTCAGCAGCTTGGCGCTGCCAATCCGGCCGATGTGTTCCTTCCTATCCTTATTGCCACTTTTTGTGCTGCACTGACAGGACTAATTACAGTATCTATTATTCAAAAAATAAATCTGTTTCAACGCACTGTATTGCTTACAATCGGAGGAATGGTTTCACTTATTGGAGGATTGATTTATATGCTAAGTCAATTACCAAAAGAAGATATTGCAAAGTATTCGAACTTTGCAGCTTATCTGATTCTGTTTAGCATCATTGTTACGTTTATAGTCATGGCTATGCGAAACAGAATAAACGTATACGATTCATTTATCGATGGTGCTAAAGAAGGTTTTCAGGTGGCCATAAAAATTGTCCCTTACCTTATCGGAATATTGGTTGCAATTGCCATGTTTCGGACTTCAGGAGCTATGGACTATCTTATTTTGGGTATTAAAAACCTGGTGGCAATGACTGGTGTAAATACCGATTTCGTGGAAGCGTTGCCTACGGCACTTATGAAACCGCTCAGCGGTAGCGGCGCACGCGGCATGATGGTGGATGCCATGAAAATTCACGGGGCAGATTCATTTGTAGGACGATTATCGTGTATCATTCAGGGTTCGGCAGATACCACTTTCTTTATTCTGGCCGTATATTTTGGTTCGGTTAACATCAAAAATACCCGCTATGCATTGGCCTGTGGGCTTTTGGCTGATCTTGCCGGTATCACAGCAGCCATCTTCTTAGGATATTTATTCTTTCATTAAAAAATAAAGCTCAAAATAATGATACAATATATAGCAGAAGAAATAAAGCTCCCTGCCCTTCAGAAACAAAAAATCAACAGTTGGATAAAAGAAACAGCTGCAGGCTACGATAAAAAAGTTGGTGACATTGCTTATATTTTTTGTTCCGACGAACGGATTCTGGAAATAAACAAGCAATACCTGAACCATGATTACTTCACCGACATCATAACTTTCGACTACAGTGAAGGCTCAGTTATTTCAGGCGACATATTTATAAGCGTGGATACAGTGCAGAGCAATTCAGAGGAATTCGGCGTTAGTTTTGATGTAGAATTACTCAGAATCATCATTCATGGTGTTCTTCATCTTTGCGGACAAGACGATAAAACGCCTGAACTGAGAAACGAAATGACAATAAAAGAAAATTTGGCCCTCGAAAAATACACAAAATAAAGGTTTTTAAGCTTATTTATAATAGCTTGGGCGCTCAATTATTACTAACTCCATAATAATGCAATAATATGTTAAATATACCCCTTGCTTTGAGGGCATTTTATCATCATTAAAAGATTATCACTACTTTTGTTGCTGGATTTAGTTTGGAATGATAAAATTTAAAACCAAAAAACACGTTATAAGTCTAATTACATATACTAAATCAAACGGTATGAATTTGAAATTAATTAGATTTTTTATTTTATGTGTTTTGGCTTTATTTTCTGCTCAGTTGTCGGCTCAAAATAAATACGTCAAAGATGAGTATCAGGCAGAAATTGGAATTGCCGGCGGGGAAAACTTCTATCTGGGCGAAACTAATAGCAAAATGTTCAATTATAGTCGTGTTGCTTTCAGCGGTTTTTTCCGATACAGGATTAATCCCAGAATAGCTTTTAAAGCTGATCTGACAAGGGCTGTTGTTGCCGGTTATGGAATTGTGGATAATCCTGTTTATTCGGGAGACCTCAGCGGAGAATTTAACTTTTTCGACTTGGAACAAAACCCATATAAGCTACATAGTAAAACTTATTCGCCTTATATTTTTTCTGGATTATCAGTTTTAACAGATGTTTATAATGGTCAAAAACTACCTATATTGGGTTTGCTTTTTGGTGTTGGAATGAAAGTAAAACTGCACGCCCGCTGGAATCTGAATGCCCAATGGTCAAACAGGTTACTATTTAGCGATAAACTTGAAGGCTCTGCCCTTCTATATAATAATCCGAACACGTTAAATGGTTCAAACATTTTCAACAATGACTTTCTTTCTACTTTTACGGTAGGTGTAAGTTATGATATTTGGAAAAAACCTTGCGATTGCATGAAAAATAATTAAAGTAATTTATCTCGAATAGCCAACCTTTCTAAAATATGTCTAGCATTAAAGAAAAAATTGATTTAAACCGGCTTCCGCAACATATTGCCATCATTATGGACGGCAATGGGCGTTGGGCAAAAGAGCGTGGTTACGATCGGATTTTCGGACATCAAAATGGTGTTACATCGGTTCGCGAAACCACTGAAGCCGCTGCCGAAATCGGGATTAAATACCTCACCTTATATGCCTTCTCTACAGAAAATTGGAACAGGCCACAATCGGAAGTAGATGCATTGATGGAATTGCTTATCAATACAATTGAAAAGGAAACTCCAACTTTAAATAAAAATAATGTCCGGCTGATGGCAATTGGTGATTTGAGCCGCTTACCCGGAAATGCAGGTGAAAAACTTCAACGCTGCATTGACACCACCAGCAAGAATACAGGTTTAGCATTGGTATTGGCATTAAGCTATTCTTCGAGATGGGAAATTACCAACGCAACAAAAAATATTTGCAAAGAAGTCCTGGAAGGGAAAATCAATATAGAAGACATCAACGATGAACTTATCAGCAATCACTTAACAACAAAGTCAATACCAGATCCGGATTTAATGATTCGCACAAGTGGAGAAGAGCGCATAAGCAATTTCTTGCTTTGGCAAATTGCATACAGCGAATTATACTTTACTCCAACGCATTGGCCGGCTTTCAGAAAAGAAGATTTATATCAGGCAATTTACGAATTTCAACAAAGAGAACGTCGTTTTGGCAAATAATCAGACCAATTACGTTTCAACAAGATACTCCAAATAAATTATGCAATACAAAACGCTTTTCTCAATTTCTTTGCTATTCATCTTTAGCCAACTTCTTGTAGCGCAAACACCTACCGAAAAAGATTCGACCGAACTACCCATCATTGAATATTCAAATTCTGCTCCTAAATACGAGATAGCCGAAATTAAAGTTACCGGAGCAAACAACTACGAAGACTTTGTACTGATTGGCTTTTCAGGACTAGCTGTAGGCGACGTTATCAATGTTCCGGGCGACGCAATTACCAACTCTGTTAAACGCTTCTGGAAACAAGGTCTTTTCTCGGACGTAAAAATCCTGGCTACAAAAATAGCTGATGGAAAAATCTGGCTGACAATAGCATTAAAAGAGCGCCCCCGCGTTTCCGAAATCAATTATATTGGGCTGAAAAAGGGTGAAATTGAAGATCTTGAATTAAAAATCGGAATTGTAAAAGGCAATCAGATCACTCCCAATATTTCTGACAGGGCGAAAAAAGTTATCGAAAAATTCATGGGCGAAAAAGGCTTCCTGAATGCGACTGTAAATGTCTACCAACGTAACGATCCCAATAAAGCCGGCCATGTGATTGTAGACGTCAATGTGGACAAAAAACTAAAAACTAAAATTCATCAACTTGTTTATACCGGTAACGTGGCTTTGAATCACAACAAGATAAACAAGGCAATGAAAAAAACCAACGACAATAACTGGCGTAACTTTTTTCGCACCAAGAAATTTGTAAAAGAAGAATACGAAAAAGATAAAATAGCACTGATTGAGAAATATAATGAAATTGGTTACCGCGATGCTTATATTGTTGCAGACAGCGTAGTTCCGTTCGATGACAAAAGTGTAATTGTGTACATCAAAATCGATGAAGGTAAAAAATACTATTACAGGAACATTAAATGGGTTGGAAACACCATTTATCCATATGAATACCTGAACACCGTGCTTGGAATTAAAAAAGGAGATGTTTACAATCACAAACTCCTGATGGAAAAGCTGGAAACCGACGAAAACGAAGCAGTTAGCAAGCTTTATAAGGACAGGGGATATTTATTCTTTCAGATTGACCCTGTAGAAGTTCAGGTTACCAATGATTCTATAGACTTCGAAATGCGCATGTTTGAAGGAAAACCTGCAACTATAAATGAAATCGGAATCAAAGGAAACTCACGCGTTTACGAACACGTTGTTCGTCGTGAGCTACGCACCAAACCGGGCCAGTTATACAGCCAGGAAGCCATTATGCGTTCGTTGCGTGAGTTAGCTCAAATGGGACACTTCGATCAGGAAAAAATACGCCCAGATATTCAACCGGACCCTGAAAACGGAACTGTGGACGTTACATACGAACTTGAAACAAAAGGAAGCGACCAGGTGGAATTTTCAGCAGGTTGGGGTTCTACAGGTGTTGTAGGAAGTATCGGATTGAAGTTTAGCAACTTTGCCATACAGAACTTATTCAGACCTGAAACCTATCGAATTGTACCGCAAGGCGAAGGCCAGACTTTCACGTTGAACGGGCGAACAAACGGGCAATCCTATTCTTCATTCAGTTTATCATTTTTGGAACCATGGTTAGGCGGGAAACGCCCTAATTCACTTTCAGCTTCTGTTTACTATTCTACTCAGTCAGCCATCAGTTCGCGTTACTCGTCGAACCTGCAAAATATGTATAGCAATTATTACAGTGGATACGGCAGTGGATATGGCAGTGGATATGGCAGTAGCTACGGTGGCGGATACGACAACAGCTATTATCAAAATGAAATTGACCCTGAAAGATATATGCGTACAATCGGTGCGTCACTTGGTTATGGCAAACGGTTGAATTGGCCGGATGATTATTTCGTTTTCCAGGGTGAGTTGTCTTATCAGTTATTTATGTTGAACAACTGGTATCCGGGCTATTTCCCAATGACTGCAGGAACTTTCAACAACCTGAGTTTGAACCTGACATTGAGCCGCAGTTCTATCGATAACCCAATTTATACGCGTACCGGATCAGCTTTCTCGCTGGGATTAAAGGTAACACCTCCCTACTCGTCTTTAAACGGTGGAGAAATTAATGGAAAAACATATTCAGATCCAACTATGACCACCCAGGACAGATATAAATTTATTGAGTATCATAAATGGACTTTTAGTGGAAAAACATTTACCCCGATAACAGCCGACAATAAGCTTGTAGTGATGGGAAGAGCCTTATTTTCCTATTTAGGACATTATAATGTATATGCTCAATCACCTTTCGAAGCATTCAATATGGGTGGTGACGGAATGTCAAGCTATACAAGTTATGGTACCGATTATATCGCCATGCGTGGTTATACAAGTGGTTCGTTGACTCCATACAATCAGCAAACAGGTACAAGCATGGGATATCTGTACAACAAGTTTACCATGGAGGTACGTTACCCGTTATCATTGGAACAATCGGCCACAATTTACGCCTTAACTTTTCTTGAAGCCGGTAACTGTTTCAGCTCAATCAAAGGATACAATCCATTCGATTTGAAACGATCGGCAGGTGTAGGCGTTCGTATCTTCCTTCCAATGTTCGGGATGATGGGAATTGACTGGGGATATGGTTTCGATAAAGATAATACAGGAGCCAGAAGCGGCAGCCAGTTCCACTTTGTCTTAGGGCAAGAATTGTAAATTAATAGTTTATAATGGATAGTCTATAGTTTATAGTAATTTCAAATATAAATTTGATAATCTGCCGATTAAACCACAGATTAATTTTATCAAAAACTTTGGCAAAGAATTTGTAATGGCTGAATCAGTATAAAAAATGATGTATAACCATTTAATGAAAATAAACATGAAAAAACTAATTATTTCCCTCTGTCTGCTGGCAGGAATAGCTTTCACAGGAAATGCCCAGAAATTTGCAATGGTAGATATGGAGTATATCATGAAGAATATTCCTTCATACGAAACGGCAAATGACCAATTGAACCAGATATCAAAGAAATGGCAATCGGAAGTAGATGCCCAAATGCAGGAGGTTCAGAAAATGTACAAGAACTACCAAACCGAATTGGTTTTTCTTTCTGAAGACATGAAAGTAAAACGGGAAGAAGAAATTGTTGCCAAAGAAAAAGCTGTTCAGGAACTGAAACGTAACTATTTTGGCCCGGAAGGAGAGTTATTCAAAAAACGACAAAGCCTTATGAAACCAATTCAAGACGAGGTCTATACAGCTATTCAGGACATATCTAAAGAGAAAGACCTGGAGCTCGTTTTCGACAAAAGCTCTTCCATGAGTGTTATTTTCACTTCACCTAAATTGGACATCAGTGATACAGTGCTTCAAAAATTGGGTTATTCAAAATAATTTTTTAAATTTGCATTTCACTACAAAAAAAATAACAAAAACTTAAAATAAAAAAAACATGTTCAAAAAAATTGCTTTCGTACTGCTTTGCTCACTGCCGTTCTCACTTATGGCTCAAGACGCTAAATTAGGCCACGTAAATTCTCAGGAAATTCTTGCAGCTATGCCTGATCGTGCAAACATTGAAAAAACAATCAATGACTTGCAAAGTCAATGGGAAAAAGAGTTGGTAAATATGCGTGAACTCTACAACTCTACAATCAAAGAATATCAGGAAAAACAAGCTACAATGCCTCAAAGCATCAAGGAAGCCCGTCAAAGTGAGATTGCTGATCAGGAACAACGTATCACAACTTTCCAACAAACTGCTTACACTGACTTGCAAAAAAAACAACAAGAGTTATTTGCTCCGGTTGTTGAAAAAGTAAAAAAAGCAATCACAGAAGTTGGAGCTGAAGGTAACTACCTATACATTTTCGATTTAAGTACTCAAACCGTTATTTATCAATCACCAAAATCAAATGATGTCACTCCACTTGTGAAGAAAAAATTAGGTTTGAAATAAAATCTTAGTTAGGACTCAAAAAGAAAAAGCCTTTGAAACTTATTGTTTCAAAGGCTTTTTCTTTATCAAATGTTTTACATAATCAATTGGATAATAAATAATCATACGCGGGCCTGAATAACGCATTATTTTCCGTATCTTCTCTCTCATTTCCGGCCTGTAACAATGCACCTTGCAACTTTTACAGTCCGGCTTATCATCACCAAACTGACATCTGGCCAATCGTGCGAACGCATAGACTCTCATTTGGTCACAACCCGCACATAACTCTTTACCACCATGATTTTTTCGGCAATAAAGTGCAATCATATATTCCACAGTTCTTTTTTCTGAATCTATTTTTCTCATAAGAATTCAAAGCCATTAGAGTTTATATAAGTTAGTTTGTTATTGATATTTTAGTTTAAAATTAGACAAGGCACAAGCGAGTACCATAACTAAATCACGGAAATCATCAATAAATGATCTGATTTTCTCTTTGACA